>Ga0326728_10007451_pt1 | contig 28057 bp, 24 predicted proteins | sample MB3enrmetagenome_FD_207602 | JGI IMG/M metagenome (GOLD analysis project Ga0326728, IMG submission 207602) | Lab enriched peat soil microbial communities from McLean, Ithaca, NY, United States - MB31MN | ecosystem: Environmental > Terrestrial > Soil > Wetlands > Peat | place: USA: New York...
AAAAATTGGCGTCAATTCTGATTGTTCCTGATATTCAATTCACGGGTGATGCGAATTGAATTCTGTATATTAATACTTCACATGAAATTCATCTTAATCAGCTTGTGTGCGGTAAATCATCAAAGGGGTGCGAAGGATCTGTGCAATGCAGGCTTTGTAGTATCGTACAGATCCGCTCATGACTTCTGGCGACGACTGATCGAACGGGGTTAGTTCACCTTGCGGGATCGATTGCCTTTTTACGTGTCCTGAGCCTGAAGTTCCTGTTCCAATGATGTTGTCCGCGGGCCTGATTGTGCCCAGGCTGACACGCAGCGTGCGTGCCGGAAAAATCGACAAGACGTGTCTTGTCCGAGTACTTCGATTCTGTTCAATTTCCTCTCGGAAAGCATCCCTGTTGCCGCCAGTCGACCGTGGCACTCGGCGAGCATACTGACGTATGCCTCTGTTTAACGGCGTACCTCCTTCGTGGAATGTACCCGTAATAAATCAAACATAAAACAATCTGTTAAAATAGCTTAAATGAGTAGTTGACTTTAATTTTGCGATGTTCCATATTTTTAGTAGGAAGTGAGCGGGTCTGGAGCCAATGCGCACATTTTCCTGTCTGGAGCACGCTTGTTGATGGATCGGAAGTTTATCGTCTTTTCATAAAAAATGACGTATGCACTTATTGCCGCCGGTCTGCGGCATGTCACCAAGGGGGCTTCGAAATCACCAGTGCAATGCGGTGCTTTCAATTTTGAATGGCGGGAATCTATCCCGGTTTTTAGCCCTTCCTGGAGAGTGTGATGAAGGTAAAGTTATTGATCGCGGCGATGGCCGCAATGGCTTCAGGTTCTGTTTTTGCAACGGTGAATTATGCGGATGCAACGAGCTCCGTCGATCTTACCGGGCTGTCGTTTGTCCCGCTTGACCCCGGTGTGGTGGAAAGTACGGTCGTTATTTCAACCCCCCTGACAGCGGACATGGCTCAGGCAATCGGTGGCCCCGTTGTCTCCAATACGGGCACAACCAGTGCCAGTGCAGTGGGATTGGTGAGCAACCCGAGTTATGCGAACTCAACGTCTACCAGTACACCGTCAACCATGACAACGATGGCTTATGCGAACAACGGTCAGGCCAGTTCGTCAGCAACGACGACCTTGTCGTTTTCGGTGACGGGGACCGGCAGAATCATTCTGAATATTCCGTTTGCCATGGATACCGTGGCGAACTCAACCAATATTCTGCAATGGACCGGTTCCAGTTCGGATAATTTGTCAGGCAGCTGGACGAATGCAGCCAATTTGACGAACACCAGCGGCGCTTCACAGTACAGCGATACGGTTACGGTGGGCTCCAACGAGCACATGAACAATAGTTCCTTGTTCTTTGTGTTGCCGAATGTGGGGGCAACGCCGACGCAGTATGTCCTGACGCTTAACACCACTTCTTTGGCGAATTTTACGCCGCCAGTCCCGGAGCTTCCGGTTCCACTGATGTTGACATGCGGCATGCTGATACCGCTGATGTCACGTCGCTTACGCAAGTTTAAGGCTGCCTGAGCGGTCCCTCCGGTCCGGGGAAACCCGGGCCGGAATTGGTTTTTCACAAGAAAGATAATCAGCCCGCAGGGCAATGCTTAAATAGGGCGCTATCGCGCAAAAGGGGAATATCGGTGTTGGTCTCTCAAGATCGACGCCACATAAAAGATAATTCCTGGAGAAATGAAATGAAGCTTGTTATTCGCTCTGCAATTCAAACACTTTTATCTACAGCCATTGTCGTCCCTTTTTTGTCGATAGGCAGCGCGATCGCCACGCCGACGCAAATTGCCCTGAATCCGTCGGGCGGAAACAGCAACGGCATTGTAGGCGGTACCCCCGTAGTCTATGGGACCGGTGCTACAGATTATTACAATGTTCCTTTCGATGTCACCGCACAGCAGACCGGGGCAGTGTTTGATGTTCCTGCGTATACCGGTGATGTTTATACCAATGCTAACGGCCCTGCTGATGTGCAAGGCCTTAATACCGGGATATTCATTACATTTCATTTCAGTACGCCTCAAAAGATTACGGCTGTTCAGTTGTTTAACGGTCACGATGGCTCGGCGAATGATAGCGGAACGGCCAATTTTGAAATCATCGGCAGTGTGAATTCGGCCCAATATCTGGGGACCGATGACGGTTACTTTCCAACCAATGCTTCGCTACTTGTGAGCGGAACCCTGCAGCCGTCAAGCGGGTCTACTGTCGCGGCGCAGACCTTTGCCGTTCCCAATCCGCAGTACTACAACTACGTCGCGTTTGAGCCGGAGACCGCCGTAGCGGGGGCTCAGCCAAGCTACTATTCGCTGGATCAGATCCGTTTCTTTACCGGTGGCGTCCCTGGGCAGACCGCCCCGGTGCCTGAGTTGCCTGTGCCGTTGATGTTGTCGGCGGGCTTGTTGGTGCCCTTGCTTTCAAGGCGCATGCGTGCAGCCTCGACGCGCGCAGTCTGAGTGCTGACCGACGCCCCCGCGTTCATGTGACGCCGGGGCGTTCTTGCGTACGGGCTGGGGAAAGCCCATCGGTTGTCCTGGAAAATAAAAACTGAATTAACGCAATGTTGACATTGCCCAGGAGGTGTTGCATAGTTTTTGAATATGCCATATGAATATAAAACAAAATATCACGTGGCAATCATCGAGAATGAAGTTGCTTGCATCCAAGGGGCGGCAGATGACGAAAACGGTCAGTAAGTGGCGATGCACTGATCTCGGTGCAATTCGGATGTCAACAATCGGGTGGGGGGGGCAACCCTTGTTTTTCCCCGGTTGGCGTGGGCCGGTCGGCACCGCATCCCCGGCTTCTTTATCGCTAGTGTTCCTGCTGTGCTGTTCGGCGCCAGCGTTCGCTGCCTATGTGCCGGATGATCCGGACACCGTCTATGCGCTGATCGGATACCGTCATGACGACAATGTTTTGTTGCTGAACCCCTCGATCTCCGTTCCTCCGGGCAATGGCTCCAGCTCGCGTGGGGACACGATCACGACGTACACCATTGGCGGACAGTATAAGAAAGACTGGTCGCGGCAAACGTTTACGTTCAATAGCGAATTTTCTCGCAATCAATACCAGAATTACACTGGCGCTGACTATACGAATTGGGATAACGGCCTGGCCTGGAACTGGGTCGCCGCAGACCAGTTGACGGGAAAGCTGAGTGCGACGGACTCGAATACATTGGCCGGTGCCAGCACGGCGGTGCTGAGTTCGCATGATGTGATTCGCGACAAAGAACAGAAAGGTTCCGCCCATTGGGCGATGAACTCGGTCTGGGAATGGGTGGGGGAGCTTGAGCACCTTAGCGAGCGGCATCAGGCGCTCGACATCTATGATTTTGATCAAACGTATGAAGCGCTCGATCTGATTGCCCATGGCAATGGTGGAAAGTCCTTAGGCGTGCGTGCAGAAACACGGCAAGTCCGCTATGTGCAAGATCTGTCTTTTTTCGGCTGGAATAACGACTATAAAATGCAAATCCTGTCTCTGCATGGCGAGTGGCCATTGGGCGCGCGACTGGTGTTGTCCGGTCGGGCAGGGTCTACTCGTATCACGACCGATTCGAATCTTGTCGACGAGACGCATGCGGTTGGAGAGGCGACCGCACGCTGGAATACGGGCGGTAAATCACAGTTCACGCTGGATTATGAACACGACTACGACAGCCCGGGGCGTTCATTTGCACCCAGCGCCATTCAGCACGATATTGCGCGCATCGACTTCGCCTGGATGTTAACGGCAAAAACGACTTTGAATGGCGAGTGGCGGACGGAAAAGCGTCATTACCCTACGATTAATGTCTTTAACCTGCAGGGGGTCGGGCCGGAAAACACGCGGACTTATCAGCTGAGCGTGCAATGGCAGCCTCGTCAGAACGTGTCGATCTCTCCCTATTACGAGCATACCGTGCGTAGCTCCCAATCAATCTACGATACCTATCGCGATAATCAGCTGGGGGTGACGTTGCAAGTCAACTTTTGAGCGGCATTCTATTTCTCCGTTGAAGGAGTGACGCAGCGATGCAGACAAAATATGTGCATTTTACCGTGGGCATGCTGTGCGTGATGCTGGCCTTTCCCGTGCGGGCCTTTGTCGGTGAGGACGCGCTGGAAACCGTGATGCCACCGGTAGCGGTCGATCCGGACGGGGATGTTAATGTGTTTTCATCGCCATTCTATTATCGCAATGGCATGATATTTGTTGTTCACGTTGAGCCTCCGCCTGCCGGTATGGCCGAGACCCCATTGAACTTGCGGACTGTCGTGCGCAAAGGGGTGTTGGATGCGGATGGACGATGGCAGTGGCAGGCGACAACGCTAGAACCTCGTACCTTGAAGGATGGCTATCATACGCAAGGATCCATCGCACTTGACCGGAAGGGGTATGTGCATGTCGTTTACAATATGCATGACATGCCGTGGCAATATAGCGTAAGCCGCTTGCCCTACGATATCCGTCGGTTTGAATTTCGTGGCCAGAGCTTGTCCCAAGAAATGCTGGCGATTGTGAAGCTTGAAAATCGCTCCCCTTTTCCCGATGTGGGAAGTGCTGCGATACCGGGTAACCAGATTACATACCCCAGGTTTTTTGTGGATCGGAAAGGCGAATTATATATCACATATCGCTATTCGCTTCGGCCTGCAAGGCATTGGGGCGAACGTGCATTTGGCGGAGGCTTGGCCCGGTACGACACGGCGACGCGCCGCTGGAAATCGCTAGGCGGCGCGTTAACGATCTCAAAAGAAGATGCACAGCTACCCGGTGATGTGACTCAATATACTCAGCATCCTTTTGCTTTTGATGAACATTATATCGTTCTATATATTGAATTGGCTTTTGATAAAAATAATGGCATGCACGCCATTTGGACATGGCGCTATAGTGGCCCCGGAGGCGATACGGTTAAGCCTTCTTATGCCTATTCTCCTGATGGCGGTGCTCATTTCTATCGAGCGGATCATAAAACATTGTATACATTACCAATAAATTATGCGGATGCCGATGAAATAACCGATGTGCCAGGACCCTATTGGGCGGAAAAGGCAATAGCGGCGTTTGATCCGGAAAAACCCGAGCTTATCTTGTTTCCGATTGGCGGTCCACGTAGATTGTTTTCAAGGGTGCAACCGTCAGATGGTCATTATTGGCAAAGCGATGGAGATTCGCCGTGGGGAGCAACAGATCTGGTCATCGACAAGGAAGGCGTGCAATGGTTGATCGCTTCTGGTCTGAAGATTTTTACGCGCAAATATATGTGGCAACCATGGGTAATGGTACTTGATATGCAGCAACAGTATCGTCAACCACGTGTCGAGTATGTGTCTGAGGAAAATGCGCTTTATATTCATGCCAAGTCTGGAGATTATAAATCCGCAGTGATATTTAAATTCAACTTGAAATGAATCAGCCTATCTCCCATCAGGAAGTACGGTCCGAAGCCAGGCTTCGCGATTGCACGCACCATGTTGATCGTCGATACCCATCCCGTAGCGTGTAATCGCCGCAGGCATTACACGGAATGCCCACGGATGATCCGTGCAATGCCTTCGATGATTGACGTCTTATATTCTGTCTGCGACGGATCTTTGGCGATGCAAATATCCGTTAGCCAGATGGAAAAATATTCAGGACAGCAGTGCGCATGCGCGAGAATGCCGTCCGGGACCCGAGCAGGAGATTGCTCGGTGTGCTGTGAAAATATCTACATAAAAGTTGCAAACTATGTTTTTAATATTTATTAAGATTTTCCATGCAAGATACCGCACCCGAAAAATTGTGATTTTCTATTAACATTTTATTAATGACTACAAAACAGTGACTTGACAATGGTTGGCCTGGTTATGTGTTGAAAATTCTAATAAAGTACTTCTAAGTATTGCCGCAGATTGTTTGTCAACGGCGTAAAATGTAACAAAATTTCTGGAAGGCGTTATTTTCATCTGTGTCAGCTTTATTTCTCCGGTTTTAATCCAATTGTCAGGTTTTTCATCAAACCAACCTTCATAGACAAATGCATATTTGACATTCTTTTGCTTCATTAATCCACTGATCCAGGCGGGGCTGTCGTGATGAAAGCGATGATTAAGCGCAACGACGGAGCCAAGTCCCCATAAGTCCAGCGTATATTGACCTGAGCGCAATGCTACCAGTCCAATATCGTTTACGGCAACCGGTTCGCCAAGCCTGCGCGCGATATTTGCCATTTGAGCTTGTTGGTTGTAAATATTGGACGAGGCAATGGGCGTAGTGACGGTTGGCCAAATAGTGTTGTGTGCGGAAAATGGAATTAACAAAAGTGCAGGTAAAATTTTAGATTTCAAGTCAATGGCCAATCTTATGCCTGTTAAAGCGACAAATATCATAATGTAGACTTCATATCTGCCGTACCATCCGCATTTCCCCAGTAAAAATTGCAATGTGGTCGCAGTTGCAATCACCGTAGCCCAAGAGCGATTTTTTTGCCAAAATCCTATAACAACCAATCCTGATAAGAAAATAAAAAAACCGAAAACTTCAAGGTTTTTGTAGACATTCTCAATGATGGGATTAATGGAGCCAAAGGCTGAGTGTGCTAACACGGAAGTTGGTAATAAAGGTTGTCCGTTAAGTTTTAAAAATAGCGAAAATGAAATGATGCTTGCGGCTACTATAAAAGTGGCGGCTATTGCTTTTGTTTTTTCGTTTTTAAAGTAAATATAACCAAGGATGGGAAGCGTTATCGCCAGTCCTTCGTAACGAATCAGGGGTAATAAAATAAGAGCAAATAAATTGATTAATGGCATGGTCTTGAATTTGTCTAGCTTGTTTCCAAGGAATGGGTAAACGCCGATGGCGGTCAGTAATGTCTGAAGGCTGTGTTCCATCCCTGTAAAAGCAAGACCATATATGTTTGTTGTGATAAAAAGTATTACGATAAATATCAAACGGGGAATAGGTTTTATATCTGAAAATGTATCGTTTGTTATGTGAGTTAATCCGGCCACGCAAAATAAATTGATTGCCAGTGGAGTGTATTCAAAAAAATGTTCGCTGGCAGCAAAGGGGGCGAGCAAGAATGGCCACAAAATACTGGAGGAAGGTGATGAAAATTCACCCTGGTTTAAGCCGTAGTTTCCATGAAAAATATTTTTTGCTAAGGCCAGGTGGATGTAGGGATCGTCAAGGGAGTAAGTGAAATGACCCTGGGTTAACCATAATATCATGCAAAATATTAATATGTATGGGATAAAAGTGGCAAATGCCTGAATGGCAACATATTCAACCATGCTGTTTTTAATTCTTATTTCAGTATGGTCCATTTCGGGACGATTTTTTATCGGCTTGATAAAAAAATAATTGCGTACACCAATGTTATCGGCGCTGTTATTGTTGCCTGGTGTTGTTCGATGTGACGATTTGATATTCTCCGTTTTCATGCTATGACTCCCTCGAATAGAATTTGGCGTGTTGAATGGATGTTTGCTTGTATTTCAAAGTTTGCAACCAGATCGATCCCAATGTTATGCAAAGTAAAATAACGTTAAGTGTAATGAGTAAATTGTAGTGTTTTCCAAACGGAGTCCATTTTTCTATTGCGCCAAACAGGAACCAGAACCAGACGACGGTGGCAATAACCATCACATTTTTTTTAATGCCATGTGTTGCTGCAAAAATTAAAGCAAATACCAGGAATAAAAAATCGTATGTCAAATGTTTGAAGCATAGTAGAGACATGACAGAAACAAAGGCGATATCATTGGATGGGTTTCTATGCGTTGTATTAAAATATGTGATACTTGATAAAACGCAAAACGTGATTGGGAATGTGTAATATAAAACATTTTTCCCATAATTAATTTCGAGTAATGACATGAAGTCGGCATTGCCCAGTGCGACCGCTTTTGCGCTGACCATAAGCGGAAGTATGGATGCGTAAATAAATGAAAGATCAAACATGCTGCAAAACACATAAATAGTGATTGCATGTATTGCAAAAGCTAATATTAGTGCTTTCCATTTTTTTTGAGCCAGTGAAAGCAAGAATAATGCAGGTGCAAAGCTATATTTGCATATTGCTAATGCAAGAGCCGATCCGGCGAATGCGTTGTTTTTTTGTTTGATTGAAATGATGAAACAAAGCATGATAATTAATGTTGTTTGCCCGTTTGCCAGACATGCTCTGAATGGAGATGAGCATAAAAATAGCAAAATGATTGCTGTAAATATTTTTGAATTTGTTGTTTTGTGTATATGGAAAAAAATAATGCCACAAACCAATAAGTTAATAATTAACCAATATAATTTGACTTTGTCAAAGCTGATTGTGCCAAATGGAAGTAATGTAAAATATAGTAAGTGTAAATAGTTTGGCGCTTGGGTTAAAATTATTCTGTGCTGTAAATCTCCAGACATGAATGTTTCAAACGGATTGATGTGTTCTGCAAGTAAGTGTGCGCCAGACCACTGAAGATCTTTGCTTGATTTTTGTGAAAGAAAGGCTCCGAAGATAACGGATGTAGTCGCCAGTGCAGATAAGGCGATTCTGGCAAAATGGTAAGTTTGCTTTAGCATGCCACCTCCGGAAGAAGGTTTGTTTATGTCGTGTTATTTATAACGTTTAACCGCAATGAGGAAGAATTTCGAAAATTGCGGGCGATTGTGCCGTATTGTTAATATCTGAGTGAGTTGTATATACGGGATTAAGGCATTTTAAAAATGAATTGTCTTGATATCCACCTCGTGCTTGTATGGTCTTGTTTGATAGCATGGCCTGACAGTCAACGATATAACGTATATTGCGTTTTCTTATATATGTAGATAATGAATTGTGCTTGATGTAGTATAAAACCTCGTCGTTGGCGAGTCCGTCCAGATTTATCAATGGTCTATTTGAAAAATAGCTGTAAATGCCTGCGTTCCAGGATGCAAAAACAGCGTCTGATTGAAAATTTTTCAAATAGATTCCTGTTTCCATCATTGCAGTTTGGCCCGGCCATGGTGTGCTGAATAGATTGGTAATGCCGTTCAATAAATATATCAAATACAAAAAAATGATTGCCTTTGGTGTGCGTGTGTTCAAATAATATCCAAACATACCCAATAGATAGCTTACTGGAATGATAAGGTTCCCCGAGTACCATGTTTTGAGCGCCTGGCTATTGTGCCGATATAGAATCATGTATCCCATCACTGTCAAAGCACATCCCAAGGCCAGCGTGATGGCGTATGAATCCGGTGGTGGTATTTTCTCTGATCTTTTGTGGAAAATTACGAAAACAACATAACTGATTGTGCAGAATCCAAACACTAATTTTAGTGTCGGAGATGTATCTGTGTAAAACGGCGTGATGGTGAACATTAATAAATTAATGGGTACCAGAATGTTGTGTCCCGCTATTCTGGACCAAAACAGTTTGACCTCTGCGCTTGATTGATATAAATGTGATGTGGTTTGTAAATTGTGAGCCGTTACAATGGCGATTCCAATAAGTGCTCCCGCCAGAATAGCCATGCTTTTCTTTGTGAGAACTCTGTTATCTGATGTATCTGTCGTCAGGCAAGCGATGAACATCATTCCCGGTAATAATCCATAATCTGATCGGGTCAGGGAGCCCAGGATTCCGATCGAAATGAGTAATACAGTAGTGTTTTTGTGAGTGGTTTTTGTGATGGAGGAAATAGTAGCGGATGCCAACAAAAGTGTGAGCCAGGATTCCATCATCGATGTGCTCTGTATGATCGCAATGGGTGTCATAAATGCAGCCGCTGATAATGCGATGCTTTGCTGGTTAATTGTTTTTTTTACCGTGGATGTCGTCCAATAACAAGAAATGCTTATCGATAGTGATGCAATGATTCCGATAATTAAATACAGCGTTCTCCACTCGATATTTCCGAAATTATAAAATATACAGGCTAACAAATAACCATATAGCAAATGAAATCCTGTTGTCGCGACTTTTCCATCAAACGTCCAAAAACCATCGGCTATTCGATGTTTTGCCATTTGTATATAGTAAAAGGCGTCGTCTGGAATGATTTTTATGAGTGTTCCGTCTGGCGAATAATAGAAATAGATAACACGGGTCATCAAAATGGTGAATATCAACAGGCAAGCAACGCGCGCTGAAATGGTTTTCTCGGTCATTTTCGGGTTGCTCCATGTCGAGGTTATGTGCTTTTACAATGCCATTTTTTTGAATATTGATTCCGGTATCGATTTTATTATTTTCATGATGGGTTTCCAGTAACCCGGCGTGTAAATGATGTCCTTTCCTGTCGCAACGCCTCTGTAAATGTCCCTTGCGATAGTCTCTGGCGTCGACCAGAGTGCCCCTTTCCGGAATGATGAAGTCATCGGTGTGTCAACCATTCCTGGTTTGATGGTAATGACGCGGATGCCGGAAGGATGGAGTCTGTTTCGGACGCCCTGTAAAAACAGCGTGACCATGCCTTTGGCTGTCCCATACACATAATTGGATTGGCGACCTCGATCCCCTGCAACCGAGCTGATTACAACAAGGGTTCCATTTTTTTGCTGTTCGAAAAGATTGGCCAGATGGGTCGAAAGTGAGATAACGCTGATCGCGTTGGTATTGAGCTCTTTCAGGGTTCGTTCGAAGCTTTGCTCGCAGGCTTTCTGGTCGCCCAGTGTGCCATGTGCGATGAGTGCGATATCCACGCCCTGCATGGCCTGTGCCGCCTGTTTGATGGCTTCTTTGTGTCGTTCGAAATCGTTCAGATCAAGAACCGTGTGTCTTGCGGACTCCGCGCCTCGGATGACGAGGTCCTTGCATTGTTCCTCCACGCGTTCCGCATCGCGCGCGACCAGAAACATGCGGTTTCCATCTTGAGCCCAAAGCCTGGCCGTTGCTTCCGCGATGGCCGATGTGGCGCCGAAAATCAGGATTTTTTTCATTGCAGCCCCAGACGTTGTGATTGAAGCGATGCAAATTTGCCGAGTGCGTGGTATCGCGCCCTTATCTCTTCGAATGTGCGCCAATGCGGGTAGCTTGCTTTGAAGGTGGCCTCCTTCATTCGGGCATCTTTTGCCAGATACAGGCGTCCCCCGTGGTCGAGTACGATACGGTCAAGTGTGTCGAGTAGTTTGAAAACCGACGGCCCTGTCTTGAAATCCAGCGCCAGGGTATACCCTTCTTGCGGGAACGACAGGTAGTTGGGATTGGAGGGACCAAACGCTTTCAAAACCGCCAGAAAGGAGCCTCGTCCGGTCTGTGCAATCGTTTCGAGGACAGTACGGAGACCACGCAGTCCATCCTGTTTTGGCAGAACGAATTGATATTGCAGAAACCCGGGTCTGCCGTAGAGGCGGTTCCAGTCGGTGATTCTATCTAACGGATAAAAAAATGAATAATAAGACACCCGATGCATCGTGTGTGTGTGACGCATCTGGTTGTAATAGAAGGCATTGAAGGTTTTAACGCTGGAGCGATTTAATATAAATGGAGGCAGATCGAACGGCATGGGCAGTTGTGGCGGGATCGGGGCCCGCAATTCGCCGTCGACGGCGTGTTCGCCCAACATCAATAATGAACGCCCGAGTTGTTTGCCGCGCGCCAGGCAGTCGATCCATGCGACGGAATAACTTGCCCCTGAGTGCATTTCAAATTCTTCGTGAATGCGGTCTAGATTGGGTGCCTTGATGGTTGTCTGGATGATTTCGCTTGAGCGGATGGGCTTAAGTTTCAGCGTGGCGGCCAGGATGATGCCCGTCAAACCCATTCCCCCACAGGTTGCCTTGAATAACAGCGGATTTTCGGTTCTGGACGCCCCGACTCGCTCCCCATTACCCAATAACATGTCGATATGGGAAACATGCTGGCTGAACGTTCCTTCTTTGTGATGATTTTTGCCATGAACATCGCTTGCAATGGCACCGCCAATGGTGACGAACCGGGTGCCTGGCGTCACGGGCAAGAACCAGCCGCGTGGGACAAATACCTGGAGAATAGTGTCCAGTGAGACACCCGCTGCGCAGGACAGAAAGCCAGTGTGCGCGTCAAATTCGATAAAATGGTCCAGGTAATGTATTTCACTAACGCGCGACGCCAGTGCGCTGTCGCCATAGCTGCGCCCAAGCCCTCTCGCGATCTGTGTTCCTTTTGAGCGCAGCGAGTGCGTGATCTGCTCGATGGAGTACGGTCGCCAGACTTCGGCCGCAATGCGCGGATACCGCCCCCATCCGCTGATTTCCATCATGTCGAACCTTTCGTCAGGGTTTCCCGTGTTACAAACACATATTTCTTGTCGAGGCGGTACTTCAATGCGTACCCGATCGCAAGCCCGATGGCGCCGCCGGTGTAGCGCATGGAACTGGTCCCGAACGCCCGGTGAAACAGGTATTCGATGCCCCAGAACAGGAGCGTCGTCAGGACACCAAAAGCGCTGTAAACCATAAATAACTGACTGTCGTGTTTCAGGTCCCGGGTGGAAAAGGCAAAAATATGCTTCTTTTCCAGTATGTATTTGATGGGCAATCCAATGGCGGTGCCAGTCAGAATGGAAAACCCGACAGCATTGCTATTTGAATAAAGCCGGATGACCACGGCCTGGCTGCCGAGGTTGGCCAGCGTCGCGATGAGCGCGATCAGGCTGTATAAGACAACGACTCGCATGGCCGAGGTCATGGCAGGAAACGTGCCAGTGCAAAAATCAGCACAAACAAGGCTCCGGTCGTCAGGCTTGTGCGGTCCTTGAGGGCAAAGACGATCGGGTCGTCATGCATTTTCCCCCGGTGTGCGACGAACCATATCCGCGAAATCCAGTAGAGCAGGATCGGGCATGCCATCCAGATCAGTTTCGGCGCGTGATACAGAATCGCGGTGTGGCTATCCTGGATATAGAGCGCCAGCACCAGCACCGCGAGGTATCCCGACGTTGCGCCCAGATTCATAACGATGGCCAGATCGTCGGGAGAATAGCCTCGGCCTCGTAGTGGGGAATTCCGTTGTGCTTTCAGCGCCGCATCAAGTTCGGTGTAACGTTTTATGAACGCCAGGCTGAGAAACATGAACATTGAGAATGCCAGCATCCAGAACGACAACGGAACGGCGATGGCTTCTGTGCCGGCGACAATCCGCATGGTGTACAGGCCGGCCAGAATTAAGACGTCGATGACCATGTTCCGCTTCAGACGGAGCGAGTAACTTAGCGTCAAGACAAAATAGACCGCGAGTGCGGCGGAGAATCTGGGTGGCAGGACGATGAGCGAAAACGCAACGGCCAGGGCCAGTAGCACAGGCCAGGCCAGCCATCCGACAAGCAGCGGAAGATTACCCGAGGCAAAAGGGCGCTTCTTTTTGGATGCGTGCAGCCGGTCGTCAGACACGTCGACCAGATCATTGAGCAGATAAACGCTTGATGCGGTCAGTCCAAAGGCGATGAAAGCGCATAGACAGTGGATGCTGCTTTGTAATATCACAAAGTGAAATGCCGTGAACAGCGGTACGAATATCAGTAAATTTTTCACCCACTGATGGAGGCGCATCGCCTTGATCAGTGCCGCAATGAGCGAAGGACGCTCGTTATCGAAAATCTGGTCCAGATTGCCGGCCCTTTGGGCCCGGGCAATCAGTCGCCGGGATCGACTGACGATATGCGCTGCCTGAGCTGACTTCCATATGGAAAGATCCACGCCGCTGTTGCCCACATAATCGAATTTCCCCCTGCCGAAGAGGTGTTCCAGTACTTCGCGTTTGTGCTCTCCGGCGAGATTGATGTCTTCATCCGTGGCAAGGACCTGGTCGAAGATCTGCAGGTGTTCTGCCACGCGTGAGGCAAGCAGTCGATGACTGGCCGTAGCCAGGACAAGTGTACGGCCGAATTTTTTTTGTTCTCTTAACCACCTCAGCAGTGCTTCGTTGTAAGGCAAACAAGTGACATCGATGTTGGCCCTCTCCGCCAATTTTGCTTTGAGTGTGCATTTCCCCTGAGCAAGCCATGACAGCATTCGCGGGATCTGTGAAGGATTCCGGATGATGAACTGGCTGGCCGTTTCGACCAGCAAGTCGGTCTTGAGCAGTGAGCCGTCAAGGTCGACGACAAGTGGTGTCATGGTGATTGTTTCGGAAATCATAGATGTCATCATCCTTGTCGAACGGTTGTGACTGCAAACGTATATCCATATGGCATAAATGATAATAAATGTGTAAAAAGAGTCAAGTACTGATTGCAAGTCTCCTGTCTGATGAGCCTGGGTTTCTGGATGTACAGGATTTATCGGTATAAAAAATGCGGTTATCAGCCGTTATCAGCGTGTGTTTTGTATCGTACATGTTTGATTCCTTCAGAATTGTCTTTGCATGAAATTTAAAGCGATTAAACGAAAACTTGACATTGTGAGTGTGCTCGACCATATTCATGGTGTATGCCATTGTGCTAAAAATTTGTATTTAGCATGTGTTTTGAAATGATGTGCGCCATGCCTGATGCGGATGGCCGTAAGGTACCGGGGGCAAGATGGAATCGAGATGGAGCAATAGAGACGGGGGGGGGCGCTGCAAAGGTTCGCCGCTCTGGTCAGAAAGGGCGAGGAATGAACGCCCGTACGGAAAGTGATGCATCCATTGCCGGTAATCGCCGCAAGCAACCCCATTTCCTCGGCGACAGGCTGGGTGCGCTTGGCGAGGCTCATCCCCTGGCAAGTCTGGCCAAGTCTATGGTTGACCCGGTTGTCTTCGTGGCGGTGCTGTGGGCGATGTCCGGGCGAGTCGTGATGATCGGAGTGGGGGTTTTGACACTGCTGGCGGTGCTGTCATTTCTTCTTGCCAGTCTGATGCTGGATAACACCTTTGTCATGCTGTCTGAATCCAATGGCCGCTGGTTTGGCATGGGCAAGATGACCTGGGGCTGGTTTTGTCTCTCCGTTTTACTGATCACGGTGTGTACCGTTGCCGGATTGACGAGTGTCTTTCCTCCGTGGTTTTTCCTCGATTGGTTAGCGCTGTCCTATATGGCAAGCGTACTGATCCACTATGCATTCCGGTGGCAGATCATGCGTCCTGGCGCGAACAGAGGTGGGTTCCGCCGAGTGTTGATCGTCGGGATTACGGCTTCGGGAACGATGCTGGCAGAACGTATCTGTACACACAATCAGCTTGGACTGGAGTTCGTGGGGTTTGTCGATGACCGGGATACACCGAGGCTGGCCAGTCTTCATGAAGGGGAAGTGTTGGGGGCACTTTCCAATCTGGCCAGCCTTGTGCGCGAATTGCATGTGCACAAGGTGTATGTGGCGCTTCCAATGAGCTCTCAGCAACGCATTCTCAATCTGACGGAAACGCTTCAGGACAGTACCGCCTCACTGTATTTTGTGCCGGATCTGAGCGGTTTCGATCTGATTCAGGCGCGAGTGGATCATGTCGCGGGCTTGCCGGTTCTGGGCGTTTGCGAGTCCCCCTTCATCGGGCTGAACGGCTTCGTCAAGCGGTTGGAGGACGTGCTGCTGGCCACCGTGCTGCTGCTGTTGATCTGGCCTGTTCTCCTGGTTGTGGCGCTGGCGGTGTGGCTGACTTCACCGGGTCCGGTGATTTTTGTTCAGCGACGCTATGGCATCGATGGTGAGTCAATCGAAGTGTACAAATTTCGCTCAATGCGGGTTCTGGAGGATGGCGAATGCATTAACCAGGCGCGCAAGAACGATTCACGCCTGACACCGATCGGCGGGTTTCTCCGGCGCATGTCTCTCGACGAACTGCCCCAGTTTTTCAATGTACTGGCCGGGACCATGAGCATCGTCGGTCCACGTCCCCATGCCAACGCGCATAACGAACTGTATCGCCACCAGATCAAGGGCTACATGTTGCGTCACAAGGTCAAGCCCGGCATCACGGGCTGGGCGCAGGTTAACGGCTGGCGTGGAGAAACTGAAAGCATGGGGTTGATGGAGCGTCGCATTGAGTTTGACCTGGACTACTTACGCAATTGGTCATTGTGGTTCGATCTGAAGATTATCGTGATGACCGTCTGGACGGTGTTTCGCGACCCCAATGCGTACTGAAGCGGCAGGTGGCAATACATTTCTCAGAGGGAGCGCAAGTATGACAATGAAACACAAGCAGCGGGGGTGGGTTGTCGTGTGCGCAGCGGTCACGCTGCTGGCCGCGTGCGGAGAAAAACCATCTGAAAAGGCTGCAAGTCAGGTGCTGGCCAAGGTGAATGACGATGAGATCACGGTCACCCAATTGAATACCGTGCTGGCCCAGCAGCCCGCATCAACACAGATCAGTAAGGTTGTCCGTCAGCAGGCGCTGGATTATCTGGTCGATCAGGATGTGCTGTTTCAGAAAGCGGCGGATCTCAAGCTCGACCGGGATCCTGCCGTCATGTCCGCGATCGAGTTCAGCCGCCGTCAGATTCTGGCGCAAGCCGCTGCAGGCAAGGTCTTGAAGACGGAGCAGATCAAGCCGAGTGAACAGGATATCGCCACCTTCTACGCGCGCCATCCAGGGTGGTTTGCGCAACGGAAACTTTACGATTTCATCAGCTTTGCCGCTCCAAGCGCCGCGGTCGACAAGGCGCTGCAGCAAAAACTGAACATGTCGCATGGTCCGGAGGCAACCCGGTCATTGTTGAGTGAGGCGAAGGTGCCCTTCAAGGAAGCCGAGGCACGACTGCCTTCAGAGCGCGTGCCGGATGCCGCCAATGCAAAGCTTGGGCAACTGAAACCTGGCGACATCCTGCTCAGCCAGCAGGGGGGCGTTTTGATCATGATGCAGTATCTCAAGACGGAGGATGCGCCGGTTTATTCAAAGGATGCCCATGATCTGATCGCGAAAATGCTGGTCAGCCAGCGCGAGGAAGAGTCCAGGAAGACACAAATGGATGCGTTGCGTAAGGCGGCGAAAATCAGTTATCTCCAGCACTTCTCCGATGAGCCGGTGACGACCGTGAAAACCCCCTCCGATTCAGGAGCCGGGACCATTCGTTCGGGATTGAAAGGACTGTAAATGAAAAAGATGCTGATGGCGATTGTGCTCTGGATGCTCGCTTTCCCTGTTCTGGCAAGTAATGCGGGAGATTATCAGCTCGGACCCGGAGATATCGTCAAGGTCTCGGTCTATGACAATCCGGATCTGGCGCTCGAGGCCCCGCTGTCGAAGAAAGGAGCGCTCAATTTTCCGCTGATCGGCGAGGTGCCGCTGACTGGCGAGACGCTTGACCAGGCTGAACGGTTGATCGCCGAGCGCTTGAGGTCGGGAGGCTATGTCAAATCACCCCAGGTTTCGATGATCGTGACCCAGTATCGCAGCCAGCTGGTGTCGGCCATCGGCGAGTTTAACCGCCCTGGATTGATCGCGCTGGATCACCCGAGCGATCTGATGCAGGTCATCGCCGAGGCCAATGGTATTGCGCCGTCGGGCAGCGACACCGTGGTCGTGATTCGCGGTCCGCAAACGCTGCAAGTCAGCCTGAGCCAGTTGATGACCGAAACCGACCCGAAAAAACGCAACATCATGCTCAGCAGCGGAGACGTGGTGTATGTGCCCAGATCCATGATTTTTGTTTACGGAGAGGTCAATCGACCGGGGAATTTCCGGCTTGAATCCGGAATGACGACCATGCAGGCGATTTCGGTTGCGGGTGGGTTTACCGTCAAGGCGGCGCGAAATTCCATCACGATTCATCGCCAGATGCCTGACGGATCGGTCAAGACCCTGGCCGCCAAATTGGCCGACAGGCTTATGTCCGGCGATGTGGTGGATGTCGACGAGAGCTGGTTCTGAGGGCACAGAAGGAGAACACAATGAAGTTGAGACAATACACCGTAATCCTGCGCTCGCGCCGCAAGTTGGCGATGCTGACTTTTAGCTCGGTCATCGCCGCCACCATCGCGCTGAATATGATGTTACCCACTACGTGGAAATCCGAGAGCGTACTGGTCCTTAATCAACAGGCCAAGGATCCGATGTCCGAGGCTCCGGTGATGGCGTATATGGTGCCGGGTTATATCGACACGCAGGCGGAAATCGCGGCCAGCCACAATGTCGCCCTCAAAGTCGTGGATGCGCTGGGGCTGGATAAATTCGATGAAACCAAAAAGGCTTTTATCAAAGAGACGAACGGTGCCGGGTCCATTCGCGACTGGCTGGCGGATGCCCTGCTCAGGAAACTGGTTGTCAAGCCTGGGCGTGAAAGCGGGTTGATCACCATTCAATACACCGCGGAGGATCCAAAATTCGCCGCGCTGGTGGCCAATGCCTTTACGCAAGCCTATATGAACACGGTGATCGATATGCAGGACTCGGGTTCATTGCAGCAAAGTCAGGTGTTTCAGGCGCAATTGCAGACACTGCGCGGCAATCTGGAAAAAGCGCGTCAGCGCCTGGCGGAGTATCAAAAACAGGTGGGCATTGTGGTTGATCCGCTGGAGCATATTGATCTGCAAACACAGCATCTGAACGATTTGTCGACCCAGCTTGCTGGCGCACAGGTGTTGGAACTCGATGCCAAAGCCCGTACCGGTGGCGGCGATCTTGCGCCGGATGTGGCAAACAGCCCGCTGATACAGCAAATGAAAACGGCCGTGGCGCAGTCAGATGCCAAATTCCAGATGATCTCAGAGAAGTTTGGCAGTAATCACCCCCTCTATCAGCAGGCATTGGCCGAGCTGGAAGCCAACCGTCAGCAATTGGCCGCGCTGACGCAGCAATCGGTGACAACGGTGCGAAACAATGCGAATGATGCGGCCATGCGTAAGGCTGAGGTGATGAATGCCTTGTCGTCCGAGCGGGACAGTGTGCTGCAGCGGCAGGTGCAGTCCGCCGAAGTCGATGCCCTGCAAAAAGAAGTCGAGGAAGCACAGCGGGCCTATTCGCTGGCGCTGGCGCATTTCTCTGATACCGATATGGCGAGCCATGTGTCGCATACCGACGTGTATGTGCTGGAGACGGCGACCGAGCCTCTCAAGCCTTCCTGGCCCAAACCGTTTCTGAGTTTATTTGTCGCGGTGGTGTTCGGCGCATTTTTTTCGGTGGGGGCGGCTTTTCTGGCCGAATTCATCAATCGCCGTGTGCACAGTATCGAGGATGTTGAAAGCCTCCTCGGTCTGCCCGTTCTGGCCGATGTCCGTCCGTCGCCCCGGCTTCGGCACCGGATGGGGAGCCGCTGGTTGCGCAGTACTCAATCAACCGCAGGAGCAAATGGATTATGAATGACTCGACCTTGATTAAATATCGTTCTGCGCAAGAGGTGGGTTCGACTTTGGGACAGGTGTTGCAGGAGCAGGGCAAGCTGACTGAGCCGCAAGTCGAAAGGGTATTGCAACAGCAGCGGGAGACACTCGATCGATTTGGCGAGGTCGCCGTGAAACTGGGCTATGTCAGCCAGGGAGAGGTGGATGTTGCGCTTGCGGTGCAATTTTCCTACCCCCATGTCCCTGTCGAGAAAGGCGGACTGAGCCCGCTCCTGATCGCCGTGCATCAGCCTCGGTCAGCCGAGGTCGAAGCCTTGCGAGGCCTGCGCAGCCAGATACTGTTGGGCTGGATGGGGAAGGGTAAGCAGATTCTGACTATCGCCGGATATGACGATACCACGAGCGCACCCTTGCTGGCGGCCAATCTGGCGGTCGTGATGTCTCAGCTCGGCGAGCGGACCCTGCTGATTGACGCCAACATACGCAGTGCGCCGCTGGGGCCGCTGTTTGGCCTGGAGACGGTTATCGGGCTTTCCGAGATCCTGTCCAGCCGGGCCGGGCTTGAATCCATCATTCCGGTCGAAACGTTACGCGAGTTGTCGCTGATGACTGCGGGCGCGTTACCTTCCAATCCTCAGGAGTTGGTCTCACGATCCACATTTCCACTGTTACTGGACAAACTGCGTCACCAGTATCAGGTGATCGTGATCAATACCCCTCCTTTCAGTCTGGTCGCGGACGCCCAGCTCGTCGCTGCACGGGGCGATGGTGTTTTGCTGTGTGCGGAAGCAGGCAGGACGACGATCGATCATCTTGAGCGGATGCAACAGTCACTTCAGCGAACCGGGAGTGAGTTGCTGGGCTGTGTTCTGAATCATCCTGAATCCATCATGAAAAGGGCGAATACGGGGCCTTTGAAATGGGCGACCCAAAAGTGGACTTCCCTGATGGCAATGAAGTCCGGCGGCAGAAAATCAGAGGCCGAATCCGCGGGAGTCGTCAGGGCATGAGCGCTCAAGCGATGCAACCGGGGGGATTCAGGTCATTGTGGCCGGTGGTGCCAGGCTTCCTTTGTCTGTTTATCCCCACCGTTACCTGCCTGTTTCCTGGCGCATTCGGGCGAGGAGAGTCCGGCGCCGAGACCTCGTTGCTGGTCATGGGCGTCGTGGTCTGGCTGTTCTGGTTCCTTTCCCGGACCGCTCCGCCCCCGGGCACCGGCCTCCGATTGGGCTGGGTCTTTGTGATTGCGGGGCTGTTGATGCATATCATCGGGCGGTCTCAGGGGATCTGGATGCTGGATGGCGGCGCTTATATCCCGCTTCTGGCCGGCTGGCTGCTATTGCAAGGGGGGCGGCCCTGGCTGCGGCACTTCTGGTTTCCCCTTTTTTATATCATTTTCATTTTGCCGGAGACCAGTATGGTCATCTGGCTGACTGACGATCTGGCCGCGGCGGTTTCGCTCTGCGCGGAGACCATCGGGTACGGGTTGGGCTATCCCATCGCCCGCGACGGCGTGCTGCTGTATATCGGTTCATATCAGTTGCTGGTGGCCGAAGCCTGCTCAGGGCTGAATTCAATGTTCAGTCTGAGCGCGCTGGGTGCGCTTTATCTGTATTTTCAACGTGATCAAAGCGTCATGAGCCGCTGCATCGTGTTGCTGTTTATCGTGCCCGTGAGTTTTATCGCCAATGTGGTGCGCGTTCTTGTCCTGCTTCTCGTGACCTACTATTTCGGCGACGCCGCAGGGCAGGGGTTTATCCATCAATTCGCCGGCTTGCTGCTGTTTGCTGTGGCCCTTGGACTCTTGTTTGTCATCAACCATGTGCTGAACCTGTGGCTGCCCAAAGAGAGAGGACCCGTCTGATGGTTTCGAGACAAAACTGGATTTGCGCCTTGCTGATGGCCGGCGCTGGCGTAGGCAGCCATGCGCTGACCCCCTCTGTCTATACCGCTGATCGCAACCGGATCGATCTGACTGCGATGACGCCGCCGACAGTCGGCGCCTGGCACGAGGAAGTCAGTCCGATCTCTCTGGTCGAGTCACCGGAGGTGGGGGCCGAGCTGCGGCGGGTGTACTCGCAGTCTCTGATGCGGGTTTATCGCAATGCCGAAGGGGTACGTGTGATGCTGGCGGTCGCCTATACGTCAGACCAGAGAGGGGTGTCGGGGCATCAAGTCCACATGCCGGAAGCTTGCTATCCGGCTCAGGGTTTTAAAATCATTGAACGAATGCCCGGTACGTTGAATGTGGCGGGACACGACATTCCGGTCGTACGGATGGTGGCCCGGCAAGGAAGTCGGATAGAGCCCTTGATCTACTGGATGACCCTTGATGGCAAGCCTGAAAACAGTCAGGTGAAGCTCAAGCTCGATCAGGTCCGGTCCAGTCTGATGCGGGGTGAGGTCGCTGATGGCATGATTTTTCGCGTTTCGGTCATCGATGCGGATTCTGCCCGCGCCTATCGGATTGAATCCGACTTTCTGAATGATTTCTTCCATGGAGTGGGTCCACGGGCACGCAGGAATTTTTTTGGTGTTTCAACTTGAGCCCCGCAATGAACTCGCTGCCCGGATCGCTGTTGTCATTGTTGAGCCAGGGATTGGTGAGCAGCGTGAGTTTGATCTCTTCTCTGGTGCTGTTGCATTTCGGTCGCCCGGGGGAGTATGGAAACTATGTTCTGTTTTTGAGTGTTTACATGTTGTTGTTTTCGTTGACTAATGCGGTGCTTCTTCATCCCATGGCCACGCTTTCTTGCCGTATGCAAGCACAGAGGGTCCGCCACACGATGAACATCGGCCGGATCGGCATGATTGTGCCGGGGTTGCTGGGGGGCGGAGGGCTCGGTGGCTACTGGTGGTTGAGTGCCAGGCATGCCGCACTACCGGTTGCATGGGGATGGCTGGCCGTGGTTTTTTTTCTCATGCTGTGTCGCGATATCCGGCGAGCAGCATGGTTGCTCGACAGCGATCTGATCAATCTGCTGAAAATGGATTTCGGGTACTGCGTCATGGCGATGCTGTTGCTTGGGACTGCGATCTTGCGTGGGCATGTCGGGGCTGTTGCATCGCTTTCACCCGATGGCGCGCGAGTACAATGCGGCCCCCTCCATTGCGAACGAGCCCGGGTGGCTCGAGATATGGCATTGCGCCCGCTGGGCCTTGCCCGGGGTATTGGTGGGGTGGCTGTTCACCAGCGGCTACTGGTTTTTCCTCGATAGCACCCAGGGTAAATTCGCGGTAACGCTGTTGGCTGCGACCCGCTTGTTGTATACCCCGCTTGGATTGGCGTGCAGCGGCTGGACCAGCTATTTCCGGCCGGTGATGGCCCGGCTGGAGCACGCAGGAGCGCATGGGGAGAAAGACGCCTTGATCAGGCGATCGTATCGGATGGTTCTGATTCTGGTGACGGGCTACATCGTTGTGCTTTGCGCGGTGCTTGGCTTCTGGCCCCGCGTATTGCCGGGGACGGTCCGCCCCGGCCTTGTTCTGGTGGCCACCTGGGGGGGGTATTTTCTGGTGCAGTGGATCCGGATGGTGCGTACGACGGGACTCTTGTCCTCTCCCGCCGGGTTTCGTACGTCGTTTAATGCGGGAGTGGTGTCCTGTTTCGCTTTCTATCTGCTTTTATTGCCCATCAGCGTTTATGTCTATCAGCCGGTCATTTGTCCGTTGTTGCTTATGCTCGGGGAGGTCATGAATTTTTGTTTGATGAAGGAAAAGTCGCCACGATACCTGGGCCCGTTCCGGGCGTGAGACTGGCTGCGAAGTGTTCAACTGGAATGAATGGCATTTTTTAGTTGGGATATGTCATGAATTTTGGCGCCGTAGTGCAGCTCTGCACTGGCGTGTAGCCCGGAGGTATAAATGCAAATCGACGCTCTGATTCGACCTTTCCCTTCACACGTTCGCGCCTCGGTTACGAATCATGCCAAGGCCAGTCGTAGACCCTTGATGTTTGCTTTGTTCTTTGCGGTGATTTCCTTTTTTTCCGATGCGGGTGGGGGGCTCTATGGCAAAACGAGCGATGGGCATGAGGTTTTGTATGTGGTTCTGCTTTTTTTTGCATTGCGCGGGGTCCTCAAACTTGGGAATACGCCCCGGTTGAATCTCCTGTTTTCACTGGGAACTTTATTACTGATTTCTTTGTTGGCGTATTGTCTTTTTTCCGCGGCCTGGTCCGAAATTCCACTGGTTACCCTGAGGCGGGCTGCCTTGCAATTCATTGTACTGGCGATCTGTATGGGGACTTTTTCCCGTACGGATGTGATCCAGGATGATTTTGTCGGGCTGATCGCCTGGCCCGTGTGTCTGGTGCTGATGCTGTCGTATTTGTTCCTTGCATTACTGCCCGGTTATGCCATTTCCACGGCCGGATGGCGTGGCGTGACCTTGAATAAAAATACTTTTGGCATGTTGTGCGCGGTTGCGTTGTTGTGCGCCTCCTATCTGTTTGTGGTGACTCGCCGGATACGCTGGATTCTGGTTGCTGTCATGGCGGCTGTCGGATTGGTTCAGTCCGGAGATATGACCAGTACCCTATCGATGCCGCTTGTTTTGGTGGTGGCTGGCGCCGGTTCTCTGATGTCGTTTGTATCGGGGCATCGTCGCTATCATGCCTGGGTTCTGGGGGCTTTTTTATTGTTGTTTCTCTGCGCCTATCTGGCCTATGCATCGGGGAGTGTGCCTGACTACGACGTTCTGATCAGCGATGTTTTTAAACACATAGGCAGATCTGAGTCGCTGACCGGCCGAACCAGAATATGGAACGCCGTGCTCAGAAATGTTCATTACCATTCTCCATGGCTGGGTGGGGGTTATCAGGGGTTCTGGAACGGTTTCGACAGCCCTGCCAGTTACACCACCACGCATTCGATGGGTTATATGGGGCAGGCGCATGATGGTTATGTTGACCTGTACAACGACCTGGGTTACGTCGGCCTGGGGATGTTAATGGCTGTTATTGTTACCTATTTCTGCTTGTTGTGGCGCCTGAAGGTGCTAGCCAATCCCGAGTTTTATTTTCATTTTTGCCTGATGTTGTACATCCTGATTTCGAATATCACGGAGAGTAGTCTGCTGCGCGGAATGTCCTTCATGAATCTCCTTTTTTATGCTTCGTATATCCGTGTGAGTAGCCTGGCCGCGCGCCCGGGACGATTGGCAGATCCTGCGGGAAGGCCGCGCTGAGTTGAAATACCGGGCTGAAACAGCGTGCCGAGCGTTATTTGAGGTGCGGCGCGCTGGGGGGAATATTTGCACAGGAGGGAGGAGATGGGGATGCGTGTATTACTGTCGGTATTTGCCTGTGCGCCGGATGTGGGCAGCGAAGGGGGGGTCGGATGGAATTGGGCTCATCGAATGGCACGCGAGGGCTATCAGGTTGTGGTGCTGACGGATGCAAGCCGTCGTAGCGCAATCGAGGCCTTCTATCATGGATCGCTGCCTGACAACCCTGTGTTCGTCTTTTATCGGCCCTTCTGGTTGCTGCGAGTGCCGCTTAATTCCCTGACGGCACAGCTGCTCTATACCCTTTGGCAGCTTTCGCTGGCGTCGTTGTTGAAACGGCTGCAAAGGCACTACCGTTTCGACTATGTTCATCATCTGACCTATGGCGTTTATCGCCATCCTTCTTTGTTGTGGACTTGCGGGGTGCCTTTCGTCTTCGGCCCGGTTGGTGGTGGCGAGTCCTGCCCGCACGTGTTACGCAAAGGCATGTCATTCTCGTGGCGCGTGCATGAAGTGTTGCGCGATGTGACCAACTGGATTGGCCGCTTCGATCCGTTGGTACGGCAGACTTTGCGCAGGGCCGATCTCGTTTTTGCACGAACCCGTGAGACTGCCGCCATGTTCCCTGCGGATGTGCGCGCCAGAACGGTGCTGAAAATGGAAATCGGGACTGATCCCGCCAGAGTCGATGTCGCCGACATTTGGGCTCGTCCTTATTCCGGTCACCTGAAAATCCTTTATGCGGGGCGACTGCTGGGCTTGAAAGGGCTGCATCTTGCTTTACCCGCTTTTGCGCGATTGCTGGTGCAACATCCTGACAGTGAGTTTCACCTGGTGGGTGATGGTCCTGAAAAAAAACAGCTTATCGCTCAGTGCGAAGCACTCGGGATTCGACGCTCGGTGAATTTTCACCCGCGCGTTGCACAGGATCGGTTGTTCGAGCTTTACGCGTCCTTCGACTGCTTGTTGTTCCCCAGTTTGCATGATTCAGGCGGCAATGTTGTCGTCGAGTCGCTGTCGTTCGGCCTGCCCGTTGTGTGCCTGAACCTGGGGGGGCCCGCTTGTTTTGTTAATGATACTTGTGGGCGTTTGGTCGAGGTGAGCGGCAGGAACGTGGATGGTGTCATCGATGGATTGGCGAATGCACTGCAGGACATGAGCGATCCGCAGATACGCAGGCAGTGTGCGCTTGGCGCATTGCGCCGCGCGGATGAACTGCGTTGGGACAGGCAATTCGAGGCAATCCTGTCCATGATCCGTGAAAGGGTCGAGCAATGCGCAGCCGGAGATGTTCCCTCGTCAGCGTCTGTCATGAAGTCTGATTGAGGAGGGGAAAGCTGGCTTTTGTGCATTGGCACGCGCTCATTTTAAATGAATAGTGAATTTACATGTAATTAATGTAATCGACTTCGGGTTATTATCATGAGTGGATATATTGATTCGGATTCTCCTGTTTATGTGTCTGGCCACAGCGGTATGGTCGGTTCTGCGATCGTTCGAGAACTCGTACGGATGGGGTTTTGCAATCTGATTACCCGTACGCGCGCTCAGCTGGATCTGACGAATCAGGCCGAGGTGAACGCCTTTTTCGATAAGACTCGACCGAAACATGTATTCCTGGCGGCGGCCAGGGTGGGGGGGATTCACGCAAACACTATCTATCGCGGTGAGTTCATCTATCAGAATCTGATGATCCAGAACAATGTGATCGAGGCGGCCCGCTTGCATGGCGTTGATCGGCTGCTGTTTCTCGGATCAAATTGCATCTATCCGCGCACCTGTCCGCAGCCGATCCGGGAAGCGTATCTGCTGACCGGACCGCTGGAAGAGACCAACCAGCCTTATGCGCTGGCAAAAATCGCCGGAATCGAAATGTGCTGGAGCTACAACCGTCAGTACGGCACGCGTTACCTGGCGGTGATGCCGACCAATCTGTACGGGCCGGGTGATCATTACCACCTTGAAAACAGCCATGTGATCCCGGCGCTGATCCGAAAGGCGCATGAGGCCAAAGTACGCGGGGACCGGCAGATGGTGGTGTGGGGATCGGGAACGCCCCGGCGTGAGTTCATGTACTGCGATGATATGGCCCGGGCATGTCTCTATCTGATGACGCTGGAACAAGACCGATTTGATGCGCTGCTGACGGACAGTTCCCCTCCGCTGGTGAATGTGGGCGTCGGATTGGATCTTTCGATTCGCGAACTGGTGCGCTTGATCTGCGATGTGGTGGGGTTTCGCGGGGAATGGATTTTTGACCATGAGAAACCGGATGGGACGCCACGCAAACTGCTTGATGTCAGTCGCCTGAGCCAGTTGGGCTGGCACGCTTGCATGGATCTGGACGAAGGGCTGGCCATTGCCTATCGGGACTTTTGTCGTCAGATCGGGGTGGTGACATGTTGAATCGCCCGTGTGAAATGTCGGGTCGTTCGAGTGTCACGGTGTTGAGTGCACCGATCGACGTGCTGGATATCGACAACGCCACCGCGCGCATTCAGGCGTGGGCCCACCATCGTGAAAGCCGCTATGTCTGTTTCGTCAATGTACACGCGCTGGTGGCGGCCACGCATCAGCGGTCATTTGCCCGCGTGTTGCGGCGGGCGGATATGAATATGCCCGACGGTGCGCCGGTCGCCTGGATGCAGCGCCGCCTGGGGTATCCCGCACAAGCGCGGGTCAGCGGCCCGGACTTGATGTGGCACTACTGTCGCTTGGCTGCAGCGACGGGGGAATCGATTTTTTTGTACGGCAGTACGTCGGCAACGCTTGAAAGTCTGCAGGCGATGCTCGGTAAGGCCTTTCCTGGTCTACGTATCGCCGGGGCGATTTCACCGCCCTTCCGCGAACTGACCCAGGAGGAAGATCGGGACGTGGTGAATCGGATCAATACCTCCGGTGCGGGCCTCGTTTGGGTCGGGTTGGGCTGTCCCCGACAGGAACAATGGATGGCGGCGCATCGGGGGCGCGTGCACGCGGTGATGGTCGGCGTCGGTGCCGCTTTTGATTTTCACGCCGGTGCGATCAAGCGCGCGCCGCTGTGGTGGCGAAGCCACGGGCTTGAGTGGCTCTACCGGCTGTGGTGTGAACCGGGACGGTTGTGGCGGCGTTACCTGGTCACCAATACCCTGTTTGTTCTTTACGCCGCGTATCAGCTGCTGTTCAAGCGCGGCCGGGTGAGAAAGGAGCAAGGATGAAGGTCACCCTCTTTCAGTACCGGCTGTTTCACTACCGTGTACGGTTGTTTGACCTGATGCGGGAGCGATGCCGTGAACGCGGAATCGAGCTGGTCCTGGTGCATGGACAGCCCTTTCGGGATGAGGCAAAAAAGCGCGACTGCGGCGAACTGGACTGGGCGGTCCGCGTGAACAACCGGTATTTCCCGATTGTGGAAAAAAAAGATTTGTGCTGGCAACCGGCTCCCCGCGAAGCTCGCGATTCCGACCTGGTGATTGTGATGCAGGAGAACCGGCTTCTCGCCAATTATGTGTGGATATTGCGACGTGCATTCGGACTCGGGCCCAGAGTGGCTTTTTGGGGGCATGGCCGCGATTTTCAATCGTTGGCAACCAGGGGCGTGCGCGCTGGCTGGAAGCAGTTTGTCAGTACCCGGGTTGACTGGTGGTTTGCCTATACCGAGCTTTCCAGACGCTGTGTGCTGAATTACGGC
>Ga0326728_10007452_pt1 | contig 28053 bp, 27 predicted proteins | sample MB3enrmetagenome_FD_207602 | JGI IMG/M metagenome (GOLD analysis project Ga0326728, IMG submission 207602) | Lab enriched peat soil microbial communities from McLean, Ithaca, NY, United States - MB31MN | ecosystem: Environmental > Terrestrial > Soil > Wetlands > Peat | place: USA: New York...
GAGGGGTGAAATTTTCTTACTCCCTGCAAAATCTTTCCGCACTTCTAACTCCGCCTCTGTCAACGCATTCAGCGCCTCCGACACTACCTTCCCCGCCGGACCCGGTCTGTTATCGGCGAATTAGGGATGTCTCGACGTGAAACCCTAAAGATTAGCCCCACCTGGAAGACAGGCTCTGTTCTTCTAACCGTCCCGGGAGCCTGCACTTGCTTTCGAAGCAAATCAAGCCGAAGAGGTTGCCTGAGGAGAGACTCAGGGGGCGGGTCCTTGGCCCGGAATCATGGGGGGGCCCAGCAATTCCAGGCCCTGTGGGAGCAGTGAGAAGCCGCCCACTGTGAAATAAGCCATGGCAACGTGGAGCGCGCGCCCGTGGTGCCCGGCAAGGACGCTGTTCAGGATGTCACCGAGTCGGTGCGCCGCGCTGTCGATGACATCGCGAATTGGTGGAAGGAAAGCCCGGCGGTATAGCGCTGAACCTTGGCAATCGCTTCGATCACGTCTTCCAGGTAGAGCCTAAAATCCCGTGGCATAGGTAGCTTCCTTTAGAATGATGGGGCGCAGTCTTGGTTTGATCGAGTCCGCGAGGACCAGGTCAACCCGGCAGGCAAACAGGCTTTCCAGGAGTATTTTGGCGTCCATGTAAGCGTCGAAGGACTTGTGCTCGAATTCCATCACGAAGTCAAGATCGCTTGCCGCTCCGGCCTCGCCCCTCGCAGCCGAACCGAACAGGCCCAGCCGTTTCACACCAAGGCGTCGAAGCGCTTCGCAGTTCGCTTCGAGGGCCTTCAATACCTCCTCGCGGGCTTTCACCATGTTTGCCACCTTTTGTGCTGCTCACACAAGCTTACACTGATTCTAACATGGTCGTTCGGACGGAGTCGTAGTCTAAAGGCCCCGCTCTCCTCTGCCCACATTGAGGCGAAGGCCTTTCCTTGATCGATCCCATTAGACGCGAGATGGCGACCGGGAAACGGGGGTATGATCGTAGGCCCCGCCGCGCCGGACGACATCGCGTGGAGAGCTGATTTCTCGATGCGCTGGCTTGTTCCAACACGTCCTGGGCCAATCGCCTTTCAACCCAACGGGTTGGAGCGGAACGGAGCGGAGCCTCTCAATCTCGGAGTTCGGGTTCAAGATGCTCGGGGCTTGTGCCAGGTGTTTCCTCGTACAACACCGCCCACCATCACAGCGGCGTCGGGCTGATGACACCGGCGATGGTCCACGGCGGCGAAGCGGGGTAGCGCAGAGGTAGGCGTACTTTGCCTTCCTCTGCGGCTTTTCGCCTGAAGGTCATTTCGCGTGGCATCATATTCGAGTGTGCTCGTCGGCAGGTAGCAATGCGCGGTCCACCGACAGTCCGCTTGGGATAGCCGGGACGCGGTTCACGCTGCCCGTGTAATCATGGACGCTCGACCACGGCCAATCCTCCGCGCGGCTCACCAGTCCGGCCTTCACGGGGTTCAGGTGAATGTACTCCACCTTTTCGCTGTACTCCCTCACCGTTCCCGAGGAGCCGCAGAGGAAGCGAAACTGCGGCTACCTCTGCGGTACCTGCTTTGTAGCCCGGCGAGATCAACAGGCGTTTGACATGCCGATCCCTATTCGTTGCGGAGGGCCACCATGGGATCGACTTTGGCTGCCCGGCGGGCGGGGAGGAAGCAGGCAAACAGCGCGGTGGCAACGAGCACAGCGGGTGCGAGGGTAAAGGCGACGGGATCCACCGGACTGACCTGGTAAAGCATGCCGCTGATTGCACGACTGAAGATGGCGGTGTTGGCCCCGATGCCCAGCAACAGCGTAAGCACAGCCACGGCAGTGAAGCCGGGCGACTTGGCCAGAGTGCGGAATGCATAACGGACGTCCTTGGCGAGGTCCTCCAGAAAGCGCCCGACCCGTATGGCGCGGACCTCCTCCTTGACTTGCTCCACGCCGCCGAGTTCCAGGAGCGCCTGCCGGCGCGCCGCCGATCCCGCATACCCCTCCTTCATCTTCTCCTCCGTTAGCAGTTCCACAGATGACCGGAGTTCGTCGTCCAATGCCTGCTCGACCGTGTGCTGGCGCAGAAGGTTCCAGAACAAACTCAGTATTCGTCTTGGCATGATGTCTCCCATCTGGACTCAGGTGGATTGAACGGCCGCCGTCATTACCTTGACCACTTGGTTCCACTCGCGCTCTTCGACCTTGAGTTGCGTGCGCCCGGAGGAAGTCAGCCTGTAGTATTTGGCCCGACGATTATTTTCTGACGTGCGCCACTTGGACGTTCCAGTCGGCAAACCGTCCTTGTGGCCCGGAGTTTGGCGGCGAGCCAAGAGCATGGCCAGCCCGTATTACCTCAATGTAGATTGTTGCCGTGTGCCTCTGGCAGGAGCAAGGATCACGACTGCAGATTCGCCGGTAGACAGTAGGCGATAAGGCAGGACTTACTTCACCGAATGCCATTTCGGGACAACGATCCCCCCAACGGACCACTCAAAGTTACTCAAAGCTTACTTTGCGAGTGGACCATCTGGACACAATTGCGCGAGGCGGCGGATGGTCGTTCCGAACGTGGTGCTATTCAGGGAAATCCCGCCTCATGATTCCGCACCAATCTGTCGCCCACTGCCCTGGTCGTCTCAAAACCCCGCGGGCGCAACGTCGGGACCCCGTTCGACGTGGGAAGAGGTAGCCACGGTCAATGCTTTCTTGACCGTGGGCCTTTCCCTCGTCAGGAAGAACCCACAGTCAGGAAACCACTGACTGTGGCTACCTGCGCAATACGGCATCCGCCAGTCTTCTGCTCGCAGTGGCAACCAAAAGCATAAGTCTTGACAAAATATCACATTAGAAATAATCTAAATCCTTGATGGACGCTGAGGCGATTAAACGGTCCTTGGAGGGCAGCGGGTTGCGGTGCACGCCGCAGCGCTACGCCGTGATGGCTTTCTTGATGGAACACAAGAGGCATCCCACGGCTGCGGAAATCTTTGAAGCCGTGAATCGCGTGGATCCGCGCTGTTCAAGGGCCACGACTTATAACAACCTGCGGGACTTGGTGCAGGCGGGTCTGGTGCGCGAAGTGGCCGTCGAGGGCCGCGCCGCGCGATTCGATGCAAAAGGCGTGCGGCATCACCACTTTATCTGCGACCGTTGCGGCAAGGTTGAGGACATCGATTGGTACGACGTGCCCAGGCCTGCCTCGGGCTCCCTCGGTAAGCGGATTCTTCGCCAATGCGAACTCATTTTCCGGGGGCTCTGCGCGAAGTGCGCTCCGCGGCACGCTTCCCGTAGCGCTGACCTTTAGGTCAGCACGGCGACTGCCGACCTAAAGGTCGGCGCTACCACTGTCGTAGGCGTGTGGATACCGGATTCATGGCACGCGCCGGCAAGCGCGGCCGGCGGCGATTGCACGAATTGAAAAACTAAGGTGGAGGCATACATGGATAATAAACTCACCAACACAGCGGGGGCGCCTGCTCCCGCTCATCAGGAGCAAACCTTGTCAGCCGAGAGCAAGTGCCCGGTAACGGGCGGTGCTCACAGACACACGGCGGCCGGAGCCGCGACGAATGTGGACTGGTGGCCGAATCAACTGAACCTGAAGATCCTGCACCAGCACTCCCCCTTGTCCAATCCTATGGACAAGGAATTCAATTATGCCGAAGAATTCAAGAGCCTCGACCTGAATGCCGTGACCAAGGACCTCCATGCCTTGATGACGACGTCGCAGGACTGGTGGCCGGCAGACTATGGCCACTATGGGCCGTTTTTCATCCGTATGGCGTGGCACAGCGCCGGTACGTACCGCATTGCCGACGGCCGCGGCGGGGCTGGCTCCGGCTCACAACGATTTGCGCCCCTCAATAGCTGGCCGGACAATGTGAACCTCGATAAGGCGCGCCGGTTGCTCTGGCCGATCAAGCAGAAGTATGGCCGGAAAATCTCCTGGGGCGACCTCATGATTCTTGCCGGTAACGTCGCATTGGAGTCGATGGGGTTCAAGACCTTCGGTTTCGGCGGCGGGCGCGTGGACGTCTGGGAGCCCGAAGAGGACATTTACTGGGGGCCGGAGGGCGAGTGGCTGGCGGACAAACGCTACAAAGGCGATCGGGAGCTCGAGAATCCTCTCGGGGCCGTTCAGATGGGCCTGATTTACGTGAATCCGGAAGGGCCCAATGGAAAGCCGGATCCTGTCGCTGCGGCGCGGGATATCCGCGAGACGTTCGGCCGCATGGCGATGAATGACGTAGAGACCGTTGCGCTCATTGCCGGCGGGCACACGTTCGGCAAAGCCCACGGGGCTGCTGATCCGAAGAAGTATGTCGGTCCCGAACCCGAGGGCGCCGCCATCGAGGAGCAAGGCCTGGGGTGGAAGAGCACCTATGGCAGCGGCAGCGGTGACGATACGATCGGCAGCGGGCTCGAGGGCGCGTGGAGCAACAAACCCGTGCAGTGGAGCAACAGCTACCTGGAAAACCTGTTCGGCTATGAGTGGGAGCTCGGGAAGAGCCCTGCCGGCGCGTACCAGTGGTTTCCCAAGAACGCGTCGGCAGCGGGCACCGTTCCTGATGCCCACGATCCCTCGAAGCGTCACGCCCCGATCATGTTCACGACGGACCTCTCCCTGAGGATGGACCCGATCTACGCGCCGATCGCGAAGCGCTTCCTCGAGAGTCCGCAGGAGTTCGCGGACGCGTTCGCCAAGGCGTGGTTCAAGCTGACGCACCGCGACATGGGGCCTCTCTCGCGGTACCTTGGCCCGCTCGTTCCCGCGGAGCCCCAGTTGTGGCAGGACCCTGTTCCCGCGGTGGATCATAAACTCATCGGGAAGCGGGACATTGCGGTTCTGAAGGCCAAGATCCTCGCGTCCGGCTTGTCGATTCCCGAACTGGTCACGACTGCCTGGGCGTCGGCGGCGACGTTCCGCGGCTCCGACAAGCGCGGCGGGGCAAACGGGGCGCGCATTCGCCTGGCGCCGCAAAAGGATTGGGAAGTGAACCAGCCGGCCGCACTGCCGAAGGTCCTGAAGACCCTGGAGGCGATTCAAAAGGATTTCAATAGCTCGAAGTCCGGCGGGAAAAAGGTCTCGCTTGCTGACCTGATCGTTCTGGGCGGCTGCGCAGCCGTCGAGGAAGCGGCGAAAAGGGCCGGCCACGACGTGAAGGTCCCCTTCTCGCCGGGGCGCACGGACGCGTCGCAGGAGCAGACCGATGTGCACTCCTTCGCCGTACTGGAGCCGACCGCAGACGGGTTCCGCAACTACCTTCGGAATGGAGACCCGAGATCCGCGGAGGAGCGGCTGGTGGATCGCGCCCAGTTGCTGACGCTGACGGCCCCCGAGATGACGGTTCTCGTCGGCGGCATGCGCGTCCTGAAAGCTAACTTCGGGCAGTCCAAACACGGTGTCTTCACCAACCGGCCCGAGACGCTGACGAATGATTTCTTCGTCAACCTGCTCGACATGAATACGAAGTGGCAGGCCTCCTCGACATCCGAAGGCGTGTATGAGGGGCGCGATCGCGCCACGGCCGAACTCAAGTGGACCGGCACCCGTGTCGACCTTGTCTTCGGTTCGAACTCCCAGCTCCGAGCCATCGCGGAAGTCTATGCATGTGACGACTCGAAGGAGGCGTTTGTGAAGGACTTCGTGGCTGCGTGGAACAAGGTGATGAACCTTGATCGCTACGACCTTGCCTGAGCTTGGATGTAGGGCCGAACAGCGTCCGGCCAAGGCCGAGCGCCGCTCGGCCCTACGTACACTGGTAGGCACGGTCAGTGCTTATCTGCGTGGGCCTTTCCCTCGTTAGGCGCTCCCGGCGTTGTTAAAGAATGCCGCCTTTTGCGGTCCACGTCTCTTGTCCTGGCACGCCAAGGGAGCAAGCGCACGGTGATGAAGAAATATCGGTCCGAAAGCAAAGGAGGCCGCAACTTCGACACGGCGCTACACTACAATACTGTGGACATGACTGTGACCGAAAAGGCGGGGACCGCGGAATCGGCGGTCCGCACTACGCGCTCTCGGCTGGCTGGCGCGGCCCCTTTGTGCAAAGGGCACGGTTGGGCCGGCCAGGCCAAAGGGCAAGGCCCAGCCCTACAACAAATAGCTGCGCGGCCGCTCGGTGGTGTAGACGATCGGGGTGCCCCGTCCGGCCTCTCTAATTCTTCGATGGGGCTGGTCAGCACAGTTCACACATGTTCTGGCTTGTTCGTCTGCGACCCCACCGCCGCATACCATGCATTTCGTTCTCCCGAAGTGCTTTGGATCCTGGCACTCTTCCATGACCTCATCGCACTCGGGACAACAGCTATACTTCCTACCAAAACACGAGCCCGAATTGTGGTAGGACATCGACTTGCCTTTCTGCGGAGGCAAGCCGATAATGTAAATGGTTCGGCATTGCGGCTAACCCCCGCGTGCTGATTTGGCCTTGCCGGTAGTTCGAGCTACCGGCAGGGCTTCTTACCAATAGAAATCCAACCTTCCTGGCGATCGTAGGTAGTCGGTGCCCAGATAGGCAGTTTTCCCTACGACTTTCACAGCCTGTGCCTCACCGTTTTGGACAAGCCTTTTCAACGTAGTGTGGATGCAGGCGAGTGCGTTCGCGTATCGCTCAATTGGAAAACCGACCGTGGCGAGGTCGTCGCGAATCTGCGTGGGACTCTTTGGCGTGTGGGAGCTTCGCAAGGCGAACCTGCAAGCGTCCCCGAGCCTCAACGCGAATTGACGTTTCCAATCTTTCCCGTTCGAAGGACCTTCAAGAAACGCGATCGTCTTGTAGAGACTGGCCAGCCTCTCGTCGATCGCTTTCCTTTTGGCAACCAGCCTGGTAATCTCCGCCTGCACGGCCCAAGCAGTCCGCACGTAGTCACGCTGCCCCATGAGGGTTACTTATACACTTTGTGTAAGTTCCTGTCAATAAAAAAATGCAACTGGGCGGGGGTGGAGCGAAACTGGGCGATTGGGTTTGAACAAGCAGGTAGCGCGGACCGCCGTCTTTGCGGTCCGCGTCTTTTCCTCGAAACTCCGGCGTCCTTTTCTTACGTCCTCCGCGCGGGAATGCGCTCCGACCCGTCTACACGAATTTGGCTGCTCCATCACGCCGGCTGGCGCACAGCTCTGCGACTCATCCGTGTCGCTCACAATATCGCAGAGTTTCACTCTGCGCCAGCCAGCGTCCAAGAGCAAACACCCCATCCTGATCGAATACGGGGCAAGGCCGATTGATTACCACACGCAGGGCTTCGTCGAAGTGATCCGCCAGGCGGAACCCAACGGACTCGACGCCGTATTCGATGGAATGGGTGGGGATTACCTCGATCGTGGGTTCTCGCTGCTCCGGCGTGGTGGCAAGTGGGTGCATTACGGCAACCCTTTGAGCGTTTCAGGCTTGTTGCTTCTTCTGGCCAAGTTCACTCTGTTCAACGTGCTGCCGAACGGCAAATCACTCAAAGTCTATGGAACGGGTCTCTTCGAATTCAACCGGCGGCCGTTTCTGGAAGACTGGGCCAAGCTGTTCAAGTTGTTGGAAGAAGGCAAAATCAAACCGGTCATCATGAAGAAACTTCCCATCCTGGAAGCGGCCAGAGGCAATGAACTGCTGGAAGGCGGACAGGTAATCGGCAATGTCGTCTTGCTGGCATCGGAACTGCTGTAGCTTCGTTGCGTGTGAAGCGTGTGTCTGCGATAAGAACCCCGTAGGTTGTAATACATCCAAGTGAATTCTTTCCGAGTTCGCCATCCCGGAAGAGCCAGAGCGATCGGCGCGCAGGCTAGTGTGCCGTCCCAGCTAATTCTTTACAACCACCACCCCCAACCCCCTCCTTACCAAGGAGGGGAGTCAGTCCAGAAACTCCCCTCCTCTTTGAGGAGGGGGCCAGGGAGTGGTGAGAGCGAGTGGCAAGTAAAGGATTAAGGGGGACACCACACTAGCTGACTTGACGCGCTGAGAGCACATCCCGCGCAGTCGTCCAATGAATACTGGAATAGCGATCGTTGTCGAGCGGCTCTAGCTTTGCCTGGCCGTCGAACATGTTCCGCATGTACTGCATGCCCTGCCATGCCGGGTAAAGTTCCTTCTCGCCGGGAGCGACCGTGCGCGCGACCTTGATGAGCGTGGCGAGCATTCCCAGACCCCCGGCGCGGAACAGGCGGAACTCCTTTCCGGTCACCTCACTTACAACCGCCGTCAGTTCCCGGGCGCTGAGTTGATCGCCGGCAATTCGTAGAAAGCGAGGGGTGGACGGATCAAGAGCCGCGCTCGCCGTGAATGCCGCGGTGTCGTCCATCGTCGTGAAGTCCATGCGCTGGTCCGCGTCGCCCCAATAGAGGACGCGCTTCAGTTTGAAGAGAATGAACGGCATCTGACCGGTCAGCATATCGGTAAACGCGCCGTTGAAGATCGTGGTCGCTCGAATCGAAGTCTTATCGAGGCGCTTGTGGAAGTCTCGGCGCAGATCGAGATTGCGATTCTCTCCGGGTGGAAACTTGGTGAAATCGATCGAATAGTCGGACGGAATGAAACGTGGCACGCCTGCCTTGGTCGCCGCGTCGAGCAGAACCGTTTGCGCTTTCACGATCACGTCCCGCAATCCCGCCAGCGCGGACACCACGCAGGACGCACCCGAGCATGCCAGCGTCGCTTGGGAAGGGCTACTCAAATCGACAGTGGCAATCGTTACGCCGAGCTCCCGCAACCGCTCGATCTTGTCTCGCGGAGTACTGTGGCGAACAAGCGCTCTTACGCTGGCTCCCCGTTCCAGCAAAGCTCTCGCGATTCGTCCGCCGAGATTACCGGTAGCTCCTGCTAAGACGATGGTCGAGTCATTCATGATCACGATATTACAGAAAAGACAGCATCGATGCAAAGTGGGGGGAGATCCGAGTGGGGGCGACCGGAGGCTTTTTCGGTTGATGGGGTCAACGGACGACTGGCACCCTTGCAGCGCCGTCGAAACAAACCGGGCGCCGAAAAAAGTGAGTTAGGGTATGTTCCTCCAAAACGCAACGGCCGACAGCAAATGCCGTCGGCCGCGAGAGCTTCGAGTTGAGGATGCAGTCTACCTGCGCCCACCACCATGGGAACCGCCTCTGCCCCCGCCTCCACGGAAGGCATGTCCGCCTCCACCGAAGCTATGTCCGCCTCTACTGAAACTACGTCCGCCTCCGCCGAAGCTACGTCCACCTCCGCGGAAGCTGCGTCCGCCTCCACTGAAGCTTCGTCCGCCTCTACCGGCGTAACTGTTACCGAACCCACCGCGAAATCCTCCGCGCCCGGAAAAGGTCTGCCCACCTCCATAGTAGCCCCGGCCGCCATAGCCGCTTCCCCCGTAGTAGCCCCGGCCGCCAAAGCCACGTCCCCCATAGAAGTGGTGCCAACCCCAGCCCCACCAGGGCCCGACGCCAATAAAGACTCCGCCCGAGAACCAGCTTGGTCCATAGTAGCCGTAGGGTGCGCATGCATAGGGGTAATAGTCGTAGTAGCCATACGGGCACGCTGGAGGTGGCCCCGGATACACCGCGACTCCAACTTGGGCGTGTGCATACGGTACAAACATCAAGCCTAGAGCCAATAGTGTCAAAAGTTTTAGGTTTCGCATTTGAGTCTTCCTCCCATCCTCAATGCTTCTTGCCAAACTGCAACCTGTGCAAGAGCAAGTGCCTTGCCAAATCACACGGTCCGAAAGGTCGTGATTTCATGCGCTTAGGGATATGGCGGCGAAACGACAGGATGGCCTGGTGCCTGCGCGGTGGTGCTTTCCGGGTAGGGTGGTGGTTTTCGGCCAACTCCCGTCACCCGTACCGATAGATCGGGACACGCTCAGCCCCCTAGGGGGAGGGCAAAAACCCATGGACCTGATTTATAGTGACTCCCCCGCCGCGACGCGCCTTGGACGGCGCGAATGAGGGAAATTTTTCGGATGGTTCGGTTCGAACTGCGAGCGCAGCAGACTATGCGTCCACACCGTCGGATACATGTAGCCCAGCTTCGGGTGCTGTTCGATTCCCGCGAAGTAAAAAGCAAACCACAGAAGGTCGAGCGCATATGCGCCGAACACCAGATACCCAACTGGTATTTCGGGGGCGACCCGCTTGGCCGCGAGACCCACTCCGAGATGCGCGAGGGCTGCCATGGAAGTTTGGGATCCTTTTCTCTACCGGGATCTTCTTTTTGGAATCGTACGGAAACTTACGGTCGGATCACCACTTCCTGCGGTCCGGACGGCAGGCCGAAATTCGAACCGCGTTCCTGGTTCAGCTTGAGGGTGGCGGGAACATCCAGGTTGGCAATCTCGATCTTTCTTGTCCACGAGCCACTGGTCCAGTAATTCGCTTTCGTATACAAGGTCTTACCGATGATCGTGTAGTTCTTGACCTCTTCCTCATGCCCGTCGCGAAACACCAGTACGGCCGGCGGAAGCTCGCGAGGGGGTTCGGCGGCTTCGTTGCGGCTCGGCATAACGGCGCGCGGATGGGTTGCTTCCACGGTTTCCGGCGGCGCAGGTTGCGCGGGAGCGGGCGATTGACTGTAACCCGTGACCTGAACCCATTGATCCCCTTGCCTTTCGAGTAAGAGGGGGTGGATCAGCCTCTCCGGCGGCGCAGCCTGACTGGGCTGTGCGGCACTCTCCCACGGACGCGCTTCGGTCATAGCCGGTTCGTAATCATAGTAGTCGTAGTAGTCCGGGTACGGCAGATATCCCCATCCCCATCCTGGTATCCATCCCCAGCCACGTCCTGTACCAAGAAAGATTGGGTGTGTGGGATGAGCAAGGCGGAATGCACCTCTCCCGCCCATTCTGAAAGAGCCCCCCAACGCCGCCCGACCCACAGGGCCTGGCCTGGCCCTGATGCCCCTTTGGGCGCCTGCGGGCGATACAAACACCAACGCTCCAAGCATAGCGACGGGGATTGCGATGGTAAACCGATGTTTCACACCCTGACCCTCATCCGCCTACAAAGACCTATGCCCTTTCCCATCCAGACTGAAGGTAGCTCCAACGATACGCAAAGTCAAGTCAGGGGCCTCAGGTTCGCGCCGGCAGATGACCCAGGCCTCGGTCCTGTCTGAAATTGTGTTGCTAAAGCTCAGGTAATATTGCTGTCAATCCATCCGGAAGGTAATATACATCAAGATTCCTTCCCGCTCGATTTGGAGGACGACAGGGCTGTTAGACTTAACAGCGTCCAGTGTTGAGCGGAGGAAATCCAGGCTGATGACGGTCATTCCATTGATCGCATGGATTACATCTCCGACCGCTAACGAGTTTTCCTCCCCGCCAAATCCGGCTACTCTGGCGGCGACGATCACTCCCGACGCTTCCCTGAGGCCGGGCAGCATCTCGGAGATTTTCTTGTCAATCTCAATGCCCAGAATGCCCAGCTTGCTAACCAGGTTTTTCTCGGGATCGACCAGATCAGCCAGCAGGTCGACGTTGTGCGGGCGTTGGGCTACGGGGACCTCCACTTGCATTTTTTCCGAGCCCCGGAGAACCTGGATTTTCACTCGGTCTCCGGCTTGCAGCATATAGAAATACATGCCGAATACCGGAAGGCTTCCCACCGGTTTGTCGTCGATGCTCAAGATGATGTCCTGAATTTTAAGCCCAGCCGTGTCTGCGGGACCGCCAGGCATAACATCCGAAACGATCACACCTTGGTCCATGGGAAGTCCCAGTCCTGTGGCCAAGTTCGAAGTGATGCTTTGGACGTGAATGCCGATTTCGCCCCGATGCACGTGGCCGAACTTGCGGAGCTGCGTGTAAGCAACGGCGACGATGCCGCTCGGGATAGCGAAACCCAAGCCTTCGTTTCCACCCGACTGGGTCAGGATGAAGGTGTTGATGCCCACCAGTTCCCCGTCCACGTTGACCAGCGGCCCCCCGCTATTTCCGGGGTTAATGGGAGCATCAGTCTGGATGTAAACCATCGGACTATCGGGATCGGGCTGACGACCAACCGCGCTTACCACACCCATCGTTACGGAATTCTGAAGGCCTCCGGGGCTGCCAAACGCCAGGACCACCTCGCCTTGGCGAAGATTGCTGTACTTGCCGATCGGCAGGGCAGGGAGCCCTTTCGCTTTGATCTTGAGCACCGCGAGGTCGGTTTCCCTGGATAGTCCAACGATGCGGGCGTCCATAGTGGGACCTCTGGCGCTGAGAGTCGAGAGATTAGGAGACGCGCCCACAAGTGGAGAAGGCAAGACTACCTGAACTCGTTGGGCGCCCTTGAGGACGTGAGCGTTGGTCAAGATATAGCCCTCCGGGTCGACGATGACGCCGGAACCAATGCTACGGAGTCTCCCGACCACCAGAGCCGCTTCGCTGTTGGCCCCTTCCTCGGTCGCGCCGAATCCAGTCGCAAGCACCTGGACAACACTTGGAGAGACTCGTTTCACCAGTTCCTCGACCGAACTGCTGAGCTGGTGCAAAGCGTCAGGAGACTGATTTCCTTGGGCAGGCTGCGCCTGGGAGTCCATTGCGGAAAAACAGCACACCGCCAACAGACCGCCCAACGCCAAGACTCCGGTTCGCAGTTGCGGCCATTTGTAGCCGGTCTGACTTAGCATGTTGAACCTCCCGGTTCTGGCGCGAATCGTGAGGGCGTGGACGGTAATTCAGTTATCTACCTTTTCGAGTCCCTCTCGCTACGATGACGGTGTAGCTCCGGCGAGACAGGGCTCCTCCCCCAATATCCGCTAATTGACTTATAAGCCGTGCTCGCGCCTGGTGTCAAATCACATCCGACCCCAATTGCAAAGTTGGAGCCGTCTGCTATCGTGAGGAGTGAGGGCAGCCGCCCAAGATCGGCTTGCTGGCTCGTAGGCCTAGAGATTCGGAGTCCTCACGAACCTCAAAACTCGCAAGGTGATGTTTGGCAGGAGGAAAAGAAAATGAGCCTCGTGAAACGACGCTTGACGGCTCTTTGGCTGCGCCAGACCCCCACGCCATTCTCACCTCGTACAAAAGCAGATCAGCATACGGCCAGAATGTTTGTTAAGGTGAGAGAGCCTTTGCAGATCCCTGGAACGGTGCTGTCGCCGGGTATATATCTATTACGACTGCTTGACCGGGGGGCAGACTGCAACCTCGCCGGGATCTTCAACGAGGATGAAACGGAGCTGGTTGCGACATTCACTGCTGTGTTGGACCATTGAGATAGTCGCTCGCCGGCCCGCTCTCATCCGTTGTGGCTCATGATGAGATCCTCGATTTGGACTTGCAGAGCCTTCCCCAGCCTCGCCAGCGCCGCCACGCTGCCAGGTTTCCGGCCCGTCTCGATTTCGGCAAGATAACCGGCGCCCACGCCTGCTGCTGCGGCAAGTTCCCTCTGAGATCGTCCGCGCTTTTCCCGCCAGACCTTGACGGGGCTCTCCCCCTCCAGCAAGCGACGTGCTTCTCGTGCAGTAAGGTAATTGCGGCGGGCAGTCTGCACGCCCTTCGCCGCCTCATGCCTGCGCCGCTCGACCACGGCCGCGCGGTCGTGCGCTTCTTCCAGTTCGCTCAGAAGCTGCGTCCAATCGCCACGACTGATGGTCACGGTATCCCGGGTTTCGCTCAGAATCTTTACGCCGTTCATCTGGCGGGTAGAAAAGGGTCGGGCCCGTGGCATCCTGCATTATCGGAATCCATAAATTGGCGTTATAATAAAACGCAGGGGCTTTGGATTTACTGGAGGAATAACATGCACAAGGAGGTTCGCATGGCACGCTACATCGCTTTGTCAGTGTGTGTCACATCGTTTGTCTTGTTAGTTGGTTGCCTCTCGTGTTGCGAAGCTGTGACTGGCGCGGTTGTTGGAGGCGGCCAGCATCATGCCCTGGTGGGCGAGCTTGAGAAAGTCGACACGGAAGCCAAGAAGATCACTATCCGGGCGGCGGACGGGACCGAGCACGCAGTCTCGTTTGGAGAACGGACGATGGTGCAGGGGCTAGAGGGTACGGCAAAAGCGGCTGATCTTGCAGGAAAGGAAGGAAGCCGAGTCGTTGTCCATTATACGGGCGCGGCGGGGCGCGAAACGGCAGACCGCATCGATGTGTTCGGTCACGATACTTTGAACACGACGGAAGGAACCCTCACCCAAGTTGATAAAGCGGGTCACAAGGTTGTGGTGAAGACCTCCGACGGCGTGGACGAGACATACGATCTGGGGCGAGACTCCGCCATTGACACCAAGGATGGCCTCGTTGACCTCGCCCACTTCACCGGCAAAGAAGGCGATCACGTAATTGTCTACCACACCGAAGAGGGCGGGCGGAAGGTCGTTCACCTTCTCAAGCGTCTCTAGCACAGCGTGTAGCGAAGAGTCTCGTTTTTCAGAGACTCTGCGGCTTTTCTTCAAATTCGCGCTCGTCTGTCAGCCGGCAACGGCAAAGGCCGCAGACCTCACAAGCCGAGGTCGGCGCTAACCTCTATAACCTGACACTTGGCACCTGCCCTTCTGCCTCCTGCACTTTGCTCTTGACACCGGGCTCGAGTGGTGGTAGCCTATCATCGTTGTCTCGCGAGAGAGGTTGTCAGCCGGCGCGGGAGGCAGCTTGGAAATCGGCCCGAGGGCGGGGGAAAGGCGTAGAAAACAGAAAAAAGATACTAAATAGTGGGAACGAACCTAAGAATGTGTTGAAAACAAAGGAGTTAGCGTTTTCAGGGGCTCAAAACGAACTGGTTTTTGAGTGCAAAATAGGCCAATCAAAGCCAAAAAAGTGGCCAAAAACCCACTTATTGTGCGCCATTAGACCCCAATCCTGAGGAGCGAAGCATGAACAACTCTGCCGGCACGGAACTGCCTTCGGCTAGCCGGACTTCCGACATACTCACCGAGGTGGCTCTGAATCTGCGCTGGTCCTGGAATCATTCCGCCGACCAGCTCTGGGAGCGGCTCGATCCTGAGTTGTGGGACCTGACGCAGAACCCCTGGTTTGTTTTGCAGACGGTCTCACAGGAAAAGCTGCGGAGTGTGACCAGCGATCCTGGTTTTCAAAAGCTGGCGCAGGAGATCTTTCAGAAGAACCGCGCGGCGATGGAGCCGGCCGGGTGGTTCCAAAAGGCGCATCCTAACACCACGCTCAAGAGAATTGCCTACTTCAGCATGGAGTTCATGTTGAGTGAAGCGCTCCCGATTTATTCGGGCGGCCTCGGCAATGTTGCGGGCGACCAGCTTAAGGCAGCAAGTAACTTGCGCGTTCCGGTAATCGGCGTAGGTTTGCTTTACCAGCAGGGCTATTTCCGGCAAGAGATTGATGCCCAAGGGAACCAGCAGGCGCTCTACCCATTCAATGATCCCGGGCAATTGCCGATAGCGCCCGTGCGCGGGGCTAATGGCGAGTGGGTGCGCTTCCCACTTGCCTTCCCGGGCTTCCAACTTTGGCTCCGCGCCTGGGAGGTGAAAGTGGGCCGGGTCACGCTCTACTTGTTGGACACCAATGACCCGGCGAATATTCCCTCGCACCGCGGTATTGGCAGCGAACTTTACGGAGGCGGCCAGGAGTTGCGGCTGAAACAGGAGCTGGTGCTTGGGATTGGAGGATGGCGATTGCTGCACATCCTTGGCCTCGAGCCCCAAGTTTGCCATCTGAACGAAGGGCATGCCGCCTTCGCCGTGCTTGAGCGGGCCTGGTCCTACATGGACGCGAACCATCAGCCATTCGATATCGCCCTGACGGTTACCCGCGCGGGAAACTTGTTTACCACTCACACGCCGGTGGACGCCGGCTTCGACCGCTTTGCACCCGAATTGGTAGAGAAGTATTTGAAGAAGTATGCGGAAGAGCGGCTCTCGATTTCGTTTCAGGATCTGCTCGCTTTAGGCCGGCGGGTTGGGAATGACTCTGGTGAACCTTTTAACATGGCGTACCTCGCCATGCGAGGCAGCGGCGCGGTGAATGGCGTGAGCCGACTGCACGGTGAGGTAAGCCGGCGGATTTTTCAGGGTCTGTTTCCGCGCTGGCCGGAACGGGAAGTGCCGGTAAGCCACGTCACGAACGGCGTCCACGGACCTACCTGGGACTCCGCCGAGGCGGATCGCCTCTGGCACACCGCCTGTGGGAAAGAGCGGTGGCTCGGCGCCATGACGGACATCGAAAAGGATTTTGGTCAGGTCGGCAATTCCGAGCTTTGGCAGTTGCGCGCCGAGGCGCGGAGGTCTCTTATTGCGTACGTCCGAAAATGGCTGCACCGGCAATTGACCAGCCAGGGTGTATCTCGCGAGCAGGTCGTGCGAGCCGAGCAGATACTCGATCCTAACACCCTGACCCTCGGATTCGCCCGCCGTTTCGCAACCTACAAGCGTCCCAACCTGCTCCTGCACGATCCCGAGCGGCTGGCTCGCATCCTGACCAATCCGCGGCAGCCGGTCCAACTGATTCTTGCCGGCAAGGCGCACCCGCAAGATCTCGCGGGACAAGCTATGATCCGGCAATGGGTCAGCTTTGTCAGCCGCCCTGAGGTACGGCCGCACGCGGTCTTTCTTAGCGACTACGACATGCTGATGGCGGAGCGGCTGGTTCAGGGGATGGATGTTTGGATCAACACCCCCCGCCGTCCCTGGGAAGCCAGCGGCACCAGCGGCATGAAGGTGCTTGTCAATGGCGGACTGAATCTCTCCGAGCTCGATGGCTGGTGGGCGGAAGCATATTCTCCGGAGGTGGGCTGGGCCTTGGGCGACGGCAAGGAGCATGGCGACAGTGCCTCCTGGGATGCTGCCGAAGCTGAAAGCCTCTATGAGCTGCTTGAGCGAGAAGTTATCCCGGCTTTCTACGCTCGCGATGAGAGAGGAATTCCTACCGGCTGGGTGGCTCGGATGCGGAAAAGTATGGCGCACCTGACGCCGATTTTTTCGGCAAACCGCGCGGTGCGCGAGTATACGGAGAAGCATTACCTGCCGGCTGCTGCGGCTTACGGCGCGCGCGCCGCCAACGGAAGTCAAGTGGGAGCCGAGCTGCTCCGGTGGCAGAGAGAATTGGCCAGGCACTGGTCAAGAGTGCGTTTCGGTTCTCTCACCACAGAGCAGCAGAGTGATCATTACGTCTTCCAGGTGCAGGTGTATCTTACTGACCTTGATCCTGAGGCGGTGAAGGTGGAGCTTTACGCGAACGAGCAGGACGGCGGAGAGCCGATTCGGCAGCCCATGCAGTGTGGCGAGCAACTGGTTGGCTCGGCCAATGCCTTCGTTTATGTCGCCAACGTCCCGGCGACCCGACCTGCCGGCGATTACACTCCACGGGTTGTACCACACAAGAATGGGGCCTCCGTGCCACTGGAGGCCCCGTTCATCTGCTGGCGTGACCCCTCGGCCTAAAGGGATTTTCGATCTTCGATTGAAGATTGCCGATTAAAACCCGAGGTCGCCACATCGCTTTTTCAATCCACCATCGACGGTCGTCAGTCATTGATGCCCTACTGCGCAAGCCGCCCTAGCGTTGGAGCAGATCCCGGAAGGGTATAGCGCAAGTTGAAGAACACCATGTTCAGACTCGCGTTGAGGGGCTGGCCGGGGACAACGTACCAGGGATTGCGCTGGACGTACGAATACTGCCCCATGAAGTTCACAGCGCCCCATTTCGCATCCTTCCAGATTGTCTGGTTGAATCCAAAAGTGGGCTCCTGAATGGTGCGGTTCTGGCCACTCGGCGCGCCCGTATAGCCGTAGCCTATCGGCTTGCCGTTGGTGTCGATCGCCACGTTTCGTCCCACGTAAAGGCCACCATAATAGGCATAGATCATCGTCTTATTACGCGTGTACTCGAAGCCAGAGACCGTGGAGTTGGCGTGGATGAGCGAGATGCTGCCGTCGGCGTGCGCGATCAGGTCCGGAGCCTGGCCGAAGATGTAGCGGCCGCCGCCATCGCTCCAGAAATTGTGCGTCAGCAGACGGAAGCCCTTGAACAAGTCAACCTCAAAGTTCAGGAAGCCGCCGCCACCCGTGGCCGAGTAGGTGGTGGAGGTGATCGGGTTATAGAGCTTAAACTGACGCTCGACTCCGCCGATGTCGAAGTGAACCCGTTTGGAAGGATCGAAAGCCAATTTCGCAATCACATCGGGCGCAACGTTCGGGGCGTTCAGCCCATTTTGGTTATAGTCCAGTTCACCCTGATAGGCAGTGCTAGTGTTGAGAGCTGACGGGAGGGTGATGAGCGGGCCGCCCGCCGATCCTCCGGCGTACTGGTCAGGGCTGTCGAGAGCGACTGCGAAGGCTAATTTGTTAGAGGGGTGGTGGTAAACTAAGCGCAGCTCTGGGATACGTCCCCAAAACAAGCCAACGTTATAGTTCACGTCCACGAGTTGCCCGCAAAAAAAGAGGTCGGCGGGCAGAGGCGAAATGCCGTTGCGACTCGGGGTGATCAAGCTCCAGGTCTGGCCGCCCAGCAATTCCCAGCTCCCTCTGGCGATGTCGACCCAGTACAAGCGCGAGCGCAAGGTGTTGCTGTTGCTGGTCACGGCGACGTTGTTAGGATTGTTTCCTAAGAAGTCTGCCTCCATATAGCCGATCACGTGAGCGCCTGCCACGTCGGCATCCACCCGGAAGCCTATTCGAGAGTTCTGCATGCTGAGCCGCACTTCGCTCAAATTGTCCTGATAGATGCCGTTACCGTAGGGGATACTGGCGAAACTCGTTCCAATGCTTCCTCCGGCAGCGTGGGTGCGAAATACACTCGAAAAATCCATGAATCCCACGGGGGTAATGGAGGCGGTCCCGATGTGCAGCTGAAGCGGGTCAGGGGCACTCTTCTCCGTCTGCGGTGAGGCCGTTGCGGCGCCGGGAGGAATCACGGTAGAAGCCACCAAGTTCGTGTCGCCGGTCGAGGCGGTTTGCTGCACGTTCTTGGGGATCATGGGGCTGGTCGAGGCCACCAGGTTCCCGCCGCTACCCGCAGAGGATTTCTCTGCGGCCTTGGGAACCACGGGCGTGGTTGAGGCCACCTCGGGGAGGTTGGGCGCTTGTGTCGTTGCGGTTTCTGCGGGCTTAGCCGAGGTTTGCGCCGGGTTAGGGGACTGGTCCAGCTTTTGCTTCATCTGGTCCACAATATTACGTAACTGCTCGATCTCTCTCTGTTGTTCTGCAATCTGCTGCTTCATCAGCGAGACATCGTCACGCTTAGCGGAATCTTTTGACGAGGTGTCCGCCGCTGTTTGCGAAAAAACAGGTTGTGCGAGCGCAATTAACACCATTGCATTTGCAATAAGCATGCTTCGAGTTCTCATGAACTGCATTCTTCAGCCCTCCGATTCAAGTGTTTGTGCTTCATTGGGATCATCAGCTAGACTTGATAAAGACCCTATGATTCGTGAGCCCTGTTCATGGCGCGTTACGCCATTGTTACATTTCTGTGAACATGCACCGGACCTGCTTATGTGTGTACCAACCTGCTCTTACCGCGCGGCCCCCAGTTGACTCTGGAAAGTGCAAAAGGCCCGTTTTCCTGCGACAGGATTACGCTCGCAGAGGCGGGACGTCCGAGCGGATGCGGCGAACTGCTGCGGGAGGGCGTCCTTTCATAAGGCTACCAGGAGTGCCACCAGACAATGTGGACCTCGGCGCGTGGCCGGCGTCTTCCCGCTGCCCTCAATCCCTCCACGCATGGACATTTCGGGTCGTGGGACAGTTTGGCCTGGAGACGGTGGGACCTGTCCCGATCTGATCGGGACGCCTCCACATGGCGAGGTAAACTCGCCGCTACGGTCCCGAGCTGGCCCACTACCGCATTGCTCCAGTTATTGACACCAAGAGCGACCTTTGGTATCCTAGATACTCGGGCTTCGATATCCAACTTAGATAACGTGAGCGATGGAACCTGCTGAGGTCAACGCAGCAAACTGTCAGGAAATCTACTCGGGATTAGTTCGCATTCACATCCTTTATCACGCCTGCCAGGGACCTATCTTCGGCCTCGGCATGATCGAAGAGCTTCGCAGGCATGGGTACAGGTTGAGCGCCGGTACTCTTTACCCGTTGCTCCACGGTCTCGAAATGAGAGGCTACCTTCGTTCGCGGGAAGTAAGGTCAGGCAGATCGATTCGCCGCGTTTATCGAGCCACTTCGGCGGGACGCAAAGCACTTGCCCTGGCCAGAGAAAAGGTGAAGGAGTTGGTGGGTGAGCTTCTGGAAGACGACTGAGGAGGTAAGTAAGCTGTGGGAGCAAATAAAGGACCCGCTTTTCTATTCGCGACTTGTTTTCTTCTAACGGCACAACTCACGGGCCAGACCACACCTCCGCAGGCCCTTGCACGCTTAGTGAAGACGTTCACTCTGGAGGAAGCGATCGACTTCGCGCTGGCCAACTATCCTTCAGTCCGCGCCTCGGTGGAACAAATAGCAGCGGCCCGAAGTGGCGTGTCGCTGGCTCGCACCAGCTACTTGCCTCAACTGAATTCAGTCTATCAAGCCAGCCGTGCGACTCAAAACCAAGTGCCCGGGATCTGGTTGCCTACCCCCATCACCGCCACAGTCGAAGGACCAATTGGGCCTGCCGCAGGACAAAGCTATTGGGGCGCCCAGGCAGGGGCGCTCTTTTCCTGGGAGCCTTTGGACTTTGGGCGGCGGCCCGCACTGCTGGGGCAGGCACGAACCGCGGAAGATAAAGCAAGGGCCGACCTCGCTTTGACGCAGCTCCAGGTCGCGACAGCGGTAGGGGATTACTTTCTGATGGCACTGGCCGATCAGCAAGCCTTGCTAGCTGCGCAGGCTAACGTGGACCGCTGGCAGGTGTTTGACAAGTCGGTCCGCGTCCTGGTCGATAACCAACTGCGGCCTGGCGCGGACGGTTCGCGCGCCGACGCAGAACTGTCTCGGGCCAAAACCCGGCTTTATCAGGCTCAACAGGCGGAACAAGTGGCCCTGGACACGCTCGCGGCCCTAATGGGAGTGGCAGGCAATGAAATCAGAGTGGACACCGGCCCGCTGCTCGCTCCCCCGCCAGCCGCTTCGTTGCCGGATGCCTCGCCTTCCGGCCACCCTTTGGCCCGTGACCAGATGGCTGCCGTCCGGGAAGTTCAAGCGCAAGAAACAGTCTTGAAACGGAGCGATTACCCTCGTTTATTCCTTCAGGCAGAAGGGTTCGGGCGCGGCAGCGAAGTCCCCAATAATGGAACCATTATTGGCAGTTGGAACGGCTTGGCCCCGGCGCGGGGAAACTGGGTGGCAGGGCTGACGATCCTCTTTCCGGACGTCTTTGATTTCAAGGCGCTGAGCGCCAAGAAGCAAATTGCAGAAGCCAACGAACGCTCGCAGCAGGCCCATTATCAGCAGACCCTTCAGGACTTGACGGGTCAGATTCGAGCCGCTCAGGATCAACTGAAGACCGCCCAACTGGTGGCCCAAGAGACTCCCACGGAGTTAAGGGCGGCTCGACAAACGGAGATTCAATCGCGGGCGCGTTATGAGGCAGGCTTAGCAACCCTCGTGGAAGTTGCGGAGGCTGAAAATCTGCTGGCTCAGGCGGAAATGGAAGACGCGATTGCCCGCTTGAATTTATGGCGTGGGCTCTTCAATGTTGCCTATGCGCAGGGGGACCTGGAACCTTTCCTAGCAGTCCTCCGTGCCAATGCCGGGAGGAAACCCTAAAAGGCATTGGGCAATAGGCAGTCGGCAGAAATCGGGTGATCAGATGATCGGGAGATCGGGCGAACAAAAGGATCGGGTGATCTGGTGATCGGGTGAACAAAGATCAAGCCGCGTCGAATTTGTTTGTTGTTCACCCGATCTCCTGATAACCGAGGGTACTAGGGCATGTGGATAATTCGTACCGCCTTGCGGCGGCCCATTACGGTGCTCGTGCTGGTCTTCGCCGTAGCTCTCGGCGCGATTCTGGCTGTCCTCCGCATGCGCACAGACATCTTTCCGGATCTAAACCTCCCTGTAATCTATGTGGCGCAGCCCTACGGCGGAATGAGCCCGGCGCAGATGGAAGGTTACTTGGTCTTTTACTACGAATACCATTTCCTTTACATCAACGGCATTGAGAGTGTGGAGGACAAATCGATTCAGGGTAACGGCCTGCTGAAGCTCACTTTCCATCCTGGCACCGACATGAGCCAAGCCCTCGCCCAAACTATCTCTTACGTGAACCGCGCCCACGCCTTCATGCCGTATGGGACGGTGAACCCCTTCGTGATTCGTTTTGATGCGGGCACGGTCCCGGTGGGCTATTTGGTGTTCTCCAGCAAGACGCGCACCATCGGGGATATTCAAGACCTGGCGCTGAATCGCATCCGTCCGGTCTTTGCCACGCTTCCGGGTGTGTCGGCGCCGCCTCCATTTGGGGGCAACCAGCGCACGATCGTGGTCACGGTCAATCCCGATCGCCTACGGGCATACAATCTATCCCCCGACGCGGTGGTCCGGGCGATCAGCTCGGGCAACATCCTCATGCCCGCCGGCAACGTCCGCACAGGCAGCCTATTGCGCATCGTCGGCAGCGATTCCGTTACGCCGGATATTCACACCCTGCTCGAAGTGCCCATCCGCACCGGCGCCGGCCCTGCGGTGTACTTGCGCGACATCGGCGCGGTGGCGGACAGCACGGACATTCCCACTGGCTATGCGCTCGTGAACGGCCGCCGGGCGGTGTACATCCCCGTGACCAAGCGCCCGGACGCCTCCACGCTTACCGTGGTGAATGAGGTCAAACAGAATCTTGTGCGTTTCCGATCGCTCGTTCCCTCCGACATCGACATCAGTTATCAATTCGATCAGTCGGGCTACGTCAAGAGTGCACTGCTCTCTGTAGTGCGAGAAGGATTACTGGGAGCGGTCCTGACCGGCCTCGTGGTTCTGCTCTTTTTGGGCGACTGGCGAAGCTCCGTGGTCGTGTTGACCACGATTCCGTTCGCCCTCCTGACTTCGGTCGTGGCTCTATGGTCGACCGGCCAGACCATCAACATCATGACCCTCGGCGGACTCGCATTGGCGGTGGGAATCCTGGTGGACGAGGGCGTGGTGGAAATTGAGAACATCGACAGCACGCTTCTCGAAGAACCTCATATCCAGCCGGCGCGCGGCGTGCTGCAAGCTACGCAGAGAACCGTGGGGGCCCGCTTCCTGTCGATGCTGTCGATTGTGGCCGTCTTCGTACCGTCGTTTCTCATGACCGGGGTGACGAAGAATCTCTTCGTGCCGCTTTCGCTGGCAGTGGCGTTTGCCATGGTGGCTTCCTTCCTGCTTTCGAGCTCCCTGTTGCCTGTCCTCTTTCTGTGGACGCACCGAAAAAGCGACGCGCACCGCCAGGCGCCTCAAACCGGCTGGCTAAACTTCGACAGAGTGCGAAGCCGCTGGGCAGCCATCCTCGAACGTCTTGCTCCCCTACGCTGGCCCGTGGTCGGGATTTACATCGTCGTAGTGCTGGCGATCCTGGGCCTTCTGGGACCGCTCGTAGGTAAGGATCTGTTTCCCAACGTTACGGGGCATCAATTCCGTCTGCGTTTCGACGCTCCCACCGGAACCCGCGCGGAAGACACCGCGCGCCTGGTGACGAGCGTCCTAGACGAGATCCAAGCTACTGCCGGGCCGGGCAACGTCGACATCAGCCTGGGTTACGTCGGCACGCAGGGCGCCAGTTATCCCATCAATACGGTGTTCCTGTGGACCAGTGGGCCGCAGGAGGCGGTGATAAACCTCGCTCTGCGCCCCGAGGCTGGTATCGACGTGGTTGCGCTTGAAGAAAAGCTCCGCCAAATTCTGCCACCCAAATTCCCGGGTTGCTCCTTCTCCTTCGAGCCGGGAGACATTGTCAGTCAGATCATGAATTTCGGGGCGCCGACTCCAGTCGAATTGGCGGTAACGGGGCCGGATTTCCCCACTATCCGGTCCTATACCGAGAAATTGCGCGATGAGCTGAGCAATGTATCAGCCTTGCGTGACCTTAGGATTGAGCAGCCGCTTAACTATCCCAGCGTGGACGTGCGAGTGAACCGTGAACTGGCGGGCCAACTCGGCGTAACTGCGGAGCAGGTAAGCCGGTCCCTTTCCGAAGCCACGGCATCCAGCCGCTTCACCACCCCCAACTATTGGGCGGATCCGAGGACGGGGGTCGGGTATCAGGTTCAAGTCCAGTACCCGCAGCCAAGAATGACCTCCATCGAGGACGTTCAGAACACCCCCGTGATGCCCGGCGACGCGCAGCACCCACTCGTCGGAGACCTTGCCAGGGTCACGGAGGGCACGATGGTCGGCGAGTACGACCGCTCGAACGGCCTGTGGCTGCTATCCCTTTCGGCGAATACCGCAGGCGAAGATCTGGGTCGCGTAACTAAGAGCATTGATGCGGCTATCCGCCAGGCTGGCGCGCCGCCACGGGGCGTGACGGTGCAAGTGCGGGGTCAAGTTGCTGCCATGCGCGCGACGCTCGCCAACCTCGGGATCGGCCTGCTGCTGGCGATCCTGGTGATCTTCCTGCTGCTGGCCGCCAACTTCGAGTCGGTGCGCCTGGCCTTTGTAATCTTTACCACGGCGCCTGCCGCCATCTGTGGAGTCGTCGTGATGCTGCTGGTTACTCGTACCAGCTTGAACATTCAATCCTTTATGGGAGCGATCATGGGTATCGGGGTAGGGACGGCGAACGCCATCCTGCTCGTGACCTTTGCTGACGAGCGCCGCCGGGCAGGCGGTTCCGCGCTCGCCGCAGGCATCGAGGGAGCTCGAGCGCGTATGCGCCCGATCGTGATGACCAGTGCCGCTATGATTGCCGGCATGATTCCCATGGCCCTGGCTCTGGGCGAGGGAGCGGAGGCGGCCGCACCCCTGGGCCGCGCCGTTATCGGGGGACTCTTGGCCGCGACGCTGGCCAACCTGACCGTATTGCCGTTCGTGTTCTCACTGGTTCAAGCGCGCGCCAGCACCGCGTCGCCTTCGCTTGACCCGGATGATGCGGGCAGAAGGTATGCGGGGTAGCAGGCGGCAGACCTAAGGCTAAAGGCTAAAGGATAAAGGATAAGGGCTAAAGGAATTGGGTCTTTGCCCTCTCCCTATTAACGGGGTCTTTGCCCTCTCCCCAGGGGAGAGGGTGGACCGCGACGGCGCTTTCACCAGCCAGCGCGGGCCGGGTGAGGGGTCAGCCGTACGGCAAGGAGCGATCATAAAGGCCATGGCTGATCGGACGAATTTCGAGTTTCGATTTTCCAATTTCGAGTTTCGGTCTCTGCTGAGGAAACATATGCGAGCCAATCAAACAGTCCGTCGCGCAGGGTCTCTGCCTTTGAGACTCTGCGGCTTTTCTCTCCCCGCGCTCGTTGGGGCATGCCTTCTGTCGGTTGGCTGCAGTCAGGACCGCAGCGGTGCAACGGCGGCGGCTGGCCCCTCAGCAGGAACTGCGCCAACTCCCGAGGTGGAGGTGACCCGCGTGGTCTCGCAAAACCTGAGCACCACGGTCAAACTTCCCGCCCAACTCACGGCCTATGAGGTGGTGGACGTCTATCCCAAGGTGACGGGGTTCGTGAAGTGGATGAAAGTGGACCGCGGTTCCAGGGTGAAGACAGGGCAACAGATCGCGCAGCTCGAGGCGCCGGAAGTCGTGGCGCAGCGGGCGGAAGCGGAATCCAAATTTCAAAGCGCAGAATCACAGCTCGCGGCAGGTCAGGCCAAGCTCGCTGCCGATCAGGCCACCTATGGGCATATGAGCGCCGCGGCGAAGGTGCCCGGCGTGGTGGCTGCCAACGATCTTGAAATTACTCAAAAGACCGCCCAATCAGACCAGGCAAACGTCGCCGCCCTGCAAAACACCGCACAGGCAGCCCAGGAAAACCTTCGCGCGGTTACTCAACTCGAGTCATATCTGAACATCACCGCTCCTTTCGATGGCCAAGTCACCACTCGATATGTTCACCCCGGCGCGCTTGTTGGTCCGGCAGGCGGCCCCGGCGCCATGACCCCCATCGTACAGATCCAAACGCGCACCCGGCACCGCTTGGTGGTTCCTGTTCCGGAATACGACGCAGCCGGCATCCCGGAAGGAACAGAAGTGAGTTTCACTGTGCCGTCATTTCCGGGAAGAGTTTTCCATGCTCCCATTGCCAGGATTTCGCGCGCCGTGGATGTCAAGACACGCACTATGCCGGTCGAACTGGATGTTCAAGACCCGCATGCTGAACTCGATCCTGGCACGTTTTGCGAAGTGTCCTGGCCCGTGCGCCGAGCTTACCCTACGCTGTTCGTTCCGGCCTCCGCCGTGGCGAACGACTTGGAGCGCGCCTTCGTGATTCGCGTTCGCAATAATCGGGTCGAATGGGTAGATGTGAAGGCTGGAGCCAGGTCCGGAAACCTGGTCGAGGTTTTTGGAGACCTTCGGGAAGGGGATCAGGTCGCGCTGCGAGGCACCGACGAGTTGCGCCCTGACGCGCTGGTTTCTCCACGTCTAACTGCCACAGAATAACTACTCGCAGCGCCGCGTTTCACGGACTTGCAGGCCCGCCGGGTCTGCACCTCGGGCAGCAACTGTTAGGCTTCGACGGGTTCCCAGCGGCTGGCGAGTTCTCGAAAAGCTCGCTCATGTGTCGGCCAGTCATGCAGTGTAGCCGGGTCGAAGTCCGCTCCGTTCGGCCAGACCAGCGTTCCCGCTTCGCTATCGATCTGAACCTGGTTGAACACTTCCAGGTTTCGCAGTGGACCGTACATCTCCCCGGCGAGAATCGGCTGAAAGTTGATTGTCTGCACAGCCCCGTCGTCAAACTGAATGCGAAGCGTATATGCCGAGACGATCTCGAAACAACGGACCCGATAAATCGGATGAACCATGGAACCACCTATTTCAACGGTTCGACGGGCGTGGGCTTCCGCCCTTCCTGCAATCGTTGCCAATCGGCCGTGAGCTCAGCCTGACGCAACTCCGCCCATGCTTCCACCAAGCGCCTTTGCCGCGTCGGCAGCGAACCTCCGATCAATTCGACCGGATCAATGCTGAAGATTCCCATCCCGTCCTGATAGTAGGCATGGAAATGGGCAACATGATGTGGAGAGCCCGCCTCAGCAAACATCCGAATGACGATCCCGAAAAATCGGCTGATCTCCGGCACAAGCTTATTGTACCGCGAAACATCCGCCGCGCCAGCGGCTACTTGGCCCGTATCTTTCTAAGCGCTTTTTCCGCCGCCTCCCGCACGTCCCAGCGGGCGTTCTTAAGTGCCGCTACTAAGGTGGGAAGAACTCGCTTAGCGGCTTCAGATTTCGGCCTGTGCGGATCGCGGTTGGTGCATATCTGTCCACCATGCGGAACCGTCGTGTGGTGCGGGATTCGATCAAAGGAGATCGTCCAGTGGGCGAGTCTCTCCGCGGCGATGTTCCGCGAGCGCCTCATCAGCAAGGCGGCGCAGCTTGCCCTCCTGCCTCGCGAGGCGCGTCCCCCACGCTACTTCGTCTTCAAGCTCGGCGAGAATCTGGGAGGCAATGGCGTCCTGCTCATCTTGAGGCAGGCTGGAAACCTTTTCGAGGGCCTTCTCCAGCAGCTTGGTCATGACACCAATCTACCAGACGGTCCGCCTTCGCGCAACGTCCCCGGCTGAGCTGCAGGCCTGGTCGACTTTCCGATTCGAGCGCCTGAGGGTGGGCTTGGTCCTGGCCAGGGAACAAGTGTAGCGCAGACCTGGTACGCCAGGGAAAGCCTGGCTGATCTTGTAAGCTGAAAGGAGCTTACCCTGTAATTGCTCATACAACAGGTAGCCGGCCAGACGTGGGGAGGAGCGATCCGACTGGCAAAGCTCTGGGCGGCGAACCCGTGAGCCGTAGTGACAGCAAACCCGATACGGCCCCGTTAGCGCGAAGGGAAAGTGGCCAGTCTTCCAGGTGTGATGAAGCCTGCTACCCGAGGTGAAGCAATGAGCGACAGCAGCCTCGGGGCTTTCCGGGGTGAGAGGGGACAGCGCGTGGGGACAGATCAGTCAAGGAGCCTGGGAGACCCGGCGGGGCAGAGGGGGAAGCCCTCGACGCGGCAGGGGAAAACATAACCCTGCAAGCGGCCCCGTGCGGGAGTCGGAGCGGCCCATAGTAGCCAAGAAGCGAGTAATGACCGTGGAGCGAAGGGGCCGTAGCCGAGACACGCAACTGTAAGAGGAGGAGAGAGCCGCTTGGATGAGAATCCCACTACGGAGAAG
>Ga0326728_10007453_pt1 | contig 28052 bp, 29 predicted proteins | sample MB3enrmetagenome_FD_207602 | JGI IMG/M metagenome (GOLD analysis project Ga0326728, IMG submission 207602) | Lab enriched peat soil microbial communities from McLean, Ithaca, NY, United States - MB31MN | ecosystem: Environmental > Terrestrial > Soil > Wetlands > Peat | place: USA: New York...
GGCCGTCCGGACCGCGCCCCTTAGCAAGGCGATCCAGGATTTCATCGAGGTGCGCCATCCGCTCGTCGTGGTTCAGGAGGATTGCTTCCAGTCGGGCGGTGCGCTCCTGCTGCTCCGAAAGGCCGTCATCGTGTTTAACTAGGATGGATTCCAGTTTAATTACGATTGATTCCAACAGAGCGATGCGCTCCTGCTGCCCGGAAAGATCCCCATCGTGTTTCGCCACCATGTCTTCGAGGCGCGTCAAGTGTTCGCTATGGACTATGGTCAATCGGTCGATCGTCTCTTCCAAGTGCCGATGTGCGTGTTCGACCGTCTCTTCCAGGTGGCGGTGTGCCCTGGCGCCTTCCTCTTGGAGTTCCTCCACTCGCCTGAGGCCACGAAAGAGTTCGGCAATCTGAATGTCGAATTCACTCATTGTGCTTCTCCTTTCAAGCGCCGGACACAGCTATGCGACGGTAACCGCCTTCTTTTCGAACGGGCAAGACGCCAATCTCAAATGATCCTCAAACTCGTGTCGAAACTTCTTGACGATGCTGATCATCGGCAAGGCGGCGGCGTCACCCAGCGGGCAGAGCGTCTTGCCCAGGATGTTGAATGAAACATCCAGCGCCGTATCCGGGTCTTCCGGCCGCCCGCCGCCTTCGTGGAAGCGATCGAGCAGCCTTCGCAGCCAGTTCGTCCCCTCGCGGCAGGGGATGCACCAGCCGCAGGACTCGTGGGCGTAGAAGTGCGCGATGCGCCGTGCCACCTTGACCATGCAGGTGTCTTCATCGATCATCACCACGCCGCCCGAGCCGAGCATGGAGCCGATTCTGGCCAGAGAGTCAAAGTCCATCGGGACGTCGATTTCATCCGCGGTGAGCACCGGGCAGGAAGAGCCGCCGGGAATCACGCACTTCAGCTTCTTGCCGCCGGGGATGCCCCCGCCCACTTCCTCAATCATCTTGCGCAGCGGAAAACCCATCGGCAGTTCGTAGACGCCCGGCCGGTTGATGTGGCCCGAGAGGCAAAAGAGGCGCGTGCCGCCGTTCTTCGGCGTGCCGAGTTGGGCATAGGCTTCGGCGCCCATCAGGAGAATCGCCGGCACATTCGCGAGCGTTTCCACGTTGTTAATGATGGTGGGGCAGCCGTAGAGGCCGACCAGCGCTGGAAAGGGCGGCTTAACGCGCGGGTAGCCGCGGAAGCCTTCCAGCGAGTTCAGGAGCGCGGTCTCCTCGCCGCACTCGTAGGCGCCGGCGCCGGTATGGGTGGAGAGATCGAAGTCAAAGCCTGAGCCCAGAATGTTCTTACCAAGATAGCCGTGCGAGTAGGCTTCCGCGATGGCGCGATCGAGGATCTCCATGAGGTAGCGGTATTCACCGCGGATGTAGATATAGCCTTGGTGCGAGCCGATGGCCCAACCCGCGATGATGATACCCTCGATGATCTGGTGGGGATCGTTCTCGATCAGGGGGCGGTCCTTGCAGGTGGCGGGCTCGCTTTCATCGGCGTTGCAAACCACGTACTTGGGCTTGTTGACGTTTTTCGGCACGAAGCTCCACTTCATGCCGGTGTTGAAGCCGGCACCGCCCCGCCCGCGCAACCCGGAGTTCTTGACCTCGTTGATGACGTTCTCGGGACCCATCTGGAGGGCCTTCTTCAGGGCCGTGTAACCATCGTTGGCGAGGTAGACGTCGATCGCAATGGAGTTGGGCAACCCGAATCGCCGCGTGAGAACCTTCACCTCATGCGGCGATCCTTTCATCGGGTATTGGTAATCCGACATCGTTCGCGTCCCTTGCCTCGGCGTTGCACGAAACCTCAGATCGGCTACAAGCGATCAGCCGTCAGCCATCAGCTATCAGCAACATACCTGGGCTTTGTTGCTGACAGCTGATGGCTGAAAGCTGACGGCTAAGCCTCAGGGCTTACCGTTCCCTTTGAGCTTCTCGATCAGCGTATCGATTTTTTCCGGCGTCAAGTCCTCGTAGTACTCGTAGTTCAACTGCATCGCCGGAGCGCCGGTGCAAGCCCCCAGACATTCGGCTTCTTCGAGAGAAAAAAGGCCGTCGGGCGTGGTCTCCCGGTGGCCGATGCTCAGCCGTTTCTTGCAATGTTCGAAAATCTCTTGGCCGCCGCGCAGCAGGCAGGAGATGTTGGTACAAACCTGGAAATTGTATTTCCCGATGGGTTTGCGGTGAAGCATCGAGTAATAGGAAATATCCTCGATGACTTCGATGGGCCGCACCTCGACGCGACGGGCAATCTCCTGGATGGCTTCGTCCGTAATGTAGCCGATCTCGTCCTGCGTAAACAGCAACAGAGGCACAATCGCCGAGCGCTTCAACGGATAGCGGGCAATAACCTGGTCGAATTTCTTCAGTAGCCCTTCTGGAAGCATTTTGTTTCAGGGGTCCTTGGTCCTTTGTCATTGGTCCTTTGTCATTTGTCATTGGCAAAGACGACGCTGCTCAATCGTCGCACTCTTACAAAGGACCAAGGACTAAGGACAAAGGACCAAGGGCTAAGGACCAAGGACGTCTCACCGATCGATTTCCCCCAACACAATATCGATGCTGCCGATGCAGGCCACCACATCGGCGATCAGCCGGCCCTCAATCATCTTCGGAAGGGCCTGAAGGTTAGCAAAGCTGGGGGCGCGGAGGTGGCAGCGGAACGGCTTTGGCGACCCATCGCTCACAATATAGAACCCCAGCTCGCCGCGCGGCGACTCGATAGCCTGATACGCTTCGCCGATCGGCGGATGGAACCCCTCGGTCACGATCTTGAAGTGATAGATGAGGCCCTCGATTGAGTTCTTCATGCTCTCGCGATCCGGCATGACAATGTGCGGAGCGTTGGCCTTGATCGGTCCCTCGGGCATCCCGTCCATCGCTTGGCGCACGATCCCGACTGACTCGCGCATTTCGGCGACGCGCACCAGGTAACGGGCGTAGACGTCGCCCTCGGTCCGCGTGGGGACGTCAAAGTCAAACTCGTCGTAGCTCGAGTAGGGCTGATTCTTGCGCAGGTCCCACTTCACGCCCGACCCGCGCAGCGACGGTCCCGAGAGACCGATGGCGACCGCATCCTGGGCCGAGACGGCGCCAACCCCCTGCGTGCGCATCAGCCAGATCGGGTTCTTGGTGAGCAGCCCTTCGTACTCGTCGATGCGCAGCGGAAATTTGTCGATGAAAGCCTTCACTCGTTTCAGCCAGCCCAACGGCGGCTCGAGGGCGAGACCACCGATGCGGAAGTAGCTGGTCATCATGCGCTGGCCGGAAACCATCTCGAAGATCTTGAGGATTTCTTCGCGCTCGCGGAAACAATAGAGGAGCACCGACATGGCGCCGATGTCGATCGCATGGGTGCCGAGCCACACCAGGTGACTCTGAATGCGCGTCAGCTCCGTCAGCAGCACGCGCACCCACTGCGCCTTAGGCGGGATTTCCAAGTCCAGCAGTTTCTCCACCGACAGGCAAAAACCGAGGTTGTTCGAGAGCGGGGCCAGATAGTCCATCCGGTCCGTCATCGTGATGTCCTGCGAATAGGTCTTGCTCTCGAAGGACTTCTCAAAACCGGTGTGGAGATAGCCGATGTCGTACAGCGACTTGACGACGGTCTCGCCGTCGAGCTCGAGTACCAGTCGCAGCACCCCGTGAGTCGAGGGATGCTGCGGGCCCATGTTGAGGCTAACCTTTTCTTCCTGGCCCGGAATTCGCTCCAGCGTCACCGGCATCTATCGGTACCCCTCGATCGGATAATCCTTGCGCAGCGGGTGGCCTTGCCAGTCTTCCGGCAGCAGGATGCGGCGCAGGTCCGGGTGGCCGTGGAACTGAATCCCGAACATGTCGTAGATCTCGCGCTCGAAGGCGTTGGCGGCGGGCCAGACCGGTACCACGGAATCCACTCGCGGATCGTCGCCCGGGACCCGCACTTTCAGCCGCAAGCGAGCGCCCGTCTCGAGCGACAACAGATGATAGACCGTCTGGAAACGAGGCTCCTCGGGGTAATAGTCAAGGGCTGTGACATCCACGAGGAACTTGAAAGCGAGTCCCGGCGCATCGCGAAGAAATTCGCAAGCCCGAATAAGGTGGCCGGCCCGAACCGAGAGGCTGACTTCGCCGCGAAAGCTCTGCGCTTCCTCGACCGCGTCGGGATCGAATTCCCGAAGTTTCTTCAGGGCGGCGTTGTTTTCAAGATCATCCGGCATAGTGATCCATTGAATCATTGGACCATTGGGTCATTGAGCCATTGGAAAATCAGAAATCAGAAATCAGAAATCAGAACGAAGACCTGCCTCCTTTTCTGATTTCTACCTTCTGATTTCTGATTTTCAACGCGTCCAATCCAGCGCTCCCTTTTTCCAGATATACACGTAGCCCGCCAGCAGGATCGCGATATATAAGAGCATTTCAAAGAAGCCAAACCACCTCAAGCTCTTGTAAACCACGGCCCACGGATAAAGGAACACCGCCTCCACGTCAAACAGGATGAACAGCATGCCGACCAGGTAAAAGCTGATGGAAAACCGCTCGCGGGCATCGCCAACCGGAGTGATCCCACATTCGTAAGGGGAGAGTTTTTCGCGGTTGGGCCGCCTGACGCCCACCCACGCGGAAGCCGCAAGAATCATCCCGGCCAGCCCGGCGGCCGCAATCAGTTGAATCAAGATCGGCAGGTAATTACGCAGCATGGCAATATCCCGATGTGCTGACGGCCTCGCGGGCGGCGTGCTCTAATGCACCATTATGTTAGCGCCGAAAATCAAGTGTCAAGGTTTTTTCTCAGAAGAGGAGACGGAAGACGGGAGTCAGGAGCCAGGAGTCGGAATGAAGACCTGGTCGCGGTACAGCCGCAGGCGGTCCGGGTCGGGAACGCGATACGTCTGGAACCGCCTGGCCTTTCTCGACCGTGCTTTTCGGAACGGCCGGGCGAAGCGTGGGACGGGATTCCCAGCGCTCCAGTTCGACGATGGCCGCGTCTACCAGAGCGGGCAAGGCTGCCTCGACGGCTGGTGAAAGTGAAGTGCCTAAGTCCGTCCCGGCCGGTTGGACGCCCAGCAGCACCGTTTCCTTCGGCTCACAATCGAGAATGCGAAGAGCGGCAAGGATGTCAGCCAGCGCCAGTTCATGGACACTGCCGCCGCCCGGCAGCGATTTGAGGTCCTCTCCGGCAAGGCGCAGGATCGTTCCCGGCGGCACCCCAACCTCGACCGCGTCCAGCACCAGGAGGTGAGATGCTTCAGAAACGTACGGCACCAACTCCATGCCTTTGGTGCCGCCTTCCACCAGACTGACGTCGGCAGAAACCCTCGAATCCTCTTGCAGGCGCCGGAGCGCGAAAAGTCCGACGGCGTCGTCCGATCGGATGAGGCTGCCGAGCGCCAGCACGACGGTTGTCGCATGCTGTTCTTCGCTCATCTTCAATGGTCACTTGATCTGTGCCCGCTTGGCTGCTTCCGGCTCTTCAATCTCGGCCTCGGGCACAAACTTGTAGCCGGTGTAGATGCTCTCGATCAGCCCGTTGCGCTCCTCCCAGGAAACCAGCACGGCGCTATAGACGTGGTGGATGACGAAGATTGGGAAGGCAAACATGATGCAGAAGTGAAGGAGCCTTAGATCGGAGATGTCGATCAGGCGGGGAAGCCAGCCAATGAAAAAGGCGAGCACCCGGTTGCTGACCGTGGAGCTATAGAGCGCCAAGCCGGTGAGAATCTGAATGAGCATCAGCGTGAACATCAACATGTAGGTGACGGCGGCAAGCGCGTTATGACCCACGTGATGCGCGATGTTTTGCCGGAAAAACGTGTAATATTCGACCATGCGGCCCATTCCGCGCCATTGCGAGCGATGGATTGGCACAAAAGCGCGCCAGTTAGACCACTCGTTTCCCACAAAGAACCAGTAAAAGCGCAGAAGGAACGCCGCGATAAACACGAAACCAGCCAGCAGGTGAATGAAGCGCATGGTCCCCATCACGTATGCGGTCTCCGATCGCACGACGATGAACGGGTTGTGCATGTAGTAGCCCGTGAACGCGAGGACGGCGACGGAAATGACGATGACCCAATGCGAAGTCCGAACCGGAAGCTCCCACACGTAGACACGTACCACGTCGCGGGTCGTATCCGGCGACCGGGACTCTGACCAGGAAGGTGTGAGGACGCTCATCCCCGGCTCCTTTCTACCCTACCTCCACTTTGGCGAATCGGCGCCCGCGAGCGTCGGTCACATGAACGGCGCACGCTAGGCAAGGATCGAAGGAGTGCACCGTCCGCAGGATCTCAACCGGACGCTCCGGGTCCGCGATCGGCGTTTTCAGCAGCGCGGCCTCGTAAGCGCCGCGTTGGCCCTTGGCGTCTCGCGGGCCCGCATTCCACGTGGTGGGAACCACACACTGATAGTTTTTGATGGCCCGGTCCTCGATCTCGACCCAGTGCCCCAGTGATCCGCGCGGGGCTTCGTGGAAACCCCAGCCTTGGGCGGACTTGGGCCAGGTGACCGGGTCCCACTTTTCTCCGTTGTGGATGCGGAGCACGCCGTGACTCATGTTGCTATCCAGTTCGTCGATCCACTTCGGCACCTGCTGAGCCATCAACTGCGTTTCAATCGCCCGCGCGGCGATCCGGCCGAGGGTGGAGAAGAGTGCCGTAGCCGGGGCGTTCAGTTTAGCCAGGACCCCGTTCACTGCCGCCTTCACTTCCGGGTGTCCGGAAGCATACGCCACCAGCATTCGAGCCAGCGGGCCCACTTCCATCGGCGTATCTTGGAATCGCGGCGCTTTCAGCCAGGAGTATTTTTCATCGACGTTCAGGTGCGCAAAGGGTGGCGTGGGGCCTGAGTACTTGGGCTGAGTCTCTCCGTCGTACGGGTGCTTGCCGGCGGCATCCCCGTCCGAATACTGATACCAGGAATGGGTGACGTACTCGGTCACCTGCGCCGGGTCCACGGCATGCACCTGGGAAAGGTCGCGGTTGAAGATGGCGCCGCGCGGCAGGAAAAATCGGGCCGGATCATGAAGTCCCGCCATGGGGTACTCGCCGTAGGAGAGGAAGTTTCCCAAGCCTTCGCCTCGCCCGAACCAATCGCGGTAAAAGCCGGCGACGGCAAGCACGTCCGGAATGTAAACCTGCTCCACAAACTCTTGTGCCGTTTTGGCGATCTCGGCGAGGAACGTGATCCGTTCCGGATTGATGGGTGCGTGAGGCTCGTCCGGGTCCATGGCGGTCGACATACCGCCCACCAGGTAGGTCTGCAAGTGGGGGTTCTTGCCGCCCAGCACGGCGTGGATGCGGATGAACTGCCGCTGGAACTCCAGCGCCTCGATGTAGTGGGCTGCCGCCAGCAGATTGGCCTCCGGCGGCAGATGGTAAGCGGGATGGCCCCAATAGCCGCTGGCGAAAAGGCTCAACTGCTTGCTCTCGACCAGCGCCTTGACGCGATCTTGGATCGCCTTGAAGTAAGTGCGGCTGGACTTGGGCCAGCTCGAGATGGATTCGGCGAGCTGGGACGTCTTGGCCGGATCGGCTTTCAGGGCCAGCGTCACGTCCACCCAGTCGAGCGCGTGCAGGTGATAGAAGTGGATCACGTGGTCCTGCACGTACTGTGTCGCTCCGATGATGTTCCGGATGATCCGCGCGTTATCGGGAACCTCGATCCCCAGCGCATCCTCCACCGCCCGCACCGAAGTGAGCGCGTGGACCGTGGTGCACACACCGCAGATTCTCTGCGTCCAAATCCAGGCTTCGCGGGGATCACGCCCGCGCAGGATCAGTTCGATTCCCCGGAACATCGTTCCGGAGCTCCAGGCGTCGGTGACGGCTCCGCCTTCCACCTCGGCCTCAATGCGAAGGTGCCCTTCAATTCGAGTCACAGGGTCCACAACAATGCGTGCCATGAGCGCCTCCTAGGACTTGCGTGCGTCTCCTGATCCTGGTGCGGAAGGAGCCGGCGGGACACCGGCGCTACCGGTTGCAGGGCCGGGTGGTGGCCCTGTTAGTGGCTGGGCGGGCGTAGGCTCACCCCTCGCCCGGTCCCGAATTGCGCTGGCAACTCCATGAATGATCGTGGCGCCGGCCACTGCGCCCGTCAGCACCAGGCCGATCTCTCCGGCACTGACATCTACGCCGAACCCGGGCACCTGCGGCAGCCGCTCGTAGAAAGGCGACTTGGTGTCCCAGAAGCGGTGAGAAGCGCAGGCCAGGCAACCGTGGCCCGCCTTCACCGGCCAGCTCGTTTGGTCGTTCCAGCGCGCGTTGGGGCAGTTGAAGTTTGCCTGAGGGCCTTTGCAGCCCATCTTGTAGAGGCACCAGCCCTTGCGGTGCCCATCGTCTCCCCATTCCTGCACGTAGCGGCCGGCGTCGTAGTGCGCGCGCCGCTCACACTGGTCGTGGATGAGCCGGCCGTAGGCAAAGAGGGGCCGGTGGTATTGGTCCGTTTCCGGCAGCACGCCAAAGGTCAAATAGTGCACCAGAACCGCGACGGTATTAACGGGGTTCTGCGGGCAGCCCGGCATATTGATGAGGGTGATTCCCGGCACGGCCTCGTGCAATCCCACAGCGCCGGTAGGATTGGGATGGGCGCGCACCAGGCCGCCGTCCCACGCACACGCTCCCACGGCAATGGAAGCGGCCGCGTTGGTGCAGACTTCGCGAGCCAGGTCCAGCGCGGTCCGCCCGGCAATCGTGCAATAGACCCCGCCGTCAGCCAGGGGGATGGCGCCTTCCACCACCGCCAGATACTTCCCTTTTTCTTCCTTCACCACTCGCTCGAGCGCCGCTCCCGCCTGCTTTCCGGCGCCGGCCATGATGATCTCGTGATATTCCCAGGAAAGCAGGTCCAGCACCACTTCCAGCACGGTCGGATGGCCGGACCGCAGGATGGACTCGGAATTCCCGGCGCAGTCCTGGAACTGGAGCCAGACCAGCACCGGCTTCCTGGCCTTGCCCAGGGCCTCCGCCACCTGAGCCACGTAACGCGAAGGAAGCGCCAGCGTGGCCACCATGGCGCCGCAGAACTCCATAAATCGCCTGCGGGAAACTCCGCGCGACTCTAAGGCGCGGGAGAGAGTCTCGCCTTCAGGAAGCATGCCCCACCTCGCTCGGCGGCCGAATCCGCGATTTCTGGTGATACCGCGTGCCGCTGATCGTGGTTATTTATTCCACCTGGCAGAGCGGAGTCTGTGATCTCGGTCACAAGTCAGTGTGATCTGCCCAAACGACGCACGCCGCGGGTGGGACCCCCGCGCTACGTTCGTATGCCGAGCATCCGGTGGCGAACCCAGAGGGCCAGAGGTCGGTGAGAAGGCAGCGGCCACCATCTTCCGTCAAAGCGCGAGAACGCGGCGTGACCCTTTCTACCGTGGACGCGCTGCTCGCGGCCTTGGCACTGGAATTTGACGCTGCCTTCTTTACCCTGGATCGCGACTTTGAGCGACTGGCCTTCACCGGCCTGCGCTTGCATCGGGGAAAGGGAGGTCGCGTGCTGGAGGGCTGGCTCGATGGTGATGGCCCGCCAGGACTCTAGCCACGGTGAAGGAGGGGGTTCGTGACGCGGAGGAACTTGAACTGGTGAAAATCAGTATCCGCGGTACGGATATCGGTGATCCCATGTTCCCTCATGACCGCGGCGATATGGAGGTCGTGAAACCGGGTGCCCGACATCTGCGGGTATTCGCGCGCCAGATCGCGGACCACTTCCGCATGCCGGTCCGTCTCCATCAGAATCTCGAAAGAAGGAAACGTCCGCAGCGCTTCGACGAAGTGCCAAGCCTGCGAAAACGAGAGCGGATGGGCAAAAGCCGAGCGCTGGGTGCTAACGTTCAGGAACTCGTAGACGATCGACCAAGTGACACACCACGTTTCCGAGGACAAGCTCCATTGGCGGAGAACCTGTCGCATCTGCCCCTGCCCGGCGAAGTCCTCATCGGCGGCGTAGACCAGCAGGTTGGTGTCAACGACGAACACGGTCACTTCTTCTTCTGCGACGGTTTATGGTCGCGATACAGCCGCAGGCGGTCCAGGTCGAGAACCCGATATATCTCGTCGCGACTGGTGATGTCAATCAGAGGGGGGCCCATTTTGAAAGAAGGAAGCCGCGGCAATGGCTTGCGCTTCGGAGGCTGGCGCAGGCCTTGGCGCAGGTATTCCGTAGCCAGTTCGGACAGGGTCGTGTCCCGCTCTGCCGCTCGCTTTTTCAAATCGCGAAAAACGGGGTCCGGAATGATGAGAGTGGTCTTCATATGGAAAACCATACGCACTATACGGGAAAATGTCAACGGAACTAAGTTCTCAGCGGTGCGCGACACAGAAGTGGGCGCCTGGGTAAATTGCGTTGTTCTAAGCGGAACCCTCCATGGTTTTGCCGCCCGGGGCTTGGCTGGCGCAACGCCAACTCTCCGGCGACACGCAACGGCGGGTTTACCCCGCCACGCCGAATCGTTCGCGAACTCGGCGATTCGTCTGGCGGTGGAGGGAGAACGGAAGAAAGGGAAAAAAGAAAGGGAAAAAAGATTTGATTTGTTTCTAGCACTGTGATATAGAGCCAGCGGTGCAGTCTTCGCCGCAAGACGGAGGTCGATATGGCAAGCGGGCGGCGTGATGATTCCGATTTACATTTCCCTGAGCCGGGCGAAGTACGAATCCTGGAAGATAAGAAAGCAATCGCTCGGCATCACGGAAGATCAGGAAGCATTTGAGACGCTGGCGGGAATCAAATCATGTCAAGCGAGCCAGAATTTGAGCGGCGCATTATACAGCGAGATGCGATTGACGCAGCGCTAGCCCGACTCTCGAGGCGGGAAGCGCAAGTTATTATGGCGCGCTTTGGACTGGATGGTAAAGGCTCTAGGAGACTGGCCGACGTCGGTTGCGAATTCGGAGTCACAAGAGAAGTAATCAGATGCATTCAAGACCGTAGTCTGAGGAAGCTTCGCCACCCCGCACGCAGCAAACTCCTTTGGGGAGTTTTATGCTGAGATTCACCGCGAAGGTTTCTTATCTCTCCGGTGCCTCTACACCTCCCCTGAACCGCTGCGGCAATGGCACAGACTTCGGGGGAAGCGCCTGCGCGCATCGTCTGGCGGAGGAGAAAAAAACGGCGGAAAAGAACGGCCTGATTTTTTCCTAGCACTTGTGATATACAAGCTCCGACCCAATCTTCGCACCAAGCGGGAGGACCACATGACAAGAAAAGGATCAGCTTGGGGAACGCGCTTTCGCGCAGGAAGTATCGCGCTGCCGATAGCGATTGTGCTTGTGTCGGCGGTCTTCGCCGCTCGGTCTGCGCAAGCGCAGACTTTCACCGTGCTCTACGCGTTTACGGGCGGGGCGGACGGGGCAAGTCCCTGGGCTGGCTTGATTCGGGACGGGGCGGGCAACCTGTACGGCACCACCCCCTACGGCGGCGCTTCTGGCTACGGAACGGTGTTCATGCTGAATAAGAGCGGCAAGGAGACCGTGCTCTACAGCTTCGCGTACTCGGACGGCGCATGGCCCTACGCGGGCTTGATCCGGGACGCGGCGGGCAACCTGTATGGCGTCGCTACGGGGGGCGGCGGCTCCGGCTACGGAACCGCCTTCAAGGTGGCTAAGACCGGCAAGGAGACCACGCTCTACACCTTCAGCGGGGCGGATGGCGCAACTCCCTTCGCCGGTTTGGTCCAGGACGCGGCGGGCAACCTGTACGGCACCACCTCGACCGGCGGCGCTTCCAGCGTCGGAACGGCGTTCAAGCTGGCTAAGACCGGCAAGGAGACCGTGCTGCACAGCTTCACCGGGACCGGGGGGGACGGCTCATATCCCGAGGCAGGTTTGGTGCGGGACGCGAATGGCAACCTGTACGGCACCACCGTGAGCGGCGGCGCCTCGGTTTACGGAACGGTGTTCGAGCTGAATAAGACCGGCAAGGAAACGGTGCTGTACAGCTTCAGCGGGGGGACGGACGGGGGATATCCCCTGTACGGATATTTGGTGCGGGACGCGGCTGGCAACCTTTACGGTACCACCGAGCTTTGTGGCGCTTGGGGCGTGGGAACGGTGTTCAAGCTGGATAAGACCGGCAAGGAGACGGTGCTTTACAGCTTCACCGAAGGAGCGGACGGGGGATACCCCCTTGCAGGTTTGGTCCGGGACGCGAAAGGCAACCTGTACGGCACCACTGAGTCTGGGGGCGCTTCCGACTATGGAACGGTGTTCAAGGTGGATAGCACCGGCAAGGAGACCGTGCTGCACAGCTTTAATGGTTCGACGGACGGGGGAAGTCCGTACGCAGGTTTGCTCCGGGACGCGAAGGGCAACTTTTACGGCACCACCTCCACCGGCGGCGCTTCCGGCTACGGAACGGTGTTCAAGTTGACGCCTTGAAGCCAATGCGCTCCCAGGCAGGTCTGGGCAGTAGATAGACAAGAGGAAGCAGCACGACATGGGCAGAAGGAGGATCACATGACGAAGACAATGCAACCTTTGGGAACGCGCCTGCGCGCAGTAGGCATCGCGCTGGCGCTAGCGATTGTGCTTGTGCCAGCGGTCGTCGGGACCAAGTCGGCCGAAGCTCAGACTTTCAAGGTGCTCTACTCGTTTACGGGCGGGGCGGACGGGGGGGAGCCTCTCGCCGGTTTGGTCCGGGACGCGGCGGGCAACCTGTACGGCACCACGCTCTACGGCGGCTCCGGCGGCCCCTATGGAAATGGAGTCGTTTTCGAGCTGGACAATGCCGGCACGGAGACGGTTCTCTACACGTTCACTGGAGGCACGGACGGGGGATTTCCCTACGCGGGTTTGGTCCGGGACGCGGCGGGCAACCTTTACGGAACCACGTCCGGCGGCGGCGCTTACGGCGAGGGGACGGTGTTCATGCTGGATAAGACCGGCACGGAGACGGTGCTTTACAGCTTCTGCTCCCAAGCCAATTGCACGGACGGCGCTTGTCCGATGGCAGGTTTGCTTCTGGACGCGGCAGGCAACCTTTATGGCACCACCGAGTCCGGTGGTTCTAGCAACTGCTACCTAGGGTGCGGAATCGTCTTCATGCTGGATAACACGGGCACGGAGACGGTGCTGTACAGCTTCACTGGGGCAGAGGGGGACGGGGAATACCCCGTCGCAGGCTTGGTGCGGGACGCGGCGGGCAACCTTTACGGCACTACTTGGCGCGGCGGCAACTTAAAACACAATTGCGGGATGGGCCCCGGGTGCGGGACGGCGTTCATGCTGGATGAGGCTGGCAAGGAGACCGTGCTCCACAGCTTCGGGAGCAAGGCGGACGGCGCATATCCCTATGCCGGTTTGGTCCGCGACGCAGCAGGCAACCTGTACGGTACCACGGGGTACGGCGGTGATTCCGGCCTGGGAACGGCCTTCAGGCTGGATAAGACGGGCAACGAGACCGTGCTCCACAGCTTCCGGGGCACTCGAGCGGACGGCGCTTATCCCGAGGCAGGTTTCGTCCGGGACTCGAAGGGCAACCTGTACGGGACCACCGAAGGTGGCGGATTCAACCGATGCGACGGCTCGTGCGGGGTGGTCTTCAAGCTGGATAAGACTGGCAAGGAGACCGTGCTTTACAGATTCACCGGCGGGTCGGACGGGGAAGGTCCCTCCGCAGGTTTGGTCCGGGACGCGAAGGGCAATTTGTACGGCACCGCCTACTGGGGCGGCGCTGGCGGCCAAGGAACGGTGTTCAAGCTGACGCCTTGACGAGACTCGAAATTGGAAACTGGAAACTGGAAATTGGAAACTCGTCTCTCCTGATAGCCTCCGTCTGGCGATTGGGGCGTAGGCCAGCGAAATATTTAGCTTGACACAGAATGCGAGTGGGTCTATACTGTATGGCTGGTTAAGTAAGGAGTAATCAGCCGATGGCCTGCTTCACGACGGATCCCGAATCAAGAATCCAAGATCGCACGGCTGCGCAACCGGAAACTGAGGTGCCGGGCGAGGGCTCCCAAGACCGGCAGGCCCCAGCCGCCCCAGACCACCAAAATCCAAAACCTACCGTAAGCGAACCGAACGTGCCCGCCCGGAGCGCAGCGAATGAGCCTGCCCCGAGCGCAGCGGACGGCGAAGCAGCTTGCCCTGAGGGCGGCGAAGCCGCCACCGACCGAGCACCGCGCCAAGCCAGACCGAAGCGCAAGTACACCGTCAGCGAGCGAAGCAAAGCTTCGTCGCGCGCCAACCTGGGGCAGGCGCGCAAGGCGCCTTACGTCTTCACTCCGGCCCGCGAGGCGGCGTCGATGAAGGCGCTGGAGAAGGCCAACGCCGCTCCTCCCGAAAAGCGCAACCGCTTCACTATGCTGCGGCTGCTGGCCCGCTACGCCAACCTGTGTCTCGCGCACTTGAAGCTGGGGCCGCCCGGCAAGCGCTCGCCCTCCCATATTTACAGTGGCACGTCCTGCCGCCACCTGGAGCACAGCGTGGCGCTGGCGGGCGAGGACAAGGCGGCGCTGGAGGCACATCGCGAGCGATTCCAACGCGCCTTCCGACCGCGCGGCCGCGAGGAAACGCGATTGGTAGGCGGCATGGCGGACGCCGCCTGGCGGCTGCTGCGGCTGTTTGGGGTGCGGTCCCGCTGGGAGATGCGCGCCGTGCAGTTTCGCCTGTTGCTGGCCATCGCCCATCGCCAGGCAGGACACCAGATGGGGCCGGAGGATGCGGTCACGACGGTGCACCGGTTGCTCACGGACCTGGGGAATCTCCCTGGGGTGTACGAGGAGCAGAGGCGGCTGCGGAAGCGGCTGGAGGAATTGGGGCGGGCGTTTCTGACCGAGCGGATGGGGGCGCCCTCCTCGTTCCGTTTTTTCACCAGCGCGGGTGCGCGGCTGCCGGATTTCGAGAACTTGCCGGACTTCGCCCTGAGCAATCCCTATCTGTCGCCGGGGGAAGCGCAGGAGGCGGCGGAGCAGGAAGCGGCGGGAGCGAAGGAGCTGAAGGACCCGGGCGAATGGGCGGGGCAGCCCGAGGGGAGCGAGGGAGTCGGGAGTCGGGAGTCGGGAGTCGGCAGCACGAGCGTGGACGACTGGTACGAGCACCTTGACGACGAGCCCGGCTTTGCGCCGATCAGCCGCCGGGAGCAGGAGAAGTTTCTGCTCCATCGACTGTTGCAGGCCAGCGGTTTCAACGATGAGCTGGATCAGGCGGGTTTCGAACGGCTGCTGGCGTTGGCCTTTGGAATCGAAGGAGAAACTGGAAACTCGAAAATGGAAACTGGACAAGACGGCAATCCCTCGCCGGTTACCGATGGCGAGGCCGAAACTCGAGATTCGGGGGCCGAAACTACATCCGGCGGGCGAGTTTCCAATTTCCAGTTTCCAGTTTCTTCTTCCGCGGATGATGGTCGGCCGACCCTTGGGGACGTGGCCGCGGCGCTGTGGGCGCGGCTGGCGATGTGTCCCGAGTGGCGCGAGAGCGCGGCGCGGGAACTGGACGCAGCGCTGGAGCAGGCGAGCGGCCTCGAAGGAGTGGGGAGCTGGGAGCCGAAGCCGCCGCAGAATCCGCCCAAGACGTACCGGCAGGGGCCGGAAGACGAGAGTCCGCACTGGGCGTGGCGGGCGCTGGTGGTGCTGGTGCTGTCGGTGTTTGGCTGCGACCTGGAGATGATGGACCAGGCGGGGGATTTAGGCGACGAGGTGCGGTGGGAGTTCTACCATTTTCTGTGCTGGCGCTACCGGACGCGGGACCCGTTTAACGGCCTCATCCCCGCCCGGCCGCATGAGGAGTCGTGGCCCTATTCTATGCCGGGGTATGCGGGAAGGTACCTGCGGTCGGTGTACGCGAACGGCGTCAAGGTGACGACGACGGTGCGGCGATTGTAGAAGCCAGGAGTCAGGAGTCAGGAGTCAGAATGAAGACGCGACAGGATCTGGCGCGAGATGGCGTTCCGCGCTGCTGCACTTTGGCGCGAGAGGTCACGAGTTTGCAGAAAGAGAAGCGGAAAAGGAGCGTCTTCATTCTGACTCCTGACTCCTGACTCCTGTCTCCTGCCTTCGTGACCAATCTGTGTTGGGCGTAGCCGTCGATTGACGATTGCCGATTGACGATTTGAAGAGAGAGGACTCAGGAGGGAGGGAATCGATCCATTGCGCCATTGGTCCATTGAAGGGGATTGGGAAAGAACTTTTGGGACTTCTTCCCCGACTCCCGACTCCCGACTCCCGTTCTTCAATGGCTCAATGACCAATCAAGACGATTCCGGCCCTGTGCGATAGAATGGGAAAGTTCGGAAGCGACACCGATGACGATTCACTTAAATGGCGAGCCGCGTGAAGTTCCGGATGGCCTGACACTGGCGGACTTCCTGGAATGGTTGAAGCTGCCGGCGGATCGCGTGGCGGTGGAGCGCAATCTGGAGATTGTGCCGCGCGAGCGTTGGCGGGCGACACGGATGGAAGCAGGAGACCGCCTGGAAGTGGTACACTTTGTGGGAGGCGGATGAAGAATTGAGTCATTGAGCCATTGAGTCATTGAGCCATTGAAGACAAGAAAAGGACAATCTGCTTGTTTTTCAATGGATCAATGATTCAATGAACCAATGACTCAATTTGTCTTCAATGGCTCAATGACCCGATGACTCAATGACTCAATGATTTTCCCATGCCCAGCACAACCGCAACCATCCTCGTTACCTTGCTGATCAAGATCGGGCTCATTGCCTCGCTTGCCAGCATTGTCGCGCGCTCGAAAGGCTTCAAGCGCCTGTTGTTCATCGAGCAACGGACCCCGAGGCAAAAGCTGGCCTTCGCCGTGGTGCTGGGAGTGCCATTCATGTTGGGAGTGCTGGCGCGGATCATGGGAGCCAAGCAGGGGGCGGGCTATCAGGGCGCCGACGCAACTCTGGAGATCACGGTGCTCGCCGGCCTTCTGGGAGGCACCATTGTGGGGCTCGTGGTGGGCATGATGGTGAGCCTCCCGGCGCTTCTCATCCCTCCCCACGAGCAGCTCGCCGTGCCCATGGTGGCGCTTTACGCCGTCGTGGCGGGCACGGTGCGCTGGGTTTGCCCCGACAAAGAGGAAATCTGGAAGTTCTCGCCCTTCATCGACCGCAGCCTCTATCGTTCCATCAAGCAGCGGTTCCGGCATCCCGGGGTTGACTGGCAGCTTCTCTTCGCTCTGGTCTGCGTGATGCTCGAGCTCGCCCGCATGACTTTCGGCCGCATGGCGCCGCACCAGCTCTTTTTCCTCTACTCGCCTCATCCCTGGACGGAGGCCATGATCGTCCTCGCCACGCTGATTGGCGTAGGGCTTCCGCTGCGCATCTGGAATAACACTCGCATCGAACGCCAGCTCGAGCACCAGGAGCGGTTGCTCATGCAGGCCCGCGTGGACGCGCTGGTCAGCCAGATCAACCCGCACTTCCTCTTCAACACGCTCAACACCGTCTCTTCGCTCATCCGCTTCGATCCGGATACGGCGCGCACTGTGTTGCTGAAACTCTCGAACATTCTGCGCCGGCGGCTCAAGACGCAGACCCACTTTGTTCCGCTCCGGCAGGAACTCGATTTCATCGACGATTATCTGGATATCGAGGTGGTGCGCTTCGGCCGCGACAAGATCCACATCCGCAAGGAGATTGACCCATCGGCGCTGGACGTGCTCGTTCCCAGCATGATCCTGCAGCCTCTGGTGGAGAATGCCATCCGCCACGGGATCGGCCCCAAAATCGACGGTGGCACCGTCACCCTGCGCGCCTCCCGCGGCAACGGACGCATGACCCTGGAAGTTCTCGACGACGGGGTCGGCATTCCGCCCGAGCGACTTAATGAGGTCTACGGCTCCGGCATCGGTATCAGCAATGTGCACGAGCGGCTGAGGGTCCTCTACGGGCCGGACTGCTCTCTTAAGATTGACAGTCAACTGGGGAAGGGAACCGCGACCAGATTCGAGGTCCCGGAGCTCGCCACGGCTGAGGCTCAAGCCGTCACGGAACCGGCCGCCGCCGTACGCTAAGAGGCGGGTCGAATTGCCGATTTACGATTGCCGATTGCCGATTGAAAAAGAAGCAATCAGCCATCAGCGATCAGCCTTCACGAAGAACGGGAATAGGGAGTCGGGAGTAGGGAGTCGGGCAAGAAGTGTTGGAGTTGTTTCCTTACTCCCGACTCCCTACTCCCGTTCTTCATGACTGCTGATCGCTGAATACTGACGGCTTCTTCCAATCGGCAATCGGCAATCAGCAATCGTGGTGCGGGTGGTTGACTGCGAAATCAGATTATCTGATAATCATAATATGGCGATGCATAGGATCAGCGCCGCTCGCGCGGCACGCTCTTTCTCGGAGATTCTGAACCGGGTGAAGTATCGGGGCGAATCGTTCCTCGTCGAGCGGAATCAAGAGCCGGTTTGTCGCATCGTACCGGTCGCCGGTGAGAAATCGCTCACCACGGACAGGCTGGAAGAGTTCTGGAAGGCGCTGCCACGGCCTGACCCCGAGTTTGTCGAGGACCTCAGGAATTGTCGATTGACGATTGCTCCGAAGACGAAACTGGAAATTTGAAACTCGAAACTGGAAATTCGAAAATCGTTCCACCGAAACGCGCTCGTCGTGCCAAGTTCGCCTTGCGAGTTTCGAATTTCGAGTTTCCAGTTTCCAGTTTCGATTTTCGAATTGGCAATCGGCAATTCCAGCCGCTCCAGGGGAGGATGTGATGCGCCAGGTTGTACGTAACGCCGGCTGGCTCCTCGCCGTTCTGATTTTCGCTTTGATTCCGCTCCGGGCGCAACAGCCCCCAGCGCAGGGCAAGATCCAGGAGGGCGACTATGTGGCTCGGGATTTTCATTTCCGATCGGGTGAGACGCTCGCCGAGTTGCGGCTGCATTACCGGACCCTGGGGACGCCGGCGCGCGACGCGCAGGGCCGCGTCACCAACGCGGTGCTGATCCTGCACGGCACCGGCGGCTCCGGCCGCCAGTTCCTGGCGACGCAGTTTGCCGGCGTGCTATTCGGCCCGGGCCAGCCCCTCGATGCCAGCCGCACCTATCTGATTCTCCCCGACGGCATCGGCCATGGCGGATCGAGCAAGCCCAGCGACGGGCTGCACGCGCGCTTCCCGCAGTACGACTACGACGACATGGTGGCGGCGCATTACCGTCTGGTGACCGAGGGTCTGGGCGTCAACCATCTGCGGTTGGTGATGGGCACTTCCATGGGCTGCATGCACTCCTGGGTGTGGGGTGAGACCTATCCCGACTTTATGGACGCGCTGATGCCGCTCGCCTGCCTGCCCGTCCAGATCGCCGGACGCAACCGCCTCTGGCGCAAGATGGTGATGGACGCCATCCGCAATGACCCGGAATGGAAGGGCGGCGACTACACCGCCCAGCCGCGCGCCGGCCTCCGCACGGCGCTCGATTTGCTGCTGATTGCCGGCAGTGCGCCGCTCCTGATGCAGAAGGACCTCCCCACCCGCGACGCCGCCGACCGCTACCTCGAGGACTACTTTAATAGCCGTTCGAGCGCGCTCGACGCCAATGACCTGCTCTATCAGGTGAACGCTTCACGCAACTACGACCCTTCGCCGCAGCTCGGGAGCATCAAGGCCCCGGTGATGTACGTCAATTCCGCCGACGACTTCATCAACCCGCCGGAATTGGGCATCGCCGAGCGCGAAATCAAGAAGGTGAAGAACGGCCGCTTCGTCCTCATTCCCATCAGCAGCCAGACGCACGGCCACGGCACCCACACCTGGGCCGCGGTCTGGCAGCAGTACCTGGAGGAGTTGCTCAAGCCCCCGGCCCGGTAACGCGGGCGAGGAGAGCCGGGCCGTCGGCGAAATCTGTGGATCTGCTCTGAATCCGGTTCATAATGGACTTACGATGGGTTTCGATTCCTTCCTTGGCAATCCGCACGCTGTAAGCCTGATCCGCAGCATGCTCGCGGCAGGACGCCTGCCGGGCGCCTTGCTTCTCGCCGGGCCGGACGGCGTGGGAAAGAAGACCCTGGCGCTGATGCTGGCCAGAGCGCTGAACTGCCAGCGCCGCAGCGACGACTTCTGCGGCGAGTGCGGGCACTGCCGGAAAGCGGAAGAAATGCTGGCCGCGACGCGAGAGGACCTGGCGCGCCGCCGCCAACTGAAGGACTCCGGCCGCCGCGCCGAGGGCTTGGTCTACTTTGATTTGCAACTGATCGAGCCCATCACCCGCTACATTCTCACCGAGCAGATCCGGCAGTTGCGTAACATTGCCTACACGCGCCCGTTTGAGTTTCGGCGCCGCGTGCTGGTTGTCGACCAGGTGCAGGCGGTCCACTGGCAGGCGGTGGACCTGCTGCTCAAGGTGCTGGAAGAGCCGCCGGAAACCACCACGCTGATCCTGGTTTGTCCCAACGCCTACGAGCTGCGGCCTACCATCCGGTCGCGCTGCAGCCAGATTCAATTTGTGCCCGTTGAAGACGCGGTCGTCGCCAAGCTGCTGGAGGAAGAAGGCCGGGTGGACCAAGCGCGGCGGGCGGTGGCGGTGCGCGCCGCGGCGGGCAGCATCGCCAAGGCGAAGTCCTTTGATCCGGCGGAGTTCGAGCGCCGGCGCAAACCTTGGCTCGATTTTCTCGATGCCGTTGGCCGGGCGGGGAAGCCCGGGGAAGTGGATTGGCGAAGCCTCTTCGATTCAACCAAGGCCCTGGCTGAGGATCGCGAGAACTTTGAAGAAACCCTCCGCATGGGCTATTCGTTGCTGGGCGACCTGCTCTATGTGCTGGAGACCCGGGAACCCATCCAGGTGACCCACGTGGACCTGTTCCCGCGCCTCCAGGCGTGGGCAACCAGGCTGGAATTGAGGGGCATCGAGGAACTCAAGAACGGCCTCGACGAGGCCTGCCGCCTGCAGACGAGGAACGTCAACCAGCAGTTGGGGCTGGAGGCGCTGGCCATCGAGCTCCTAACACGGGCGGGGTGAGTTTCGAAAAGCGAAAATGGAAATTGGAAACTGGAAATTGGAAACTGGAAATTGGAAAATGCAAACTCGAAACTCGAAACTCGAAACTCGAAACTCGAAAAACGGAACTTGAAGATCGAGACGCGGAAGGACGAGTGCACTCCTGTTGGAACGACTTTCAAGTTTCCAGTTTCGATTTTCCAATTTCGAGTTTCCAGTTTCCATTTTCCAATTTCCAATTGCAATGCCTGGACGCACGTGCTAGACTCGTGTGTAGTTGTAACGACCTTTTAGGCAGTCCGGCTCTTGCCCAGATTCGCGGAAACCGATTCACCTGCGTTCGCGTCTAAGCAAAGCAGCGGGTCGTGAAGCTCCCCAATGGCGGCCAAACTCAAGGACCGGCGGGGCGGTAGGAGCGTGGAGGATCAGTGAACAGAAAATTAATTCGTCCAACCTTGTCTGAGATTCAGGATCAAATGGGGCCGCGCATGCAGCGCAAGAAGCCGGCGCCGCCCGAGCAGACGTTCGCCGAGAATTTTTACTACATCAAGCAGATGCAGGCCCGCACGCCGATGGTGGTGGTGCTGGAAACGGGGGAAACGATTCGCGGCGTTATCGAGTGGTACGACAAGGCTTGCATCAAGGTACATCGCAACAAGGAGCCCAATCTGCTCATCATGAAGTCGGCCATCCGGTACATGTACAAGCAGAATGAGATCAAGGACAACTCCAGCCGGGGAAGTGACGACGGCAACGGGAACCTGGCGCCTCCGGACGCCCAGTAGCATGGTCATGGCGACGGCCGGTTTCGGATGAAGCTGAAAACCCGGCGCCCGGATCCGAGGAGGGCGGCTGTTATGGAAGCTCGAATCGGTTTGCTTTGGAAGGGGGGGAAGGCCGGCGTGCTGGCCTTGGTCCTCGCCGCCGGTTTCGGCCTGGTTGTGACGTCGGCCCAGGAGGAGAAACACAAGATGCCGGTGATCGACAAGATCACCTCTGGTGGCGGCTCGCACCTGGCCTTCACCGGCAAGATCCAGGTCGTGGACGTGAAGAAGGAGTTGCTGAACGTCAACACGGTTTCGGGCGTCGATACGGAGATCTTCCCGCTGAAGAAAACGGTCCACATTGCCAGCGCCGATGGCGAGAGGCTCAGCCTGAACTCACTCACTCCAGGGACCAGCGTGCTGATCTACTACGAGCAGAAGGGCGACCGGCGCTCGATCAAGGACATCATCGTGCTGCCTGCGGCCCCGGCAGAGAAAAGCGGGAAGACGAAAGCTCCGCCCGCATAGCAGGGTCGCGGCGCCAGGCGCGCCGGCGGCCGGCTCCAGCCCGTCATGAGAATCGGCATCACTTGTTATCCGACGTACGGCGGGAGCGGGGTCGTGGCCACCGAGCTTGGCCTCGAGCTGGCGGCCCGCGGTCACGACGTGCACTTTATCAGCTACGCCGTGCCGGTGCGGATGACCGAGGCTTCCGAACGCCTCCACTTTCACGAAGTGGAGGTGATGAGCTATCCTCTCTTCGACCATCCCCCCTATACCTTGGCCCTGGCCAGCAAGATGGCCAACGTCGCCGTCAACGAGTCGCTGGATCTGCTGCACGTCCACTATGCGATTCCGCACTCGGTCAGCGCCTACCTGGCGCGCGCCATGCTGGCGCCGCGCCGCCTGCCCTTCGTCACCACGCTGCACGGTACGGACATTACCCTGGTGGGTTCGGATCGTTCTTACCTGCCGATCACCAAGTTTTCCATCGAGCAGAGCGATAGCGTCACCGCCATTTCCGAATACCTGCGCGGGGTGACACGCGAGGAGCTCCAGATCGAGCGGCCGGTGGAAATGATTCCGAATTTCGTGAACTGCGATGTCTTCGAGCCTGCCGACGGGGACTGCCGCCGCAACCAATTCGCGTCTGACGACGAGAGAATTCTGGTGCACCTCTCGAACTTCCGGCCCGTCAAGCGCGCCACCGACGTGGTGGAGATCTTCGAATTGGTGCGGCGCCAGATTCCCGCCAAGTTGTTGATGATCGGCGACGGGCCTGACCGCACCGTGGCGGAGTGGATGGTGCGGGAGAAGGGCCTGACGCACGCCGTCATTTTCCTCGGCAAACAAGACCGAGTGCAAACGCTGCTGAACTGCGCCGACGTACTGCTGATGCCGAGTGACATCGAGTCGTTCGGCCTGGCGGCGCTCGAGGCGATGGCCTGCGGCGTTCCGGTGGTGGCCTCGCGCGTGGGTGGGGTGCCGGAAGTGATCGCGGACGGGGTTGAGGGTTACCTCGTGGCGCCGCGCGACATCAAGACCATGGCGGAACGCGCCCTGGCGATTCTGGCTGACCCGGATCGACGTGAGGAGATGGGCAAGGCCGCCCGCCAGCGCGCGAGCACCCAGTTCTGCAGCGACAAGATTATCCCAATGTACGAAGGGCTTTATCGACGGGTGCTCGAAATTGCCGATTGACGATTGCCGATTGGAAGAGACGACGCGAGCCACTCTGGTTCTTCTAATCGTCAATCAGCAATCGACAATCGGCAATTCCTCGCCACTCGCCACTGCTTGTCGTCACTGCGGTCGCGTCGCCCGGCGGATCCAAACGGCGATGCCCCAAACAATGAGCCCGGCCACGAATCCCTCGACGATGCCTGCCACCAAGCTTCCCGCCAACCTCGCGACGATACGGTCGCCGGTCGGGTCGAAGAAGTGAGTCTTGAAGAATGGCACCAAGGCGGCGAATACCGTGGCAAGGTAAACCCAGAAGCGCCACGCCCACCCCATAATCAGGGCGGGGCCGAGCAGGCTGTCCAGTCCCATCTTCGGGCCGACTCCGCCCAGATAGAAGGCGCAGTACAGCACGGCGATGGTGGAGCTCCACGCCGCGAACCTCAAAGGTTCGAGGCCCATGGCTTCAACCCAGTAGCGCACAATGACCACGGCTCCGAGCATGGCCACGGGGCCCACGACGATGGGCCAGCCTCGCAGGAGGAAGGGCACCGCCATCAGAAGCAGGACGATGATGCTGAGGATCACGATCTCGATGATGTGAAAAGAGAGGTGCTGGCCGAGGTGACCCCAGTTGCCGAAGTCTTCCGCGTCAGCGAAGTGGCTGCGGTGCAATTGAAAGACGGCCGAGATCACGGTGAAAAGGATCACCCAAGCCACCGTCCACGCCGAGACAACAATGGCGGGCAGAATGAGCTGCACGAACCTGGTGACACCACGCAGCGGCGCCACGGCGCCCAGATAAATCCCGGCCAGAAGTACCGCGACGGTGCTGGAAACGTAGCGCGTGATGTTGTGCGGGACACCCGCGACCTCCAGGATGAATCGCGCCACCACCAGGATGGCAAGGAGGATCAGAGTGTCTCTGATCCACTTCAGGGAACTTTCACTCTTCGGGACGTACTGCGCAGTTACAGTTGCCATGGGAACCTCCTTATCCGATGATTACGAACCACTCGCCACGGTAGCGGTACAGTATCCGCTATCCTCGCCATTAGCCACTTGTTTTTTCAGTCCCCTTCGCTCCACCGGGTTTGAAAATCCGATCGTAAAGCAGCATCAGCACCGCGCCGGCGAGCCCAACTCCTGTCACCACCCACCACATCTGCTGCGGCCGGTGCAAGACATCGCCGAAATAGTGGAGGAGATAGCCGCCCAGCGGCCCGGCGATGAAATACCCGATGGCGATGGGCAGGAAAGCGTAGCCCATATAGAGCCCCTGCTGGCCGGGGGGCGCGAGCCGCGAAATGTATTCGTAATAGCGCGCCGATTGCGTCATTTCACCAAACGCCAGAACGATGAGCGACCCCACCAGCCCGATCGTCGTCGGGTGAATGGCCAGAATCAGCCAGGACAGGCTCGAAATCACGAGCCCCAAGGTCATGGCGGGGAAGGCAGGGATTTTTCTCGTCAGATAGGTGACCAGAATCTGGAACACGATGACCGCCCCGGCATCGATGGAAAGCAGCAAGTCAACGGGGGCGTTCGGGTCGACGTAGCCCCGCAGGAAGAGTGGCGCGGAGATGAATTCCTGCCAGAAAACGATGTAGAAGCTGGAAAAAATCAGCAGGAACAATACGAACCGGACGTTGGCCAGCACGACAAACATATTCTTGATCGCCGCCGCGACGCTTGCTACCTGCTCTTCGCCCGACCGCGTCGGCTCGCGAAAGAAAAGCAGTGTTACCCAAAACATCAGGAACACGCTGAGGGCGGAAACGCGAAACACGGCGGCGGCGCCCAGCCCGAGCCGCTCGCGTACCAGCCACGCAACGATGGGTCCCAAGGTGCCGCCGATATTTACCAGCGTGTAGTAGATGGAATAGCCGATGGAGCGGACGTTTTCCCTGGAGGCGCGCGCCGTGGTCCCGGCCACGCAGGGCTTCACCACCGCGGGTCCCAGCGCGGGGATCATCAGAACGCCCAGCACCAACCACTTGTCGCCCAGCGCCTGGCGAGCCGGCTGCATCCACGGTGCCGCAAGCGAACCGAGGAGGAAGTAACCGACGGTCATCACCAGGTAGGCAAACATCAGGGCGCGGCGAAAGCCGAAGCGGTCGGCCAGCGCCCCGCCCAGCACGGGCAGCAACCACACCACAAATCCGAAGATCCCGATCATCCAGCCGGTGAGTTCCTTCGAGAAATGGAGTTGTTCGCTGAGGTAGATGGCGAGGACGGCGCTGGCCGCGTAGTAGGCCAAGCGCTCGAAAAGCTCGGTGAGGTTGGCAATCCAGAAGGCGCGCTCGAAACCCGTGCGAATTTCCTCCAGCCGCCGGCTGAAGCTCATGATGGTCTCCTGGCACTTCTCCGTCCTGCCTGCGACAAAGAACTGGCCGAGATTGTAACGGAGCTCGACCCTTGTGTCGCCCGAATTTGTCGAGTTCGCGAGCTCGGTGTCATGATGAAGGCTGAATTATGAAGGATGAATTCTGAAATGCAAGTGGGGAATTAGGAAATGCGTCCCGAAGGCGGAAGCCGAATGCTGAAGCTGAACCGTGTCAGCATGGTTCGGAAGTCAAACCTCTCATCCCTTATCTTCTGCGAGTCCTCGCAGTTGACTTGCCACCTCCGCGGGATTTGGAGCAGCGATGCGCAGCAACTTACGCCTGGACTTCTCGCCGGTCACGATGGAAATCGAACTCTTGGGCAAGCGCAGGATGTGCGCCAGGAACTCGATGCCGGCGGCGTTCGCCTGGCCCTCTGTGGCTGCGGCATGAATCTCCAGGCGCAGTTCCCCGGAGGGGTCGGTGGTCAGTCGTTCGCGCGGCGAGCGAGGCTTGACTCTGAGCCAGAACGTCAGCGTATTGCCTTCGAGGCGAAGATCCATCGTTAAGAAAATCAGAAATTAGAAAGTAGAAAGTAGAAATCAGAAAAGGAGACGGTCTTGATTCTGATTTCTGATTTCTAATTTCTGCTTTTTTCTGACTCAATACCGAGCTCCAAATATCGCCGTACCCACGCGCACGACGGTGGCGCCTTCCTCGATGGCGACCTCGAAATCATGGCTCATGCCCATCGAGAGTTGCTGCATTGACACACCCGGAAAGCCGCGAGCATCGATCGTTCGGGCCAATTCGCGCAGGCGTCGGAAGAAGGGCCGCGTCTGCTCCGCGTCTTCGAAGAAAGGCGGAATGGTCATCAGGCCGCAAAGCTCCAACGTCCCCAGCGTCCCGACCTGTTCGGCCAGTTGTACGACTTCATCCTCGTGAGCGCCGGACTTGGCAGCCTCGCCGCCCAGGTTCACTTCCAGCAGCACTGGCAGGCGCTCGCCGCTCGAAACGGCCGCTTGGTCGAGCTTCTGCGCGAGGTGAAACGAGTCAACTGAGTGGACCCACTGGAAGAGTTCGCGCGCCCGCTTGGCCTTGTTGGTTTGCAGGTGCCCGATCAGGTGCCAGGTGACGGTGAGATCGGAGAGTGCAGGCCGTTTGGCGGCCGCCTCCTGGACGCGGTTCTCGCCAAAATCGCGCAGGCCGCTCTCGTACGCCAGGCGGATGCGGTCGGACGGCACGGTTTTGGTTACCGTCACCAGCTTGACGTCGTCGGGGCGTCGTCCGGCACGCTGACAGGCGGCGGCAATGCGTTCCCGGACTCGGGTGATCCTCTCCTCGATTTGCATAGCGACGTCCGTGGTCAGGGGTCCGTTTCTCTGGGTCGTGATCGATCCTGAGTTGTATGTGGACGCGTTTTCTGAAACAATGCAACGTCCCAAAGGGCGAGCGACGTTCATTCGCCCGGGCTCTTTGTATCAGCCGGCGGGCGCTCGCCGGATTCGAACTGCGGCACGGCTTCGGCCGACAGATGGTAACTTACAATCAAGCACGGGCTCCTGGCAACGGACAAATCACAACGGACCACGGACGATGAGGCGCGGCCTTTTCATTACGCTTGAAGGCATCGACGGCAGCGGCAAGACGACCCAGTTCCGGCGGCTCGTAACGTATCTGCGCCGGCGCGGTTACCCGGTGCGGGCGACGCGCGAGCCGGGTGGCACGCGTGTGGGCGAAGAGATCCGGCAGATTCTGCTGGCGGAACACGTTGGGCATTGTGACCGGCTCGCGCCGCTGACGGAGCTCACGCTGATGTACGCCGCTCGAGCCCAACACCTTGAAGAAGTGGTGCGGCCGGCGCTGGTGCGGGGACAACTGGTCATCAGCGATCGTTTCAACGACGCCTCTGTCGCCTATCAGGGCTATGGCCGGCAGTTGGGGGCGCCCGTGGTCCGCGCCATGGACCGGACAATCTGCGGCCGGACCCAGTCGGACCTGACGTTGGTGCTCGACCTGCCGCCGCGATTGGCGCTGGAGAGAGCGCGTGGGCGTGAGGCCCGCCGTCGCTCCAAGCGTGGGCGCTTCGAAGCGCAGAGCCTGCGGTTCCACGAGCGAGTGCGCGCGGGTTACCTGGCCATCGCGCGACGCGAACCCGGGCGCGTGAAGGTGGTGCAGGCGGACCTGCCCGTGGCGGAGGTACAGAAGCAGATCCGCCGCCTGGTGGATTCGTTCCTGATGAAGAGAAACCGTTAGTGCAGGAAAGAGGGAACAGGGAAGAGGGAACAGGGAACAGGGAAGAGGGAACAGGGAACAGGGAACAGAGAAAAGGAAGGACCTTGCCGCCTCTTCGTCTGTTCCCTGTTCCCTGTCCCCTAAATCGGGAAGCAACAAAGGGCCGGAAATCGGAATCTGAACAAGTTTAGCCTGCAACGTTTTATC
>Ga0326728_10007454_pt1 | contig 28050 bp, 20 predicted proteins | sample MB3enrmetagenome_FD_207602 | JGI IMG/M metagenome (GOLD analysis project Ga0326728, IMG submission 207602) | Lab enriched peat soil microbial communities from McLean, Ithaca, NY, United States - MB31MN | ecosystem: Environmental > Terrestrial > Soil > Wetlands > Peat | place: USA: New York...
CCGCCTCACGCGCTCCCTTGCGTTGCGTCTCCTTGAAGCCGACTTCATCAGCACGGATCTGCCCAACTCCACCAACAACCGGCAATACGACGTCCGCTTCTCCAACGGCCTGGTCTTCCGCTTCTGAGAGCGCCAACAACGAAACGGGGACGGCCTCGACGAACCAGGCTCACCATCCGTTCGAATTCAGAACGCTCTCGATGGGCACAGCAACCCGCACGGAACAAGGGGCGACGCACGAAAACGGTACGGCCCGCCCTTTACCCTGAGTAAGCCGCTCAACCTCCTGCCTGCTACAGATAGAGGCAATCAGGTCGCGGCTACACGATATTGCATCGACCTGTGGCGCCAGCGACTTAGTTCAAACGTCCCAGGTTCGAGGGATCTCTCAAGCAACCGCGGCTGTCTTTGGATTGCCCTGTTCCAAAACCTATACCTTTTGAGACGGCCGGATTGGTGAGATCCGGCCGTGTATTTTGTGGGGTTTACGGGGTGGGTTTTCGGACCCCTTTTGTTACAGAGCAAGAAGGGGCCCAGCTCAGGCGATTTTGGCAAGTTCCTGGACCTGGACTTGGGCCGGGCGCTTCCGCAACACACGTTGCACCGTGGCCGTTGAGATGCGATGACCTTTGGCGATCTGCCTTAGACTCTGCCCCTGGCAGCGTTCACGGTGGATAGCTTCGTGGTCCAGGGTTAGAGGATTACGGCCGATGTGTGTGCCTTCGAGCCGGGCGCGCCGCATGCCGGCGCGCACTCGCTCGATGATCAGGTTGCGTTCGAGTTCGGCGACGGCGCCGATGATGACCACGATGGCGCGGCCCAACGGGCCCCCGGTGTCGATCTGCTCGCGGAAGCTGACGTACTCGATGTTGAGCCGGTTGAACTCGTCGAGCACTTCTAAAAAGTGCTTCACCGACCGGGCGATCCGGTCCGAGGCCCAGACCAGGACCACATCGAAGCGTCCGCGGCGGGCATCGGCCATCATCTGACCGAGCCCCGGCCGCTTTGCTTTCACGCCGGAGATCCGGTCCGTATACTCCTGCACGATCTCGTAGCCGCGCTGGGAGGCCATCTGACGCAGGTCGTGGAGCTGCGTCTCCAGATGCTGATCGACGGAACTGACTCTCATATAGAGAGCGGCGCGCTTCACTTGCGCCGCCTTGCTGGTTTCGATGAGTGCTTATCGACGTAGCCGCGGATGAACTTCAGCAACTCGTCGGTCATGTTCTGGCCTTGGGCGGCCGTCGCCGCCTTAAAGGCGTTGTGCAGCTTGACAGGAACATTCAAATTCATGCGTTTGACTTCCTCGTTGTTGACGGTGATGATCGGACTCACCTCCTTTCTCTTCAGAAGTGAGTCTATCTACTTATAAGTACAGCGCGCCAGGGGCGGCGCCCCACTTACAACTCCCAGGCCGCCCGGCAGACCAGGACCAGTGTGGAAATCTCGTCGAAACTGATCTCCATCGCCCCGGCCATGGCCCGCAACTGGTTCACGTCCTGGGGCACGCTGCCTTCCTCGATGGCCATCCACTCAGAGGCCGCCATACCGGACAAGCGAGCGGCTTCCTCGATGGACAGGCCAGCCCCCTTCCGTACCTCCCGGATGCAGGAGCCGAAAAACCGGCCCATGCTCTGGCGGCGGACTTCGGGGAGATAGGAAGAAGGTAGGGAGGCGAACATTTTCAACTCTGTGCTCATATACTTATGCTCCTGTTGGCCCACATTGTCAAGTGCCCGGGGCCACAACTACGTAAATTTGATTCCATGATGAGTATGTACTCAGAAGGATACAGATCCAAAGCTCCAGACAAATGACCGACGTCTCCCATCGTTATTACGAACGGGAACTGGGTGCAGGCCTGGGACCATCGCCTTCCCTCAAAGAACACTTCGGCTACTCCGAACCCCTCCGCCGCTTCATCCAACGCGCTTCGAGCCCCAGGCCAACGAGATCCCAAATCAAATGCCCTCCTGGCTCCCCGGCGACGACTACATGACCAACTTCCGGGTTGGGGATCCCTACGTCCAAATCGACGACGGATACGCCCGACTGCCCGGCGCCGGCTACGAGGCACTCCACCCGGAACTCCAGGGACTCGCCCCGGAAGACTACCCCGATATCCATAAACTGCGCATCTTGAGCGACGTCGCGCCCTACTCCAGGGAGTACAACCAGGTGTCACCGTCCTGCCGCACACAAAAACTCTCGCGCACCCGCGGGCAAAGAAGCTGCCAGTTTCACGATTAGCTCTGCAGAAAACCGCTCCCGCCGCGCGGTTCCAAACCGTCGATCTGAGACAGATCCGTACGCTGGCTGTGATCTTGCTGACTGCACTAGATTGGGGCGGGCCTTACGACCTCCACAATAGATTGGGCCGGCAAGCATTGACGCGCTGGTCGACTCGGACGAACACTGATATCGCACCTACTCTTGGGCGGGCAGTTTCGATAACCACAATAGATTGTGGTAGGAAGTGTGTGTATGCCTGGCGGGGTGGCCTGGTTGTTATTGATGGTGTTGCTGACGGCCGGGTGAGAGGGTGTGAAGGCTGTCTATATATATATGACTTGATTGGATATCTTCTTTATCTGACAGGGTGGTTGATGGCTTATTGCATGGTTGATTCGGTCGTTCTCTGCCTCGCCGCCGGCCCCGTTTCCGCCGCCCGAGGGCCTCTGCGCCGGGGCGCGCCGGCCCCCAATCTGTCCCACTCTGTCCCTGCTGTACCCCGTAAATCAAGTCTCCAAGTTCGGATTACAAAATCTGCATCGACAGACCGGGGTCCCCTGTTTTTCATGCTCAGCCTTGATACTTTTGGCACACTTCGGGGGGATATAGGGGACAAAAATCCTGCTAGGAATAACACCGCCAATCAGGTAATTTCCGGTCGGACGTCCTCCCCATGTCCCCAAGGTATCCCACTATACCTGCTCAAATCAGAAGAAAACTGGTCGCCCGAAAAGCAACCAGGCCTGACGCAATCGTTGTGCGACCAAACTGCGATGACTCGTCAGGGCCTTAAGCGCGCCGCATCAACAAGGGCGTTGCACCGCATTTGCTTCGACACAGCTTCGCGACGCACATGCTGGAAGCCGGTGCTGACCTACGCACCATCCAGGTTCTGCTTGGCCATGCCAAGATCGGCGACACGGCACTCTACCTGCATCTGTCCCGCCGCCATCTACAGGCAGTTGCCAGTCCGCTGGAAGCCATCGAGGTTTCGAGTCCCGATGAAGTAAAGCGTTCCAGGAGGAAGATCAGGCGATGAGCCGGCCCACCCTCGAGGTGGCCGACTCCTCCGTCAAACGGACAAAAGTTTCTGGGAACGGCAGTAATCGCATCTTGCTTGGCCGCATCGCAAGATGATCGATGCCAATGCAGGCTTCCCGGTTCCACTGGGAGCCGTTGGGCCGGTTCGGCGTTCTCAATAATTCTTCAACCCATCCAGTCTGTACGGCGCGCCGTGGCGTCGTAGTTTGTCGTGGTCTTGAATGGTTCGAACTCACCGGTCATCGCTGCCTGCTCTGTTTTGGAGATGAGCGCGGCGACCTCGTGTTCATCCATGACCTTAAATTCCTTGACGACCGTGAATGCCTGATCCAGCAACGTCTGCGAGTTGATGTCAGTAATCTGCACGGAAATGGGAATGTTCAGGCAATAGCGCAGACAGTCCGGAGGCTCAATCACACCGCTGCGGAGCACGTTACCGGCACCGAAGCACTTCATGCCAAGCACACCGATGCCGTGTTTGACGGCCTCGGGCACAACCAATTGCGAGAAGCTTCGGAAATGCGCATCCATGACATTGATGGGCATCTGCAAGGTGTCGAAGTGGAAGCCGTTGCGATCAGCCACTTCAAGCATGTAGAGATGAATGCGCGGATCCTTGTGGCCCGTGAATCCGATAAAACGTACCTTACCTGCCTGCTTGGCGGCCTGCACAGCCTCCATGGCGCCGCCAGCGTGGAAGATACGATCCGGATCTTCGAAGCGAATGACCTCGTGGAACTGCAAAAGGTCGACGTGGTCGGTTTTGAGGCGCTCGAGTGACATATCGATCTGACGCGCCGCTTCAGCCTTGGTGCGGCCGTCGAGTTTGGTCATCAGAAATGCCTTTTGCCGGTATCCCCCAAGCGCAAGCGACCTGCCCATGCGCATTTCGCTCTGGCCATCGTTGTAGTCCCATCCGTTGTCGAAGAAATTAATACCACGATCGATGGCCTGGTGCATGAGGCGGGTAGCCTCATCGTCGGAGATGGTGTTGCGGCCGATCTTGGAGCCGCCAATACCAATGACCGACACTTCCACCCCTGTGGTTCCCAACTGACGGTAAAGCATTTCGCCGCGCCGCACGCCGGGACTCTTCACGCGGAGAATGCGTCTTGCTGCGGCAGCGGATGCAGAAAGTGTGGGCGGAATAACAGACGGAAGCGAAGCTTCTGCGAGGCACGGAGCAAGCGAAGAGGTGGCTGCAATGGCCGCGGCAGAGGCGGTTAGAAACTCTCGTCTCTTCATTCACTTCTCCTATGGCTGAGGCTTACAGACGATTCCGGAGCTGATTCTGGCGTACCCCCGCCAATGTTACCAGTCTACTCCTTCTACTTGCGCGCCAGCGATTCATGGAGCCGAGAATCTTGTGCGGCAGACATGGAAAGAACCGGGTTCGCACTCGAGCGTCAAGAACGGCGCAGCAAACTTCAATTTGTCATGGTAATTGTGGGGTAGATGGTTGAGAGCCGTTACAATTTTACAGTTGTGAATGTGCGACAAGAATGCTTCAAGCAGTTATTGCTCGTTCCAGGACTTTACCTCATCTTCCACCCACGCTTTGCGATAGTTTCTGAGAGAGAATATGTCGTGTATGTGCACGACCCCCGTTCTCACTGACGGCAGGTTGCCGGCATTCCACACGGCTCCTGCCAGCAGGGCCAGCCTATGCTCGAAAGGTCAGCTTGGGCGAGATCGGCAAGAAATGTGCGCCCGGTTCGTGGGCAATCGGAACTTCTTTCACGACGGACCAATCTCGCCGAGCGCCTTGCTTCGTCCATCGGCGCCAGCCCGGCGCCGTTGCAGACGCCCCAGCGTAGTAGGCTCGGCGAGTACGCGGCGCGTGTTCGAAAGCAATCCTTCAGTCCGGGAACGGGTGAGCGGAAAACTCGATTTGAAAGCGCCCGAAGAAGTAGTGCGTCTAAACGCTTTCCGCATGTGCTTTGGAGGGAACGGGAGTCTGATAATTTCCGCTCCAGGGAAGGCCAAAAATGCCTGCCCCCTAGCACCTAACCAGCGGCGTCCGAGCGCGGCCTCAAAGCCTACGGGTCAAAGATAGGGAGGGTAGCCTTCCCATTGGATTGCCCTTCCTGGGACGACGAAGAGGGCTCAACCACTGCGTTCACGCTAGCGATCGTATGAAAAGTCGTAGCCTATTCGGAGGAGCAGTTCGAATCTGAGGACTGGATGATGTCATGCAGATGCGGAAGATCTGCGAAGAATGATCGCCCGCTCATACGCCGAGCTCAGTTAGACATTTGACTCACGTCACATCCGAAATCAAACCTTCTGCCGTTCGACGGTCCGTGATAAGGACGTCAAGCCAGTCCCCGTGTAAGGCGGCCAGGATGGCACTTAGCTTTTTCTTTCCGCCGGCGATGCCGATTACGCGATCGACGGCTCGCAAAGTTACTGCTTCAATACCAATAACCCGCTGCATGAGGGGAGACTTGATTGGGACACCTCGCGCATCATAATAACGGAAACAAATGTCGCCGACGGCGCCCAACCGGCCTAACTCCGCCCGCTCCTCTGCGGAAAAGACATTTCCGCTACTGGTGAGAAGCCGCGATGGCTCCATTGAGCCGATACCCACTAGAGCAACATCGAGACGCTTGAAGCTCTCAACAGCCGCTCGAATTGTTGGCTCACGGGAAAGAACGCGACGAGCTTCTGCCGAGGCCACCACGGCTGGGGACTGGAGGAGAATCGCACTGGCACCGACCGCACCCGCGAGGCGCTGTGCCAAGTAAATGGCTGCTTCCTGCTGGACATCGGCGTTGCCTACGCCGCCCAGGATTTGCACCACCTTTCCGCCCTTGGCGTAACTTCCCAGATGGAGTGCATCTACCATAGCAAACAAGGATCGACTCCAAGAGGATATGCCGATGTTGATTCCTGGCTTCAGCGTGGTTTCGAGGTAATATGCCGCAGCGGCTCCGAGATCGCGAACTAACGGATCCTCTTCAGTTGAGCCATCGATTACTACAGCATCTTTCAAGGAATAGGCCGCGATGAGTTGGTCTTCGAGGTCGGAATATATTCCCGGAGGTGTCGCGACGCTGAAGCGAATAATGTTCATGTCACGCGCCCGCTTGAGCAGGCGCGAGACAGTGGATTGATGGATCTGGAGCCTATCTGTGATGTCCTGCTGGCGAAGGTTCTGCACGTAGTACATGCGGGCTACCTTAGCCAACAAGCGAAGCTCGTCTTGGCGAGGCATAGTTCCTATTGTCCCATAAAAATCAGCACGTGCATCAAAATGCACCAAAAGGCGGCAAGCCCGCCGCACGTTGGTGGTGGTAGACTTCCCAGCCAAGATAACGGCCTAAAGCTTCCGCAACTGCAGCAGCGGTATGGCTGCGGTTCATTGCCGCGTGGTGCTCGAAGCCGTTCTGGCAGATGACATGCATCAGCGCGGGCAGCCCGGCCACTTTCACCACCGCGCGCGTGCCGAAGGTCTTCAACGGATCGTTAGTGAATTCGCCTTCGCCCACGTAGGCTGTGATTTTGCCCGCGAGATCGTCCGTGCTGACGCGGCCAAAAGTCACCGGACCGGCCAGCGTGCGGCCCTCCAGCGCGCCGAAGGTGTTTTCTTCGCCGAGCGTCGTGCCCAGGATAGGCGCGGTGGCAATGCGGATGTCGGGCAGAAAGTCCTTGGCCCAGTTGCCGCAGTGAAAGAAGACACATTTCTCGGGATCGCCGCCGTAATTGTTATTCCAATCAACCAGCGCGCTGGGCGATCCGCCGGCAAGTTGCAGCGCATACATGCCTACCACTCCGGCAATGTCCACCTCGCATGCTGAGGGCAGCATCTGCTCGCTCATCATCGACATGATGGTGCACACGTTCACGCCAAAGTTCTTCTGCAGCGAGCTCCAGCACTGGATGGCCGTCGCGGTGATCGAAAGCGATTGCATCCAGTCATCCACCACGAGCGCGAATTTGGCCATGCGCACGATGGCCTCATCGGGAGCCTTCGACGCGTCAGCGTACGACCGAATCTGCTCGACGCGCTGCCGTACGCGCGGGTCGTCGCTGGAGATTTTGGACGCATTGCCAAAAACTTCAGAAAGATCGATAGTGTTCACCGTGATGCCGTTGGATTCGAGCAGCTTTTCGCTGAAGCGCGTGGTATTGAAGGCGTTAGGCCGTGCTCCAACCGCGCCGATGCGCACGCGGCTCAAGCCACGCACCACCTTCGAGGTCTGGACAAACTGGATGAGGTCCTCACGGAACCGCGGATCGAGAATGGCCACCGTATGATCGCGGGTGAGGGAGTACCGAATGCGGTACTGACGAAGGTTATTGCAGACTGAGATCTTTCCGCAAAAGGCGTCTCGCCGGCGGTCGAGGCCAAATTGATCGAGATCGTCGGGGCAAGCCTGCACCAGAACCGGCACGCGCGTGTCCGCCAGACGAATCGAGTCGGCAACGCCCTTCTCGTCGCCAAAATTCGGCAGGCAGACCAGGACGCCCTCGATACGCTCGCGGTTTTTGCGCAATAGCTCGCCGCATTTTTGCGCGTCCGCCCAGGTTTCCACCGCGCCCAGCTTCGATTCTTCCGGCGAAAGCCAAACCGGTTCGATCTTCAGCTCGGAAAAGAGCTGGGTGAGGTCCTTGCGCGCTTCAGAAATCAGCACGTCAGGAAAAAAGTCGCGATTGCCTACGATCACTCCGAGTGTTGCCCAAGTTGTCATACGAAAATCTCCCGGCATTTGCCTGTTCAGGTTTGAGCGTTAGAGACGCGACCAGGTGATGAGCGCAAGGCCCACCAGATAACAGAGAAACATGGCCACGAGAAGGCGATTGGTTCCGCGTGGAGCGGTGGCAAACTCGCGCCACACCAGCACACCCCACAGAATGGCTACCACGGGCGCCGCGTTCGACAACGCGTAGGAGACAGCGGGGCCGGCCGCGCTCACGGCGATGAAGCTGGAAGTGATACCGATGGCCCAGATGGCGCCACCAATGATTCCCGTCAGGTGGGTGCCCAGGGTCCCCTTCCAGTAATCGGCCATGCGCACCGGGCTGCCCTCGACCGGATAGCGCATGAAAAACGGATGAAAGAGAAAGGTGGTCAAGAATGCGCCCAGGGTGAAGAAAAACGCGGCCGTGAGCGGCATCAACTTGCCTGATCCCCCCGAGACAAACACGGGATCGATGGACTTGACGGTGACCGAATAGAAAAATGCGATCAGCAAACCAGCCGCCACCGACAGCAGAATGCCCTTCGCGGTCGGCTTCTTCACCGCGCTAGCCAACCGGCTATAGGCGATCATGCTAAGCACTATGGCGAGAACGATGACCGCGACGCCGACAAACAGTAGCCGCGTGTTGCCGGGATTCACGCCGCCCTCGACGATGACAAGGAGGAAACTGAAGACGATGCCCAGGACCCATGCGATGCCTCCGCCGATGGGGAAACCGATGGCCATGCCTGCCACCGCGATGGCGGCGACAAGCAGCAGATTGCCAAGATTCCAGACCGTGCCGCCCAGCAGTGCCCAGCCGATGCTGGAAAGATCGGCTTGTGCCAGATCGGCGAGGAAGGGCCGCCCCGTGTGGCCGAAGGTGCCGAGCGTGAGCGCCGCGATCAGCGATGTAAGCACGAGGCCGGTGACAAAGTCCCAGTAGAAAAGCTCAAACCGCCAGGATCGCGCGGCAAGTTTTTGCGTGTTGGCCCACGATCCCCAACAAATCATTGTGAGCACGCAAAGCACAACGGCGACGGGATAGCTGTGAATGGCAATCATGGATTGCTTCCTTCCTTTTTATCGTTGCGCAGCCGTGCGCGTTCGACGGCAAGCTTCCAGGCGCAGCGCAACCGCCCGCGCTCGCCGGCATCCATCCGCGGCTCAAAGGGCTGCACGTCCTTGGGCAGCGCGGCCAACTCATCCAGCCCGCGCCACCAACCCAAGGCGAGACCGCCCAGCAAAGCAGTACCACGCGCTGACAGGTCTTCCTGCGTGGAGCGGTGCACGGGCCGGCCAAGAATGTCCGCCTGCATCTGCATGAGTGAGTCGTTACGCGTGGCGCCGCCGTCGGCGAGCAGAACCGGCAATGTCACATGCGCGGCGGACTCCATGGCCTCGAGGACATCGGCAACCTGAAAGGCAATTGCGTCGATTGCGGCGCGAGCCAGATGCGCGGCCGTGTGCGAGCGCTCGACATTGGTAATCAGGCCGCGCGCAGCCGAGTCCCAATACGGTGCGCCGAGGCCGACCATCGCAGGCACCAGTATCAGGCCGGCCGCGTCAGGGACGGTTGCGGCCAGGGCCACGGCGTCTTCAATAGGATGCGCAAGACCAAGGAACTCGCCCACCCATTGCACTGCTGCGCCGCTCATGGCGATATTGCCCTCTAGCGCAAAGCGCGTTCCATTCGGGTCTGACCACGCGACTGTTCTTGCGAGTTGCTCCGCTTCTTCTACCAGCTTCGGCGTGAGCATCATCAGCGACGAGCCGGTACCATAGGTTGCCTTCACCGTTCCTGGTTCGTAGCGGCCGTGACCCACAAGCGCGGCGTGCGAGTCGCCAATCATCGAGACAATCGGCACCTCTGCTAGCTCCGGAATCGCGGCACACATGCCGAAGAAACTGCGCGATAAGTGTGTAGCAGGCAAAGCGTGACGCGGAATCTGAAACAGTCCGAGAAGTGTCCGATCCCAGTAGCATGTCGCCAGGCTAAACAAGGCAGTTCGCGACGCATTGGTGTGGTCGGTTGCGTGTTGATGACCCGCAGTCAAGTTGTAGAGCAGCCATGAGTCAACCGTTCCGAGAAGCAAGTCGCCAGATTCGGCCGCCGCACGAAGATCAGGGCGCTGCTCGAACATCCACGCCCACTTGGTCGCGCTTAGCAGAGGATCGAGCGGAAGTCCGCTGATGGATTGAATGGTTGCGGAATGTTCGCGAAGCCGAACGCAGACCGGCTCGGAGCGGCGGCACTGCCAGGTGATGGCGTTGCCCACAGGCTCGCCCGCAGCGAAGCTTCCTGCGGCGGCCCGACGCCATGCGACAGCAGTCTCGCGCTGATTTGTGATGGCAATTCCAGCGATGGATGCGCGCTCCGACTGCGCATGGCGCACAGAGGCCGATATGACCTGAACCACCGACTGCCAAAGCGCGAGTGGATCCTGTTCCACAAAGCCGGGTTGTGGCTGCAGTATTTCGAGTGGTGCCGAAGCCCGATAGACCGTACGGCCCTCACGATCGACCAACAACGCTTTCGTGTTGGTCGTGCCCTGGTCGATCGCGAGAATCCATTCGCAGGCCATCTATCCCTCGCGCTCCAGTAGTTCCAAAGCCGCGCGTTCGATCCCCGCCGCGTTCAGCCCAAAGTGTTCGAGCAAGAACTCGGCTGTGCCCGTGGGGGCAAATACGTCGGGCACGCCCAGGATGCGCATTGGGGCGGGATGTTCCTGCGCAAGCACTTCGGCTACCGCGCCGCCCAACCCGCCGGCCGCGAGCGCTTCTTCAGCAGTGACAATACCGCGGGTGGTACGGGCTGCGTCGATGATCGCTTCACGGTCCAGCGGCTTCACGGTACTCATGTTGAGCACGCACGCCGAAATGCCTCGTACCTCAAGCGCTTGGGCCGCAGCGAGGGCGCGGCACACCATCAGACCGTTAGCGATCAGCGTCACGTCGGAGCCCTCGCGAAGCCGGACTGTCTTGCCTAACCGGAATTCGTAATCGTCGCCATGCACGCGCGGCACGGGCACGCGCGCAATGCGTAGGAACATCGGGCCTTCGTGAATAAGCGAGTAGCGCATCACAGCCGCAGTCTCGACGGGATCGGCCGGAACAATCACAGTCAGGTTGGGCAGCACACGCATCCAGGCGAGGTCTTCGATGGAGTGATGCGTGGGACCGAGCTGACCGTAGGCCATGCCCGGCGACATGGCGCAGAGGCGAACATTGGTTTTGGAATATGCGAGATCAACTTTGATCTGTTCCATTGCCCGTCCGGTCAAGAAGCACGATGCGGCACATAGATACGGGATCATACCGCTGTTGGCTAGCCCGCAACCGACTCCCACCAGATTTTGCTCGGCGATTCCGACATTGATAAAACGATCCGGAAATTTCGTTTTGAAGCTCTCAAGTCTTGCAGAGGAGAGGGAATCATTGATCACGGCGCACACTCGTTGATCATGCGCCGCCAGTTCCTCCAGCACGGAGGAGTAGGCGTCACGGCAGTCGAATAACGCCGGCTCCTCTAAGACCTTGGTTTCGTCTACCTTGTCCACGATGCTCACCAGTTTACCTCCACACCCAGTTCCCGGGCGGCGTCAACCAACTGTTCGCGCGTAGGAACGCCGTGGTGCCATGCTGGCTTGTTTTCAGCGAATGAAACACCCTTGCCTTTTGTCGTGTGGGCAATCAGACAGGTGGGCTTTCCCGATTCAATCGGTAACGCGCTGAAGCACTCGAGAAGTGCCTCCGGATTGTGACCATCGACCTCCGCGACGGAGAAACCGAAAGCCCGCCATCGGTCTGCCAGAGGCTCCATGCGCAACGTTTTCTCTGTGAAGTCTCCCTGTTGAATTCGATTCCGATCGACGATGACAATCAGGTTGTCGAGGCCGTAGTGCTGCGCCGTCATCGCGGCCTCCCAGTTTGATCCCTCCTGGAGTTCTCCATCGCCAGTAAGTACAAACACCCGCCAGGATTCATGCCGCATTCTGGCGCCAAACGCAGCACCGACTGCAATCGGAAGGCCATGTCCAAGCGGACCGGTATTGGCCTCTACTCCCGGCAACGCTTTTCGATCGGGGTGGCCATTGAGCATCGACAGCGGATCCATGAATGTCTTCAATTGTTCGACAGGGAAGAAACCCCCTGCAGCGAGTGCGGAATAGAAGGCTCCCGCACAATGCCCTTTGGAAAGAATGAATCGGTCCCTCTGCGGCCAGCGCGGCTGCGATGGATCAATGCGCAGAATTCCGCCCAGATAAAGGACGGAGAGAATGTCCGCACAGGAAAGATCCCCTCCAGTGTGCCCGAGCCGCGCATGGTTCGTCATGGTCATGGCGCTCAATCTGATCCAATTCGCTTCATGTTTGAGCCACCGAGAGCGGTCGACCGGACGGGTCAAGTCTTTGAATGCTATCTCATTCACGATGATAGATCCTTACAACGTCATGTTCTATTCAATACAAACTTCATACAATTCAGCCCGAACCGGAATTGTATCTAATCGGTTGGCAAATCACAACATAATTCACACTATGCGCATAATTATGCGACTTCCTGCGTCTTTGGGTTTGAGCCAGCGAGGTTTTCGTGTCCTAGGCGGTTACTCGCGCCGCGGTACTTTCCGCCGCTCGAGAAAGGTCTCCCATGAAGTTACACCCCCAATATGCGAAAACTTGGCACCGTCGAGCCCCGCTATGTTTCGTACAACATCGAAATGGTTGAAGTGACAGGCGGGCGATTCTGGAAGCCATACAAATCGACTACTAACGCGGGGATCTCGGGAAGTCCGGGCGCGGCAACGAACGGAAAGGAACAGGCGGGAGGGGCCACGGATCCTTTTGAAAACAGGCCTCCCATTGACCTGAGTAACCCGCGTCTACGGAATCTCGCCCATGAACGGAGTACTTGCGAGACCGGAAGTTGAGAACGATTTCTGACTTACACACTGACTCGGATATAAGACGGCCCCAGGTCTTTGGTACTCGCCTGATAGCGCTCGCGTTAACCCTCGCAACGGGAACCTGTGTTGATGTCGTGAAGCTCTTCTGCGTTGAATCGGTCCGAGACGTACTTTCTGACCCTCCCTAAAACTACGTAACTGAAGAATGCAGGAATCTTGGGCTGAACCGACCTCTATGTGTCCGTCATAAAAGCGCGGATTGTTCTCCCTTGCATATATATGCAGATAGAACTGGCCGATCAAGGACATGGCGCTGCTGATCGTAGTTGCCCCAGGTGATTTGCCAACCTTCATATTTATGCAAGCATACGAAAATACTTGACAGTTCATCGAAGCCACACCTAGAATGGCCTACCATGACCAACATAAGAGTTTCTCGACTGCATCCATTGGCAGCATTGCTTATGTCGATTGCGTTGCTGCTTCTTGCCATTGACGTTACACCAACCGCACATGCGCAGGGCCTGGGCAGCATCGTGGGCACGGTTGTCGATCCCAGCGGTGCTGCCGTAGCCGGCGCCAAGGTTACAGCTACGCAATCGGCAACTGGCGTCGCCACGGAAACAGTGACGAATTCTTCCGGCGGTTACGTCTTCCCGGCTCTGCCGCCGACCAGGTATGACGTCACGATCTCCGCTCCCGGCTTTGCCACCTCCACCCAACGGGGGGCGACGCTGCAGGCAGATCAGGCACTCACAATCAACGTCTCACTCAAGATCGGCGGCGCCAGCACATCGGTCACCGTCACGACTGAAGCGCCGCAGGTCGACACCACTACCGGCACGCTCTCGCAGGTGGTCGAAAGCGCCCGCGTCAACCAGCTGCCGCTGAACGGACGCAACGCGGCGCAGCTGACCACGCTTACCGCCGGCATCAACGTTGCACCGAACATCAATGGAATCGACCAGGGAAACACGAAGACTTTTCCGGTTGACATCCTGATTACATCGAACGGAGCGCGCACCAACCAGACCAACTATCTGCTCGATGGCGGCAACAACGTCGACGAGTACACCAACGTGAACGCGCCGTTTCCCTTCCCCGACGCGCTGCAGGAATTCAGCGTCCAGACCAGCAACTACCAGGCTGAGTACGGCGAGAATGCGGGCGGCGTGGTGAATATCATTACCAAGTCGGGAACCGAAAAATATCACGGCGATCTTTTCGAGTACCTGCGCAACCGCGTCTTTAATGCACACGATCACTTCTCCACCGTGGTCCAGAACGGCGTCCTCACCCCTTACACCGATCCGCTCAAGCGCAACCAGTTCGGGGGCACCTTCGGCGGCCCGCTCGAGATTCCGCATCTATGGAAGGCCAACAAGGGCTTCTTCTTCGGCGGCTATCAGGGCAGCCGCTGGCGCGACACGTCGGCCACCACCTCCAGTGACGCATCGCTGCCTTCCACGGGCAACGAAGCCGGCCAGTTCCCCTTCACCGCCACCGGCACCGTCACCACTGCCAACTGCATCGTCGATCCGGCGACCAGCCCGAAAGCCTGCTTCCCCTACACCAACGTGAGCGGCAATAACTACGTAGCCACCATTCCCACCACGCGTTTCGACAAGGCCTCGCTGGCGCTGCTTAGCTACGTCCCGGTGGCCTCGGCCAGCGGCACGCCGTTCTCCTACTTGGCACCCAACTCGCAAAACTACAACGAGTTCATCGGCCGCTACGACCAGGATATCCACGCCAAAGACCGCGTCACCGCACGCTACTTCTACGACAAGTTCCACTTAGTGGGAGTTCTCAATCCCACCAACTACCTCCCTTATCAGGACCAGTCCGACATCCTCTATCAGAATGCGATGGCCTCTGAAACGCATACTTTCAACGATCACCTTCTGAACAGCTTCATCCTCAGCTATCAGCGCGAAAGCTCCATCCGCGGCCCGCTGCCCGGTGGCATTGACGCGGGAACTCTGGGTGTAAACATCTGGCAGCCATCCTTCCCATCGATTCAATCGATCAGCGTAACCGGCGACTTTTCCATCGGTCAGAATCCCCACGCCACCTTCAAGCGCTCCAACACGACCGTCGCTGAAGATCTCCACTGGATACACGGAACACACAATATCTCCTTCGGCTTCCATGGCGAACTGAGCCATCTCGAAGTCATCAATATGAATGGCCAGCCCGGCAGCTTCTCCTTCACCTCCACCACCACCAACAACGCCATGGCCAGCTTTTTCCTCGGCTACCTCAGTTCGTTCAGCCAAACCGCGGGAAGCTTTCAGAACGGCACCGGCAAGTTCATCGGCACATACGCGCAAGACAGTTGGAAGGTGGATCACCGGCTCACGCTCGATTACGGCCTACGCTGGGAACCCTTCATTCCGCAGTCGGCTGATGGCCGCATGGGCCAGTTCAACCCCACCTACTACGCCTCCGCCACGCACTCCAGCGTGTATCCCAACGCACCCATCGGCATGCGTTTCCCCGGCGATCCGGGAATGCCCGTCAACGGCGTGCGCAACAACTACAAGAACTTCATGCCGCGCGTCGGCTTCGCCTATGACCTCTTCGGCGACGGCAAAACCAGTCTCCGTGGCGGCGCGGGCCTGTTCTTCGACACCCGCATGAATGACATCTTCAACAACGGCTGGATCAACCTCCTTCCGTTCGTGGAGTCGTACTCGATCACGAATCCCACTGCAACTGACCCCACGGCCACCTTCAGTAACCCCTACGGCAAGGCGACCAATCCCTTCCCGGCGCCTTCGCCTTTGCCCTCCAACGTGACTTTCACTTCGCCGGTTTCGCCCATCACCTTCGATCCATCCGGGAATTTCCAGACCCCGCTCATGTACGACTGGAACATTGCCTTTGAGCGCCAAATGACCACCTCGTTCAGTGCACGTGCGGCTTATGTTGCTTCTCACGGAAGCCATCTCTTCGATTGCCCGGAATTGAATCCTGCTGTTCAGACCGGCAGCACCGACACGGCCGGCAACGAGAATGCCCGCCGACCTTTCCAGGGATACTCCAATATCGCCGAAACGAACATGGGCGGGAATGCCAGCTACAACGCATTGCAGATCACTCTGAGCAAACGTGAATCCCACGGGCTCAGTGGAGCGCTGAACTACACTTGGTCGAAGAGCATAGATAACATTCCCTACCAGACCGCTGTGACCAGCGCCGGCACCGGCCAGGCCTTTGTGCTGCCTGTGTACGTACCGAACTTCAAACGCCTCGACTACGGCCCGTCGGTTTTCGACCACCGCAACAACCTCAGCCTCTCCTACGTCTGGAACTTCCCTGAGTTCAAGGGCGGCGACATGGCCCTTCGCGAAGTCATCAACGGGTGGCAGACCACCGGCATCACCAGCGTCCATAGCGGAGATCCACTGGATATCGAGATCGGCGCCGATGTCTCGTTTGCGGGACTGGGCTCCGGCATCGACGTGCCCAACCGCATCGCCAACGGCCGCGGCGGAACGGCCTGCACCTACGGCACAGCGGCCACCACCACCTGTGTCAACTACCTCGATCCCACAGCTTTTGCACGGCCTGCCAACGACACCTTCGGCAACCTCCAGAAGGACTCGTTTGTCGGTCCGCGCTACATCGACTGGGATGGCAGCCTCAAACGCGACTTCGGCCTGGGCCGTGAGAACACTAAACTTGAATTCCGCGCCGAGTACTTCAACCTGCTCAACCACACCAACCTCGGCGACCCGAACGTGACGCAGTCCTCGGCCAGCTTCGGTCGCATCACTTCCGACATCTCACCGCGCATCGCGCAACTCTCTCTCAAACTGTTGTTCTGATTGCATGTCCTACCAAATCGCTAGGACGAATGGAGGCCAACTGGCCTCCATTCGTCTCTGAAGGCTAATATTGTGCATTCGAATTTTATGTAAGAAGTGAAAATCAATCATTGTTCTTTCCCTGGTTCTTGATTCCTGGCGATGCTCAGGACCTGATTCGATACGGCCTGGCATTCATTCAAAATAGGAGATTGTTGCAATGGGGTTGATAAATCGTCGCGAAATGCTGAAGCTCGGATCTGCCGGTTCGCTGGCAGCGTCTATCCTACCTGGATCCCCGGCTGTCGCTGAGGTTGATTCCGGAACCCATCACGCGCCAGTTCCGCAATGGGAGGTCTTCGAAATCGCCCTTCCCGGCTCTGCGGAAGGGAATCCCTTTATCGAGGTTCAGCTTTCGGCAAAGTTCACGCTTGGCCATCGCACAGTTACGGCCAATGGATTCTATGACGGCGAAGGGCGCTTCAAAGTGCGCTTTATGCCGGATTCGCAGGGCGAATGGTCCTACGTCACGGAGAGCTCCGCGTCAGAGCTCTCGGGCAAAACGGGACGATTCTCGTGCGTCGCGCCGCTTGCCGGAGCACACGGACCGGTGGGAGTGCGCAACGGCCATCACTTTGCGTATGCCGACGGCACTCCTTTCTTTCCTTTCGGCACCACTTGTTACGCCTGGGTTCATCAGTCGGAGAGCCTGCAGCAGCAAACGCTGCAAACGCTGCGCTCGGCTCCGTTCAACAAGATTCGCATGTGCATCTTTCCCAAGAGCTACCAATACAATCACAACGAGCCGCCTTACTATCCCTTCGAGCGCAATGCCGCCGGCGTTTCCGATTTCACCAGGCCGAATCCGGCGTTTTTCGCGCATATCGAGCAGCGCATCGCCGATCTGCGCGCGTTGGGCATCGAAGCAGACCTGATCCTGTTTCATCCTTACGACCGCTGGGGCTATGCAACCATGCCGCCGGAAGCCGATGACCGCTATCTCCGTTATGTCCTCGCCCGCTTATCTGCCTACCGGAATATCTGGTGGTCGCTGGCAAATGAATACGACCTGATGAGAGCCAAATCCACGCAGGACTTCGACCGGTTCTTCCATATCGTCGAGCAGAGCGACCCCGTGAGCCACCTCCGCTCTGTGCACTACTCCCATACCATGTACGACTACGGGCACCCCTGGGTCACGCACGCCAGCTTGCAGAATTCGAAATTCGAACAGGCGCCGGAATGGATCGCCGCATGGCAGAAACCAATTTGCTTCGATGAGGTCCAGTACGAAGGCAATCTCAACAGCCGTTGGGGAAACCTCTCCGGCGAGGAAATGGCGCGCCGCTTCTGGCTCGGCGTCCTGGCCGGATGCTATGTCACCCATGGTGAGACCTGTCTCGATCCGGATTCGTCGTTCGACGAGAATGCAACGCCCACCTTGTGGTGGTCGCATGGCGGCACTTTGCACGGAGCCAGCCCCGCGCGCATCGCTTTTCTTCGCAAGCTGGTGGAGGAGTCGGCAGCCGGCTCTCCCGCGCGACGTCCCGGCCTTGAGGCGCAGCCTGATTCCTACTTCCTGGCCTACTACCTGAATGCCTCCGTCGTGAACCAGTCCAATCGACAGCCGGAAGAGATTCTCTACTATATGGACTATCACCAACCCATCTTTTACGATTTCCCCCTCCCCGACGGAAAGTTCACCGCCGAGCTGATCGATCCATGGGAGATGAAAATCACCTCGCTGCCCGGCACGTTTGGCGGAAAAACAAAGCTGAAGCTTACCGGCCGGCCTTTCCAGGCATTGCGCTTCCGGAGGATTCCCTAGCGCCCGCGCCGCAATCGAATGAAACGCAACTCAAGCGAATTGCTTCTCTCGAAATCAAGAAAGGAACCGGATCATGCTCAAAGGAATCTCGCCAGTCATCAGTCCCGAACTCCTCAAAATCCTCGCTGAAATGGGCCACGGCGACGAACTCGTGCTCGGCGACTCCAACTACCCCGGCGCCACCATGTCCAGACGGCTTGTCCGCGCCGACGGCCTCTCCGTTACAACGCTCCTGGAAGGAATCGCCCCGCTCTTTCCGTTTGAAACCTACGCCGATCCTCTCATCATGATGCAGGTTGTGGCTGGCGACAAACTCGACCCTGCCGTCGAGACAGACTACATGCAGGCGATCCGGCGCAGCGATCCCAAGGTTGCACCCCCCATCCGTATTGAGAAGTTCGCCTTTTACGAGCGCTCCCGTAACGCCTTTGCTGTCCTGATGACAGGGGAGACCCGCCTCTACGGCTGCCTCATCATCAAGAAAGGTGTAATTGCCTAGTTGGGTTGTCGTTGAATGAAGAATATCGCCGCAATGTACTCGGACGAAAACCACCGCGCTGGTCTTACGGTTTGCGCCAACGGAAGCACAATTGCCGCGAATTTGTTCTCAAGATGGAGATTCCGTCTCAGAGGTATCGAGAGGCGTTAACTTGTGTTGATTTGAAGGCGAACAGGGTTTAGGAAGGACGTGTCCTTTGGTCAAGTCGATTGCATTTGCAGCACTGCTTCTGGCATTGACACCGTTTGTATCGAGTGAACAGACACTCGCGTCCCATGCGGCAGCCCAGGCAAGAGCCAAAGCGATTGTGAGCCGAATGACGCTGGACGAGAAGATCGCTCAGATGCATGGAATCCGCGATGGGCAGAAGTTCCGCCTTATTCCGGCGCTGCCGCGACTGGGTGTTCCGGAGTTCCACATCACCAACGGGCCGGCGGGAGTCAGCCTGGGGTGGGGCGGCCCGCAGAAGCCGGCGACAGCGCTGCCCTCGCCGACAGCGCTGGCGGCGACGTGGGATTTGGACCTTGCGCGTCTGTATGGAGCAGTCGGCGGAAGCGAGGCGCTCGCCCTCGGCTCGCAGTTGCTTGAAGGTCCCGATATCAATATCATTCGCGTTCCGCAAAACGGGCGCGCTTTTGAAAACTACAGCGAAGATCCATTCCTAACCAGTCGCATGGCGGTGGCCGACATCCAAGGCATCCAGAGCGTAGGCGCGTTGGCCAATGTGAAGCACTTCCTCGCGAACAACCAGGAGACCAACCGAAACTCGATCAACGAGATTATCGATGAGCGGGCACTCAGGGAGATTTACCTGCCCGGATTCGAAGCCTCGGTGAAAGAGGGCCATGTGGCTTCGCTGATGTGCGCCTACCCGCGCATCAACGGGGACTTTGCCTGTGAGAACAATGCTTACTTGAACGACATTCTGCGGAAGGAATGGAAATTCGACGGTTTCGTGATCTCCGACTTTGGCGCGACGCACAGCACTGCAAAGAGCCTGGAAGCTGGGCTGGACGCTGAGTTTCCCATGGGCCGCTATTACGCGGAGCCTTTGAAACAGGCAGTTCAGTCGGGGCAGGTTTCACAGGCGGCTCTCGATGAAGCACTGGTGCGGCGCTTCACAAAAATGATCGAGTTTGGCCTTATCGGCGCTGTGAAGAAGACGCCTGCGCTGGACGTTCTGAAGGATGGGCAGGCGGCAAGGAAGATCGCCGAAGGGGGCATAGTGTTGCTCAAGAATGACGGAGACGTTCTCCCGCTCGATCGCACCAAGCTCAAATCAGTGGCCCTGATCGGACCGTACGCTGTCCGCACTCTCACGGGTGGTGGCGGCAGTGCCGATGTCCTTCCCTTGTACACGATTGAACCGTTCAACGGTTTGCGTGGGCAGATTCTTCCCTTGGGCTTCAGAAGCGGAATTCAGGTTTCGGACGGGAACGATCTGGCAGCCGCAGCCAAACTCGCCAAAGCAAGTGAAGTAGCAATCGTGATGGTGGGGGCGAACGAGGGCGAAGGAGCGGATCATCCCATCGATCTTTCGCTCGACCAGAATCAGCTTATCGAGACGGTGGCAGCGGCCAATCCCAAAACGATTGTTGTGCTAAAAACAGGGAGCGCCGTCACGATGCCATGGCTCGACAAGGTAGCCGCAGTACTTGAGGCGTGGTATCCCGGTGAGGAAGATGGCAATGCCGTAGCGCGAGTGTTGTTTGGAGATGTGAATCCATCGGGCAGGTTGCCGGTGAGCTTTCCAAAATCTTCGCAGGACACTCTTGCGCGCACTCCGGAGCAGTACCCGGGCAACAGCAACGAGGTGCATTACAGCGAGGGCATCAACGTTGGGTATCGCTGGTTCGAGATGAACGGCATCAAGCCGCTTTTCCCGTTTGGATATGGTCTCTCGTATACGACGTTTAGCTACGCCAAGCCCAGTGTTGTCGCATTGCCGGGTCACAAGGAAGTGACGGTGACCTTCGAGGTGCAGAATACCGGCAAGGTGGCTGGCGCAGAAGTAGCGCAGGTGTACGTTGGCTTCCCATCGATAGGAGAAGGGAACGAGCCGCCCCGCCAGCTGAAGGGATTCGAGAAGGTGAATCTGGAGCCGGGAGCGTCAAAGACCATAACAGTAACCCTAAATCGACGCGCCTTTTCCTACTGGTCCGTCGCGAAGCACGATTGGGTGATCGCTCCGGGCTCCTACAAGATCATGATTGGAGCCTCCTCGGAAGATATTCGGTTGGAAATGACCACGGAGGCACCTTAGATCAACGGGCGCCAGTAGTGCGCCTTCTAAGCTACCGGACTGTAACGACGACGCGCTGATAGTGGGTTAACGGAGGTGTCCCATCGTCAGTAGCTTCCAATACGATGTGAATCGTTTGTCCAGGTTTCGCGTCATCGGGAACTTGAAATGTGCTTTTAAGTTCGCTCGTTGTTGAAAACGAAATTTCGCCGGGATACGTGCCAGCATCGTCGTATTGCCACCATTTTACAGAAACGGAATTGCCGTCTGGGTCAGATACCTTCCCTTCCAGTGAGACAACGCTGCCAGGGCGAACAGAAATAGCCAGTGGCCCGTTGATTTTAACTACTGGAGCATGATTAGCATCTTTGAATTTGGGCGTGACTGCCCATTTGAGTCGCGCAGCAAAATCGTTCTGTGCAGCCGAGAGGAAGTGACTCCCGAGTCCAGCTCTGCGAGCAGTCCCCCCTGCAAACATGCCACCGCGATTCGACCTGGCCTTGAATGCATCGAGAAGTTTTTGCTGGATTTCCTTACGTTCTTCGTCACTAGGGGCATTCGCATTGCTTCCCGCCGGTGCTAGGCCCTCTGCAACACCGGAAGTATCCGGCGGCAAATTGGGGGCATTTTCTCGGCTAAATCCAAATGCACTTCCTCCATTGCGAAGAGTGCCTCCCCAACCACCCCAATTCGGGTACTCATAAGCATTTAGACCATTGCCGACGAAGTTTATGAACGTTCCAGTGTCACCCTCGCCCAGAAACGATCCCTTTTCGAGCGGTCCCACCCACACCAGGTAGCCCATCTTAGTGAGTTGGTCTTTGGTATAACCCGACAACTGGAAGTACTCAGTGGGGTCTCCTGGAACCAGGATCCTTCCATCACCCCACACGCGGTAGAGCTTTCCCAACGGACCGCGGCTCAAGACATTTTCTTGTGTCCACGTTGGACTGAAATAAACTTTGTTCTCGTCTGTAGTCGTGTTCTGTGCTCCATACCCGAAGCTGACTCCTCCCATGAATTGAACTACTTTGACATCGGGCCAGTTCGGCCTGATGTAACTCGCCAACGTGCCATCTTGGTCGCCGGATGGAACTATGATGAGTTTCCGCGATACCTTCTCCTGGATTTCTCTCCACTGGGGTGTCTTGGAATATTGTTCGTAAATAGATTTCAGTGCGCGAGCGACGGTGCTCGCGCCACCTTCGACAGTTACATAGAGCGGCTCCACATTCTTATCGAGGAGGAGGGCTTTGATCAGATTTGAGCCCTCCGTATCCTGCGAAAAGTCGCCCTCGAAGGCCACGTTCCCCCATTTGACCTTCGATTTAAGTTCCCCTGGAGTCGGGTATCCCGGATTGTGCACCTTCAAATTAGGATATGCTTCCGCGTATGCGTCGACGATATTGTCTATGAATCGTTCATCGTCCATAAAGCGCCAGGACTTGCACGGGCACAGGGCATAGCGGTTGTATTGTCCTGTTTTAAGGTACTGGGTCGTTCCTTTGCCGTCACCTTTCCAATGGAATTCGCTACTCGCATATACGAGCCCCTCTATCTTGAAGTCGGAGCTATAGAGTACCGCACGAATGAGAGTATTGTTGTCATCCAGTTCCGGGTCGGCTGTGATGACAACGCGCGGCTTCATCGATGACTGAGTCTGTTTTTGAGCAGACGCTGCAACTGCGGCTAGCGATAGCAATCCGATGCCCAGCACTCGGCCGAGCATATGTCGCGAATGAACAGCCTTGAACATGTCAATTCTCCGGTTCTATCCCGCGGCCTCGAAAGACAGCCAGCGAGAATAGGTGATTAGCGGAACAGCATAGGAGCAAGATCGATAACGCTTCTGCGCCAAAAGCTCCACACGTGTGCGTAACCAGGAACTTCTTTGTACGTGACTGTTATATTGTGCTCCACCAGCCAGTCTCTGAGTTGTTGATTTGCTCGAATGAGGCCGTCGTCCATGCCACAGGCAATATAAAGAAGTTTGAGCTTGGCATTTATCGATTCGTTCAACCCAGGAATATCGCGTGAGATGGCCTCGAGATTGACTTCATATCGAGGAATCGCTGGTGCTGAAGAGCGAGCTTCAGCTCTAGATACAGGAGCGGAGCCAGCCACACCCGGCCACATGATAATTGCACCGCTGAAAGACGCTACCCAAGCAAACTCGTCGGTATGTCTCAGTCCAATATAACTCGCTTGAGCGCCACCCATTGAAAGTCCGGCAATGGCACGGGATGCTGCCTCCGCCTCGGTGCGGAAGTTCTTGTCTACGTAGGGTACCAACTCACCGATAATGCTCTTCTCTATCTGAGAAACATTGTCAGAAGAATCGTACCCCTTAGGCGGAAGCGGCCCAAGTACGGCGATGCTGGATGGAGGTGTGATATCTGGAATTGACTGACGGTCAGGATGACCGTTCGGCATGACAACAATCATCGGTACAACTCTTCCCGCGGAGATCATGTTGTCCATGATCTGTGCGATCCTGCCGAGATCGAGCCACTCGTTTTCGTCACCGCCCCAACCATGACACAGGTAAAGTACAGGGTACCGTCGGTTTGACGTGCGATAATCTGGCGGCGTGTAGATCAAGGCTCTTCGAGAGCCGATCATTTTTGACGGATACCAAACAGCTATTACGTCACCGTGTGGAACATTTCTGCTTTCGTAAAGCGCCGCATCGGAATCGTCCGCAGTCACAATGAAATAGCTCGTAATGCGAACTGCGTCATTTACGGAATGAACATTGGCGGGATCGATTGTTTTTACGCCATCAACCGTGAAGTGATACTGGTAGAAGTCTGGCTTCATAGGGCCGACGGAGATGGACCAAACGCCATGGTCATCTCTTGAAAGCGCATTACCGTCGGCGCTGTTCTGGATCCAATCGCCAAAAACACGAACCGAGCGAGCATCAGGAGCGCACAGCCGCAGAGTCACTCTCATATCAGAGGAGATTTCTGGCGAGACGATGGGAGGCGCATCGCTTCGCAATGCAGCCACGGTGCCGGTTGGCAAACATAAAGTGTTTGGTGCGGTTTGGTCGTGACCTGGCGCCGGGAAAATCGTCACGAAAATCCCACAAACACCCAAGCAGATGCGTAGTTGTAAGGCCATGTGAACCAAGGTCACCCGAACTGCAATCAAAGTAACCTTTCTCGATAAATAAGTCAATAAGCATAATTATGCAGCTCAATTCTGATATCTCTCTGAATGCTGTCCTTCGCCAAAATTCCATCCGGACAGACCTCACTGTGCTTTCTTTAAGATAGCTACAAGCCCTTCCTAGCCCTAATCTGCGCCTCTCTGCATCGTTTTAGCTGTTAATAGGAAACCGCGTCAGCTACAAACGGAATTTTTCGAGCCACGGGTCAGCTGCCCGGGCCGACCTACTGACCGGGTGCACCTAAACCGTATGATCCATCGGCCAGTATCAAGAGCCCCTGGTGCAAGCCCAGTGGATCGGCGTGCGAGACTTGCTCATATATTCAGTATTGTCATGTCGTTTCAGCATTTCGAATAATTGTCGCCGTGCGATTGTAGTCGATTCTGCAGCTGCCAGATCCTCAAGAATCAACAGGGTTCAACAGACAGTGACAGATCTTGGCCGACGACGATGGTGTAATAGGTCGACGCGATCTTGGACAAGGGCCCTCAAACCTGTGGCGGCCTGCCAATTCGAATGGTGCATGATAAGGGTTGCCACACCGGGATCACCTCTGCGCCGGTCGGAATGTGATACTGCACTTGTAATTAGATTATCGAGCGCTCGCAGATCATCATTGATCGACCGACAAGCTCTCCGCTTCATGTCTGCCTCGCATGAGTGAAAATCGTTCGCACAAGGCGGCCAACATCGCTTTAAACCAGCTGTGCCGTAGACTGTGCCGTGCATTGCGTACCCAGATCCGTTAAATCAATGTCATAGAAGACCAGACTAGCGTGTTTCCGTGCGGGCTTTTTCTAAAGGTAGGTGTTTGATTCGATATCGGCTTTTCCCAGCGTTGCGAGCTCCGAAATGCTGATCCGGCATCAGCCAACCGTAGTCCTCTGACTGCGCGTTCCTAAGGTCGCGCGTCGCTTGGTGTGCAAGAAGTGTGCTGAGACGATGGAGGACACTCCGGCGGCAAGCGGTGAGAAACTTCGCCATCTAGTTCCTGCCATTCCAGCGGTCGAATCAGTGGGAAGGTAGGAAACGCCCGCGGCGTTTTCCAAGTGGGCGGAGCCATCGCTCCATCTCTGAATCTGCATTGTCCGATTTACTGTCAGATTTACTGTCAACTCGACGTCAAAAAGGCTAAAAACTGCTAAAATCGGCAAAAGATGCTCATTCATGTAACAGGATTTTGCTGAATGCCAAATATATTGTTTTTAATCATTTATAAGAAACGTGCGGGCTTAAGGCGCTGAATTATGGATCATGAACAGGGGAAGCTGACGTTCTGCCACTGAACTACTCCCGCCACACAGCTGACAGCAAGGCAACCAGAAAAGCTCGCCTGACACAGTATCGCAAGAACGCCGGACGCTGGCAATTCCATGCCGTAGCCGGTAGTGTCTCAGTTTGAAGCCGTCGTGAAAGGGCACGATTTCTAGCCTGCCCTGAGCGAAGTCGAAGAGTGCCGCACAAGCCCCAAAAAACTGGGCGGGCTTTAGCTTTCTAACTTCCTGATGTACAGCCAAAGCCCGACCAGCATGAAGGCGATGGCAATAAGACAGAGGCCCAGCCCGACGCGGCGATGGTTGCGCTCAATCATCGCATCCTTGCCGGCCTTGAGGTTGGCGGCGGCGATCTTCATGCCGACTTGAACATCCTGATCGACAAGGGCAGTCTGAAAGCTGTGGATGGTGACGCGGGCTTTGGTCAGAGCATCGCGCGCCTGATCCTGGCTTAGACGAGCCTCACTTACTTCCATGCCGGAAGACTCGGCGAGACGGAGAGCGTCGTCGGCCTGCTTGATGGTGCCATCCAACTGCGTGAGGTTGGCGAGGATCGAGGCGCGTGCGCGATCGCAATGGTCGCCGGGGGCGTGGCAGCGCATGCAAACGCCGCTGGGGCCGGTCGAGAGCATGGCATCGGAAGGCATATGGATGCCGTGATTGGTATGGCAGACCACGCAGCCGGGAAGGCCTTTATCCTGAAAGACCCTGCTGTGCGTGCTTTTCGCGTACATCTGAGCCTGGAAGACGTGACAGTTGGCGCAGACGTTTTGCACCTTGTCGACGCCGGGCGGCACCGCGCCGTGATTTCCATGACAGGTGGTGCAGGTGGGTGCGCTCAAATCGCCACGCACCGCCAATGCGTCGTGGTGGACGCTGGTGTTGTACTTGGCGAACTGGTCGGTGGGAATCCCGTATTGCTTCATGTAATTCGCGTCGGCGTGGCAGCGTGAACAGGTTGTGGCCACGTTGACGGGATTCACGGTGGAACGGGGATCGCTGGGCGGGCGAATATCGTGGACGCTGTGGCAGTCGATGCAGACGGCCACCTTGGTGTCGCCGGCTACCAGGCGCTTGCCGTGCACACTGGTGTGGTACTCGGCCAACTGGTCGGTGCGCAGGCTGGGATCGTACTGCCGCATGAGGTTGGGATTCGAGTGGCATGATCCGCACAAGTCCGGTATCTTTTTGCGATCGATCTTGCCCTTGAAGCCCGCCTTGCTGCCCATGGCCACGGTGGGATCGTAACTGGAGGCGTCACCGCCATGGCAACTGGTGCAGGTGAGGCCCTTCTGCGCGTGAATGTCCTGGCTGAACTTGTCGGAAGTGACTCCCAAAGGATCCGGCATCGCGGAGTGGCAATCCACGCAGGAGTTCACGGCCTGCCCGTATCCCAGACATGCCGCAAGCGCGACCAACCCTGCCAGAACCGCGGAGCGGGGAGCAGCGAACCCGCAGACTTTATTTCGCAACATAGCCATAGACACTCATCACGATCATGAAAACAAGAGCAAAGATTCCGAGGCCGGTGATCCAGGTGCGGGTGCGTGCGGGCTTATCGCTCTCAAAGAAAGGCAGCAGCAGCCAGAACAGGCCGGCCAGGCTGCAACCGAGTATGCCTAGAACCTCCCCATCGACGATCCACACTTTCGAGGGAATGAGCTTGAGTGTCTGGTACATGAAGAGGAAGTACCACTCGGGCTTGATTCCCGCCGGGGCCGACGCAAAAGGCTCTGCCTTGACGCCGAGGTTCCACGGGAACAGCGCAGCCAGTGCGCCCAGCGTGGCGATAGCCACGTACCAGGCCATCAGTTCGCGCAACAGAAAATTGGGAAAGAACTTCATCTCCCGGCGCAATGAGGGATTCGCGGTCCACGCGGCTTCAACCTTGGGTGGGACGCTCATGCCCTGGCGCTGCACCAAAAAAAGATGGATGGCAATAAGCACCGTGACCAACATGGGCAGCACAGCAACATGGAATCCATAGAATCGGGTCAGTGTGGCTCCGGTTACCTGCGGGCCGCCGCGAAGAAAGACCATCATGGGCTGGCCGATGATGGGGACCTGCCCGGCCATCTGCGTGCCGACCGTGGTGGCGAAGAAGGCCAATTTGTTCCAGGGCAGCAGATAGCCGCTGAAGCCGAAACCCATCACCAGAAAAAGCAGCAGCATGCCGCTTACCCACGTCATCTCTCTGGGCTTGCGGTAGGCCTTCAGGAACAACACGCTGAACATGTGCACGAAGGCAGTGAAGATCATCAGGTTGGCCGACCACGAGTGGATGGAGCGAATCAGCCAGCCAAACTGCACCCGCGTCATGATGTACTGCACGCTCTCGAAGGCTTCGTTG
>Ga0326728_10007459_pt1 | contig 28043 bp, 23 predicted proteins | sample MB3enrmetagenome_FD_207602 | JGI IMG/M metagenome (GOLD analysis project Ga0326728, IMG submission 207602) | Lab enriched peat soil microbial communities from McLean, Ithaca, NY, United States - MB31MN | ecosystem: Environmental > Terrestrial > Soil > Wetlands > Peat | place: USA: New York...
ATCGTCGGCCACAGCTTTGGAGCAGATGCTGTTTATAACGCGATTTCGCAGATAGTTACTGAGAGATTTGTTGACACGATAAAACAATCGCCGGGTGAACTGCTGAAACCTTTGGGAGATCAAGTCATTTTGCTCAATCCCGCGTTCGAGGCCGCGAGATTTTATGATTTAGAACAACTGGCCCGATCAGTGAGGGAGTATGCGCCCAATCAAAGACCGGTTTTAAGCGTCTTCCAGTCCAAGGGTGATTGGGCCACGCACGATTTTTTCCCAATAGGACAGAAGATCGCAACTATATTTCAAAGGCATCGCTCTGGTTTTCAGAAACAATCGAACCAGGAGTCGGTTGGTTGGTTTGAGCCTTTTATCACACATGAATTGCAATACAACACTAATGCACCGGATTCATCAACCAGCGGCACAAATGGCCCTCCAACCGGAAGGCACGAACTGCGAACCCGCGACAAGCTGCCTGGAGCTGCTGACAACATCATTTCCCAGCGTCGAGTATGGCGTTTTTCATCCGCTCAAGCAACCACGAATATCTTTGGCAATTGCATATTGACGTCCAAGCCAAACTATCGGCCGCGGAATCCGATTGTGGTAGTTTCTGTTGACAAACAAATTATGAAAGACCATGACGATATTGGCAATCCTGTCCTGATCAATTTCCTGCAAGAATACATTCCTTTTTGCGATGACGAGCCTGCGACCACTCCTTTTGAGGCAAAATAAAGCCATACGAAAGCATCATTCCGGCCGAAGAGCTTTCGAACCAGCGCGTGTGTAAACGTTGTCTTTCTCTGATTTCAACTCCAAGACTACCAATTGGGCAGTTCTTTCGTCAACCACGCGGGCACTTTCTCAACTCGGCGTGGCGGTCCCGGTGCCAGGAAATGCGTCAGTGATGGGGTGCGCCGGTCCTCGGCGCATCTGCTCCGTCGGAGCAGGCAAAGCCAGAGGCCATGCCAGACTTCAATTCCACTGAAACAGCTAAGAACCCGAAGCTCCGCCTGAAGGAACGACGGCGGGCATCATGCTTTTGTTTCGGCCAGGGCTTCCTCTTCCGCGGCCAGCAGGGAGGCATGCATGGAGGGAGCATCGGGGGACTGGCGGAGTTGGTCGAGGATGGCGGTTTTCCGGGCCATGAGACAAATTCTGGCCAGGGTGTGCAGATGCAACCGGTCGTCCTGGCAACAAACCAGGAAGAACAGGTTCGTCGGCAGGGCGTCGGGCGCGCCAAAATGGATTTCTTGAATGGTGCGACCGAGGACAATGAACGAACTTTCAAACAGATAAGGGTCCGGCACGCGGGGATGGAGAAGGGCAAAGCCGCCGGGCATGCCGGTGGAACAAAGGGCTTCGCGGGCTTCCAGACTGGCCACCAGGTCCTGCGGGTTGTTCAAACGCCCGGTCCTTTCCGCCAACGCCACCAACTCATGCAAAACGGAAGACTTGGTTTTGGCCGGCAGGGCAGGGGCAATGAAGCCGGGTTGGATCATTTCCGGCAGGAGGGTTTGGCGCGGCAGGATTTCCCGGGTGCCACGGGTGGATTTTCGGTGATACTCCATCAACCGCGGGCCGGGCAGGCGGAGGAGGTGTTGGGATGCCCAAAGGTCAATTTCGTCCTTGGAAAAGACGATCCTGCGGCCGCGTTTCTCGTGCGGAATCTCGTTGCATTTGACGCGTTGCGCGATGTCGGCCGGAGTCAGATGCAAATACTCCGCGACAGCATCAAGACTGAGAATTTGATAGGACATATTCAGCTCATTTTCCCGCAGGACATTGCCGCCAAACGTCGTCCCCCGGGTTGAAGCGGGGGCCGCTTTGGGAGTCTGATCAGTATAATTATCCTGGCCAGACACCTGATCGGCATCCCGGCGACGCAACATCATCATCCTGCAGCGATCGAAGATCAAGAATACTTGGAAAGAGAGAGGGAACAGGCTCGTTTTGCACCTTTTTTGCCTTGACTTGCCCGCGAAATTCCTTCAAGAATTCCCCGAGTATGAAAAAAACCATCCCCGCCATTTTAGTCTTTCTGCTTTTGGCTGTGCCGGCAGCAGTACAAGGCCAATCGCCGCTGTCAGTGACTCTGGCCTGGGATCCCAGCGTCGGTGCGACCAATGTGGCGGGCTATTATATCTACTGGGGTGGAACGACGGGAAACTACACGAACCGGATTGATGCCGGGTTGGCAACAAACGGTGTTGTGAGCAACCTGCTGGCGGGAGGGACTTATTATTTTGCAGCGACGGCCTACACGTCCTCGGGTTTGCAATCAGGGTATTCGAGCGAGGTGGTGTGGCAATGTCCGCAATTATCGCTGTCATTGTCCACATCGGCGGCGCAAGCCCAATACACTTGGAGCACAAATGCCGACAATACTCTCACTATCATCGGTTACACCGGGCCTGGCGGTGCTGTGACCATTCCATCCAGTATCAACTACCTGCTGGTCACAACCATCGGCAGTGCGTTTGCGGGTTGCACCAACCTGACCAGTGTCACGATTCCCGGCAGCGTCACCAGCATCGGGGATTTTGCGTTTATGGGCTGCGGCAGCTTGACCAACGTCACCCTTGCCAACGGCGTGACCAGCATCGGCACCGCTTCGTTTGCGGAATGCGCCAGCCTGGCCAGCGTCACCCTCGCCAACGGCGTGACCAGCATCGGGGATTTTGCGTTTTTCGGCTGCGGCAGCTTGACCAACGTCACCCTTGCCAACGGCGTGACCAGCATCGGCACCGCTTCGTTTGCGGCATGCGCCAGCTTGGCCAGCGTCACGATTCCCTGCAGCGTCACCAACATCATTGATTTTGCGTTCGGTCAATGCGCCAGCCTGACCAGTGTTTATTTTGCGGGCAATGCTCCCGCCACTGATTCGACTGCGTTCCTTTTTGACAACAACGTGACGGCTTATTATTTGCCTGGCACCACTGGGTGGGATGACTTCTCCGCCAATACCGGGCTTCCGGCCGTGCTGTGGAACCCGCTCATCCAGACCGGCGATGGCAGCTTTGGCGTGCAAAACAATCAATTTGGGTTCAACATCACGGGGACAACCAATATCCCCATACTGGTGGAAGCCTGCACCGATCTGACCAGCCCCGTTTGGATTCCGCTCCAGACTCTCACGCTCACCTACGGTTCATTCTACTTCAGCGATCCCCAGTGGACGAATTACCCCGGGCGCTACTACCGCATCAGCTCGCCCTGAGTCTCTGCTCATCGGCGGCGGTGACCAGGCATTTTGAGCGAGTTCTTCGCCAACAGCCACTTGCGCCGAGGAGGTCTCTTTTAAGACCCTGACTGGGTGACCGCGAGGCGGAAGAGAATCCAGGCGGAACAAACGCACAAAGGGCGGTGCCGTTGTCCGGCGGGCTTGTTATAGATATAACAAACATTGTGCGAAGATTTAGCCTGCCCCGGCTCGCCACATGGACTTATATGGACGAGCCTGGACTTGTTTGTCTGGAGGTTCAATGGTCCGGCTTGGGCCAGGCGAAAAAAGTTTAAGGCATTCGAGGTTGGCAAAATCGTTGGGGGCGTGTTACTGTTTTTTGACGCAGAAGTTGCCGCAATGAAAGGTGTGTTAAATTATGCAAATCACAAAACAATTGGCCCTCTTTTTGGAAAATCGGCCGGGCACGCTGGCCCGGGTCTGCGACGCGTTGAACTCGGCAAAAATCAACATTTACGCCATTTCCACCAGTGACACGGTGGATCACAGCGTGGTGCGAATGGTGGTGAGCGATCCGGTCAAGGCGTTGTTTATCTTTGAGGGGCACGGCACGATGGTGGTGGAAGACGATGTGTTGATGATTACGGGCGATAACAAACCGGGGTCGCTGGCCGGTTTGGCCCATAAGCTGGCCAGGGCCAAAATCAATATTGAATATGCCTATTGCGCCACGCCGCCGGAGGCCAAACGGGGCCTGCTCATCCTGCGCGTGTCCGATGCGAAGAAGGCGTTGAAGGCGCTCAATATTTGATGTCCCCTGCCCTGTTGTTGATCCAATCAATGTGATCTAACTCCGCAGAAACTCGCCCGCCGCCCAGTCGGCGTAGCGCAATCCCTGCCGGGTCAGTTGGAAGCGCTGGCGGTCCAGTTTGCCGTAGCCCAAGTCAAGCATTCGGTTAATCTCGCTCTTCCACTCCTGTTGCAGTTCAAACCCGGTTTGTTCCCGGAACTGGAGCAAAGGCCAGCCGGCCGTCATGCGCAAGCCGAAGGCCGCGATTTCCCCGGCCCGCGCCAGAGGGGCCAATGCTTCGCTGGAAGCAATGGCCCGGCGGCCGCGTTCGAGGTGGGCGCAGTACAATTTTATACTTGACATATTTTGGGCGCGCACGCCGCGCACGCAGCCGGCGGCGCCCGGGCCGAGGCCGTAAAAGGAGCCGCCCCGCCAGCAATTGATGTTATGCCGGCAGGCATGATCGGGGGTCTCCCCCGGAACAGGGGAGAAGTGCCGGGCAAAGTTCGCCACTTCATACTGGTGGAATCCCGCTTCCGCCGCCGCCGAAAGAAGCTCGTCGTACATGGCGCAGGCCAGGGCTTCGTCCGTGGATAATTTGCCCGCGCGCAACTGTTCGAACAACGGAGTGTCCTCCTCGTAGATGACCTCGTAGCAGGAAAGATGCTCGCTCCCCAGGGCAATGGCCTCGGCCAAAGTTTTGCGCCACATCTCCATCGTTTGGCCGGGGATGGCAAACATCAAATCGACATTGAGATTATCGAAACCCGCCGCGCGCAAAATATCGAACGATTTAAAAATCATCTCCCGGCTATGAATGCGTCCGAGGCGCTCCAGCAGCGCGGCTTCAAAAGACTGCACGCCCATGGAGACGCGGTTGACGCCCCAATCCCGCAAGAGCCTGGCCTTGTCGGCGGAGACCGTTGCCGGATTGCATTCCACGGTCCACTCCGCGGCTCCGAGCCAATTGAGCCGTTCCATGGCTTTGAGGATGCGTTCCCACTGTTGCAGGCTCAAAAGCGAAGGCGTTCCGCCGCCAAAGAACACCGTGCGCGGCCGCAAATCTTCCGCGACCAATTCCATCTCGCGAATCAAGGCTGCGACATAGCGGTTGACCATCGCGCCACTGCCCGCTTCCGAATAAAACGCGCAGTAGGCGCACTTCTTCGCGCAAAACGGAACATGCACGTACAAATGGGCGATGGGAGATGGGTCAAGCATACACATTATGGCGACAAAACAAAACGGTAAAACCGTTGCGGATCAGTTGGACCGGTGTCCGCTGCCGTCACGACATTTGTGGTCGCGGTGATCGCGGCGCCCAAATTGGCCCAGTTGCCTGCGTTGAGATTTGTGGTGAATTGCAATTGATAAGCCAGACCGGGCAAGGCGTTCCAAGCAAACGACACCGTGCCGCCGAGGAGCGTCACCGTTTGGAAAATGGGCGCTGGAACGGCTTGCAAGGTGACATCGTCCAGCGCCAGGGCGCCCGGGTCGTCTCGAAAGTCGAATTCGAGAGCGGTCGCGCTGCCTGTTGCCGCAACAATGAACTGCAGGTTCGTCCAGCCAAACGCGCCCATATTGGTCTGGTCAAAAAGCGTTGTGCCGTTCCATTTGATCCGAAACTCGTTGGGCGTCGTTGAACCGTTGTCGGAAATGCTGCTCAACCAGCACGAGAGCAGATAGTACTGCATTGCGGCGGTGGGCAATGTCTGCGAGAGGGACCCGAGCGAACTGTTTTGCCCAAGAAAAGCGCCGTAGAGGCCGGAATGGACAAATTGCGCGTAATTCACCCCAGGAAGGGCTTTGCCGACAAGGCCGTCGTCAATAGCAACCGGAAAATTCACATTGGTCTCGCCCGAAAAACTCCAGTCCGAAAAATCGCCCGTCTCAAACCCTCCATTGCCTGCCAGGAGGGCAAATGGCCAGCTCTGCGCGGCATTGTCCTGCAAATCGGTGAACGAAACGGTCCCGCTGAAGTCACCCATCAACAAATTGCTCGCCACGGAATTGAGCGCCACCGTCACGGCGACGCCGGGTCCGCCCGGCAAGAGCGCGCCGTTGGTCTGGGATACACTGAGCCACTGCGTAGTGTTGGCGAGACTCCAGTTCAACGGCGCGTTTCCCGCGTTCGTCAGCGAATAGCTCTCTGAAGTTACGTCAAACGGGCCGCCGACGGGACCAGTCGCCGTAAAGCCCAGTTGCGGAGTGATGACCAAAGCATCCGGGGGCGCGAGCAGAGCGGCAATGAGATTGCTGCCGATGGGGGTCCCCCACCCTGTGCAAAGATCGTAGCCGGCGACGGCATAGAACTTGTCCGGGCTGGAGGCAGTGGTGTTATTGCCGGTGGTAATGTCGTGAAAGCAGGCGGTGTAATTGGAACTCCGGCCAATGTCGTAAAGGGCCGGGTTGACAAACCCCAATTGCGGCTGGCCGTTGAGGGCAGCTTGCTGGTTGGCCAAGGCTGTGAAGGCCGCCCAAAGCGGAGCGGCGAAGCTGGTGCCTTGGTAATGCGTTTGGGCCCCGCCATTGACCCACACCAAAATATTGTCCGCGACCATGGAGACATCCGGAAGATTGCGCAGGTTTGTCGAGCCTTGGTTGGCCGACATGTCAAGGCCTTGTTGCCAAAACGGAATTGGAAACACCACGCTAATCCCTCCGCCGCTGCTTCCCCAAGTTGTCTCGGAAAACCAGGAGCCAATCGGACCGCTCGTGAATAAGATTGTCCCGCCGACGACTGTAATATTCGGGTCGTCCGTCGGCTCCAAGACCGGGCCGGAATATGCGCCGTGGTCGCCGGAAGCCTCGAAAAAGGATTGTCCCTGCGCGGCAAATTGCTGGAATATCTGTTGGGTGGACGCGTTAATGTCAAAAGTCCAGGAACAACTCAATTGGCTGGCTTGATTGTCCGTGGCCATGCGGTTTAAGACATCGTTGATGACGGTGTTCACGTTAGTGTTTCCCTCATAGACCAAAACATTCGCCAGCCCCGGCGCCATCGCAATCGCCATTTCGATGTCGGCACATACCTCCGCCGTGCTCAAGCCGCCGCTGGGCGCGCCTGAGAAGCCGTCCACCAATACATTCGTCAGCGTCGGAACATTGGTCATGCCAGCCAGGGCCTCGTAGTTTGTGATGTCGCTGAGATTATAGCCGTCCAATTCAAACAACCCGACCGCTTGTCCGGCGCCATTGAGGGAAACGCCGGACGCGTAGGCCGCCCTGAAATCCTGGCCCAAATAAGTGCCGTTTGTTCCCGAGCCTGCTTGCGGCTGGTCCCTCGCCGACTGAACAGCGGTTGCGGCACGAAGACACGGATGCGGCAGCGTGTAATTGTGCAGGCCGCTGATCGCCAGCACGGGTGTTTCCAGATCGATCGCCGGTTGGGCGTCGGGCGCGTAAAACGTGCGGTTCTCCGTCGGGTGTTGATAAAGGCCGAGATGCACATGCAACGCCCGTTCAATGTCCCCCACGGCGCCGTTCACATCCACAAGGGTGCGATTGGGGTGCGTCCTGGTGACGGTCAAGCCATGCGACTTTGCGAAATCGATCACCGCCTGGTAATCGCCCTCAGTCGGGCCGAAGGCCGCCGCAAATTCATCGGGCGTCAGATAATGGCGAAAGGCGGGATTGCCCCGTTGATAGATTTGCCGCAGCAGGTTGGTCAGGCCCTGCGGATTGCGCAAAGGAAGGCCAAAGGCGAGGTCCAGACGGGTTGATGCCGAAACGCGGCCAATGGGTTGTTGACGGGCAATGACCGCCGGGAGATGACCCTGGACGAATTGTCGTTCCGCGGCATTGGCCGGGGACGCCAGGAAAATGAAGACACCCATGCTGATTGCGGCAATGAAACGATGGGACCGCGGCCCGCCCTGGTCACAAATCGTCTTGTTATGAGGAGCAATCATTAAAAACACAAGTCGTACACCATACCCGAAATAAGCGCTTTCGGCAAGGTGGGGGAAGGACACGGAAGGCTGAAGGCTGAAGTTGGCAGAGATGCATCCCGGTTTTTGGGCCACCCCGATGCCGTCTCCAGCCCAGTCCGAAGCGGATTGGCTTATTTTGACCATGTTTAACTACATTAATTATGGTTTGACCCGACTGAGGCTGTTTATTTTGCAAGTCGTTGAGTTTCAAACCTTTAGCATTCAGCCTTCAGCCTTCGACCTTTCCCCACATCGGTTTGATTCACTTTGACCCACTTTGACTGATCTCCATGGTTTGGCGCCCAGCGGAAGGATGGCAGAAATATGAGTGGGGCAGAAAAATGGGGTTTTTCTGATTTTCCCATCTTCGCCGCATCCACCTTCGCCGCAACGGCTACGGCGGACGAGGCGGCTATTGACAAGCCGGCTTCCGCCTTCGTTGAAACTACGGTGGACACGACGGCGGGCAGGCCTGCCCCTCCATACTTCTGCCTGCGATTCACCTCTTAATTCATCCTTCATAATTCTGCCTTTCCCATCCGGCCTTCCTCAGCCATTCATTAGACTACGTATATCGCTTTTGTATTCATTCGTCAACTGATTTTTGAAATAATTTTTAAAGAAAATTGTGATTTTTGATGAAAACACTGTTTAAGGCCTTGCGCGGCAAGGACTTAAGAATAACGCAAAGGGCAAAAGACGCAAAGGGATTGCAATATATTATTCCGAGCCACCACTTCACCACCTCATTTCTTTGCGGCTTTGCGCCTTTTGCCCTTTGCGTTTCGTCTTCTTTCCAGATGAGTCCGGATCATCAAAATGTTGACATGCCCGGAGCTGACGCCTGCGGATTTTGAGGCAGATTTAATTTGCAATGTTATTAGATTATGTGTAGAAGATCGACCGTGGCATTAAAACCGGTTATCGTCCAAAATAAAAGGAACGAAACCAGAAAGCTTTTATGAAGACCAATGTGAAAACAAAAAAATTCCATCATTTGTTCACTCGCCTCGGCGGAGCCTCGTGCGCAGCCTGGGTCGCGCTGGCCTTGCTGGCTGGGGTTCATTCCTCGCTCGCGCAAGTCACCAATCTGGGCATCGCCCCGGCGGGTGGGCAATCCGTCCTTTACTGGCCGAACAACACGACGAATTATGTTTTGCAAACCGTCACCAACCTTTCGTCAACCAACTGGTTGACGGCGAGAACGGCGTTCGCGGTCAATGCGGCAGAGGTGACAAACGCGGCTCCGTCCGGCTATTTTCGGCTGATGCAAACGACCACGCCTGCGGGCATGGCGTTGATTCCGGCGGGTTGGTTTACGATGGGAGACAGTCTGGATGGCGAGAGCGATGCCATCCCCATGAACGTCTATGTGTCGGCGTTTGTCATGGACACGAATCTGGTCAACTATGGGTTGTGGACGAACGTGCATGCGTATGCCACGAGCCACGGCTATAATTTTGTGAATGCGGGTGCGAATGGGGGCACGGGCACGAATTATCCGGTGGAGACGGTGGACTGGTTTGATTGTGTGAAGTGGAGCAATGCCCGGTCGCAGCAGGCGGGGTTGACCCCGTGCTATTACACGGATGCGGGTTTTACGCAGGTGTTCACGAATGGCGACAATGGCACCACAGTCTATCAGAATTTGACGGTGAACGGGTATCGGTTGCCGACGGAGGCGGAATGGGAGAAGGCCGCCCGCGGGGGCGGAATCGGGCTGCGGTTTCCGTGGGGCAATCTTATCCATGCAAACCAGGCTCAATACAATCCCTGCACCTCCTGCTATAGCTATGATTTGGGGCCGAACAACTTACTTTCAGAACTGAGTCCGGTGGGTTCGTTTGATGTAAATGGCTACGGGTTATACGACATGGCGGGGAATGTCTTTGAGTGGTGTTGGGACTGGTATGGGACGCCGTATGGTCAACCAACTGCTACTAATCCAACAGGACCGGCATCTGGGAGCCTCCGTGTTGTGCGCGGCGGCAGTTGGGACCTCAACGCCTACTGGGCGCGGTGCGCCAATCGCTGGAACAGCGGCCCGGAGTACGTCTACGGCGGCGGCGGGTTTCGTTGTGTGAGGGGGCTTTAGTTTTTGCCCTTTTACGGTCTCCTTCCCCACATTGGTTTGACTGACTTTGACCCACTTTGACTGATCTCCATGATTTGGCGCCCAGCGGAAGGATGGCAGAAATATGAGTGGGGCAGAAAAATGGGGTTTTTCTGATTTTCCCATCTTCGCCGCATCCGCCGTCGCCGCATCCGCCGTCGCCGCAACGGCTACGGCGGACGAGGCGGCTATGGACAAGCCGGCTTCCGCCTTCGTTGAAACTACGGCGGACACAACGGCGGGCAGGCCTGCCCCTCCCATTTCTGCCTGCGATTCACTGCTTAATTCATCCTTCATAATTCTGCCTTTCCCATCCGGCCTTCCTCAGCCATTCATTAGACTACGTATATCGCTTCTATATTCATTCGTCAAATGATTTTTGAAGGACTTTTTAAGAAAATTGTGATTTTCGATGAAAACCACGTTTAAGACCTTGCCTGGCAAGGACTTGAGAACAAAGCATCCGCCTTCGCCGCAGCGGCTACGGCGCGACAAGTCCGCCTTCGCCAAGGCTTTGGCGGACAGGAAGGAGGAGCATTGCTGAATTCAAGGACAGATTGTTTGCCGGCGTGGCGGCGGGTCGGCAGACCGCCGCATTCATTGGCCCAATGACGCAGAGAAAAAGGCCGTTGTGAATTTGTCTTAAAAATAATGCTTGCCTTACATGCTCCAATATGACATACTTTGGACGAATGATGGATAATTTATGAATTCCGCTTACGTCACATCCAAAGGCCAATTGGTCGTTCCTGCGCGCATCCGCCGGCGCTTCGGCATCAAGCCCGGCACGCGGGTCAATTTCGTGGAGGAAAACGGCCGCATCATCTTCCAGCCCGTCACGCGGGAATACATAGATTCCTTCTGCGGCATCTTCAAACTCAAGCCGGGCGAGAAATCCGTGGTGCAGGAACATCTGGAAGAACGCCGCGCTGAACGCGACAGGGAGAACCGCGAATGAAGCCCGTGGTGTTGGACGCCTCGGCGCTGCTGGCCATGTTCTTTGGCGAACCGGGCATGGAAAAAATGCGCGACTTGTTCCACAAGGCAGCCGAAGCCGACCGGCCCGTTTTCATCAGCGCTGTTAATTGGGCCGAAGTCCTGTACAGGATGCAACGCAAACAGGGCAAAGCCGGCTGGGAAACGGCGCGCCAGTTTGAAAGCACGACTCCATTGGAAACCGTGCCCGTTGGCCGCGAACTGGCGGAAGCCGCCGCACTTTTGAAGAACGAACACGGCCTCGGCCTCGCCGACGCCTTTGCCGCCGCGCTGGCCAAAGAAAAGAAGGCTGAACTCGTCACCGCCGACATCGAATTCAAGGCGGTGGAAAAGGAAATCAAAATTGCGTGGCTCAAATGAGGGCGCATCCGCCTTCGCCGTGGCGGCTACGGCGCGACAAGTCCGCCTCCGCCAAGCCAAAGGACAAGACGGCGCTGGAACAATCTCACCCCGACAACTGCGATAAACGCGTCACCGCAAGCGCAGATTTTTGTTTCCGAAGATAATGATTTTGCCGCTGCGTGAATAGCCGGGCTAATCACGAAGAACTCGAAGATCACGGGAAAAAAAGATTTTGGCGGGACGCCAAAATCGCCCGGCGGGAAGCCGGTTCCACCAGGCAAGATTAGTATTAAGATTACGATTACAATTAGGAAACACAGCCCAAGTCAAATGTGTCCGGGTGCATCCGTACATTGCTACCATTGACGGAACGAACCCCTCTCCCTGACCCTCTGCCCACTTCGTGGCGCGAGGGAATCGGCAGCTCGCACGGGAGCAGTGTACGGATGCGCCCGTTGCAATGTTTTTGATTGTTTTTCCTTGACATGGGCTATTGAAATAGGCAGTTTTCAAATTGGCGCTACCCACATTGCGGCTTTCAATGTGGGTAGCGCCAATTTTAAGAGGGGGGACTTCCTCTTCCCGCCCCCATTTCGTGGGGCGAGGGGATCCGCAGCTCGCACGGTAGCAGTGTACGGATGCGCCCAATGTGTCCCGGCCAAAGCAGTCTTTCTTGCGTTGCGGGGCGGGATTATTCATCCTCCCGCCACTATGAATGAAGAGTTTCGCTCTGAATCCGACTCGATGGGGCCGATGCAGGTGCCCGCTTCCGCTTATTATGGCGCGCAGACGGCACGGGCCATCGAGAACTTTCCCATCAGCAATCTGCGCTTCCCCCGCTCTTTCATCCGCGCGCTCGGCTTGATCAAAAAACACGCCGCCTTGACCAACCAGGAATTGGGCGGCCTCAAACCGGAGATCGCCGCGGCCATCGTCAAGGCGGCCCAGGAAGTGGCGGACGGAAAATGGGATGGCGAATTTGTCCTGGATATTTTCCAAACCGGCTCCGGCACTTCGACGAATATGAATGCCAACGAGGTCGTCGCCAATCGCGCCATTGAATTGCTCGGGGGCAAGCGCGGCGAAAAACTGGTCCATCCCAATGACCACGTCAATCGCGGCCAATCCAGCAACGACGTCATACCCACCGCCATGCACCTGGCCGCGCTGGAGGGCATCGAACGCTCGCTGGTCCCTGCCCTGGCGGAATTGCACAAGGCTTTGGCAGGCAAGGCGAACGAATTTTACGACGTGCTCAAAATCGGCCGGACTCATTTGCAGGACGCGACCCCGATCCGGCTTGGACAGGAATTCGGCGGCTATGCCAGCCAGGTGCAACACGGCATCGCGCGGTTGCGCGCCGCCGAAAAGAATCTGGGCGAACTGGCCCTGGGCGGCACCGCTGTCGGCACCGGCATCAACACCCACCCTGAATTTGCCCGCCACACCATTGCGCGCCTGGCCGCCGAGACCGGCCTTTCGCTGTGCGAAGCGCCAAACCATTTCGAAGCCCAAGGCGGCAAGGATGCCGTCGTCGAAACTTCCGGCGCGCTCAAAACCATCGCCGTGAGCCTGATCAAGATAGCCAACGACATTCGATTGCTCGGTTCCGGTCCGCGCCTCGGTCTGGGAGAACTGCGCCTTCCCGCCACCCAACCCGGCTCCTCGATCATGCCGGGGAAGGTCAACCCCGTGATGTGCGAAATGCTGCTGCAAGTATGCGCCCAGGTTCTGGGCAACGACACCGCCATTACGTTCAGCGGCAGCTTTGGCAATTTCGAACTCAACGTCATGATGCCGGTCATGACCCACAATCTTCTCGAAGCCATCGAACTGCTGGCCAAAGGCAGCCAGGTCTTTGCCCGGCGGTGCGTCAACGGGTTGGAAGCGGACCGCGAAAAATGCAATGGCAACCTTGAGTTGAGCCTCTCCAACTGCACGATCCTGGCGCCGGTCATCGGCTACGACAAAGCGGCCAAGATAGCGAAGGTGGCCTTTGAAACCAACCGCACCATCCGCCAGGTCGCTGCGGAAATCTCCGGCCTGGACTCGGCCAAACTGGATGAGTTGCTCGATCCCGCAAAGCAAACGTAACGATCCTCGAAAAGCAGCAACGCGGAAAGGCAAACGCAACCATGCCAGCCCGCTCACCAGGACTGATCGAATCAGCCAAAAATGGCTTTTCGGTGGGGTGAGACTCTGTCGAACCCTCACATGGTTTCCAATTACGGCTCGACAGAGTCTCGCCCTACCGTTAAACCACCATCCCAAGCAAATCTAATGGACATCATTAATTGTATCGAATTCGTGAAGAATTTTACAAACTTTCTTGCCAGACCTCGTGGAAATCCTTAAACAACTGCGGTGACGAAAAGGAGGTCGCGCCCTTTTCGGCTTGTGGCTGTTCCGCCCTGTCTTTCGTTGCGGCAGTGCGGGAAATAAGTTGACTAAAATTGCCCCGGCAAGAAAATTGCCGGCGTTTTGTTATTATCTGGATGCAGAGAAGAAAACGCTGAGATGTCTGATTTTTTTCCAAAGTGGACCAATAACCTTCCGCGCAATATCATTATTGGCGCCCTGCTGACCGGCACCGCCGTGACGGCCGGGGTCAGTTATTATTTCACGCCCAAATATACACGGGTCGGCTACGAGCCGATTCAACCGGTGGCCTTTTCGCACAGCATCCACGCCACTCAACTGGGGATGGATTGCCGTTATTGCCACAATGGCGTTGAAAAATCCTGGTATTCCAACCTCCCGGCCACGTCGGTCTGCCTGAATTGCCACAACCAGGTCTTGAAAGACGACGAGCGGCTGGCCCTGGTGCGGGAGAGCGCCGCGTCGGGCAACCCGATCCCGTGGGTGCAGATTCACAAGCTGCCCGATTACACTTATTTCAACCATTCCGTGCATGTCAACCGGGGCGTCAGTTGCGTCGAATGCCACGGCCAGATCAATCACATGGACGAAGTGTACCATGCCAAGCCGTTGAGCATGTCCTTTTGTCTGGACTGCCATCGCGACCCCGCCCGGCATGTCAGGCCGCTGGACAAAATCACGGATCTTGACTGGGAAGCGCCGGATGAAGATACGCAGTTGGCGAACGGGCGGAAATTCGTCCACGACTGGAAGATTGAATCGCTGCAAAATTGTTCGGCCTGCCACCGATGAAAACGATTCCCCCACCCTGTCTTGAGCCGGAAACCGGGCCGAAGTATTGGCGCAGTTTGGATCAACTGGCCGGCACGCCGGAATTCCGCCAGTGGGCGGAACGGGAATTTCCCGCCGGGGCCGGCCAACTGAGCGACCCCATTTCCCGCCGCAATTTCGTCAAGATCATGTCGGCCTCCTTTCTCCTGGCGGGGTTGGGAGCGACCGGCTGCCGCCGTCCTGTGGAGAAGATTTATCCCTACGCCAAAATGCCGCTGGATTACGTCCACGGCGTGCCGCAATATTTTGCCACGGCGATGCCCACGCGCCGGACGGCCATCCCGCTGATCGTCAAGTCCAATGAAGGCCGACCCACAAAAATCGAAGGCAACCCCGATCATCCCGATAGCAACGGCGGCACCGATCACCTGGCCCAGGCTTCGGTCCTGAGTCTTTACGATCCGGACCGCGCCATGCGTTGCGCCCGCAACGGCTCGGGTCAAAGCCGCCAGGCCGCCTTGGACGGATTGACCGCGCATTCCAAAAAACTGGGTGACGGCAGCGGCCTGGCCTTTCTGCTCGAACAAAGCAGTTCGCCTTCGCGCGCCCGCTTGCAGCAGGCCATCACGGAAAAATTCCCCAAGGCGCGCTGGCATGTCTATGAGCCGATTGATCTGGATCTCCCGCAGCGGGCGGCGGAGATGGTTTATGCCGCTCTTGTCGAGCCGTTCTACAAGCTGGACAACGCCGGGGTCGTTCTTTCGCTGGACTGCGATTTCATTGGCAGCGAAGAGAACGCTTTCAACCATATTCGCCGCTTCGCCAAAGGCCGCCATCTGAACGGCAAAGACGATTCGATGAGCCGGCTGTATTCGGTGGAAAGCCTTTTCACTCTGACCGGCGCCAACGCAGATCACCGTTTGCGCGTCCCTCCGAGCATGATAGTTCCGGTGCTGGCCCGTCTGGCCACGAACATCCTGGCCTCTTCCCCCATCGATCAGCAATTGCAGGAACTCTCCGCTCCGGCGCAGGCCCATGACAATTGGATCATCCCGTGCGCCAGGGATCTCAAAGCCAATCCCGGAAAGAGCCTGGTCATGGGCGGTTACCGGTTGCCGCTCGCCGCGCATTTGCTCATCATCGCGATGAACGAAGCGCTGGGCGCTGTCAATCACACCGTTGAGTTTCTTCAAACTCAGGTTTCCATGGAAGGCACGATCTCCGAACTGGCTGGCGCGCTCCACGCCGGGCAAGTCCAAACACTGGTCATCCTCGGAGGAAATCCCGCCTACAACGCGCCCGTTGATCTGAACTGGCCGCAAGCGCAGGCCAAGGCAAAAACCGTGGTGCGGCTCGGTTATTACGAAAATGAAACATCTTGGAACCCCGCCCTGCACGCCGCTGTCCAATGGGATTTGCCGGCCGCTCATTTTCTGGAAGCCTGGGGCGATGCCCGCACAGCCGACGGCACGCTCGTTCCCATTCAGCCGTTGATCGAGCCGCTGTTCGGCGGTCTGACGGAATTGGAAGTGCTGGCCTTGATCGGCGGACTCACCCCGTCGAGTCCATACGAAATTGTCCGCCAAACCTACCGTGATATTGCCGGGAACGACGAAAATAATTGGCGGAAATTCTTGCACGACGGCTTCCTGTCCGGCAGCGTTTCGCCCAGGGCCGCCGTGCAATACGATCCGGCCGAATTGAGCAAAGCCCTCGGACAACTCAAGCCCCTCGGTTCCGCGCCGACCTTGCAGAAACTGGATGTCGTCTTCTATCGCGATGCCAAGATGGATGACGGACGGCACAACAACAACGGCTGGTTGCAGGAATTGCCCGACCCGATCACCAAGCTTACCTGGGACAATGCCGTTTTGCTCAGCCCCAAAACGGCCCGGGATTTGGGCCTGTTCACGGAGCGCTACGCCCAAAATCAAAAGTTTTTCAATTACACCGTCGAAATCAAGCTGGGCAACGGCACCGTGCGCGGCCCGATTTGGGTCCAGCCCGGCATGGCGGATAACACCATCGGACTGGCCCTGGGTTACGGACGGGAAAGGACCGGGCGCGTCGGCCGGGGCGCTGGTTTCAACGCCTATCCCCTCCGCACCAGCGAAGCTCCCTATTACGCGTCGGGCGCGGGACTCTACAACACCAAAAACCTGAGCTATGAATTGGCCAATACCCAGAGCCATTGGCACATGGAAGGCCGGCCGGTGGTGCGGGAAGCCAATTTGGACCAATTCCGCCAGCACCCCGACTTTGCCAAAAGCATGAGGCCGGAAGCGCCTCCTGTCGTCGCGCCGCTTTATCCGAACCCGCTGGATGAGCTGAAAAAGAACGCCCTGCATCAATGGGGCATGTCCATTGATTTGAATCGCTGCGTTGGCTGCTCCGCCTGCATGATCGCCTGTCAAAGCGAAAATAACATCCCGATTGTCGGCAAGGAAATGGTCGGCAAGAGCCGCGAAATGCACTGGATTCGCATCGACCGCTACTATGCCGGACCGGAGGAGGAGCCGCAGGCGGTGACACAACCGATGCTCTGCCAGCATTGCGAAGCGGCCCCCTGCGAAAGCGTCTGCCCGGTCAATGCCACCTCGCACGATGACGAGGGTTTGAACCTCATGACTTACAACCGCTGCGTGGGCACGCGCTATTGCTCCAACAACTGTCCCTACAAGGTCCGCCGCTTTAACTTTTTCGATTACAACCGCCGCCCGCTGAATCATCTTTACAAAAGCCCGCTCGTCTTCACAACGGACGGCGAATGGGAATTGCTGCGCTGGCTCAAAAACCCGGACAAAGGCAATCTGCCCGAGGACGAATGGCAACTGGCCCGGCTGGTGAAAAATCCCGACGTCTCGGTCCGCATGCGCGGCGTCATGGAAAAATGCACCTTTTGCCTGCAACGCATCGAACAAGCCAAGATCGCGGCGAAGGTCCGGGCGCGCGACAGCGACCACATCCGGCTCTCGGAAAAGGAAGGGACGGTTCCCAAGACCGCCTGCCAGCAGGCCTGCCCCGCTGAAGCGATTCTCTTTGGCGACATTTCCGATCCGGAGAGCCGCGTCAGCAGGGCCAAGGAGCAGGAGCGCGCCTACTCCGTCCTCGAGTTCTTGTTGACCAAGCCGCGCTGCTCTTATCTGGCCAGGGTCCGCAATCCGAACCAGGAGATGCCGGACTACAAGGAACATGCGATGCCCTATACGACGGGGGAGTTTCTGAAAGCGGAAGAGAATTCCATTATCAGCGAAGGAGGAACGGACTAATGGATCCATCGCCCAAAAGCCCGGCAGCGGAGCCACAACCCACCGTGCGCGTGCAGGGGCCGCCGGCTGAATTGGAGCGCGTCCCCTTGGTGGCGAACAATCGCAGCCCCGGCTGGATTTCCGACCGGATTGCGGGCGTTGTCGAAGGCAAGGCGCCGGGATGGTGGAAGATTTGCTTCGGCATCAGCTTCACTTCCATGATCGTTTGCTTCGCGATGATTCTTTACCTCATGTCCACTGGCGTGGGCGTCTGGGGTCTGCAACATCCGATCATGTGGGGATGGGCCATTGTCAATTTCGTGTGGTGGATCGGGATTGGCCACGCCGGAACGTTGATTTCCGCGATTTTGTTCCTGCTCCGCCAGCGCTGGCGCACCTCGATCAACCGCGCCGCCGAGGCCATGACCATTTTCGCCGTGATGTGCGCGGGTATTTTCCCGCTCATTCATATCGGGCGCATCTGGTTCGGTTGGTGGCTCTTTCCTGTCCCCAATTCCCAAGGCATCTGGCCGCAATTCCGCTCGCCCCTGATGTGGGATGTCTTTGCTGTTTCCACCTACTTCACCGTGTCGGTGCTGTTTTGGTACATGGGCTTGATTCCCGACCTGGCGCTGATGCGGGACCGGGCCAAAACCAAAATCAGGAAATTCGGTTACGGTCTTTTTGCGCTGGGCTGGATCGGTTCCAACCGGCATTGGAGCAATTACGAGAAAGCCTATTTGATTCTGGCCGGGCTTTCCACGCCGCTGGTGTTGTCGGTGCATTCCATCGTGTCTTTGGACTTCTCGGTCTCGCAACTCCCCGGCTGGCATACCACCATCTTCCCGCCTTATTTCGTCGCGGGCGCCGTTTATTCGGGGTTCGGCATGGTGCTGACGCTGCTGGTGCCATTGCGCCGGTTGCTCAAGCTGGAGGACATCATCACCGTGCGGCATGTGGAATTGATGTGCAAAGTGACATTGGCCACCGGCTCGATTATCGGGTACTCCTATGCCATGGAGTTCTTCATTGCCTGGTATAGCGGCAATCCTTACGAGCGATTTATGTTCTTCCACAACCGGGCGGCGGACCCGTTCATTCTCGGGCCGCTCATGCATACCCAGCCGGCGGCCTATTGGTGGGCGTTCTGGATCATGGTTTCCTGCAATGTGCTCGTGCCGCAATGTTTCTGGTTCAAGAAAATCCGCACCAACATGTTGCTCGTTTTCCTGCTCGCCGTCCTCGTCAACATCGGCATGTGGTTTGAACGGTTCGTCATCGTCGTCAATTCCTTGCAACGCGAATTCCTCCCGTCCAACTGGAGTTATTACAGTCCGACTTGGGTGGATATTCTTCAGTACTTGGGAACGTTCGGACTGTTTTTCACCTTCTTCCTTTTATTCCTGCGCTACGTGCCTTTGATTGCCATCGCCGAAGTCAAAGGCGTGACGCCGCAAGCGGACCCGCACCACCCGCTGGGTGGCGCAAAACCCGGGGGGAAACACTGATGCCATCAAACCCTTACGCGCTCATGGCCGAATTTGAAACGCCGGCGGCGATCCTGCATGCCGCGCAAAAGGTGCATGACGCCGGTTACCACAATTGGGACGTTTTCACGCCCTTCCCCGTTCACGGCATGGATCGCGCCATGGGCATCCACAACTCGAAAGTCGGCTGGTTCTCCTTTATCGGCGGATGCACGGGTTACGCCACGGGCATGCTGATGATTTGGTTTATGAACGCCGTCAATTATCCAATTGAGATTGGCGGCAAACCGATGTTCAGCCCGTTCTATTCCTTTCCGCCGTCGTACGAATTGACCATTCTGTTCGGCTCCTTTGGGGCGTTGCTGGGAATGCTGTTCCTGAATCGTTTGCCAAGATTGCATCATCCGCTGCTCAAGAACCGCCGCTTTGCCCTGGCCACTCACGACCGCTTTTTCGTGGTCATCGAAACCAGTGACGCAAAGTTTTCCGTGGAGGAAACCCGCCGGCTGCTCGAATCTTTGGGCAGCAAGCATATCGAATGGGTGGAGGAGTAATGCGCTATTTTCTACTCATCTTTCTTTTGACGTGCCTCGCGGTGGTCAGTATCTGCGGTTTTCAGGGGAGCCACACCCGCCGCCCGTCCATCGAATTGTTCCCCGACATGGTCCGCCAAAACAAAGTGCGCCCGCAGACGCCCGGCGATTTTTTTGCCGACCAGTTATCCTCGCGCCCGATTCCCGCCGGCACGGTGGCCCACACTCCTCCTTATGTCATCAACGGCCGGCTATTGCTCATGGAGGGGAAGCCGGTTTATCCATACGAAGACTCGCCGGTCAACACGGGGCGAATCCCCGGCGCCACCAATTTTATCCCCAACAATCCCCTGCCCTTGACGCGCCAATTGCTGGACCGGGGTGAACAGCGTTACCAGATCAATTGCATGCCCTGCCACGGTCCGGTGGGCGACGGCAGGGGAATCACCAGCAAATACAACATGTTTTCCATGGCCAATTTCCACGATCAGCGCCTGGTCAACATGGCCGACGGGGAGATTTTCAACACCATCACTTACGGCAAGAACTTGATGGGCGCCTACGGGCCGAATGTGCCGGTGCTGGATCGCTGGGCCATTATTTATTATGTGCGGACGCTGCAAAGAAGCCAGTTGGCTTCGGTCGGGGATGTGCCCGAGCCGGACCGCGCCCCATTTAAAAAATAATCTTATGAGTTCTGACAATCACACTCCACAGTTTCCTCCGCTGGATTTATCCAAATGGCGCAATGTGCCCTGGATACTGATCGCGCTTGGCGCGCTTGGCGCCGTCGGCGGAACGGCCCTGAGCGGGGATGCTCTGAAACAGTTCGCGTTTTCCTGGCTGCTGGCCTTCATGTTCTATTTGAGCCTGGCCTTGGGCGGCTGGTTCCTGGTCATGATGCACCATCTGTTTGACGCCAGTTGGTCAGTGCCCGTCCGCCGTGTGATCGAGGCCATGGCCTGCCTGTTGTGCCCGACCTTGTTGATCCTCTTCCTGCCCGTGGCCTTCCTCGCGCCCAAAATCTATCCGTGGCTGGAACCCGCCGAACAAATGCATCCCGGTCACGCTCTCATCTCCAAATATCCCCTGTTCACAGCGCCGGGTTACTACATTGCGGCGGCGGCCCTTTTTGCGATTTGGTGGCTCTTTTCCAGCCGCCTGCGCTATTGGTCGCTGCAACAGGACCAAACCGGGTCGGCCCAATGCACCGGCAAGATGCGGTTTTATTCGGCGCTGGGCATTGTTCTCTTTGCCCTGACGGTGACTCTGGCGGCCATCATGTGGATGAAGGGTTTGACCGATGAATGGTATTCGACGATGTACGGCGTTTGCTACTTCTCCGCCTCCGTCTGGGTAAGCCTTCCCACAGTGTATGTCATCACCCTTATCCTGCAACGCAACGGGGCCTTGAAAGGGGTCGTCACCGAGAAAACTTACTACATGATCGGCTCCCTCTTTCTGGCGTTTACCGTCTTTTGGGCCTACATCAATTTCGCCCAATACTTCATTATATGGAACGCGAACATGCCGGAAGAGACTTTTTGGTATGTGCTCCGTGAGAAAGGCACATGGGATTACGTGGGCAAATACGTTATTATTTTCGGACATTTCTTTGTGCCATTCCTGATGCTGCTCCGGATTGACTGGAAACTGAAATTGGGCGCCATGCTCCCCCTCGCCGCCTGGGCATGGCTGATGCATTTTGTGGATATTGAATTCCAGATCATGCCGGCCCTGCACACGGATTCCATTCTGACTCCAGGACTGTTCGCGGATATTGGCTGCGTCTTGCTCTTCGGAGGTGTTCTGGCCAAAGTCTTTATCATCTCGTTCAACCGTCATCCGCCCTATCCGCAGAAGGACCCGCGCATGGCGGAAGCGCTGGACATTTACATCCCGCAATCGGCTGATATTCCAGCCGCATCGGAGCGCGCCAAATGAACCCGGAATCCTGCCGCCAAAAAACCCGCCTCGCCGCCAATATCCTGGCCGTCCTGGGAACGTTCCTGGTCATGGCCTTTCTCGTCGGGTTGATGCGGCATTATACCGCGACGCCCTCGCTCGTCGCGGAGCGCGCGGCGGAGCGCATGAAAATCCTGTCTGACTTCAAGGCCGTCAACGCGCCCCTCCTGGAAAAATATGATTGGCAGGACAAGGACAAGGGAATCGTGCGCGTGCCGGTGGCGCGCGCCAAGGAGTTGGTTTTGGAGGAGTGGCAAAATCCCGCCACGGCCCATTCCAATTTGATGGCACGGGCGGCAAAGGCTTTTGCCCCCGCCCCCAAACCGCCCGAACAGAAGAATCCTTATGAATAGGCTGTTCCGGCCATGAGCGTGACTGCTTCTCCAGCGCAAACAGCCCCCCGCCCGCCGCCCCAGCGTGCGACGACCGAAATCGAAGCTTCGTGCCGCTGGCCGCTTCTGGGCCTTTTCGGCAGCGGCGTCCTTTGGCTCTTTCTCGGCTTGCTTTTTGCCTTGATCGCGTCGCTCAAGTTTCACGACCCCCATTTTCTGGCCAACGAGCCGTATTGGACCTACGGCCGCATTCACGCGGCGCACAGGACCGCCCTGCTCTACGGCTTCGGCGTGCCGGCGGCCTTGGGCGTGGGACTCTGGCTGCTGTGCCGTCTCGGACGCGCGCTTCTGGCAGGCCCCGGGGTTGTTCTCATCGGGGCCATTTTTTGGAACACCGCCGTCACCATCGGCCTGATCGGGATTCTCTGCGGGGACAGCACCGGGTTTGAGTCATTTCAAATGCCCGGCTATGTCAGCGCGATTCTATTCGTCTCCTATTTATTGATCGCCCTCTGCGGCCTGCTGACATTCCACCGCCGCGCGGAAGCACCCCTTTACTCGTCGCAATGGTTTGTGCTCGGATCGTTCTTTTGGTTTTCCTGGATTTTTTCGACGGCCTCGATGCTGCTGCTCTGCAGGCCGGTGCGCGGGGTGATGCAATCGTCCATCGCCTGGTGGTACGCGCATAATTTTAGTTCGATCTTTCTCGGTTTTGCCGGCCTGGCTTCGATTTTTTACTTCATCCCAAAACTGCTCGCCCGTCCGCTGCACAGCCATTACCTGGCCGCTCTGGCTTTCTGGACTCTCGCTCTGTTTGGCAGTTGGGGCGGCATTCCCGGCGGCGCGCCGCTGCCGTCCTGGATCATCAGCATGGGGGTGGTTGGCGCCGTCCTGACGGCGGTGCCCGTGCTGGCCGTGGCCGTGAATTTCTATCAGACAGTCCGCCACGACCTTGAGGCCCTGGACGCTGATCTCACTCTTCGCTTCACTTATGTCGCCCTGGTTTTTTGGCTGATCGCCGGCGCGCAACAGATTGTCGGCGTGCTTCCCAACGTGAGCGCGCTGACCGATTATACCTGGTTTCCCGTCGCGCATTGGGAACTTTTTCATTACGGCTTTTTCGCCCTCGCCATGTTCGGCGCAATGTATTACGTCGTGCCGCGCCTTCTGAACGGGGATGATCCGCCTGCCTGGTCCGCCGCATTGGTCAAAGCCCATTTCTGGCCCACTTTTTTCGGCATCCTTATCTCGTATATCGCCCTGCTTGTCGGCGGTGTGGGCCAGGGTTTCTTGCTCAGCGACCCAAAGTATTCCTTCGCTCAAGTCACGCGCGGCACGTTGATGGCGTTGCGCGCCGGCACGCTGGGCGACCTGTGCCTTGTCGTCGGCACGATCTTTTTCCTGCTGAATTTCGCCCTGCTTCTCTCGCGCCATTGCCGCCGCTGCTGGACTGAAACACGAAAGGAGCGCGCATGAACAGCGGTCCCCTGCTCTTTCTGGGTTTGTTTGTGGCCATGGCCTGTTCGTGGCTCAGTTTTGTCCTGGGCCCGCAATTGCAAATCGGCGACATGCGCCCAACCACCAATATGATGGTCGGAGCCAGCGGGCAGATTTATCCCAATCCGGAACCCGGAGCCGCCCATCAAGGCGCGGAGATTTACCGGGCCGACGGCTGCGTTTCCTGTCATACCGAGCAGGTCCGCCCCCGTGACCTTGGCTCGGACATAAACCGCGGCTGGGGACTCCGCCGCAGCACCGGATACGATTATCTCTTCGCACAACCGGTCTTGCTCGGTTCGCAGCGGGTCGGTCCCGACCTGGCCAATGCGGGCAGGCGGATGGATGCCGCCGCCGTGCTCTTGCGTCTCTATGAGCCGCGCGCCCTCACTCCCGGCTCGATTATGCCGCCTCACCCATTCTTGTTTGACAAACGCAAAATCCAGGGTGTCCGGTCCGCTGACGCCCTGCAACTGCCCGCGCCTTTCGCGCCGCCGCCCGGCTATGAAGTCGTGCCCTGTCCGGAAGCCCGCGCGCTGGCGGCTTATGTGACGAGCCTGCACCAGGACGGCTATCTTTTTGAAGCTCCGCCCCCGCCACAGCCCGCGGGAAAAACGAACGCTCCCGCGAAGGTTCCCACTAATTCTCCCGTGAAATGAGCCAGAACGACACAAAGAAACCCGCCAATCACGACAACTCCGAGCCGGGTGCTGGATTTGCCACGGTCCCGATCTGGCTGATTATGGTGTTTGGCGGCTTGTTTTATTGGAGCCAGCTTTATCTGAGCGATCACGCCGGCGGTTTTGACAAACAGGTCTATGCTCCTTTCGATTCACTTGAGGAAGTGGTCAGAATGAATCCCAAAAGTGCGGGCGATGAATTTCGCATAATGGGCCAGGACATTTTCAACAAGACCTGCACCGCCTGCCACCAGCCCACCGGCCTGGGCAAAGAGGGCACGGCCCCTCCGCTGGTCGGTTCCGAATGGGTGCTTGCCCCGGAGCCGGACCGGATCGCCCGCATCGTATTGAATGGTTTGACCGGCCCGATAACCGTCAAAGGCAAGGATTGGAACCTAACCATGGTACCGTGGAAAGACATCTATAATGACAAGCAACTCGCGGCGGTATTGACCTACATCCGGAGCACCTGGGGCAACAATGCGCCGCCCGTGAAACCTGAGCAAGTGGCCGCCGCCCGCAAGGACATCCATCCCGGCCCGATGACTTTCCCCGAATTGCAACAGATTCCTGTTCAGTAAAATGACGCTTCCAGAAAGTCCCGATCTTCATCGGGAATTGGAGGTGTAGGGTTGTGGCCACTCAAAGTAGAAATGCTTGGTTGTGGCACGAATTCGGGAAGCGTAGCGCCCTTGGCGAGCCTCGCAAAACTGAACAGCATCTGGCGGTAAAGCATCACGAACAATGCGGCACTCGCCGGAATAAATCTTCGGTGTGCCGCTATCATTGTCAGCGAACGCATGGACGTAGGCGTTGCCGAAGATAGGATTCTTTTCGATGCCGGGAATCTAGATCCGTTTGTGGTATGAGAACTCCCCCAAGCAATGGAAGTGGTGAGAAAGACAGCGCGCCCGGAGCAACTCCGATGAAGGGCCTCAACAACCGCTAGGAGTGCCTCAAGCCCCTCGCGCACCCGTGGATTCTCCGCTCTCTTCCTTCGGACGAATAGGATGCCACAGTCAGAGACAAAAAAACCATCCACCCGAATCTGGTTCTGTGACTGGTTGCTCACTACGCGATAACCCGCCGAATAGAAATCGCCGAGAGCCTGAACGGCTCGGCGACCATCGCCCTCCCGCATCATCGAGGTGAAGCCCACAATGTCACTGAAGGCTACGAATGTATCTTTTTTTTTGAAGTCTTTGACAGGCATAGCTGCGTGAAAATGACGCGGCCAACATCCAGAATCAAGCCTTTAGTGCGATTAACGGCTCAGTGTGGCTTTTCAAAAACCATTCACAGGGCGTGCAGGCCGGAGTTCTTCGATGGCGGCGGTTTCATTCATCGTTCGCCCCTCGCATTTTTTTGGCGCTGGCTGGTGGCAGGCGGTTTTCGCCGGTCACGACTTTTCTGCCGGTCCTGGCTTCGAGTTCCAAGCGGGCGCGTTTGGCAAGTCAGGAGCAATGGCATGTATTTATTTTTGAGGAGGAGGATTTTGAGCTGATTTCAACCGCCAACCACACGAAATACGCGAACCTCTAAAACTTTCGGGGAACAGATCTGGATTTTTCGCGTGTTTCGGGTATTGCGCGGTTAACAATTCTGATTGACACACCTCATTCAGCGCTTTGCGCAAAACCTGATTTGCTGCGAATTTTACGCGCTGACGATCGTGGGGATGGTTAAAGATTTGACAGAAGCAGCCTTGCCAAACGCAGCCATTTTGTTTAGATTGCGTTCTGTGAGCCTGGCTGAAATCGGAGATCAAATTGCAGGGTTAACGGTGGAAGAACGCCTTGACGTGGCGGCGCTGATCGCCCACCTCAACCGTGTTGATGACCCGGAATACCGATCTGAGTTGGATCAGCGCGCGGCGGACATGGACGCCGGAAAGAAATCAACTCTGGACGAATTGGAGCGCCGGCATCAGCGGCTGGCCACCGATGGCCGATGATTTCGCCTTATGTTTTCGCGGCGGACGACTCGGTGGTTGAATTTTTCTCCCGGTGCGCACGGAGGCTTTGGATTTGTGTTATCCCGCCGCGTTCCAACACGACCCGCGCATTCAATCGCCGGTGCGGTTGTTGCGCAGGCGCGCGTGCCGCCGCCTGATCAGCGAGCTGCCTGGCCACAACGCGCGGGAAACAGGAGAGATTTCGGCTTTATGATTTCTCACAAACCACCTCCAACTCAATGAAACTGAAAATATGACATGCAATGAAACTTCACCTGATACTCGACCGAACATTGAAGCACATTATGACCCTAATTGAATTATTTGCCGCTTCGCCTGCGTTGAAACGTTCCAGCGCGCGCGCGTTCGCCGCGTTTATATTATTGACAGCACTCACGCCAGGGCGCGCGCAGAGCGTCAGCAACAACCCCGCGTCAGGGGGCGATTTTATCTCCCGCTGGTTTGCGCGCGTCTCGCAAGCCCAGGCGGAGCAGCCGCACTGGATGACCCCGCTAGTCACCGTGACGCCCCGATTGGAAGAGGAGTTCCGCTACGATCAATCCTTCGAGTCCAGCCCGGACGGGAAGAGGCTGGACAGTTATGGCGGGGGCAAGGGACTGGAACTCATTCCCGCCGAGAACGTGGAAGTGATTCTCGGCATTCCGGCATGGGAAGCCCACAACAAGCCGGCAGGCGAGGACGGGTTTGCCGATGACAGCTTCCTGGTGAAATACCGTTGGATGTCCGCCAACGAGGACAATGGCAACTATATCCTCACCACATTTCTGGGAGTTACGGTGCCGACAGGAGGCGCGGCCAACACCACCGGTCGTTATACGATCACCCCCACCGTGGCCGGGGGCAAAGGCTGGGGCAATTTTGACATTCAAAGCACTTTGGGCCTCTCGCTGCCCACGGATGAGGGCATTGCTCCGACAGGGCCGGGAACGCCCCTTGCCCTCAACACGACGCTGCAATACAAAGTGGGGAGGACAGTCTGGCCGGAAGTCGAAGCCAACTACTCCTACTACCCGAACGGCGAGCATGAAGGCAAAGAGCAGGTTTTCCTCACCCCCGGACTGATCTTCGGGCGATTTCCCCTCTGGCAACGCCTGGGAATGAGCGTTGGCCTCGGCTATCAAGTTGCCGTCACCAGCAAGCCCGTTTACTACAATAATTTTCTATTGACAGTGCGATTCCCATTTTGATCATAAGCCGTTCCCGCGCATCACTTGAAATCGAAGTGACATGAGCCTGGTCCTCAAAAATATTTCCCTGCCGCTCGCGCCCTTCACGCTGGAAGCGGATGCGGAAATCCATGGCCGGGTTTCCGTCCTCTTCGGCCCGTCTGGTTCAGGCAAGACTTCGTTGCTCGAACTTGTAGCGGGACTGCGCCGCGCCAAGTCCGCCTTCATCCAGCTCGACGACCGGGTGCTGACCAGCGTTGCACAAGGCATATTCATTCCAGTTCGCCACCGCGGCGTCGGCTACGTCCCGCAGGACCTGGCCCTGTTTCCGCATTTGTCCGTGCGTCAGAATCTGTTTTACGGCCGCAAGTCCGGCGGCGAAAGCCACCGCCTGTTCACCTTCGAGCGCATTGTTGAAGTCCTGGAAATCCAACCGCTTATCCGACGCGGCGTCACGGAACTTTCGGGCGGCGAACAACAGCGTGTTGCCCTGGCGCGGGCTTTGCTCGCCGCCCCGCGCCTGCTCCTGCTTGACGAACCGCTGGCCAGCCTGGACTTGAAGCTGAAGACGCGCATCATCCCCTATCTGGCCCGTGTCCGTGACGAGTTTCGCATCCCCATGCTTTATGTGACGCACGACCGTTTCGAGACGC
>Ga0326728_10007460_pt1 | contig 28041 bp, 26 predicted proteins | sample MB3enrmetagenome_FD_207602 | JGI IMG/M metagenome (GOLD analysis project Ga0326728, IMG submission 207602) | Lab enriched peat soil microbial communities from McLean, Ithaca, NY, United States - MB31MN | ecosystem: Environmental > Terrestrial > Soil > Wetlands > Peat | place: USA: New York...
GCGAAGTGGTCCTGGTCCGCCAATCCGGCGCGGAAGCCCTGTCCGTTTCCTTGAAAGTGGATGCCCGCACCAGCTTGTTTTTGCAGTTGACGAATCACCCCGGCGGGATCGAGGCCTCCGTGCGCTGCGAACAGGGCGACGCCCGCGCCTTGGACGCCCATTGGGGCCAATTGCAGGAATCCCTCGCGCGCCAGAACGTCCATTTATTGCCGCTCGAAGACAAGACCTTCCCCGCCAGCCCGTCCTCCGGCGCCGCCGCGGAGACCCCGAAGAATTTCCAAGACGGGCAGCCCGCCCGGCATCCCCCGCCGCACCCGCACGCGCCGGAAAGAGAAAAGCCCTCCGACGACGCCATCAAAGCGGCTGTGGGCCTGACCAAATCCAAAAACAAACCCCGCTACTATCATGGCTGGGAGAAATGGGCCTGAGACCGGTCCCAAAATGAAAACGCGCCTTTGCCAATTCCAAAATCCCATCACCCCCCCGCTCCATCCCTCCACCCTTTTGTTATGAGCACAGCCATCAGTTCCATCACCGGCGCCGATCCGGCGCAAGCCGCCGCCGCCGCCGGACAAACTTTGACCCAGGCCAACTTCCTGCAATTGCTCGTCACCCAGATGTCGTCCCAGGACCCGTTGAATCCGGAGAGCGACACCGATTTTGCGGCGCAACTGGCCCAATTCAGCGCCTTGCAGCAATCCCAGGCCATGTCGCAGGACATGTCCATCTTGCAGGCCAATTCCATGATGGGCGAGATCGTCACCGTGGCTCCCGCCGGGGCCAGCGCCCCCGTCACCGGCCAGGTCAGCGCGGTGCAGATTCAGTCCGGCACGCCGGTCGTCGTGGTCAACGGCCAAACTTACAGTTTGAGCCAGGTGACCGCCATTTCGCCGCCCGTTTCAACCCCGGCCGCCACTTCCACCACAACTCAAACCTCAAACTAAATAACAAATAAATTATGTTAAACGCACTCTCATCCGCCGTCAGCGGACTGGACAGTTTCCAGCAGGACATGGACGTCATTGGCAACAACATCGCCAACATCAACACCGACGGTTTCAAAGCCGGCATGGTCAATTTCGCCGATACCTTCAGCGACACCCTGGTGGCCGGCACGGGCACCGTGCAGATCGGCACGGGTGTCTATGACCAGGCCATCACGAACAATTGGAGCCAGGGCGCAGTCAACGCCACCGGCGTGAACACCGACCTTGCCATTTCCGGCAACGGCTTCTTCGTGGTCCAGGACCCCACCTCCAACACGCAGTACGTCACGCAGAACGGAAGTTTTCAGATCAATGCCAGCGGCTATCTGGTCACCGCCGGCGGCCAGCAGGTGCTGGGAACCAACGGCGCCTCGACCACGCTCTCCCCGATCCAAATCAATGCTGTCGGCGCGCCCTCCACCGCCGCCCCGGGCGCCACCGTCTCCTCCTTTTCCATCAATCCCCAGGGGCAGATCAACGTCACGCTCTCCGACGGGACGACCTTCACCCGCGCCCAGGTCCTTTTGCAAGACTTCCAGGACCCGCAAGCCCTCACCAACCAGGGCGGCAATCTTTATTCCAACCAGGCCAACGCCGGCCCCATCCAGTCCGCGCCCGCCGCGCCAGGGACCAGCGATTTGGGCCAGATTCAGTCCGGCTATGTGGAAATCTCCAACGTGGATCTTTCCACGGAAATGGCCAACCTCATCACCGCCCAGCGCGGCTTTGAGGCCAACTCCAAGATTGTCACCACCAGCGACGATGTCCTCCAAACGCTGGTCAACATGAAACGTTAATCCTTTCCAGGAAAGCTGCTATGGCCGACCGCGCCACAACCCCAGTCGCCCGCGAGGTGGAACCAGACATCCAACCCGACGAGACCTCCGAAGCCCCGGCCCAAAAACCGGCGCCTCCCGCGCGCTTCATCACCTGGCTCCCTTTGCTGGCGACGGTGGTGGCCATGCCCGCCCTGGCCTACGCGGCCACCCAGTTCATCCTCCTGCCCAAAATCAAGCAAGCCATGTCCCAAGCCGCCGCCGCCAGCCCCGACGAACCGGCCGCCGCCCCCGCCAAGGAGAAGAACAGCAGCCCGGCCCCGGCGGCGGGCAAGGAAAAAGTGCTGGCCCCGCTCCCCAAGATTCTCGTCAACGTGGCGGGGTCCATGATGACGCGCTACCTGACGATGAGCATGACGCTGGTGGGAAACACGCCCGATTTCAAAGAGCGCATCACCGGCAACAAGGACCAGCTCATGGATTTGGCCAACGGGTGCTTGATGACCAAAACCATCGCCGACCTGGAGAAACCCGGCTCGCGCAATCTCATCCGGTCCGAATTGTTGACTGTTTTCAACAACGCGCTCGGCGGCCCGGTCATCCAGGACATTTACATTACCGAGCAGGCCATTCAGTAACAGACGATCCGTCCGGTATGTCCGCTGTATTCCATCCGCCCCATCCGTCCGGTCAGTCGGATCCGTCCGATCCGTCCGATCCGTCCGATCCGTCCGGGCTGTCCGATTCCCCATCCCCGGCAAAAGCGCCATTCCAGCGCGCCGCCCCGGCCCGCCACGCCCGCTCCCCGCTGCTTTCACCCTGCCAGATGCGCCAATGGCAATCGCACCACCAGGCATTCGCCGCCGCCCTGGCCGCCCGCCTCTGCCTTTTCCTCCGCGCCGAAGTGACCCTCGCCCTGGCCGGCATCCAATTGCTGCCCTACCAACGCCTGACCGAAAGCTGGCCCGATCCGGCCCATTTCACCTTGTTCAAGACCGAGCCGTTGCGCGGCGTTTCCATTTTGCGGATTCCGGCTCCCCTGGGCCTGTCCATCGTGGACCGCTTGATGGGCGGCTCCGGCCGGCCCGCTCCCGCCCGCCAGGAAATGGGCGCGATTGAGAACGCCCTTTTGGAGCAGGTGGCGCAAGTGGTGGCCGCCGAATGGTGCGGCCAGGCCGCGCCGCTCCAGGAATTGAAACCCGTCCTGCTGGGCCAGGAAGGCAACGCCCGCTTTCTTCAGACCGCCCCTCCTCAGGCCCCCATGCTCCTGGTGGCGCTGGACGCGTCCCTGGACGATTGCCGGGAACAAATCCAGATCGCATTCCCCTTCGCCGCGCTGGAACCGTTGCTCCGCCGCCTCGCGGCGGATTTGGACGCCGCGCCCCCGCCGGAGCCGCCCGCCCCCTGCGCCTGGAATCCCTGTTTCGACGATGTTCGCATCCCGGTGACCGGCGCCTGGCACGGCTGCGAAGTCCCCGCGCGCGAGGTGCTCCATCTCAAGGTCGGCGACGTGTTGCGCATCCATCCCGCCGCCGCCCGCCAAGTCGAGGTCCGCCTGGGCGGGCGCCCCAAATTTCAAGGCCGCCCCGGCCTGGTCGCCGGTTGCTGGGCGGTCGAGCTGACCGAAGTTGTCAAACATTAAATCAAATCCTTATGGACGAAAAATCCAGCCCCCCTCCGAATCTGGAGCTTCTCCTGGACGTGAGCGTGCAACTGAGCATCGAACTGGGCTCCTGCCAGATGCGCATGCGCGACGTCCTCCAGCTCAACCCGGGCGCCATCGTCAAGCTGGACCAGGCCGCCCAGGCCCCGGTGGACCTTTACGCCAACCACAAACGCATCGCCCGCGGCGAGGTCGTCGTGGCCGATGATTGTTACGGCATCAAAATCACCGAACTGCTCGGCGCCGGCTCGTGAACAACCCCGTCCCCATGGCCGCCGGCCCGGACATGCTCGGTCCTGTCCTGCGCATGGGCGGCGCTCTGGCGCTGGTCATCGGCCTGTTCCTGACCGGCGTTTGGCTCTTCAGAAACTGGCAGCGCCTCGCCCGCCGCCGGGGCGCGCTCCCCAAATTAAGCGTGCTGGAAGTCAGGTCCCTCGGTCCCCGCCAGGCCATCTATGTCGTCGGTTACGAGCAACAGCGCATGCTCCTGGCCTCCTCCCCCGCCGGCGTTGCCCTCTTGAGCCACTTGCCGGAGGCGGAGGAGGAAAAAACGGCTCCGGCCGCGCGGCTCAGTTTTGCCGAAGCCTTTCAACAGGTGCTGGCCCGAAAGCAATCATGATCCGCGCCCCCGTCCATTCGCCAACCCCGGCGCGCAAGTCCTGGCGCGGGTGGCTGCCCTTGCTGGTTCTGCTGATTGGCGGCGCCTTCCAGGCCCGGGCCGACGCCGGCGGCGGCACCATCAATTTGAACTTCGGCGCCAACGGCTTGAGCCAGCCCGTGGATGTGGACAGCGCCATCAAGGTCCTCGCCGTGATGACTCTGCTCACCCTGGCCCCCTCCATTATTTTGCTCATGACCTGTTTCACGCGGATTGTCATTGTCCTTTCCTTCGTCCGCTCCGCCCTCTCCCTGCCCGGCGCCCCTTCCAACCAGATCATCATCGGCTTGTCGCTTTTTCTCACCTTCTTCATCATGGCGCCGGTCTGGGAGAAAATTGACCGCGAGGCGCTCGAGCCGTACCGCGCCAAACAAATCACCAGCGCCGAGGCGCTGGAGCGCGCCTCCGGGCCTATCCGCACCTTCATGCTCCATCAAACCCGGCCCAAGGACGTGGAATTGTTCGCCGGGCTGGCCAAGCTCGGCCCCATGCCCGCCGACCAGTTGCCGCTCAAAGTGGTCATCCCGGGGTTCATCATCAGCGAACTGCGCACCGCCTTCCAGATGGGCTTCCTGCTCTTTCTCCCCTTTATTCTTATTGACCTTGTCGTCGCCACCGTCCTGATGAGCATGGGCATGATGATGATGCCGCCCATGACCATTTCGCTCCCCTTGAAAATCCTTTTGTTTGTGCTGGTGGACGGCTGGCATCTGGTTGTCAGCTCCATCATCCAAAGCTTTGCCACCTGATTATGAACCCCCAATTTGCCGCCGAACTCCTCAAGGCCCTCATGCTCCAGGCCGTGGCCATCGTCACCCCGATTCTCCTCACCTCCATGGCCATCGGCCTGGCGGTGAGCTTGTTCCAATCCGTCACTTCCATTCAGGAACAGACCCTGTCCTTTGTGCCCAAGGCCCTCGGCATCCTCAGCCTGCTGATCCTCCTCATGCCCTGGATGCTCCGGTCCTTGGTGGATTTCGCCGCCGCCATGATCGAAAAAATGCCGCAGATGGTGCGGTAGCCCCGCATGACCCCGGAACTCACCAACGGCCTGATGGTTTTTTTGCGCGTCAGCTCCATGCTCGCGGTCTTCCCCGTTTTCTCCGCGCAGAATTTTCCCGTCCAGTTGCGCCTGGCCCTCGGCGCCCTCATGGCCCTGCTGGTCAGCGCCACCCTGCCCGACCCTGTCCTGGCCCAAGATCTATGGGGGCTGGCCGGCCAGATGGCCATGGAAGTCGCCATCGGCCTCATGCTCGGTTTTGCCAGCCGCATGGTTTTTTTCGCCCTGGAAATCGCCGGCGCCATCGTCGGCATCGAAATCGGCCTGGGCATGCCCGCCGGACTTGATCCCATGAGCAACACCACCATGACCGTCCCCGGGACCCTTTTGTACTATCTGGCCGTGATGTTGTGGCTCTCCCTGGATATGCACCACTGGATGCTCGCCGGTTTCCAGCGGACTTTCAGTTTTCTGCCGGTGGGCGGCGCGCATGTCTCGCAGGCTTTTCTGGCGGACATCGTGGGGCGGACCAGCGGCATTTTTGTCATTGCCCTGCAATTGGCCGCCCCGCTCATGGCCGTGTCTTTCATCATTTCCCTGATTTTTTCCGTGCTGGGCCGCGCCGTCCCGCAGATGAATGTTTTCAACGAGTGCTTTGCCGTGCGGCCGCTGGTCGGTTTGAGTGTTTTCGGACTGACCATCGAGCTGATGTCCGAGCATATCGTCAACTATTTGCGGCGTCTGCCCGAAGACATGCTGCGGGTGGCGCAACTGTTGGGAGCGCACTAACGCCACGGCCATGAGCGAACAACTCGGAGAAAAGACAGAGCAACCGACCGTCCGGCACCTGGAAGAGGCGCTGAAAAAAGGCCAGATTGCCCGCAGCCGCGAGGTGCAGACGGTCTTCGTCTTGATGGCCGGGTTGCTCGCCTTGAAGTTCACCGGCGGGGAAACCTGGCGGCTGATGAGCAGAACCCTGGTTTCCACTCTCAGCCATTTGCACGACACTCCGTTGAGCCTGGACACCATGCCGGGTTACGCTGTCAGCAGCGCGCTTTTGTTGGGACAATGTGTGTGGCCGGTGCTGGCGGCCACCATGGTCGGCGGCTTGCTCGCCGGCGGCATCCAGACCCGCTTTCGCGCCACCTCGGACGTGCTGGCGGTGGATTGGCAAAGACTCAATCCGGTCGAGGGTTTCAAGCGGGTCTTCTCCCGCAGCGCCGCCGTGAGCACCGGAATCGGGATTGTCAAGCTTTCCGTCGTGATCGCCCTTTGTTTTAACGTTACCAAACGGGTGCTGGAAGACCCGATTTTTCACTCCGCCGTGGATCTGGCAAGGATTGCCGGGTTCATGGCAGATTCTGCCTTCCGCATCATCCTGCAAACCGCCGTGGCGCTGGTGGTTTTGGCGGCGGTGGATTATGGCTACCAATTTTGGAAAACCAGCCAGGATCTCAAAATGACCAAACAGGAGGTCAAGGAGGAAAGCAAACACACCGATGGCAACCCCCAGGTTCGGGCGCGCCAGCGCCGCCGCCGCCAGGCCATTATCAAGCGCAAGATGCTTGCGGAAGTGCCTAAGGCCGATGTGATTGTGACTAATCCAACCCATCTCGCCGTCGCCCTGCGTTACGATAAAAAGACCATGAAAGCCCCCGTCATAGTCGCCAAGGGCGCCCGCCTCAACGCCCTGCGCATCCGGGAAATCGCCCGCCAATTCCAGGTGCCCATCGTGGAAAACAAGCCGCTCGCCCAACTGATGTTCAAGTATGGCCGCGTGGGTGGCGAGATTCCTGCTCAGTTCTACGCCGTGGTGGCCGAGGTGCTGGCGTGGGTCTATCGCGTCAACGCCTACCGCTACTATCGCGAACAAAGTCAATGCTGACCCATTGAAGCCATGTCTCACGCCAAGCCCAAATCCAATCTGAGCCTGTTGTTCAAGCAGGGCGACATCCTCCTGGTCCTGGGGTTGTTCGGCACCGTCTTGTTGATGATCCTGCCGGTCCGTCCGTTCTTCCTGGACGCTTTCCTGGCCGTCAGCATCGCCCTTTCCCTGCTCATCCTCCTTTCCATCCTTTACGTCCGGGAGCCCGCCGAGTTCACCGGCTTTCCCACCCTCCTCCTTTTTATCACCCTCTACCGCTTGTCCCTGAACATCGCTTCCACCCGCCTCATTCTCCTCAACGGCTATGCCGGCCATATCATCGAAACCTTCGGAAATATTGTCGTGCGCGGCAATTATGTCGTCGGCCTGGTGATCTTTTTGATTCTCGCCCTCATCAATTTTATCGTCATCACCAAGGGCGCCGGCCGCATCGCCGAAGTCGCCGCCCGGTTCACCCTGGACGCCATGCCCGGCAAACAGATGGCCATTGACGCCGAACTCAACGCCGGCATCATCAACGAAACCGAGGCCCGCCTCCGCCGCCGCAAGATCGAGCAGGAAGCCGATTTCTACGGGGCCATGGACGGCGCCAGCAAATTTGTCCGCGGCGACGCCATCGCCGCCATTTTGATCACCCTCATCAATGTCCTGGGCGGCTTTGCCATCGGCATTATGCAAAGGGGCATGACCGTCAACGAGGCCCTCCAGCGCTACACCTTGCTCTCCATCGGTGACGGCCTGGTTTCGCAGATCCCCGCCCTCATCACCTCCACCGCCGCCGGCATCCTCGTCACCCGCGCCGCCTCCAAGGAAGAACTGGGCAAGGAACTCACCCGCCAATTGCTCGCCTTTCCCAAAGTCCTGGCCATTTTGTCCGCCATGCTCGTGGTTTTTTCCATTGTGCCGGGGCTGCCCGCTTTTCCGTTCCTGGCCCTCGCCGCCCTCTCGGGCGCGCTGGCTTATCAATTGCATGCCCACGAACCCTTCCTCAAGACCGCCGATGCCGGCGCCGAATCCACCGGCCCGGCCGCCAAGACTTCCGCCGCCGCCAGCGCGGCCGACAAACTGGAGAGTCTCCTCTCCATGGACGCCCTGCAAATCGAACTGGGCTTCGGCCTGGTCGGCCTGGCCGACACCCGCAAAGGCGGCGACCTGCTCGAGCGCGTCACCGGCGTCCGCAAAACCTTCGCCCAGGAAATGGGCGTCATCATCCCCCCCATCCGCCTCCGCGACAATTTGCAATTGGAAGCCAATCAATACCGCTTTCTCTTGAAGGGCAATCCCATCGTCCAGGGCGAGTTGATGCCGGGCCATTGGCTGGCCATGAACGCTTCCAACAGCAAAACCATTTTGAAAGGCCTGCCCACCGTCGAGCCGGTCTTCAAACTCCCCGCCACCTGGATCGCCGACGCCGAGCGAAAAAACGCCGAGGTCAACGGGTACACCGTCGTGGATGCCGCCTCCGTCCTCGTCACCCATCTTTCCGAAACCGTCAAGCATAACTGCCACGAAATCCTCAGCCGCCAGGACGTGCAGACCCTCCTCGACAACCTCAAGCAAACCCACGGCACCGTCGTTTCCGAACTCATTCCCGCCCAGCTCAACGTGGGCCAGGTCCAGCGCATCCTGCAAAATCTTCTCGCCGAGGGCGTCTCCATCCGCAACCTCGCCGGCATCCTGGAAAAAGTCAGCGATTACGCCAGCGTCACCAAAAACCCCGACGAATTGTCCGAGCACGCCCGCCGCGCCCTCGGCTCCCAGATCATCAAGCCCTTCCAGGGCGACAAAGGCGGGTTGCAGGCCATCACCCTGGATCCGCGGCTCGAGCAGCAAATGGCCCAATGCCTGCGCCAAACCCCCACCGAAATCAGCCTCACTCTCGAACCCAAACTCGCCCGCCACGTCATGGATTCCCTGTCCCAGCGCATCCAGCAATTATTGACAGCGGGCCTGCCCCCGGTGGTGATGTGCGCCCCGCAGCTCCGGCTGGGGTTCCGCCGCTTTTTCGAGACCGCCTTTGCCGAGCTGACCGTCCTCTCCTACGCCGAAATCCCTCCGCGCGTGGAAATTCAAAACGCCGGCATCGTCCCCTGCCCCGAGTAACCTGGATGGCCACTCGCCCAAACAGCCGAAGAAATGTTGCCAAAGCACTTTGACATTTCGCCGGCCTTCGATATCTTTGCCAAAGAAAACGCTTCCATGAAATCGCTCATTCGTTGCAGTGCGGGGTTGCTGGCGTTTCAGATTGGCCTGGCCTCTCTCTGCGCCCGCCAGATTCTCCTGCAGCCGCAGGGGCGCGGCTCGATGACCATCAACGACATCTCCAACGTGCGCGTCGGCGCGCCCTCCGCCGACGGCACGGAACTGGACCTGACCATGGACGTCACCTACGATGGCACGCGCGGCCAGAGCGCGCGCATTGTTCCCATTATCACCGACCGGAAGAATCCGGAAGTCTCGCATTGGTTTGGAGCCGAAACGAGGCTGGTCGGCCAGGGCCGCGCCACCGTGACGGTCCACATCAAGTTTTTCAATGACGAACCGGGTGTCCCGCCCGAACTGACCACCGACCGCATCCGCGTCTTGATGCTCAACGAGGGCGGCAACAGCGTGATCGGTGAAAGCCCCGTCCTCAAAACCATCAAATGGGGCAACCCGAACATCAAACCGGTCCCGTTGCAGCGGGCCGCGGTTGTGGCCGTGGACGATGCCAAGGCCGCGCAATTGGCCGCCGAAAACAAGCTGGCGGCCCAGCGCGCCCAAGCCGAGGCCGAGGCGCGCGCCAACCAACTGGCCCAATTGCAGGCCCAAGCCGAACAAAAAGCCCGCGACGCCGCCCGCCTCAAGGAGGAAGCCGCGCGTTTGAAAGCCGAGGCCGAAAACAAACGGCTCGCCGAGGAAAAGCGCCTGGCGGATGAAAAGGCCAAAGCAGACGCCGAAGCCAAACGGATTGCGGAAGAAAAACGCCTCGCGGAAGAAAAACGGATGGCGGAGGAAAAACGCGCCGCCGAGGAAAAGCGGATCGCCGAGGAAAAGGCCAGGGCCGACGCGCAAGCCAAAGCGGAGGCCGAAGCCAAACGGATCGCGGAAGAAAGACGCGCGGCTGAGGAGAAAGCCCGCCAGGAAAACGAAGCCAAGGCCAGGGATCTGGCGCGCTTGCAGGAACAAGCGGCCGCGCAGGCCCGCGAAGCCGAACGGTTGCGGGTTGCGGCCGAAAACCAACGGATCGCCGAGGAAAAGCGCCTGGCCGATGAAAAAGCCAAAGCCGATGCCGAAGCCAAACGGATTGCGGAAGAAAAACGCCTTGCGGAGGAGAAGCGCGCCGCCGAGGAGAAGCGCGTCGCCGATGAAAGACGTTTGGCCGAGGAAAAGGCCAAGGCCGACGCGCAAGCCAAACGGATCGCCGAGGAAAAGCGCCTGGCCGATGAAAAAGCCAAAGCGGACGCCGAAGTTAAACGGATTGCGGAAGAAAGACGCCTTGCGGAAGCCCAGCGGGTTGCCGAGGAAAAGCGCGTCGCCGATGAAAAGCGGTTGGCCGAGGAAAAGGCCAGGGCCGACGCGCAAGCCAAACGGATCGCCGAGGAAAAGCGCCTGGCCGATGAAAAAGCCAAAGCGGACGCCGAAGCCAAACGGATTGCGGAAGAAAAACGCCTGGCGGAAGAGAAGCGGATTGCCGAGGAGAAGCGCCTCGCGGAGGAAAAGCGTTTGGCCGACGAAAAAGCCAGGGCCGACGCGGAAGCCAAACGAATCGCCGAGGAAAAGCGCCTGGCCGATGAAAAGGCCAAAGCGGACGCCGAAGCCAAACGGATTGCCGGTCTCGCCGCGGAACAACGTCTGGCCGAAGAAAAACGGCTGGCTGACGCAAAAGCCAAAGCGGATGCGGAAGAAAAACGGGTTGCGGAAGAGAAGCGGGTTGCCGAGGAGAAGCGCCTCGCGGAGGAAAAGCGGATTGCCGAACAGAAGCGTTTGGCCGATGAAAAGGCCAAAGCGGACGCCGAAGCCAAGCGGATTGCCGAGGAAAAGCGCGTGGCGGAGCAGAATCGGATCGCCGAACAGAAGCGCCTTGCGGAGGAAAAGCGGCTGGCCGACCAACAGGCCAAGGCCGATGCCGAAGCCAAACGGATCGCCGAGGCAAAGCGCCTGGCCGATGAAAAGGCCAAAGCCGACGCCGAGGCCAAACGGGTTGCCGAAGAAAAGCGGCTGGCCGACCAACAGGCCAAAGCCGACGCCGACGCCAAACGGATTGCGGAAGCACAGCGCGTTGCGGAAGAAAAGCGGATGGCGGAAGAAAAGCGCGCCGCCGAGGAAAAGCGGCTCGCCGAGGAAAAGGCCAAGGCCGACGCGCAAGCCAAAGCGGATGCCGAAGCCAAACGGATCGCGGAAGAAAAACGGATAGCCGAGGAGAAAGCCCGCCAGGAAAACGAAGCCAAAGCCAGGGATCTGGCGCGCTTGCAGGAACAAGCGGCGGCGCAGGCCCGCGAAGCCGAACGGTTGCGGGTTGCGGCGGAAAACCAACGGATCGCCGAGGAAAAGCGCCTGGCCGATGAAAAAGCCAAAGCGGACGCCGAAGCCAAACGGATTGCGGAAGAAAAGCGCCTCGCGGAAGAGAAGCGGGTTGCCGAGGAGAAGCGCGTCGCCGAAGAAGCGCGCTTGGCCGGGGAAAAGGCCAAGGCCGACGCGGAAGCCAAACGGATCGCCGAGGAAAAGCGCCTGGCCGAGGCGCAAGCTAAAGCCGACGCCGAAGCCAAACGGATTGCGGAAGAAAATCGTCTGGCGGAGGAAAAATTGCGGCTGGAAAACGAGGCCAAGGCCGCGGAGCTTGCCCGCCTCCAGGCGGAGGCAGACAAGCAGGCCCAGGAAGCCGAGCGCCTCAAGACCGAAGCCGCCGCCAGGAAAGCGGCTGAAGAAAAACGCCTCGCCGACGAAAAAGCCAGCGCCGAGGCCGCAGCCAAAATCGCCCCCATCACCCCTGCCGCCTCCGCCCGGGGGCCTTCCTTCGTCCTTTCCAAAACGGCCAAAACCAAGGTCAGCAACGTGGATGTTCTCCACCGCAGCTTGGATCGCAGCGAAATGACCATCGGGGTCGAATACGCCTACGCCGCCGCCGACGCCCTGGGCACGATGGGCGTTGACTTCGCCAGCACCGATGACCCGTCCGCCAGCTCCTATTTCACCAGTCCCGCCATAGAAATTGGCAAGACCAGCCGCCCTTTCGTCCTCTTTCCCGTCAAGTTCAATCCCGCCTCCGGGGCCGTCCCCAAAGGCGGTTCCTTCGGCACCGACAAAATCTGGGTTTATCTGGCCGGGCCGGCAGGTGAAAAACAATATATCTCCAGCGCCACCATGCTTCTCATGTGGCATCCTCCGGGTGGCGCCCCCGCCGCCGCGACCGTCGCCGCCTCCCCCGCCGCCTCCCCAAGCGCCGCCCAGATCGAAAGCGTCAAGCAGAACAACCCCTTCAGCGGTTCGGTCACCGTCCGTTACAACCTGGGCGCTGACTCCGGCCTGATCCATCTTCGCATTTACGATTCCGCCAAACCGGAAAGCGCCGACTGGTTTGAATCCGAGGATGTTCCCGTCAAGTCCGGCCCCGGTTTGAATCTGGTCCATGTCAGCGTCCCGCCGGAGTCCAAAGGCCCGGCCCTCTTCAGCGCCGACACCATTGAAATCACCCTCCTGGATGGCAAGGGCAACGTGCTGACAACCGTCAAGACCAAATCCAACATGAACTGGGCCAAGCCGCCCAAATGAGCCATCCAGTCATGGCCGCGTCCGCACCAGCGTTTTGACCGCCCGATTGCCCGCGCTCATGCGGCGAAACAGTTCCGGCAAGTCCGCCAGCGCGCATTCGCCCGTCACAAAATCCCGCGCCGAAACCACCCCCGTCTCAATCAGTTCCAGCGCGCGGCGCAGGGCGCGCGGCGTGTGGTGAAAACTGGAAAGCAGCGTCAGGCTGGAATAGTGCAGCCTTTCGGTTTCCAGGGTCACCCGGGTTCCCGCCGGGCAGCCGCCGAACCAATTCACCTTCCCGCCCTTGCCCGCCAGCCGCGCGGCCGCTTCCCATGTCTCCGGTTTTCCCACCGCTTCGATCACCAGGTCGAAGCCGCCCCCGCACGCGCCGTTCACCGCCTCCGCCAGATCGCTTCGTCCCGCGAGGTCAACGATCCCGGCCCCCAGTTTTGCCGCCGCCGCCAGCCGCTCCGCTCCCCGTCCGGCCATCGTGACCGCGCATTGCCCGTGCCGCGCCAGCGCGGCGAACATCAGCCCAATCGGCCCGCTCCCAATCACCAGCGCCCGCTGGCCGGGGCGCGGCTGCAACTCCTCCCAGCCTTGCGCCACGCAGGCCAGCGGTTCGGTCAGCGCCGCGTCCGCGAACGCCGTCCCCGCTTTGAGACGGAGGAGATTCTTCCGCGCAACCCGCGCCGGGATGACGACCGATTCCGCGTAGGCGCCGTTGAGAAAAAGCAGGTCGTCGCAAAGGTTTTCCCGCCCCTCCCGGCAATAACGGCAACTCCCGCACGGCGCGGAATTGCCCGCCACCACCGCCTCGCCCGCGCGCCAGTCCGTCACGCCCGGCCCCAGTTCGCATATCCGCCCCGCCATCTCGTGTCCAAAGACCGCCGGCGGGGAAATCATTTTGGCGTGATAACCGCGTTTGAAAACCTTCAAGTCCGTCCCGCAGGTCAGCGCGGCCTCGATGGCCACGCGCACCTCCCCCGGCTGGAGGGGGCGCGGCGGGACTTCCTCCACCCGCAAATCTTCCCGCCCGTGGAGCACGGCTGCTTTCATGCGCGCAAAGATGATCCGGGCATTTCCTGCGCCGCCGTTTTCGCCACAATTTCCCGCAGCGTCGTGCCCGGGCGAAATCCGGTCAGGCGCGCCAGCTTGTCCAACACCGGTTTGCGCCGCATCATGTCCTCAAACCCCGCCGCGTAAGCCTTCTCGTAGGGCACCAGCTCGATGGGCGAGCGCGATTGCAAAATCTCAATCACCAGTTCCGCCAGCCGCCGGATGCTGATTTCCTCCGAACCGCCGACATTGACCGCCTGCCCGCGCGCGGCGGGGCAATTCTGCAGCCGCGCCAGCGCCTCCACTGTGTCAAGCACATAACAAAAACAGCGCGTCTGCCGCCCGTCCCCATGCACCCGCAGCGCCTCCCCGCTCCGCGCCGCCTGCAAAAAGCGCGGCAGCACCATCCCGTATTGTCCGGTCTGGCGCGGCCCGACGGTGTTGAACAGCCGCGCGATCACCACCGGCGTTTTCCGCTCCCGGGCGTGGGCCAGCGCCAGAAACTCGTCCATCAATTTGGAGCACGCGTAACCCCACCGGCTCAAATGCGGCGGCCCGATCAGCAAATCGTCCTCCTCCGCGAACGCCGGCCTTTGGCTTTTCCCGTAAACCTCCGAGGTCGAAGCCAGCAAAAAGGGGGTTCGGTGCGCGCTGGCCGCGTCCAGAATCGCCTGCGTCTCCCGCAAATTCGTCTCGATGGAGGCCAGCCCGGAATTCATCACCAACTCCACCCCCACCGCCGCCGCCAGATGATAAATGCACTCCGCCTCCGCCGCCACCCGCCCCAGATCGGGGCAGTGGGAAATTTTGGACACGATGACTTGGAGCCGCGGATGGGACCGGACGGCCTGCAAATTCTCCAGCCGGCCCGTCGAACAATCATCAATGACCGTCACCCATTTCCCCTCCGCCAGCAGCCGTTCCACCAGATGCGAGCCGATAAATCCCGCGCCGCCCGTTACCAAAATGTGATCGCCGCCAGTCATGTGGGTTCCATTCAGAGCAAATAACCCCGCTCCAACCCGTAAGAAACACCGCCCTCCCAATTCGTGGTCAGATGCGTCCTGACGGTGTTAAAAAGGTGCTCCACAACATCGGGATAGATCGGATTCTTTTCGTAATCTGGCAGAAAACGATACTCGCGGTCTGTGTTCTTTTGTTTCCGCAGCACATAAATCTGGTCCACTTTGAATTTCCGAAGATTTACGTTTTCAGTCAATTTCAGCCATTCGGCAACCACGATGTAAAGGGCGTTTGGATTCCGAAACTTGAGTTGTTCGGCAGCGGTTGAAGAACCTTCCAGCATCGTCTTGTCCAGGTAAGTCTTGCACTCAATGGCCACGGCGGGAATTTGGAAGTGATGCAGTTCCCCTTTTTCCTGGCCGGCGCAGTTTAGGCGCGCGCTCACGCTGACACCGATCGCAAAGTCATGATCTTTTTTCTCAATGTGCGCATGAGGCGTTTCGAGCATGGATGTGTAGTTTGGCGGCATGAAGAATATATCTTTGAATGTGTTGGCTTTCCCGATGAGCGCGTTCTCGGTAAATTCTCGGACCAGATCGCGGAACAGGAAGTAAATGAATTCTTCCAAAACGGATGAGTGGAGATTCGAGCGCGAGTCAAACTTCTCCGCATACTTTTGTTGGTCAATGAAATTCTTGTAAGTCGTGAAATGGGCGATGCGTTGACGAAGCGTGTCTGTGTCTTGAGCCATTGCGCTTCTGCTTGGCCCTTTCAATTCCTGATTGGCTGTTCGCCACACTTCATATTGTTGGCGAATCTCCCTCAAGAACTGCCGGGACTCCGCATCGGCGTACTTGACCTCAGTGGTTTCCTTCTGTTGAAGATTGTCACCGTGAACATGCATATTCAGTTCTGAATCCGGTTTTGGTTTGGGTCAGCAAGTTGTCCGCAATCGCCTTCGCCAACAACGGCGGCACCGCATTGCCGATTTGATTATATTGGCAAAGATGTTTCTCCTCGGTGCGGCCTTCGCGAGCCAGCAGCTTGTGGCTAACCACCGTCGGCTTGCCTTCGAACCCAAAGGAATCCGGGAAGGATTGAAGTCTTGCCCCCTCGCGCGGTGTGAAATTCCTGTGCTGATAGGGATGGACGAAATTGGCGTAAAACGAAGCGGGGATGGTGTGGCAAGGCCTGTCCGGATGCATCCGACGATTATTCTGGTCATAAACCTTGCCAGAAATTTGCCCGTTGCCGTTGCGCTTCAGCGGACGCAGGTGTTGAGCGACGTCAGAAACGGATTGGCCGCAGGCCATCGCGGAAAAGCGCTCCACCATGCGTTTGGAGTGGCGCATCGCCGTATGATTCCAAAGCCGCACGCTGCCCGCTCTTATAGCGCGCTGATAATCGTTCAGCGGTTCTCGTGTGTAATCCTGGATTTCATTTCCCTCGCCCGCTTCCAACGCCGGCAAATCAGAAATTGCCTCCCACAAAGTCGGGCAACGCTCCAACGAACCCCCAAAAAAGTCGTTCACCCCGCCTCCAATGCAATGCGTGGCGCTCGGGAACGGCCTCTCCAGCTCGCGAGCCGAGGCAACAACGAACAAACGTTTCCGAATCTGCGGAATGCCAAAGTCAGTTGCCTCAAGAACACTGTGCGTTACATGGTAGCCCAATTCCTTCAACTCGTGCTCGACAATTCCGATTACCGATTCACCATGATGCGTGCGCGCTTTTTCGATGTTTGGAACATTCTCCATGATCACGTAATCCGGCTGCAGCGCCCGCGCAACACGAAGGAATTCCACAAATAAGGAATTTCTGGGATCGGTTGGATCGCCAGCGCTCTTCCGGCAAACGGAGAAACCCTGGCAGGGAGGGCCACCGAGCAGAATGTCTGGCTGGCGTCTCGCAAAAACATCCCGAAGCTCGTCATCACCGATCAATCGGATATCTCGCATGATGACAAGAGCATCCCTGTGATTGCGGGCAAACGTCTCACTGGCCCACGAGTCAACCTCAATCCCGCCGACAACTCTGCATCCGGCCAACTCAAATCCAAGACTGAATCCGCCAGCTCCCGCAAATGTGTCTAAAACAGTCAGCTTTTCTCCTGGATTCATGCCCTCGCCGCTCCCGAGGTACGGAGGCGGTTCTTCCCGCAAAACCAAGGCCGCTGGCTTTTCAGAGGGGCGGCTGGGTGGCGGGCGAACCCTCTTTCGCGCTTTTGAGCGGGAGCTCTTTCCGTGTTTCAGCATGGCGTAATTTTGTCGAAGGCTTCACACAATTTCGAGTCAAATCTTTGCGGGTCGCCGGCAGTCCGGAAATTCCATCCATGGATCCTTTTGCATTGAACCCGGCGGTTGGAACCCTACACTGGCCGCCGTGAATGGTCAGAGCCTGCTGCTCCTGTTGGTCCGCGTCAACGTCCTGAACTGGTGGCGGCGGCTGAAATCCGTTCATAAGACCTCGGGCGCGATGGCGCTGGCCGTCGTCTCGTTCGTCGTCGCCTATCAGGCGCTCTCCTTCCTGCTCTTCTCCCGCGGGTTCCGGTTTGTCAACAAGTTTCCGGCCCTGGGGGCGCTGTTGCTGGAGCGGCTCTTCTTCCTGCTCTTCGCCTTCCTGCTCGTGTTGCTGCTCTTCAGCAATCTGGTCATCGGCTACGGCAATTACTTCCGCAACCGCGAAACGCAGCATCTCCTCAGCCTGCCCATCCCGGCCCGGGTGATCTTTCAATGGAAATTCATCGAATCCACCGTGCTGGCCTCGTGGGCTTTTCTGTTTCTCATCGCCCCGCTGCTGGCGGCTTACGGCCTGAGCCGGGGCGTCCCGTGGTATTATTACCCGATGACGGGGGTGTCCATCGCTTTGTTCATTGTTCTGCCGGGGGTGGCCGGGGCGTGGGTCGCGCTGGTCCTGGCGCGGTATCTGGACCGGCGCGCCTTTCAAGTGCTGGCCCTGCTGGCGTTGCTGGTGTTGCTGCCGCTGCTGGCCGTTTGGTTCCGGCCGCAAGCGATGCCGGAAGATTCGATGGACACCCGCGTCTTGTCCAATCTGGACATGCTGCTGACGCGCACCCGGTTTGCCGAATGGCCGTGGCTGCCCAGTTTTTGGCTTTCCACCGGCATGATGCAGTGGGCGGAAGGCGCGCTGGCGTCGGCCGGTTTCTTTCTCCTGGTGCTCCTGAGTCATGTTCTGTTTTTTGGCTCCATTTCGTTTGTTTGCGCCGGAAAGGTTTTTCAGGAGTCCTTCTCCATGGTGCAGAGCCGGGACAGCATCTTCGTCCGCTGGGGCTGGTTCCAAAAATGGCGGCGCCGCAACCGGCGATTCGATTATCGCATCGGCCCGATGGAAAAATTCTTCCGCTTTCTTTTCCGCCCGCCGCCCGACACCCTGGCGCTGCTGGTCAAGGACGCCCGCCTGTTCTGGCGCGACACCGCCCAATGGGGCCAGACGCTGGTCCTGCTGGGGCTGCTGGCCGTCTATATTATCAATCTGCGCCATTTCTCCGAGCAATTGACCAATCCGTTTTGGGCGCATCTGGTTTGCTACTTGAACCTCGGCGCGTGCGCGCTCAATCTGGCCACGCTGACCACGCGCTTTGTTTATCCGCAATTCTCCATGGAAGGCAAACGGCTTTGGATCATCGGCCTGGCGCCGCTGGGCCTGGCGCGGGTGTTGCGGATAAAATTCTGGCTGGCCAGCCGGGCCGCCCTCATCGTCAGCCTGGGCCTCATCCTCCTTTCCTGCCACTTGCTGCGCATCCCCATGGGCCGCGCGCTCTATCTGGGCCTGATCATCGGGACGATGACGTTCACCCTCACCGCGCTGGCCACGGGATTGGGCGCGCTCTTTCCCAATTTCCGCGAGGAACATCCGGCGAAAATCGTCAGCGGATTCGGCGGCACGCTTTGTTTGGTGGCCAGTTTTCTTTACATTGCCGGCTCCGTCACGCTGCTGGCCATGGGTTCCCCCTGGGGCTGGCACGGGGAAACTTCCGTCCTCTGGATTTTGGGAAGCTGGGCGGGCTTCGCCGCGCTTTCCGCGGCGGTGGGCTGGCTCCCGTTCCGCCTGGGCCTGCGCCGCGTCGAACAATTTGAACTGTAATCCTCTCCAGCGCGCGCCGGCCGCAACTCCAATCCTTGCAACCGCCGCCTGATTCGCTAAGATAACGGCGTAACTCAGATGGCATCCATTATGACTCGTTTAACGGACGACGAACTTGAAGCTCTGCTCAACGATCTCGAATCTGACCGGGTTGAGCGCAAGGAGTCTTGGACGGGGGACGCGCCCGACAAAGGGTGCCAGACCATTTGCGCCTTTGCCAACGACCTGCCAAACCACCGGCAGCCGGGGGTGCTTTTTATTGGCGCTGATGACGGTGGAAATCCGACGAACCTGACAATAACCGACCAATTGCTGACGACCCTGGCTGACACCCGGGCCAATGGAAATATACTTCCACCGCCAACCATGACGGTTGAAAAGCGAGTTCTCAAAGGCGCTGCCATCGCGGTCGTCACTGTCTGGCCGGCGGATGCCCCTCCGGTTCGTTACAAAGGCAGAATATGGCTGCGCGTCGGCCCCAGCCGCCGCATGGCCACGGCACAGGATGAGCGCATCCTCAACGAAAAGCGGCGGCATCAGGATATACCGTTCGACATCTGGCCGCGGCCTTCCGCCAAGCTCGGCGACCTCAGCCGCGCCTTCTTTGAGGAGGAATATCTGCCCGGAGCCTTCGCGCCCGAAATACTCGCGGCCAACGCGCGCAGCTACGAACAACGTCTTTCGGCCTGCCGCATGATTGTCGCTGAGGACGAACCCATTCCCACGGTGCTCGGGCTGCTGGTTCTGTCCCGCGCGCCTGCCCGCTGGCTGCCGGGCGCCTACGTTCAATTTCTGCGGGTGCAGGGCAAGGAATGGAGTGATCCCATTGTGGATGAAGCGGTTTTGGACGGCCATCTCTCCTCTATGATCCGGCGCCTGGACGAGAAGATGGCCGCGCATAACCGCGTGGCGGTGGACTTCACTTCTCAGGACCGCGAGGTCAGGCGCTTCCTATACCCCCCCGTTGCTCTTCAGCAATTGACGCGCAATGCGGTCATGCACCGGACCTACGAGTCCACCAATGCCCCCGCGCGCGTCTATTGGTTTGACGACCGGATTGAAATCATGAATCCCGGCGGCCCCTTCGGCAATGTCACTGCGGCCAACTTCGGCCAGCCGGGCAACGCCGATTATCGCAACCCTCATCTGGCGGAAGCCATGCGGGTGTTGCATCTGGTTCAGCGGTTCGGCGTCGGCATCGCCCTGGCCCAGGCGGCCTTGCGGGAGAACGGCAACCCTCCCGCCTCTTTTCAGGTGGATGAAAGCATGATCTTTGCCCGCGTCTATCCTGCCAAGCTCTAACCGGCATGGCCGTCTCGAACGCCTTATCGAGGACAACAAGGCGCGCTACTATGAAGTTCTCGAACAAAGTTCGCACGGCTGGCACGAAGGCAAACACGACCCGTGGCCGGCGCTGAATTTTCTGCTCTACATCCTCACCCAAGCCTGCAAGGAGTTCGAGCAGCGCCTTGGCGAAATTAAAAGCATCCCCGGCGAAAAGACCGCCGTGGTTGTTGCTGCCATTCAACGCCAGATCGGTTCGTTCGCCGTTGGGGACCTGAAAAACGCCTGTCCCGGCGTCAGTTTGGATATGATCCGGCACGTCCTCGACCAATTGCGCTCGGAGAAAAAAGTCCGCTGCCTGGGTCGCGGACGATCCTCTCGCTGGGAAAAAACGGGGAATTAGGTAATCGGAATGCAATTCGGTAATAAATCAGGTAATGCCTCCAATGTGCGGGGTGGATCGGGGAAGCGTCTTAACTCATGAACAAGCCCATGGAACAGTGTATTGACTCACGAACTGGGTATGAAACCACGTTTTGAATGTAACACCCTAACAACCGGCCAAACATAAAAAAGGGACGGACTGAGCCGCCGTGTTGTCGGCGTTGGGCGCACAATGGAGCCGGCAGATGTGAACTGAATCGCCACATCTTCCAGCCTGGCCGTCATCGGCGGTTTCAAAAACGGGGGCTTTCCATGCTCAACGACTTTGAGTAATGTATGCCATGCCTTCGCGTTTCGGCACTGGTGAACTATATGGCTTTGATTTCAGCGGGCTCGCGCCCGCGCAGATTCGCGAGTTGTCCTCGGCTCCGCACACGAGCTTGGTGTGTCCCTTCAAACCGGTGCCACCGGGAAAGCCGGTGGCCAAATGCAACAAGAAAGGTGGCGTGTGTTCCCTCCGTCAGTTTGTGCTGGATGAAAAGGGAAGGGTCGAGGGAAAGGGTGAACCTGTAACGACCTGCCCGAATCGCTTCTTACAGGCGAACTTGATTGCACAGTGGGTCGGCGAAACCCTGCTTGGGACACCCAGTCCGCTGGTGATTTCGGAATTGCCGTTTCTGATGGGCGAAACTCACGCTGACGAGGAGGCGGACCAGGACGCGGTTGGGAAGATTGACGAGGTGCTCGTGAACGCGGAAGGCGGGATGCTCCGATGGTGTGCGTTGGAGATTCAGGCCGTCTACTTTTCCGGGGGCAGTATGGAAAACGACTTCAAGGTCATGCGAGAGTGGACCGGGCCCGGCGTGCCATTTCCAAGGGTTCAACGGCACCCGGATTTCCGTTCATCGGGCCCGAAGCGGCTGATGCCCCAGTTGCAAATCAAGGTGCCAACGATCAGCCGGTGGGAATATCAGTTTCTCTACGCCTCTTTTCAGAAAAAAATGTTGGAAGCCCGCCAAGCTTAGTTCACTATTACCGTCTCAAAATGGCTAACAATCAAAAAATGCCGCCCGTTGAAACCGAAAGCTTCTGCCGAAATGAAATTGAGCGGATGCTGAAGAATTCACAGACTAAGGTTATAATGCCGGTGATAACGTTAGGCCTCTTGCGAGAGTTCACCAAAACGGGCCAACGCGTTTTTTCGGATAATGAAATAAAGAAAACCTACGAGGCAGCGGTAAGCAGTCTGAAGGTGTTCTTGGGCCATGACGTCCACATTGGCGCAAAATACTACGATTCCTACGGTCTGCGGATGTCGCGTTACAGCGTCCTCAAATCTGTCGCACACCTGAAATATCAGCTGTTGGCGCCGTACTCGAGTTTGGCTGAGTCCCTGTGCGAATGGATACCGGTACGGGTCCGGAGTCATATCGAGGAAAGATTGGGGATCGTTCCTCTTTTGCGAAACCCAGCCACGCGGGTGGCTTACGCTGAAGACAAAAGCGTGTTTCTCGGCTTGATCCGCGAGCAAATCGACAAAACAGGTGCTAATTTTGAGATTTTTACTTTTGCGGTCATCAAAGTTCACCTCGAGAAATTTGCCTGCAAAGTGTATCGAGATACGCGGACGTCGTCGCACGACAAAGGCGTCGATCTCTCAACGAATTTCGGGGTTGTCTATCAAGTCAAGAAATTGCGGGTTCATACCGAATCCGAGGCTGACCGAATTTATGCCGAATTGAAGGCAAACTTCGACAGCGAGCGTTTGCAGGATGGGAATGTCATCCTCGTAATCGACGACATTTCGAAACAGGTCAAAAAATACCTGATTGACATGAAGGTGCAATCCATCAGCAAGGAAGACGTGCTGAAGATGGCTCTCAGCTTCGACGAGCCCGAAGACCGCCAGAAGGTTCTGCGGATAGTATATGAAGAATTCCGGCGCGAATATTCCAGCACGTTGAAATGATGCCACGCTGCTTACGCCGCGAGTATCTGCCGCGGGCTGGCACTATGGCACGTCAATTCTTCCGCTGCGCCCTCGGCATCGCTCTCGCGCCGGAAAAACCTCTCGAACTTTGTCACATAATCCACTGGGTAGTTGCCTTCGACGACGCTGGTTGTTGCGCCGCCAAAGCCGTCAGCTTCTACGACTACCGAATCGCCCGGGCAGACATTCAAGGCTGCAAGGTAAATTACTTCGCCCCTCTGGCTGATTCCGAGTTCTTCGCGGATGGCGTCAGCCTTGGATTGGAGGTCCTGGAGTTCAGCGAGCTTTTCTGTGTTGTTCATATTCATTCATATTAGCGGTTTGAGTCTCATCCACTTGGAAAGTGCCTTGCCGACAAGCACCTTGTCCAGCTTTGCGTGCTTTGCCGCCCTGCTCGCGATGGCCTGGGTCTCGAAATCAAACTCTGAGGCGAGCGCGGCGATCTCGTGGGTGTTGTCGTAGGTCAAAAGAACGTCCCCTTTGACGCTTGCCAGCAAGCCGAACAAGCTGCGGTGGTCAACTTGCCAGTGGGCGTAGAGCCGTTTCGAGGCGACGGTGTACGGCGGGTCCGCGAAGAAGGCAGTCGTTTCGTCGTCGGCGTATCGCCGGACAACTTCAAACGCGTCGCCTTCAATAAAGGAGAAGCGCTCGCGCACGCCCGCGATCTCTTGGATGCGTCGCGCCAGCGTTTCCGGATACCAGCGCGAATTGAGACCGCGCCCATTCTCGCCGGTCTTCACGAGCCCCGCTCCCTCGGCCATAATGCCGCCCCTTTGAACGCGATTCCTGAGGATTACGGCAAAGGCGCGTTCGCGCTGGGTGACGGGCTCTTTGCGTAGAACGGCTGTGACACTCTCACGGTTTAGCTCGAAATTCAGGATTTGGTCGGCGAGCCATTTTGCCTGGCCGCCTAGAATTGTGTGCCAGACGGAGGCCACATTCGGGTCGCTTTCAACGAAAACGACGTGTTCGGCGAGGCCTTCGAAACCCGCGGTCAGGCCAACAATTCCACCTCCGGAGAAAGGCTCCACCAGAACGCCCACGGGTTTTTGGTTCTGAGCCAGCCAAGAGCGGATGTACGGAACAAGCCACGTTTTGCCCCCCGGGTAACGGAACGGAGAGCGCTGCGGGACTGAAGCAATGTTCACCGGCTTGGTCATTTCGACGTCTTCGGCAGTGCGGTATGCGACCGCGCCATCGTGGATTTCATCGGGGTGGGTTTTGTCGTCCAACTCGTGCGCGTAGCGTAAGACTGCTGGCGCGAGCGTTTGCGGCACTCTGACAACAGTAGTGTTGCCGAGTTTCCACTTTGGCCGAAAAGAGGTTGATGAGCGAGCCATAATGAACCCTTGTAACACGGGTTTAATGGCGTGGCAAGAGAAATTGTTACATGGGCGCAATCTGCGCCACTTATGGTTGCGGGAGGAAAAGACCGAGTCATCAGTTACGGCTCTTCGGTCGAGACGGCGGGCTGGCCGTTGAGCGCGGCCAGCATGGCGCGCCAGGATAGGATGGCGCATTTGACGCGCATGGGAAATTTATGCACGCCGCCCAGGGCGCACAGGCTTCCCATCGCGTCCTCGTCGGCCTGGCCGGTGACCAGCATCTTCTGGAATTGGTCGAAAAAACTCCGCGCCTCCGCCGCGGTTTTGCCCTTGAGTTGCTCGGTCATCAGCGAGGCGGAAGCCTTGGAAATCGCGCAGCCCGCGCCCTGAAAGCTCACGTCGCGGATGACATCGTGGTCGAGCTTGAGAAACACCGTGAAATGATCGCCGCAGAGCGGATTGTCGCCTTCGGCCCGGCGGTTGGCGTCCGGAAGGGCGCGGAAATTGCGCGGGCTGCGGTTGTGATCCAGAATCACTTCCTGGTAAAGGTCGTTCAAGTCGTCGTTCATGAACAACCGTTACGGTTTGTCCTGGGGGTGTGAGACAGAATTCTTCGCCTTCCCGGTAGGGCAGAGCTGCTGCTCTGCCCTGAAAGCTCGGGCGGCGCGGCAGCGCCGCCCTACCAGGGATGTGAGGATCTTTGTCATGCGCCCTTGTCCCGGAAGCGTTCTGTCAACATCAGGTTGAGGCGGGCGCGCACGGGTTCCAGCGGGATGCGGTCCACCACGCCGCTGGCAAAGGCGCGGACCATGATCTGGCGGGCGTGCTCCAGCCCGATCCCGCGCGAACGGAGATAAAAAACCGCCTCCTCGTCCATTTGCCCGACGGTGGCGCCGTGGGTGCATTTGACGTCGTCGGCAAAGATTTCCAGTTGGGGTTTGGTGTTCACGACGGCGTCGTCGGAGAGGAGCAGGTTGCGGTTGGTTTGTTTGGCGTTGGTTTTTTGGGCGTCCTGGCGGACAAAAATCTTGCCGTTGAACACGCCATGGGCGCGCCCGGACAAGACGCCGTGGTAGAACTCATGGCTTTCGCAGCGGGGCTGGGCGTGATCCACCACGGTGTGGTGATCGGCCAGTTGCTCGCCCCGCACCAGGTAGAGGCCGTTGAGAATGCACCCGGCATTTCTGCCTCGAAAAATCGTTTGAATCTGGTGCCGGGCCAGGCGCGCGCCGGTGGAGACAGAGTGCGAAGTCCAATGGCTGCCCCGGCCCTGTTGCGCCTGAACGTCGGCGACGTGAAAGGCGCGCTGGTTCTCCTCTTGAATTTTGCAGTGGTCCAGGCGGGCTTCCGCGCCGAGGACCAATTCGGTGACGGTGTTGGTGAAATGGGGAGCGTCGGAAAGGCTGGCGTAAGTTTCCAAAACTTTCATCTCGCTGCGCGCTCCGGCCACAATCAAATTGCGGACATGGGCCGTCGCCCCCGCTTCGCCCGCGGTGGCGATGAAGAGCAAATGCACCGGCTGGGCGATGACTTTTCCGGGGGCCGCGCAGATGAGGGCGCCGTCCCGGAAGAACGCCGTGTTCAAGGCGGTGAAGACCATCGTCTCCTCGTCGGCAATGTCCGTGAGATACCGTTCCAACTCCGGGGCGTTGCCGGCCAGCGCCGCCCGCAGGCTGACGGCTTGAAGATCGCCGCCCGCGGCGGGCAGCGAGGACAGTTCCGCGCAAAAATGGCCGTCCACAAAAACCAGGCGGCACCCTTCCAGGCCGAAAGCAAAGGGGGCGATCTCCCCGGCCGTCAACCGCCGCGCCGGCGGCCTGGCGGGGTGCAGCGGCAGATGCAACAGAGGCGCGATGCGCGTGAAGCGCCATTCCTCGTCTTGGGCCGTGGGAAAACCCAGTTTTACGGCGCGCGCCAGCGCGGTCTGGCGCTTTTGTTTGAGCCAGGCGGGAGCGGAGTCCGCATCGCCGTGGCCGAAAGCCGCCAGCACGTCCGCCAGGCTCAGGCCGGGATGGGGCGGCCCGGCATTCAGAGGCGCGGATAGGGCGGCGGGCCGCGCCGTCCGGAGCGGGGCCTGGTCTTTGGATGGGTCTAAAGTGGAGGTCATGTTGTGGCGCCGGCCGGGGCGGCGGTTTCCTGCGAAACCCAATCATAGCCGCGCTCTTCCAGGGTAAAGGCGAGTTCCTTGCCGCCCGACCGGACGATCCGGCCGTCCACCAGCACATGGACGAAATCGGGCACGATGTAATTGAGCAGCCGCTGATAATGGGTGATGACGAGGGTGGCGTTTTCCGGGCGGCGCAATTTGTTGACACCAGCGGCGACAGCTTTCAAGGCGTCAATGTCCAGGCCCGAATCGGTTTCATCGAGGATGGCGAGGGTGGGTTCCAGGACGGCCATCTGGAAGATCTCGTTGCGTTTTTTTTCGCCGCCGGAAAAGCCCTCGTTGACCGGGCGGTTAAGCAGGGCGGGGTCGAGTTGGAGGATTTTGCTTTTCTCCTTGACCAGCTTGAGGAACTGGACGGGGGCCAGTTCGGCCTGGCCGCGGGACTTGCGGCATTCGTTGAGGGCGGCGCGGAGAAAGTAAGTGCTGTTGACTCCGGGAATTTCCACCGGATATTGGAAGGCGAGGAAAACTCCGGCGCGGGCGCGTTCCTCGGGCTTCATGGCCAGGAGGTCGGCGCCCTGGAAGAGGACGGAGCCGGCGGTGACCTGGTATTCGGCGCGTCCGGCCAGGATTTGGGCGAGGGTGCTCTTGCCGCTGCCGTTGGGGCCCATGATGGCGTGGACCTCCCCCGCCTGGAGCGACAAACTGAGGTTCTTAAGAATCGGCCTGCCCTCCACGCCGGCCGACAAATTGCGAATGTCCAAGAGTTCCATGTTTTGCGGTAATTTATGTGATAAAGGTTGCCATCAAATTCGCGGCCGCCCGAAACACGGACGCCCTCCGCCGCGGCTCACCCGACGCTGCCTTCGAGGCTGATCCCCAGCAGTTTTTGCGCCTCCACCGCGAATTCCATCGGCAAATGCTGGAACACCTCCTTGCAGTAGCCGTTGACGATCATGTTGACGGCGTCCTGCGTGGAGATGCCCCGCTGGTTGCAATAGAAAATCTGGTCTTCGCCGATCTTGGAAGTCGAGGCCTCGTGCTCGACGGTGGAGGAACTGTTCCGGACCTCCACATAAGGGAAGGTGTGCGCCCCGCAGCGGTCTCCCATCAGCAGCGAATCGCATTGCGAATAATTGCGCGAGCCGGCGGCGCTCTTGAGGATTTTCACCAGGCCGCGATAGCTGTTCTGGCCGCGGCCGGCCGAGATGCCCTTGGAGACAATCGTGCTGCTGGTGTTCCTGCCGGAATGGACCATTTTCGTCCCGGTGTCGGCCTGCTGTTTGTGATTGGTCAGGGCGACGGAATAGAACTCGCCCACCGAGTTGTCGCCCATCAGCAGGACGCTGGGATATTTCCAGGTGATGGCCGAGCCGGTTTCCACCTGGGTCCAGGAGATTTTGGAGTTCCGCCCGGCGCACTTCCCGCGCTTGGTCACGAAATTGTAAATGCCGCCCTTGCCGTCCTTGTCGCCCGGATACCAGTTTTGCACGGTGGAATACTTGATGTTGGCGTTCTCCAGCGCGATCAGTTCCACCACGGCGGCGTGCAACTGGTTGGTGTCGCGCATGGGGGCGGTGCAGCCTTCCAGATAGCTGACTTGGCTCCCCTCGTCGGCGATGAGGAGGGTGCGCTCGAACTGCCCGCTGCCCGCGGTGTTGATGCGGAAATAGGTGGACAGCTCCATCGGGCAGCGCACGCCCTTGGGGATGTAGCAAAACGAGCCGTCGCTGAACACGGCGGAATTGAGCGCGGCGAAAAAATTGTCATTCGCCGGGACCACCGTGCCCAGGTACTTTTGCACCAGGCCGGGATGATTTTTGACCGCTTCGGAGAAGGAGCAAAAAATAATCCCCTGCCGGCCCAGTTCCTCCTTGAAGGTGGTGGCGACCGAGACGCTGTCCAGCACCGCGTCCACCGCCACGCCGGAGAGGCGTTTTTGCTCATCGAGGGAGATGCCGAGTTTTTCGAAAGTCCGGCGCAATTCCGGGTCCACCTCGCCCAGGCTGCCGAGTTTTTTCTTCTCCCGCGCCGCCGCGTAATAAATATAGGACTGATAATCAATGGGCGGGTAGTGGACGTTGGGCCAGTGCGGCTCGGACATGGTGGTCCAGTGGCGGTAGGCCT
>Ga0326728_10007462_pt1 | contig 28037 bp, 20 predicted proteins | sample MB3enrmetagenome_FD_207602 | JGI IMG/M metagenome (GOLD analysis project Ga0326728, IMG submission 207602) | Lab enriched peat soil microbial communities from McLean, Ithaca, NY, United States - MB31MN | ecosystem: Environmental > Terrestrial > Soil > Wetlands > Peat | place: USA: New York...
GTCTCGCTTCATCGAGTGCAGTAAGGAAGCCGGCCTGTCTGTACGTTAATGATCGATGGAGCGGGAGACCGGGATCGAACCGGCGACATCCAGCTTGGGAAGCTGGCGTTCTACCGCTGAACTACTCCCGCTCAACAGCAGGAGTTTACCACTGGCCGGCAGTCACCGGCAAATCTGAAACCTGCCGCATCTTAGGCTGCAGGGCGCGGCCGGAATTCCCGGCGCCGGCCCTGCCCCGGAGAGGCGTGCGCGGGCGGTGCCGGCGCCGGGCGCTTCCCTGCCAAACCCGGGGCTCTAACCAGTTTCCAATGACACTCGTAACCGCGCCTGCCGGCGCGCCGGATAAAGATCGGACACACCGCCGCCGAAGGTATTTCTGTAGGGTTTTCCATGGATGCGGGCGTACACGCGGGGAGGTAAGAAAAATGCGTGCGCTTGTGGTTGATGACTCCGCCCTGGCAAGATTCCGCCTGAAAGTGTTCCTGAGCCGGGCGGGCTTTTCCGACATTGTGGAGGCCAGCGAAGGCTACGAGGCCCTGCGCTATCTGGCGTCGCATCGTGACGTTGACGTGGCCCTGGTCGATTGGATCATGCCGGGGATGCAAGGCCTGGAGCTGATCACGGCCATCCGCGCCGATCACGGCCTGGATGCCATGAAGATCGTACTGGTCAGCACGGAAAGCGATCCTTTGGAAATTCAGCGGGCGCTGGCCCAAGGCGCCGATGACTACATCCCGAAACCCTTCAGCAATCATACCCTGGGGGAGAAGCTTGCTTCCCTGGGCTTGGACAGCATGACCGGTAATTGACGGGAATACGTGCGGTAGAGAATGGACGCGGACATGATCTCAAACAAGTGCAAAGACATTCCCAGCGCGATTGAGATGATTTGGTCGTCCATGGTAGGGGCCCCCATCACCCCCAGCAACCCGCGCACCCCTAATGATGACGAGAAAACCTGGATCAGCGGCGTGGTGCAAATCCTTGGAGAATGGAACGGCGCGGTTCGGCTGGATTGCGAGTGGGACCTGGCCCGGAATGTTACGGCCCGCATGTATGGCATCGACCCGGCGCAGGTTACCAACGAGGCGGCCTGCGACGCCATTGCCGAGTTAGCCAACGTGGTCGCCGGCATGGTGAAGCCGTTGCTGGGCACGCGCAGTCATCATTCCCTGCCCACGGTCGTGTGCGGCCACGGATACGAATTCACCGTGCCGCACGGCCGTTCCTTCGCGCAATGCGGCTTCGACTGCGAAGCCAATTATTTCAGCGTAACGATTCTTCAGCGCGCCCAAGCCAACTCGTAGGCGTCATTTCCCCCTTCCCGTTTCCCATCGGCCGGCGGACAGGTTGCCGCCGGTCCACGAAAAGCTGCCGCCGGCCGCCGGAATGGGCTACCATCATGGGTGCGCGGCAGGCAATCCGTTTCCTGGCCGGCGAGGAAAGGTGGTTTTGTGACCATACGCCGTTCGGATATTGCGTTCTTTTTTGTGCTGGGCCTGATCCTTTATGTGGCGTGGTTGGTGCGGGACGTAGTGCTGCTACTATACATCAGCGCCTTATTTGCGGTAGTCATAAATCCGGCGATCAGCGTAGTCCGGCGCTTGCACCTGGGCAAATGGCATCCGGGCCGGGGATTGGCGATCGCAATTATCCTGGTGGGCGGGGCAACCGTCATGGCGCTATTTCTCGTTTTTGCCTTGCCGCCCATTTTCCGCGACCTGCAAGCGGCATCCAGCAACTGGCCCCACCGGGCCGTTCAAGTGGTGGCCCGCCTGCAGCGGCTGCCCTTTGTCCGCAGCTTCAACCCCGACACCCTGCAAAGCAGCCTGGAGCGGACGATTGGCGGCGTTTTGGGCCTGTTCAGGGGCATTGCCGGCGGTCTGTTCTGGTTCTTCAGTTGGTTGATCCTGACCCTCTACTTCATCATCGATGGCGAGCGGGCGTTCACCTGGATCATGTCGATGTTTCCGCCCGTGTCGCGCAGCCGGCTGGAGGCGGCGTTGCTGCGGGCTGAAGCCCGGGTCAGCAAATGGCTGGTGGGACAAGCCGGCCTGATGCTGATCCTGGGCTGCTGCAGCGCGGTGGTATATGGGCTCCTAAGAGTCAAATATTTCTATGCGCTGGCGGTTTTTGCCGGGGCGGCCAATATCGTGCCGATCATCGGCCCGCTTACGTCCGTGGCGGTGGCGGCCATCGTCGCCGGGTTGGATTCCTGGAGCAAACTGGTGGGAGTGCTGGTCTTCTATTTCCTTTACCAACAAATCGAGAGCGCTTTTCTCACTCCGCGAATCATGAAATCGACACTCGACTTGCCGCCCTTGGCGGTAATTATCGCCCTGAGCCTGGGCGGCGCCTTGGCGGGCGTACTGGGAGCACTGGTGGCCGTGCCGACGGCGGCCCTGGTCGCGGTTTTGGCCGAAGAGTACCTGGTGCGGCCGAACCGGGCCGCGGAATCCTCTGAATTAGCCGCAAATCAGAACGGATAAACGGGGAGAGCGCCACCCACAAAGCCCACGTTCATCTACATTCCACATACCGTTTACAAAACTTTACCTTTTCAACACGGCGTCGAAGGCGCATAATTGAGACCGCTAATCGTATTTAGATCGTTTAAAGTTGAGGGCCGGGGTAGCGCGTTCCTGCAAGTGTAGTGGGTGGGCAAGGGCTGGTGTCCGTGTCGGCAGTTTTCGGGCGCGCCGCTGTCCAACCTGGTTCTCAGCTCGGCCCCAAATTTCAGGAGTGCGCCCGCGCGCCATGCGGGAAGGAGTGCGCTATGCGTAAGACTTTCTGTGCAGTAACAGCGAATCGTCCCTTACACCTGATCGCTTGCTTTTCCCTAATCTCTTCGATTCTGCTCGTCATTCCAGGCACCATGCGCGCGCAATCCGTCACCGGCGCCGTGCGCGTCGGGGGCAATCCCTATGGCATCGCAGTGAACGCGGCGGCCAACCATATCTATGTTGCCAACTCGGACAGCAACAACGTAACCGTAATCGACGCCAGCACGAACAACACCGTGTACGTCAGCACGGGGCTCGCTCCCCGGGCGGTGGCGGTCAATCCCGTGACGAACCAGAGCTATGTCGCCAACCTCAACAGCGGCACGGTTACGGTAATTGACGGTGCGACCTTTGCCACCCTCACCGTCAGTGCTGGAACCAGTCCCATCGCGGTTGCGGTGAATCCGGTCACCAACCAGGTCTATGTCGCCAATCGCGACAGCAATAGCGTGACCGTGATCGACGGCGCCACCAACGCTGCCACCACGCTCAGCGCCGGGGCCAGTCCGCGGGCGGTTGCAGTCAACGTCGTGACCAATAAGATTTATGTCGCCAATTACGAGAGTAACAATGTGACCGTGATCGACGGCGCCAGCAACACCGTTACGGCTACGGTGAGTACGGACAAGAGTCCGGTGGCGATTGCCGTCAACCCGGTGACCAACCAGGTTTATACCGGCAACTGGACGGGCAACGACGTGACGGTGATCGATGGGGCCACCAACAACACCGCCACCGTCACCGCCGGCACCAATCCGCGGGCCATTGCGGTAAATCCGGTGACCAACAAGATTTATGTCGCCAACCGCAACAGCGGCAACGTAACCGTGATCGATGGGGCCACCAATAATACCACCACGGTCAGCGCCGGCACCACGCCACGGTCGATCACGGTGGATTCCGCTACCAACATGATTTATGTCGCGAACCGCGACAGCAACACGGTGACGGTGATCAACGGCGCCACCAATAGCACCTTGACCCTAAGCTCTCCGGGCGCTCCGCGGGCGATTGCGGTCAATCCGGTGACCAATAAGATCTACGTCGGCAACCGCAACAACAATAAGGTAACCGTGATCGATGGCTCCGCGAACGGCACGGCTACGGTCAGCGCCGGCCAGAATCCATCGGCGGTTGCGGTGAACCCCGCCACGGGCAACATTTACGTCGCTAACAGCGACGACAACACGGTAACGGTGATCGCGGGCGCCACCGGTAGTACGGTCTCGGTTCCGGTGGGAACCACTCCTGGGGCAGTGGCCGTCGACCCCATGACCAACCAGATCTACGTGGCCGACCAGCAAAGCGACGATGTGGCGGTGATCGACGGTCCTACCAACACCACGACCTTCGTCCCGGTGGGAACCACTCCGGTAGCCATAGTGGTGAACCCGGCGGCCAATCAGATCTATGTCGCCGACCAGGACAGTAACGACGTCACCGTGATCGACGGAGCGTCGAACAACACGACAACGGTCAATGTGGGCGAGACCCCCGAAGCGCTGGACATCAATCTGGTGACCAACCAGATCTATGTCGCCGGCCAGGACGACAATACGGTGACGGTTATCGACGGCGCCACCAACAGTACGACGACCCTCATGGCGGGGATCATGCCGTCGGCGATTGCGGTCAATGCGGTGACCAACCAGATTTACGTCGCCAACCAGGGCAGCAATACGGTGACGGCAATCGACGGCGCTAGCACCAACACCACGACGATTGATGCGGGGCTGGGGCCGGTTGCCATTGCCGTGAACCCGGTGACCAACCAGATTTACGTCGCCAACCAGACCAGCGACGACGTAACGGTAATCGACGGGGCCACCAACTATGCCACGGCCGTCAGCGTGGGAAACACGCCGGCGGCGATTGCCGTCAACCCGGTCATCAATCAGATTTACGTCGCCGACCAAGCCGGGAATGATGTTGCGGTGATTGACGGTACTTCGAACCGCGCCTCCTTCGTCAACGTGGGGAACTCGCCCGCCGCGTTGGCGTTCAATCCCGCCACGCAGCAGGTTTATGTCGCCAATGCCGTGGACAACGACGTGACGGTGATGACGCCCGCCGCCGTCCAGGCCATTCCTCTGACCGCCCAGGTGCAGGGCGTGGACGACGCGCAGACGGTCAGCGGGCTCGCCATTTTCGGAACGGCCAACCCCAATCCCGCGTTCCAGGCGAGCGCGGCCAGCAGTTACGCTCCCACCACGCCGGCGCCCACGGCGCTGTATTACCAGCTCGACACGCTGGAGGGAGCTTGGCAGGCGGCGGCCGCGGCCGGTCCCGCGGGAAGCAATCCGGCGAATTATAGCTTCAGTCTCAGTAATGTCACCCAGGGCGTGCATATGCTATACGTCTATGCCGCTTACGGCAATGAAGCTACCACAGAGGATTCGGTCAGCGGCGGCAGTCCGCCGCAGGCGGGTTCACTGACCGCATACGCCTTCGGGATATTGCCGGAACCCAGCACCCCACCAACGGCGTATCCCGCGTTTTCGCCCGCGCCCGGGGTTTATGCCGCGGCACAAACGGTGACGCTGTCGGACGAGACTTCCGGCGCCGCCATTTACTACACGCTGGACGGGAGCACGCCGGCTTCCTCTTCGCCGCTGTACTCGGGACCGCTGACGATCAGCAAGACGACGACGGTCAAGGCTATCGCCATGGCCAGCGGTTATTCTCCGAGTGGGGTGGCCAATGGCAGTTACACCATCGGATATCCCCCGGCGAATCCGCCGACCTTCTCACCCGAGCCGGGCGTCTATAGTGGAACCCAAACCATAACCCTGGCCGATACCACGCCCGGGGCGGTGATGTACTACACCACCAACGGAACCTTCCCGGCCACGTCTTCCACAAAATACACGGCGCCGTTCCAGGTGACTCCGGCGGCAACCATCCTTGCCGTCGCCTTCGCTCCTTCCTATTCCGAAAGCGCGATTGCGAAGGCCGTTTACTCGCTTACGCCGGCCGATATGCCCACCTTCTCGCCCGCGCCCGGCGAGTACCCGGCAGCGCAGACGGTGACCTTGTCCGATACCACCCCGGGAGCGGTGATTTACTACACCACCAACGGCGCCACGCCGACGACGAATTCGGCCCAGTATTCGGCGCCGATTACGGTTTCCGTGAATCCGCTCACTACGATCCTGGCCATGGCGACGGCTACAGGATACGCTCAGAGCACGGTGGCTGCGGGAACTTACATGCTGCCGCAAGCGGATCCGCCTACCTTCTCACCGCCTTCGGGCGCATATACGACACCCCAAACGGTGACGATTTCCGACGACACCCCGGGGGCGGTCATCTATTACAGCCTCAACGGCGCCTGGCCGGCGACTCTGTACTTGGGACCGGTTACCGTCACTCCGCCGGCTACGATTTGGGCTTACGCCACCGCCACTGGTTATTACCAAAGCAATTGGGCGGCAGCGTCATACTACAACCCGCCAACCGCTAACCCGATCCTGACGCCCTCTCCGGGCACTTATACTTCCCCGCAGTTGGTGACCATGACCGATGCCACTCCCGGCGCGGTGATTTATTACACCACCAACGGCTCGGCGCCAACCCTTAACTCCAGCCGGTACACGGCGCCGGTTACCGTTACTCCGCCAACCACGGTGCTTGCCATGGCCATCGCCACGGGATATAGCCAAAGCGGCGAGATCGGCGGGGAATACCTTTACCCCATGGCGGCTACGCCTAAGATCTGGCCCAAGTCGGGCAAGTACAGCACCCCCCAGACCGTGAGCTTGTCCGATGCCACTGCCGGCGCGGTCCTATACTACACCACCGACGGTTCTACACCGACGACTTCTTCCTCGCAGTACGCGCAACCGTTCAGCGTTACTCCTCCCGTGGTCATTCAGGCCATGGCCGTGGCGCCGGGCTATTACCCGAGCTACGTAGCCTCGGCAACCTATCGCCTGCCCACCCAGGAGGAGATCACCTTCTCGCCGGCACCCGGAACTTACACCACCGCACAATCGGTGACTTTGTCCCTGGCATATCCGGGTGCCACGATTTACTACACCACCGACGGTTCAAAACCGTCGGTTTCGTCAACCCAATACACCGGAACAGCAATCACGGTATCCGGTACGACCAGGATTAGGGCCGTCGCTATCGCCAATGGCTGCTGCCAGGTCGCGGCCGCCGGCGCCGAGTATCGCATTGTCTACCGGTCGGCAGCGCCGGTTTTCTCGCCGAATCCTGCCATCCTCTGCGGCTATAGCTCGGTAAGCCTATGGGTAAACAATCCGCACAGCACGATTTATTACACTTTGGACGGCACCACTCCGAACGAAGGTTCAACGTTGTACACCGATCCGATCGCGGTGGGCGCGAGTACGACGATCACTGCCATTGCTTACTCCCGCGCCGGCGCGCCGAGTGAGGTGATTACGGAGACATATTCCGACACTTGCACGTTTACCTTGACGCCGACGCCGGCTGCTCCCGTTTACGGGCAAGCGGTGTCCGTCAAGGCGACGATCAACACCTCCGCTTACGAGGGATTTCTGACGGTGCGAGTGGATAATGTGGTGGTAAAGGAAATGTGGATGTACGGGTGGAGTACGCCTACGGCACTATTGGCTGGTCTTTCCGCCGGCCAGCACACCGTCGGCGCCACCTTTACCGTCGGCAATTCTTCCGTTCAGGCCACACCACTCCAGTTGACGGTCGCCCCGACAACTTTGACCGTTACGGTAAATAACGCTACGCGCAATTACGGGTCGGCAAATCCAACCTTTAGCGGATCCATACACGGCGTAGTGCAGGGGGACGGAATCTGGCCCACTTACTACAGCAACACCCCGGCCACGGCTGCAATCGGCACGTACACCATCGGGGCCACACTCAACGACCCCAACGATAAGCTGGGCAACTACACGGTGACACTCAACGACGGCACGCTGACGGTGAACCCTTTGATGCTTGGGTTTAAGGCAAACAACGTAAAGCGCGCTTACGGCGCGGCGGACCCGGCTTTTACCGGCAGGATAACCGCAACGGCGGCCACCCTGGCCGCCATGACCGCCGATGGCATTACCGTAAAGTACACGAGCACTGACACCATCAGCAGTCCGGTTGGGACGTCTGCAATCACCCCGCAGTTGAACGATCCCAACCAGCGGCTGGGAAATTATGTCGTGACCAGTGACAACGGAACGCTAACGATAACCGCGGCGCCGGTGAAAGCTCAGGCCGCCAATCAAACCCGCGTGTACGGCACGGCCGACCCCGCCTTTACCGGAACCGTAACTGCAACCGCTGCTACCTTGGCGGCTATGAACAGCGATGGCGTCAGCGTCGCCTACACGTGCAGCGACACGGTTTCCAGCCCGGTGGCAGGTTACGCCATCGTTCCGCAGTTGACCGGCCCGGCTAAGGCCCTGAGCAACTACGCGGCAACCCTTAAGAACGGTACGCTAAGAGTCACCAAGGCGCCGGTGCAAGTGGCGGCGTACAACCAGACGCGCGTGTACGGCGCGGCTGACCCGGTCTTTACCGGCACGATAACCGCTACGGCGGCCACCCTGGCCGCCATGGCCGCCGACGGCATTACTGTCACGTACACGGCTAACGACACGGTTTCGAGCAATGTCGGGCAGCGCGCGATCATTCCTATACTGAACGACCCGAACAACCGGCTGGCGAATTACTCGGTAACAACGAAGCCCTACGGAACTCTGACTATAACCCCGGCAACACTGACCGTTACGGCGAACAATGCGTCGAAGGTGCAGGGACAGCCTAATCCGCCCCTGAGCGGGACCGTGAGCGGATTGATCCCCTACGATCAGAGTCTGGTCACTGTCACTTACAGCACCACGGCCAGGTTGAATAGCCCGCCCGGCACCTACCCAATCACACCCGGATTGATAGACCCGGGTCATCGGCTGCGGAATTACACCGAGTACATAACCGGCGGCACCTTAACGGTCACTTCGCCGTAAGGCGCCCTCAGCGCGCAATGCCGCGCATAAATCAAAAGGGAGCCGGAACGGACGGCTCCCTATTGATTTGCGCAGGCAAGGGAAAACCCCTCCCGGGGGTCAGGACGCGGTCACGCCGCCCGCAGCTCTGGAAACTTCTTGAACTCCGGGCGCCTTTGCAACCTTCCGCCTGTCAAATTCGCTTCCCCTGCCGGGCTACGACTGCTTCAGTTTCAGCTTGCCCTGTTCCTTATTCTTTTCCAGAAATTCGCGCAGGCGTGGGGCTGCCTCCAGCAGGCGCACCCATTGCTCGTAATAGAGAGTAACCGGGAAGCGTCCCAATCCATACACACTGACGCCCCCCTTCTCGCCCACCTTAAAATCCAAGTCGGCTCGTTTTCGTCCACTCTGCTTCTCCGCTTCCATCTCCGTCAAACGGGCCTTGAGCTCTTCATAGGTTGGTTCGGCCATCGGTCTCTCTCCTCCTCAAATGGCGCTCCTGCTCTGCGGCAGGGGCGCGGCTTCCACCGTCTGATTACGCAAAAATTCCGCCGCCGCTTCCGGCAGCACGGTGTTGATGAACGTTCCGGAACCGAGTTCGAAACCCGCCACCCGGGTGAGCCGCGGGATCACGCTCAGGTACCAATGATAATAACCGACCATCGCGCACTCGTGCGGCGCGGTGCGGATGGCGTAATTGAAATCCGGGTTATTCAGGCCGCGGTAGATGGTGGCCAGGATGGTCCGCAAAACGTGCGCCAGGTCCTCAATTTCCGCGTCGGCGATAAATCCGAAGCTGGCCATGTGCCGCCGCGGATAGATATGCGTGGCGAACGGAGTGGCTGAAGCGTAAGGCTCGAGCGCGACGAAGTGCGGGGTGGCCAGGACAATGCGGCTGCCCTCCGCCAGCTCTTCCGCGATGGCCATGCAAAACACGCATTCTCCGAATTCATCCCAGTGGCGGATGGCTTCCAGCATGCGCTGGCGCACCTGGGTGGAGATCACCGGCGAGGCAATAAGCTGGGAATGGGGATGTTCCAGGCTGGTGCCGGCATCCACGCCATGGTTCTTGAAGATGGTGATGTGGGCGATGCGCGGATCGACGCTGAGCTCCACGTAGCGGTTCTTATAGCAGCGCAGGACCTGGGCCACGTGCTCCTCCGGCATCAGCCCCGTGGTCAAGGCGTGGTTGGGAGTGTCCACAATCACGTCGTGGATGCCGAACCCATTGATCCGCCGGTGGGAGCGTTGTACGGTGCGCTCGGGCTGGAGATTCCGCGACAAAGCGGAAAACTTGTTGGGAAACACCCGCACATCCCATTCTCCGCCGGGCGCGCCGCCGGGCAGGCGCATGATTTCCGGCGGGGTCAGGTGCTCGTTCCCCGGACAAAACGGGCAGCTCGCAACAAACTGGGGCGGCGTCTTCGCTTCCCTCTTCACCACCATCTCTTCGGGACGTTTGGCCCGCTCCGTAGCAATGATCACCCATTCCTTGGTAAAACGGTTCTGGCGCAATTCTGGCATGGTGCCTCCCGAATTTCCTGAGAATATACGCTAAACTTCCGGCGTTTCAAGGTCCAGAACCCGGGGGCCTCCAAAAACGTTCTTTTCCGGCGGCTTCCCGGTTACAATCAAGTACCACTGGACAACCGGAAACGAGGCAGCATGAACCTTCTAGTGCTCGGCAAAGGCAAGATGGGATCGGCGGTCATCGAGGCGGCACGCGCGCGCGGGCACCAGGTGGAAGCGCACGACGAATTCGACAATCCCCACGCCTGCCTCCTGACGCCGGAGCGGTTGCGCCAGACCGGCGTAGTGGCCGATTTCACCTGGCCCAGCGCGGTGATGGAAAACATCGCCGCCTGCGTCCGCGCAGGCAAAAACCTGCTGGTCGGAACCACCGGCTGGTACGACAAGCTGCCGGAGGTCAGGGCAGCGGTAGCTCAGGCCGAAATCGGCTTTCTCTATGGCGCGAACTTTTCCATCGGGGTGAACCAATTTTTCGAGATCGCGCGGGCGGCCGCCCCGGTTTTGCGGCAGGGGTTTACCGGCTATATTAAGGAAACCCACCATATCCACAAGAAAGACGCGCCTTCGGGGACGGCGGTGAAGTTGCAGGCGGTGGTGGAACAGGCTGGCGGCGTCAAGCTGCCTATCGAGTCGGTCCGCGAGGGCGAGGTATTCGGCATCCACGAGCTGACGCTGGATGCGGCCGGCGAGGTGATAGTTTTGTGCCATACGCTGAAATCGCGCCGGGCGCTGGCCGAGGGCGCCGTCCGCGGGGCGGAATGGCTGCACGGCAAGCGCGGATTTTATGATTTCAAGGATATCTTTCATGAGGTGGCGTTATGAGACTTCGCGGTTGCGGTACCGCTTTGGTGACGCCGTTCCGCAGGGATGGAGCGGTGGACGAGCCGGCGTTGCGCGCGCTGGTGGAATGGCAAATCGACTCGGGCATCGACTTTCTGGTGGCCTGCGGGACCACGGGAGAAACGCCCACGCTCAGCCGCGAGGAATGGTTGCGGGTGGTATCGGTCACCATCGAAGTGGCGGGGGGGCGCGTGCCCATCGTGGCCGGCGCCACCTCCAATTGCACGCAGGACGCCGTGGATAAAGCCCGCGCCATCGCGGCCGTGCGCGGCGTCGACGCCCTCCTGACGGCTTCGCCCTACTACAACAAACCCACGCAGGAAGGCCAGTATTTGCACTTCAAGGCCATCGCCGAAGCCGTGGACAAGCCGCTGATCCTGTATAACGTGCCGGGCCGCACCGGCGCCAACCTGGAACCGGCAACCCTGGGGCGGCTCGCGCAGATTCGCAATATCGTGGCCGTCAAAGAGGCCAGCGGCAGCATCAATCAGATTGCCGACGCCATCCATAGCGTGCCGGAAAGTTTTTCGGTGCTCTCCGGCGACGACGCGGTTACGCTGCCGCTGATCGCCCTGGGCGGAGTGGGCGTGATTTCCGTCGTCTCCAACGAGATCCCGCGCGAGATGGCGGAGATGACGCGGGCCGCGTTGAACAACGACTGGACCGCCGCCCGCCGCCTCTTCCGCCGCTTCCTCCCCCTGATGCAGGCCAACTTTTTCGAATCCAATCCCCTGCCGGTGAAAGCCGCGCTGGCCATGATGGGACGAATCGAGGAAGTGTATCGCCTGCCGCTTTGCCCCATGAAAAAGGAGACGCGGGCCAAGCTGGAGAAGATCGTGGACGAGTTGGCTTTAGTGAAAAAGCGGGCCGCCTCCTAGCGTCTCTTCCGGCGGCCAATGGCGCGTCAACGTGTGGGTCAAAGAAGGCATCCTGCTGGGCTTCCGCCTGGGCAAGATGACCGGGATGCCCGGCAGCTTCGTCGATAAGGACGCCTATCCGGCCCCGCCTGTCCATTCCGGCGATGGCGGGCAAGACAATCTACATGACTTTGGCAAAGCGGTGTGCGGCTTCTTCGACGTTGGCTCGGCTGTTGAACGCGCTCAAACGGAAATAGCCCTCCCCGCAGGTTCCGAAGCCGCTTCCCGGGGTTCCCACTAAGTGGGCTTCTCGCAGCAGTTTGTCGAAGAAGTCCCAACTGCTCAAACCGCCCGGGGTCTTTAGCCAAACGTAAGGCGCGTTGATACCGCCGTAGGCCTGAATGCCCAACTTCGTCAGTGCGTCACGTATCAGCTTGGCGTTCGTGAGGTAAAACGCAATGGTCTCTCGAACCTGCCGCTTACCTTCCGGCGAATAAATCGCTTCCGCGCCCCGCTGAACGGGATAACAGACACCGTTAAACTTGGTGCTGTGCCGTCGATTCCACAGCGAATGGATCGACGCTTCGCGGCCTTCCCGCGTTTTCCCTTTGAGACTCTTCGGAATAACGGTAAAGGCGCAGCGGACACCGGTGAAGCCGGCGGTCTTGCTGAAACTGCGGAACTCAAGGGCAACGTCCCGGGCGCCATCGATTTCAAAAATCGAATGCGGGATGGACGGGTCGGTAATGTATGCCTCATAGGCAGCGTCGTAAAGAATGATCGAGCCGTTCTCGTGCGCGTAGTCGACCCAACGCTTCAGAGTTTCCTTGGTGGCCACCATGCCGGTGGGGTTATTGGGATAACACAGATAAATCAGGTCCACGCGCTGCTTGGGAAGTTCCGGAACGAAATCGTTCTCCGCGGTTACCGGAAGATAAACCAATCCGCCGTAGCGCCCACTGGCGTCTGCCGGACCGGTGTGGCCGGCCATCACATTGGTATCCACGTACACCGGATAAACCGGGTCCAGGACGGCGACGGTGTTATCGGTCCCGAAGATATCCAGAACATTTGCCGAATCGCACTTGGACCCGTCGGAGACAAAAATTTCCCCGGCGTCAACGTTGGCGCCGCGCGCGTGGTAGTCGTTCTGGGCGATGGCTTCCCGCAGAAAATCGTAGCCCTGCTCGGGCCCATAGCCACGGAACGATGACCGCACGGCCATTTCATCGACGGCCACATGCATCGCTTGCACCACCGCCGGGGCAAGCGGTTCGGTAACGTCCCCAATCCCCAGGCGGATGACGTTTGCGGAAGGGTTGTCTTCGCAGAATTTCTTCACCCGGCGGCCAATTTCCACAAACAGGTAACCGGCGCTCAGCTTGAGATAGTTGTCATTGATGTAGGTCATATTCCGTCATTCGCCCGCTGGGATTACTGGGGCGGATTCGTTCGTTGGGCCTCGCCGAATAACCTCACGCCCTTCAGGATACCATCGCTTTCCTCGAATCTGACGGGCGCAACGCCTCCCGGCATCACGACTTTGACCGTCCTCGCCTCCAGAAGTCCCAGCTTTCTTGCGGCGCTCGCCACGGCCGTTGCGCTCGATCCCGAGGACAAGGTAGGCCCTTCGCCCCGCTCGAAAACCCGCGCCGCAATGGTATCCGGGCCCAGCAGGGCGGCCCATTGCAAATTAATCCCGTGCTTACACGGACGTCCTTCGCCTCGTACTCCATCGCTTGCCGTGCTATTGGCTATGGCGGTCAAACGGGGCTTCCAATTTGGCGACCCGATTTGCTCCATCGAAGGCAAGCGGCTGGGATCCTTCAGGAAGGTTACACAATGCGGATTTCCCACATTCACAAACTGGCTGCACGTCCACGATGCCTCAATCTGTTCGAGAGCGAAAACCCGGGACGTGCTGCGGCCGGCAAATTCGGAGGCGCCGAAGTATTCCGGAGATGCGCCAACCGCGCAGGGCCCGTAGGTTGGGACGCCCATGTCGATCCAGAATCCGCTCCGTCCGTCTCGTACCCCTGCCTCAACGCGAGCCTCGACCCATGGCGCCGGAGGCCTGTCGTGCGCCGGAGGCTTGTCGTGCGCCGGAGGCCTGTCGTGCGCCGGAGGCTTGTCGTGAAAGATGCGCACAACAAAAGCATCCGTCCTCTTGACCTGTCCGGTGTCAACCAGATATTGCGAGAAAATCGTCAAGCCATTCCCGCTGCGCTCCGCTAGTGTGCCGTCGGTGTTGACGATCAGCAGGCCAAAGGCATTCTCGCTGGGAAAGGGTCCTACCAATAATCCGTCGGATAGGAATCTCTTGCCCGCAGGTTTCCCGGCAGGCGCAGAAATTGCGCCCGCCGGGGTAATCAACGTGTTCCCCTGCCCGCAAATGCGTTCGACGGCGCGCATCGCCCATTGTCCGCGCGCCATGGCGGCGGCGGCGGCAGTGCGTGGAATTTCGGCGAACTCGCCAATCTCCTCCGGCGAGGCGACGAAGTAGGTGTTGCCGCGGGCATCATAGAAGTGTGCCATGTTTACCTCTAAAGCATTGCGGCAATCTCCCCCAAAAAGAGCCTAATTTCGCTAGTGGTTCATTTTCGTTTTCCACCGCCCCAACCTGTATGATCAGCAAGTCCCGCTTCCATCGCTGGCGTCACCCTCAGCATTTTGTTGGCATTAAGTCTACATGACGAGATGGTATGCTTGCCTTGTGGCCCCGAAACCAGCCAACCTGACCCTTGCGGCCGGCAAAACGCTCCCCTTTGACGAGGCCCAAATCCGCGAAATTATCCGCACGTATCCGACCCCGTTTTACCTCTACGATGAGCGGGGCATCCGCCGGAATGCGCGGCGCTTGAATGCCGCGTTCGGCTGGTGCGAGGGATTTAAGGAGTATTTCGCCGTTAAGGCGACCCCCAACCCGTACATCCTGAAGATCGCCAAGGAGGAGGGCTTCGGCGCCGATTGCTCCAGTTTGGCCGAACTGTTGCTGGCCGAGCGGGTCGGGATCCTCGGCGAGAACATCATGTTCACCTCGAACAACACCCCTTTTGAGGAGTACCAACTGGCCAAAGCGCTGGGCGCAATCGTTAACCTCGATGACATTACGCATTTGCCGTATGTCGAGGAGCATACGGGAGGATTGCCCGAGTTGATATGTTTTCGCTACAATCCGGGAGCGGCGCGCCAGGGCAACTCGATCATCGGCCAGCCGGAGCAGGCGAAGTTCGGACTTACGCGTCCACAATTGTTCGAAGCCTATGCCGCGGCGCAAAAGAAGGGCAGCAAACGGTTCGGACTGCATACGATGGTCGTTTCGAACGAATTGGCCTTGGCGCCTTTCCTCGAGACCGCGCGCATGCTGTTCGATCTCGCCGTCGAGCTGGCCGGACAGCTCGACGTGCGGTTGGAGTTTGTGAACCTCGGCGGAGGAATCGGTATCCCGTACTGGCCGGACGAGGAGGCCGTCAACCTGGAAGCCCTGGGGCAGGGCGTGAAGGCGCTCTACGACGAACGGATCCGGCCTGCGGGACTGCATCCGCTGCGGGTGTATATGGAGAATGGCCGTTGCATCAGCGGGCCTTACGGATTTCTGCTGACCCGGGCCATTCACGAGAAACACACTTACAAGGAGTACGTCGGCGTCGATGCCTGCATGTCCAACTTGATGCGGCCGGCCCTGTACTACCAGCAGGGGGCGCGGAGCGGCTATCACCACATCACGGTCCTGGGGAAGGAGCGGGCTCCCGCCAACTCGATGGTTGACGTTGTCGGCTCGCTTTGCGAGAACAACGACAAGTTTGCCATCGACCGGCTCCTGCCGGACGTGAAAGTCGGGGACATCCTCGTAATTCACGACAGCGGCGCACACGGCCATGCCATGGGGTTCCAGTACAACGGCAAGCTGCGGTGCGCGGAACTGCTGCTGCGGGAAGACGGCCAGGTGCAGCAGATTCGCCGCGCCGAGACGATTGACGACTATTTCTCATCGCTGGACTTTTCCAGGCTTTAGACCGGGAAACACCCGCCACGGAGGCACTTGATCGGGAAATTGAGGAATCGGGTAATCTGAGCGCACGCTCCCAATTGCTCAATTTCTCAATTACCCGATTACCCGATTTCTCATTTCACTGCCCTTTCCAGCGCAACCGCCTCCCGGAAATACGCCAACGACAGCTTCAGCCCCGATTCCAGATCGACCGTAGGTTCCCAGCCGAGCAGGGTCTTCGCCTTGGTAATGTCGGGGCGGCGTTGCGTGGGATCGTCTTGCGGCAGCGGAGCAAAACCGATGCGGCTGGCCGAGCCGGTAACCTTCAGCACCTTGCGCGCGCATTCCAGGATCGAAAGCTCCTGCGGATTGCCGATGTTCACCGGAAAGTGCTCGGCGGCGCGCGACAAGCGGAGAATGCCTTCGATTTCGTCGGCGACGTAGCAGAAACTGCGGGTCTGCTTGCCCTCGCCGTAAATCGTCAACTCCTCGCCGCACAGCGCCTGTTTCATCAGGTTGGAGATCACGCGGCCGTCGTTCAACTGCAGCCGCGGGCCGTAGGTATTGAAGATGCGCACGATGTGCGTATCCACCTGGTAATACCGGTAGTAAGCCATGGTGGCGGCTTCCGCGAAACGCTTGGCTTCGTCATAAACCGAGCGCGGGCCGATGGGATTCACGTGTCCCCAGTACGATTCTTTCTGCGGATGCTCCAGGGGGTCCCCGTAACACTCCGAGGTGGAAGCCAGCAGGAACTTGGCATTATACTTGCGCGCCACATCGAGGCAGTGGAACACGCCCAGCGAACCCACCTGCAAAGTTTCCACCCCGTACTTCAGATAATCGGCGGGGCTGGCGGGGGAAGCAAAATCGAAAACATAGTCTACCCGGCCGTAATCGAACGGCTCGCAGATATCTTTCACTTCCACGGTAAAGCGCGGCTCGTGGCGAAGCTGGTCGAGATTGGAAGCTCGTCCGGTCACCAGGTTATCCACCGCGATTACCTCATGGCCTTGGGCAACCAGGGCGTCGCACAGATGCGAACCCAAAAAGCCGGCGCCGCCGGTCACGATCGCGCGCATTATCTTCTCGCCTCCGCCGCCACCGGGGCCGTTGTCCCCGCGCTTTCGCCTCCGGGCGCCACCTCGGGGCGTCCCATGCTCAAGTAAGTGAACCCGTGGCGGCGCATGGTTTCCGGGTCGAGCAGGTTGCGGCCATCGATCACGATGGGATAATGCACCGCCTGGCGCACCCGCGCGAAATCCAGCTCCCTGAATTCCGGCCACTCGGTCAGCAGCAGCACCGCATCGGCGCCCTGCACGGCCTCATAAGCCGAGCCCACGTAGGCAATGCCCTTGTCGCCCAGCACGTCGCGGGCCCGGCCGGCCGCGGCCGGATCGAAGGCCCGGATTTCACAGCCCTCCGTCCGCAAGGCCTCTACGATAGCAATAGCCGGAGACTCGCGCACGTCGTCCGTGCCCCCCTTAAAGGCCAGGCCGAGGACGCCCACCCGCTTGCCCTTGAGCGTCCACAGCGCGCCGCGAACCTTACGCAGGAAGCGCTGGCGCTGCTCGTCGTTGATGCGCATCACTTCTTCCAGCAGCCGGAAATCGTAGCCGCATTCGCGCGCCACCGCCCGGTACGCCGACAAATCCTTGGGGAAACAGGACCCGCCATAGCCGATGCCGGGGTGGAGAAAGCCGCTGCCAATGCGGGTGTCGGCCCCGATGCCCTTGCGCACCTGGTCTACGTCGGCGCCTACCGATTCGCAGATGGTGGAGACGGCGTTGATGAAGCTGATCTTCATCGCCAGAAAAGCATTGGAGGCGTATTTAATCAGCTCGGCCGCCTTGGTGCTGGTGGCGATAAAAGGCGGGGGAATGCGCGCGCCGGCGGGACCCGCGATGGCATCCGGGCGCCGGTAGTAGCTGCCGTCCACCAGGGGACGATAAATTTCGCGCAGCAGGTTGGTGGCCGTCAAAGTATTGGCGCCGATCACGATGCGGTCGGGATAAAGAAAGTCCAGCACCGCCGAGCCTTCGCGCAGAAACTCGGGGTTGGAAGCCACGTCGAACAAATCGCCCGGCGCGCCGTTCAAAAGCATGACGCGGCGCACCCATTCGCTGGTATACACCGGCACCGTGCTCTTGCCGACCACGATCTTGTATTCGTTTACCGCGGCGGCGATTCCGCGGGCCACCAATTCCACATAGGAAAGGTCGGCTTCGCCTTCCACCGTCGGCGGCGTCCCGACAGCGATAAAGACCGCGCGGCTCGCCCGGACCGGCGCCAGCATCTGGTCGGCAAACGACAGCCGCTTGCCCCGGTGGCGCTCCAGTAGCTCGGGAAGATGTGCCTCGTGGATCGGGCACGCTCCCGCAGCCAGCGCGGCGTACTTGGCCGGATCGTTATCCACCAAAATCACGTCGTGGCCGAGTTCTGCGAAGCAGGCCCCGGCCACCAAACCGACATATCCTGAACCTATGACCGCAATATTCATGAGTGCCGAGCTCGTTCCGAAGTTACTTCATCTTACCGGAAAATCCCGCATTCCTGGCAACATTCGCAACCCCGCGGGCAAAGGCTCTGCTAAAGTTGAAGGCAGACGCCGGGGCTCCCGCACCCAAAGAAAATCACCCCTGTTGCCGACGCCGAGGAGGCATGAAGCATAGCCCCAAGCCCGCAGCCCTCAGCCCGCGAGGCGGGACCAGCCGGGCGCGTTTGTGTTTGAGGATTGGCGCTTGCCGCCTGTGGCTGTTGGTATTGCTGGCCGGCGCGCCGTTGGCGCCGCTCGCGGCGGCGCAAGCGCCGCCGTCGCCGTCGAGGCTTGCCGTCACCGTGACCGACGAAAACGGCGTGGCCGTCGTCCGGGCGCTGGTGTCGCTGGCCCGGGAACAACAGAAGCTGCATTGCGAAACGGATTTCGCCGGCCGCTGCGCCGTGTCCGTTTCCATCTCCGGTGTTTTTCAGGTGCGCGTGGAGAAGCAGGGCTTTTACCGCGCCGATTCCGTGCTTTCGCTCCCCGAAACCGCAAATTTGGACGTACGGCTGATTCACGAACAGGAAATCCGCGAGACCGTCAACGTCGTCGAGTCCCCACCCATGATCGATCCCGAAAAAACTGCGGATACTGAGACGCTCAGCCAGCTTGAAATCCTGAACATTCCCTATCCCACCTCGCGCGATGTGCGCAACGTCTTGCCGGCGCTGCCGGGCGTGCTGCTGGATCAGTCGGGAGAGCTCCACGTGGCCGGCGCGGCGCGCGTGCAAACCCTGAACCTGCTCGACGGCTTCGACGTCAGCCAGCCCGTCGCCGGTTTCCTCGACATGCGCGTCAATGCCGACGCTATCCGCACCGTCGATGTCGATACCAGCCGCTACACCGTGCAATATGGCCGCGGAGACAGCGTCCTGGGCATCAATACCGGCATTGGCGACGACCGCCTCCGTTTTACCGCTTCGAACTTTGTCCCTTCATTTCAGGATCGCCACGGGCTGCACTTCAATCAATGGGTCCCGCGGGCGGTATTTTCCGGCCCTCTCCAGCGGGGCAAAATCTGGTTCTACGAAGCGCCGGAAGCCGAGTACACCGAAACCATCGTGCCGCAGCAGCCGCGCGGGCAGGATATGGCCAAGTCCTGGCGCGCCGGAAGCCTGACCAAGCTCCAGGACAACTTTACCAACCGCAACATCCTCACCGCCGAGTTCCTGGTAAACGACTATCATGCGCCGCACTCCGGCTTCTCGGCCTTCGATCCTTTGCCCACCACTACCGACGTGCGCGGCTCCGTCTTCGTCGGCACCCTGAAGGACCAGTACTACTTCAAATCGGGGACGCTGCTGGAAATGGGCATCGCCGTCGATGACTTCACGGGCACGCAAACCCCGCTGGGAAACCAGCCGGCAACGCTGAATCCGCAAGGTCCGCAAGGCAGCTCGAATACCTCCACCTTCGGCGGCGCCCGCCGCCTGCAAACCATCAGCAATGCCTACCTCCCGGTGCGCCATTGGCACGGGCAGCATCAGTTCCGCGTCGGCGGCGACATTGATCGCCTCTACTATTACCGCACCTACGAGCGCGCCCCGGTATTCATGGATGACGCCCACGGCAATCTGGTGCGGGAGGCCACGTTTACGCCGTTCGTGCGCGTCACCGACGCCAACGTGCAAGCCTCGTTATATGCCCAGGACGCCTGGCGGCCCATTCAGCGCTTGGGAATCGAAGCCGGCCTGCGCTCCGATTGGGACGAGATCATGGAGCAGCCCGTGGTGGCGCCCCGCGCCGGCGCCAGCTACATGCTCGGTCACTCCGGCAATACCAAGCTTTCCGCCGGCGCCGGCCAGTTCTATCTGGCTACCGATCTCGACCTCATCAGCCAATATCGCGCCGGCACGCGGACTGACATTTTTCCCGGGCAGTCTCCCGTCACCACCCAGTTTGTCGTGAACCAGGAGTCCCTGAGAGAGCCTCGCACCTTCAACTGGAGCCTGGGCGTCGAACAGAAATTGCCGGAGGCGGTTTACCTGAGCGCGCAGTTCCTGGCGACCCACCTGACGCGGGGTTTGCTATTCGTTCCGGCAGGCGGGCCGGACCAGTTGTTCGGCACGTTCACGCTGGCCAACGCTCAGGAAAACCGTTACCGGTCTTTAACTCTGACCGCGCGCCGCTCGTTTCATAACGTCTATCCGGTCATGCTGGCGTACACGCGCTCCACCGCCCGCAGCAATGCCTTGATTGACTACAGCGCAGATAATCTTTCGGTCGCGCGGCAGCAAGGCGGGCCCTTGCCCTGGGACGCGCCCAACCGCGTGGTCGCCTGGGGCTGGTTTCCCTTCACCCGGAAATTGGATATGGGCTACTCCCTGGATTGGCGCACCGGATTTCCGTTCAGCGCGGTGGACCAGCAGCAGTTGATTGCCGGCCCGCCGGACGCCTATCGCTACCCGCGCTACTTCAACTTGACGCTGGCCGCGGAACGCCGCTTCCACATTCATCATCTTTATCTGGCCATAAGAGGCTCGGCCGAGAACATTACCGGACGCGAGAACCCCAATGCCGTGGATAACAATATCGACTCGTCGGAATACCTCGCCTGTGGTTTACGGTTTTGCCCGAGCAGCTTCAGCGGTCTGGGACACCGCGCCTTCAGCGCCCGCATCCGCTTCCTGGAACGAAGCGGCAAAGGCAAAGCTTCGGCGGCCGCGCAGGAACCGGGGAGAAACTGAAGTGTTTGGCTCCGGAAGGCGCACCGCCGCGCAGCGGGCGGCATATGTTAGTCCCAAACAGGTACCGCGGGCGGCCCCGCCCGCGGGCCCTCTCTGCAATCGTTAGGTGCTGACGCGCTCCGCTATGCCCTGCGCCTCTCACCTCCGCATCTCTTCAAATTTCTGCTTCCCTTTCCGTAGCCCGAAACAGATAACGCGGACGGCCCCGCCGGCGGGCCCTCTCTGCAATCGTTAGGTGCTGACGCGCTCCGCTATGCCCTGCGCCTCTCACCTCCGCATCTCTTCAAATTTCTGCTTCCCTTTCCGAAGCCTGCGACGCGGGCGTAAGAACAATTCCGGAGGCAACCTGGTCCCCCTCCAGAACACCGTTTCTCATTTCACGTCTGTCGTTCCGGCCGACGACCGATGGCCGACGACCGACGACTCCTCACGATTGCCAATCGCCGCGTTGCTGGCCGACAACCAACGACCGACGACCGACGACTCCTCACGATTGCCAATTGCTTCTTCTTCATTTAGCATTAATAACTTGCGACGTAATGCCCGCCCGCAAGCGTCCCCGTCGTCTAGCCCGGCCTAGGACATCGCCCTTTCACGGCGGTAACGCGGGTTCGAATCCCGCCGGGGACGCCAAGAATTTGAAGGGGTCATCGGCCCCTCCCCTGGTAGGCCCCAACATCTGGTGACGCTATGGTGACGCAAACCGCAAAAAAGCGTCCGAAACTACGAATCCGTGAATGGCTGCGTGACGTGCTCTGGGGCGGGACCTTGCAGCGGTGGTGGTTTGGAATTTCCGTCCCCTTAACAATCGCCACCAGGATACCAGCAATCGGAAATCACCTCCCGACCTGGCTCGGCTACATTCTGCTCTTGCTGATCCTCTTTGGGCTAGTCGTGGGCTGTATTGAGGCATACAGCCGGGCGTTTGACGCAGTTGACGAGTTGGAGGAACGGTTTTCAGGGGCAGCCGTTGGGCTCGCCAGCGTTACGGCCGGCGAGTATGTTAGCCCAATCGCCACACCATACGCGGGGGCACCACTACATTCCGTCGTTATTGATTTTAGGCTTGTCGTTCGCAATCGCGACGGCCAAGCTGCAACAACAGTTGAGTTGCGCGACTGCACGTTGGACGTGGCCAGTGCTGTACGAATCGATCTCGGATTTGCCGAGCCTCTGGGAATGAATAAACAGCCACCCCTATTGCGGACGGTGGAGGCCGGAACGACCCGCGAAGTGTCCGGCGGTGCACTATTCGAGCTGCCATTCTCTCAAACGCATATACCTGAAAGATGTGTCCATGGAGAGATCACGCTGCTCGACACTCGCGGCAAGAACTACAAAATACTGTTTACTGCGGAGCTGATTAAGAATCCAGTCGGCGAAGATCTTTAGAGAATGGTCAATTTCGAGTACCACTCCTCCTTGATAGGGGTGTCCCTTTCACAGAAAATGCACCTCTCAAAGCGGGAGACTTGCACCCTCCCGTCAGCCGTCACCTTGACACAGAGGTTGGCGTATGCGGCCGCTTTCCACGGCAAGAAAACCCCACCAACTTTTACTCCAGTCTTAATCTTCGCCTTCTTGAACGCGTACTCTCGTTGAAAGTCCATGTTGGGGATGATCACCAGACCCCAGCAGTCATCACACTTGGGCTGAATGCTTCGGCTTTGCGCTTCCTTGGTGTAGCGGATGAAGTGGCCGCCATTGGATGTCACCACGGTCCTTGCTTTGTCCCGTGCCTCAAAGACCGTTTTATCGTCCTCCTTTTCCGTGGTCGGAATTCCCGAGAGGTACCGAAACACAATTGGGGAACAGGAATCCTTATCGTAGATAAACCCGCGCCAGTTGTTCTCGGTACTGTCGAGCTGATAGAACTTCAAATCTATCCCCTTGCGATCCGGTGCCGGACGATAAAGCGCGAAGGCCCGCACACGCTTCTAGCCATTGAGGATAACAAAACTCGCGAGCACAGGGGACCGTGCCAGGGGAGAGCGTTCTATCATTTCGGAGCCTCTTCAGTTCGGTCTATCAACATCCGCACAATAGACGCGAGGACTATGCCGCCGCGTTGGTGTCCTACTGCCCTGGTGGAGGCAACGGCGCTGCGACGGGGGCGAACCTATACGCTGCATCCAGCCGCACCCCACCCTCCTCCGCGAACGCCAGCGAGACGTGTTGACACCTTGCGGCCGGCTTAAGGTCCTTGCGCCCTAGCCTGGATTATTCAAGAGCTTTCGTACCGAAATCTTGCGTCAGGGCACAAAAACTGAATGAAATGCACGCTGCGCAACCGCCAACCGGAAAACGCTCTGTGGCGGCGCACGCGTCCCGGCGCACCGGGACGCGAAGAATTTAGCCCACCAGCAGCGAGCGCCGGCGGCGCGAGCGCACTGGTGGGTAGCACGCAAAAATAACGGTCAGCCCCGGAGGGGCGACAGACGGCGCGGCGGGACGTGAGTCCTGCAGCAAATCCTCGTGAATAATCCAGGCTGGCAACTGCGCTACGGTGTGAATATCGCCCTGCATACGGAGCCCACCGGCGGCCGTGTGGCGCAGATCGTGAAATCGGAAATCCAGGACCCTCTGTTTCCGGCAGACCCGGGCAAAGCCTAGGCTAACCTGCTCCGGGGTAATCCCGCCACAAACCAGACCCGTTGCCCTGGTGCCCTTTCGGCTCCGGACGGCACGAAGAGCGGCAAGCGCCGATTGGTTCAGGTACACAATCCGGCCGTTTCCGCCCTTGGTCTGGGGCAACATAATGCGAGCGTGCGTCACGTCCACATCCAGCCAGCGCAATCCCGGAATCTCAGTCGCGCGTGGGCGATACGGAAGCGACCTCACGAAACGGGAGAACCCGCAAGACGAACGCTCGAGCGACGCTCGGAATCAACTCGGAGACCGCGCCAGCAGAGGAGAACGAATTCTCGGGCATGGACTTTGAGCCTTTTGCTGTCCCACATTGATACAATGTAACGCTGAGGAGACTTCATATGAAGCATTGCCGTAGCGTTCTTGTGCTGTTAATGGCCATCTGGCCGTTTACGTTGACAGCCCAGAGGGTCATCCCCGATGACAACCTTGGTTATCCTGTGCGAATTAACTTGAACGATTGCATCAGTCCGATTACATCGGTGACGGGTTCGGGTTTTTTTCTAAATACGGGTCCGCTGTTGTATCTCGTCACTGCGCGACACGTTCTGTTCAATGAATCGGAACGTCGTCAGACGGGCCAAGTCCGAAGCCCGCAATGTAACAAAGCAGAGTTGCTATCGTACTCACGGGACCCGAAGGATACGCACCAAAACCGTTTCCAACTAGACTTGCGCGCGCTAAGCGGAACGGGCAAGGTTAAGGCCCATGCCACACGGGATATCGCGGTAGTTGAGATTGGCACAAGTCACCAAGAAGGTGCAGAGGGGAATTACTCGATAACCTTCGGTTCCGGAGTCCAAGTAATTGATTTATCCCCATCCGGAATTGTTAACGCTGGTATCGGAAGCTTGAAGAAGTTCGACGAGGTGTTCATAGCAAATGATGTTTATGTATTAGGCTATCCATCCTCCATCGGCCTTCAGCAACTACCACAAATCGACTACGATAGACCGCTCCTTCGCAGGGGGATCGTCGCCGGGACAAACAACTCCACAAAGACCATTGTTTTAGATGGCCTGATGTTCTTTGGTAACAGCGGCGGCCCAGTTTTGCAGGTCGTTCCTGTAAGCTTTTCAAGTCGATTTGACATAATCGGCGTTATCAGTCAGTATGTGCCCGTGACAGAGACATGGACAAACGCGACGATGAATTACAGCTACTTTCAGGTACACAATTCCGGATACTCGGTTGCGGAGTCGATGGACGCCGTCTTGGAGCTAGTCGGCAAATAACGCAAGCGCCAAGACGCGGCGGCGGTCTGGCGCTCTTCGTTCCAGCCCGCCAAGAATAATAATCGTAAGTCCTTTAGATTTCCAAGCGGAAGCGTCGGTCGTCACCGGTGACCACGCTACTGCGCTTTCGGCGGGCGCGCGGCGAACCATGCCCGCGTTGCCAGGGAGCAGCAAGCGCAAAGGCGCTTCCTTCATTGAGCCTGCAAATTAACAAGCCCGAACTCGGCGAGCAGCCTTTGAAGCTGCGCTAGGTTAATTAGCTCCAAACCCGCTTTTTGCCCGAACTCCCTCGCCTGTACGGTGAAATTCGAGGTCGTGATAAAAACCCCTTTCACCGCTCGCTCAGCGGTAACCGCGCCGAAGAAATCCCTCAGCGTGGGCGCTCCAACAAGGTTGTCGGGAGCGAATCGTTTGCACTGGAACAAGTAGCGCCCCCCAACAATCGGTTTGTCGAGTGTGGCCTCAATGTCGATTCCGCCGTCCCCGCTCGCCTTTGTCACCCCCGCTTGAAAGCCCATTCGGGCGAGTAGGGTCACAATCAGTTTTTCAAAATCTATTCCCGACAGGTCCGTGAGATCGCCAACCCAGCGGGCTGGCGCGTCGCGAGGGACGCTAATTCCGCATGCGCGGAATGCCTGTTGCGCGTCATCGGTTGTTATCGCATTTCCGTTGACCGCCCGAATAAGCCGCTGCAATATTGACTCAAGATGGCCGGGACGAGAATCGCAACATCCGGCTATTAAGTCAGCCGCGCCAGCGTCGAGAGAGATTCTGCTTTTCTTGGCGATGCGTGCCGCAATCGTTTGTAACGCTGCTTTGGAGTATGGTTCCAGGCTGAGGGACAACGTAAACTCGCCCAACAGTTCCGGCGGGCAGTCAGCCTTTCTCGGGCATGTCGCAAGCAATGTGAACGGGGTTGCACAAACAGTGTGGCGCCTAGCGCTTGCTCCCTGCCCTATATTTATCGTAAGTTTGCAGTTACGCATCACATCCCTGAGGATACTCACCATGTTGCGCCGAAGCTGTTGAATATTCGAAAGCACTAAAACCTGCTTTTCCTTCAGATTTGCAAGGAGAGCGGTCAAGTCCCCCAAGATTTCCAGCTCTGCGCCGTCCACCCTTTTGAGACCGTTGCCAGTCTCGCGGGCAAAAGCAGTCGCGATAGTGGTTTTGCCCATCCCTTCCTCCCCGATGAGCAAAATGTGTCCGGGTGTGCCGCCTCTGGAGGTGAAGAATTCGCCAAATTCCTTCAGTCGAGCAACAAGATTATCCTGCCCGATGATTTCGTCGTAGGTCTGTATCCCCGGTTCGACGATGTTGTCGTCGGATATTTTTCCCGGTGTATCTTGGAATTTCGAGGCCATACTCACCTTCTCAACCGCTCATATTTGAACGGAACGGCGGCGCATCCATACCGGCGAAATATAAGCAGTGCGGAATTTTCTCGCCTGAACGCCCGGTCTGCAATCGCTTCCGAGGCGTTTCCCGTTTCAGCTTTCTCCGCACAGCGTCCTACTTGCCCGGAGTTGGCGCTATTGGTTCCAAGTCCGGTGCGATTTTGATGTTCCCCGCCGTTATCTTGATCTTGCGTTCCCACGGACTATACCCGCTCTTCGTGAGCTTGACGGTGTGCTCTCCGGGGAAAACGCTCACCGACGACGGCGTGCTACCAACAAAGCTTCCGTCCAGTTCAATGTCTGCCCCCGGCGGCGTCGAGGAAATCTCCATGAGCACCTGTGAGCTTGCGGGCGCTTGAGAAGAAGCACCTGCGGCCTGCGCCCCGCCCGCCAGATTGCTCTGCGGAGCAAACTTTGCCAAGTCCAATGGGAAGTTGCCGTTGATGAAGGCTACGACTTCGGTGCCTTTGGGGATGGTAACGTCTTTGCCGTGCATAAAGAGGAAGAACGGAGCAGCGGGCCATGCGATTATCGCGGTGGCAACAATGCCGCCCGTCATAGCTCCTGTATGACCGCCCCCACTGGCATCCTTGACCCCTCGGAGCGCAGCCCTTTCGCCGTCCAACAGACGGACCGCATCAATGGTCACATCCACTTTCCCGCCCCGTGCCATTCTCTTCTTGTGTTCAGCTTCTGTTACTGTCCCCCACGCGATTCCGCCCTTTGGGATGACCAGCGCGTCGCCGATTTTGACCTCTTCCAACACTTCAAATTCCACGGTGTCGCCAGCGTGGGCATCGGTAGAGGACAGATTGCGGGACAGCCGCAGTCTGACCGACGTTGCATCCTCCAGAATCGCCTTCCCGCCTACTATCAAAGGCGCGGCGGGAGCAGTCGGAGTCTGTTGAGCTTGCGTGCCTACAGCCAGCAAGAGAACAAAAGCGAAGGACAGCAGTCGGCGCATTTGGGCATCTCCGTCTGAAAAGGATTATGAATTAGCCCTTGGCCCACAATTGTCCCACCCGAGTAGTCGGTTTGCAATTCACTTTTTTGTGCCAAGCCATCGCTAAGGGGCCGGAAAATTAACCTGCCGGGCGATCCCAGCACTCCGTTCGCACCAGAAGAGCCGTCCACACCCGCCCGATGCGCGGAGCCGGACAACTCCGCTGTCAACGCCGGTTGAAAATTCCGCAAATCTCCGGAGTAAAATTCCCCATTCCCCAGCAGGATTAGGCAAATGAGGAAATGAAAGACATCCGCGTCACTGACTCGAGCAGGGACGCTCGTGAACTCACCGCGCTGGTCGCGCTGTTCCTCCAGTTTCCAGCGCAGCGGTGACCCCTTTCCCCAGGTTACTCGCCTGTGCCGGTCAGGTTCACAACATACTGTCCGGCAGTGCTGTTATCGGTCACCGTCACCGTAGCGCTCCTGGCGCCCGCCGCCGTCGGCTTGAAGTTCACCCGCAGGTTGCACAATGCTCCCGGCGCCAGCGTCTGCCCCGTCGTGCACGTCCCCGCTTGGTTGGTCAGCAGGAAGTCGCCCGGATCACTCCCCCCAAGAACCGCGCCCGCCACGGTTACCGCC
>Ga0326728_10007463_pt1 | contig 28035 bp, 22 predicted proteins | sample MB3enrmetagenome_FD_207602 | JGI IMG/M metagenome (GOLD analysis project Ga0326728, IMG submission 207602) | Lab enriched peat soil microbial communities from McLean, Ithaca, NY, United States - MB31MN | ecosystem: Environmental > Terrestrial > Soil > Wetlands > Peat | place: USA: New York...
GTTGCCCACTCGGATGAAAATCACAGCCTATAATCACCATGCGACTGGCTCCTTTCGTCCGAGTGCTTGGTCTTTCAGCAAACCTAGTATCGGACCTTAGGAGCCGTCGTGGTTATACAATCAAGCGGAGTGCCCGCCCCGACCCGCTTCTTTGCGGGTCGGGGCGGGCGTGGAGCGAAGGATCTATGTATTTACCAATTGCAGCCTGTAGGCAAAAGGAAATGCATTGTTCCCTCTGCGGGCGGCAAAAACTAGCGCACCTGTAATCTCATCGTCACCCATAAAGGGCAATGGCAAATAGGACCGAAATGCATAGGTTCTTCGCCCCGCGCCTCGGCGGAATGGCAATTGCCCATGCTGTTTCGGGCGCGGGACTCAGAATGACAGGCGTGAGGGTGCGGAGAGTGGTGAATAATCCAGACGAAGGGGACGACAGAATCGGTCGAGCCTTCTTTCGCCCGCGTTGCGGGCTCTTGGGATTTCGCGCCCAAACCCATGGCTCACGCCATGGGCTACCCATCTTTCCCCCTCTTCGCGGGGTTCGTCTGCAATGTTCTTATTTCTGACACACTACACTAGCGGCAAGCCCAAGCCGCAAGCGCCAAGTTGGTTTTAGGCTTGCGGCTTGTTGCTTGTGGCTTGTTGCTCTCACTGCGGCTCCGGCCCGCGAACCACCTGCACGAAATCCGCCGGCCTTATCCATTGGGAGAAGGCGGCACGTACCTGCTCGGCGGTAACCGAATCGTAAATTCGCGCCGCGCGGACCGGCTCATCCAGCGGCAATCCCATTTCTGCGCGGTTCAGCAATCCGGTGGCGATTTGCGACTGGCTCGCTTCGGCCAGGGGAATCTGCCGCAACAACAGCGCCTTCGCCTGCTGCAATTCCGCCGGGCTTACCTCGGCGGACTGCATCTGCTGGAGATTGCGCTCGACCAGGGCGCGCGCCTTGGACACATTGGCGGGATCGCACTCGTAACTCACGATAAACCTCGCCCGCGTTCTCCGCGCCTGCAATTCGTTGCCCACGTAATAGACATAGCCGGTCTTTTCGCGGAGATCGCGGTAGAGGCGGGTCGCATAGAATCCGCCACCGAGCACATGGTTTCCCACTTCCAAAGGATAGTAGGCGGGATTGAAGCGGTTCATCGGCAACTCTTGCGCCAACTGCACCTCATCCTGCACGCGGGCCGGATCCGGCACATTTTGGGCCGCCAATTGGTTGCGGGGCACGGGGGGCAGTTCGGTAGGCGGCTTGGGCCCGACCGCCCGCCAGTCCCCGAAATATTTTTCGATCGTGCTGCGCGCCTCCTCCGGCGTAACGTCACCGATAACGACGAGGGTGGTCAGGTCGGGACGGAAGGTCTTAGCGAAATAGCTCTTGACGTCGCTCAGGGTGAGGCCGCGGATGGTTTCCGGGGTCGGCTGGCGCAGCTCCGGATCGCCTTTCGGCAACAGACCGATCAGAGCGGCGCGGTGTGCCAGGTATCCCGGACTCTTGAGTTCTCCGGCTACGGAATCTTCAGCCTGACGGCGGACAATCTGGAAGTCGTTTTCCTGAAAACGGGGCTGCAGTTCGTTCTCGGCCAGCAGTTGTACCCCGCGGTCAAAATGTTCCTTGAGCACCTGCAAGGCAAATTCTGCGCCCGCCGATTCTTCGGCCGCAATGTCATCGAGGGCCTTCTGAAAACCCAGACGGTCCATTTGCGTCGTGCCGTAGGAAAACATTCCCCCCAGCACGCTGCTCAGCCCTTCTTGGCCGGGAGGAACTTCCAGGCTCGATTCCTGGCGGACTTTTCCGGCAAGGGAGACAGTGGGAGTTGAGTGGTCGGTTTGCACAATCAGCCGGAGCCCGTTCGGCAAAGTCATATCCGCCGGGTGGAGATTCCACTTGGGGATTTCCAGGCGGCTGAGTACGGGTTGCGCCCAATCGGGCAGCGTGACCGGTTTGGTAGGCTCGGCGGTAAGTTTCTCGGCGCCGCCGAATCCTTTTGCGGCCACCGGCTGCCCGGAGGGCTGCGGTTCAAGGGTGGCCGTAATGGTGTTTTGGTTCAGATACCTCTTCGCCACTCGATTCACGTCGGCTACGGTGACTTTTTTTATGGCGTCGACCGCTTCCTGGGGCGAACGGCGGCGTTCCGCGGCCAGCGCCTGCGACCACAGGTCGGCGAGGCCGGGAATGGAATTGCGCTTGAATTCCGCACTCGCCACCTCGCTGCGCTTGGCCGCATCCACCAGGTCGGCGGGGAGTCCCGCCGCGGCATAGTCGGTCACGATCTGGCGCAACGTGCGGCCGATCGCGGCCGGATCCGCACCCACCGGCAGAGCCGCGTACGCGATCGCCATACTCGCCTTCGGATAAGTTTCCACCAGTTGAAAACCGGCCTCCAGGGCCTTGCCTTCAGGCCCCAGGGCATAGATATTGCCGCGCTGGCTGGCTAGAACATCGGCGAGAATTCGCGTGGCGGCGTAATCGCGGCTGTCCGTACCCGGCAAACGGAAGGCCAGCGCCGTGAGCACATAGGGGTAGTCGCTCGGCAGTGTGAAACTCTCCGCCTTCACGGGTTGCAGCCTGACCCGGGGGCGCTTAGGTACGGGCCGTTTGGCAATACCGTCATAAAGCTGCTGGACTTGGGTGAGCACGGTCTGGGGATCAACAGCGCCCGTGATCACCAGAATGGCGTTGTTCGGCGCATACCAATCCGTGTAGAACTTCTGCAACATCGCCCCGGTGGTCGCATCAAAGGATGGTTTGGTTCCCAGTGCGTCCTGCTCATAGGGTGTGCCCCGGAACATCCCCTGATTCAAGCGCATGATCATCCGGTACGCCGGGTCGGAGAGGTCGCGCGCGACTTCCTGTTCGATGGCGCCGCGTTCCTGGTCCCACTGGGCCTGCGAATCGGTTACCTCCTGCATACAGGAGGCTCCCAGGTGCAACGCCACCCCGAGGTCTTGCACCGGAACGGTTACGAAGTATTGGGTAATATTCTGCTGGGTATCGGCATCGTTGTCGCCGCCCAGCTGCGCGTAAATAGCGGCGGTCTGGTCGGCGGTTAGTCCGGAGCAGCCCCGGAAGGCCATATGCTCCTGGGCATGCGCCATGCCGGGAAAGCCGGAAGGGGTTTCGTCGCCTCCCGCCAGGTAATTCAGATAGACAGTCGCAACCGGAGCTATCCGGTTGGGAACGATCACCACCCGCAATCCATTTTTTAGAGTTGCCCGCGTGACATTCGCTTCCGCCGCCAGCAATGCGGGCAACAGCATCGCCACGGCAGCTAGTACAACGGCTTTCTTCTTCATCCGATTTACCTCAGGCCGCCCGTTTCAGCTCAGGCGGGCTCAGTTCCGCTCGCGTCTTAAGCACCAGCAGGAGGTAGCCACGCGAAACCATTCCTTGAACGGCGCCATCCCAGACCACCGGCAGTTGATTCACGTTCTCGCGCGCCATGGTTTCCAGTGCCTGCATGGCCGGCGTATCCGGCGAAACGGAATAAACTCGGCTGGCCGGCAGCATAACGTCCCTGGCGGTAGTCTGCGGCCAGCGGGACGGGTCGACGGTCCGAATCTCGGCGGGGGTAACCAATCCGGCGAAGCGGCCGCCCTCTACCACCAGAAAACAACGGGCGCCCGTCCGGAACAGCAACTCGTGAACTAAATCTTGCAAAACCGCATCCGGGCCGACCTGCTGGCAGTCGGCCGACATGAGATCGCGAACCCGTACGTTGCGCATCAAACCAGCGGCCTGGACTTGCATGTAGCTGGCGCCGGCAGCTTGCAGCAGGAACCACCCGATAAACGCCAGCCAAATGCCGCTGACCACCAATCCCCCAAAGAACTCAAAGATCCCATAGGCGATAAACGCAACGGCCACCGCCTGCCCGACGCGCACGGCTATCCGCATGGCGCGCGCGGCGTCCCGGGTGATCCACCAGACCACCGCGTGGAACACACGCCCGCCGTCCAACGGATAACCCGGAATAAGATTGAAGGCCCCCAGCAGGATGTTGATATAACCGAGCCATACCAGAATCGCCACTCCGGGGGTGACTGGCGTCGTACCCCAGTTCCAACCGGAAGCGGAAGAGATGGCCAGAAGGAAAAGCCCAAGCACAAAGCTGGTGAGGGGACCTACGATCGCCATCCAGAATTCCGTCCCGGCATCGGCGGGCTCCCGCTCAATTTGCGCCGCGCCGCCCAGCATGAAGAGCGTGATGTGGTGAACGGGCAGCCCGCGCAATTTCGCCACCATGGCATGCGACAACTCATGCAGAATGAGCGCCGCAAAGAACAGGACGGCGGTAACCAAGGCGGCGCTCCACACAGTAGCCTCGCTCCAGTTGGAGCTGACCGCATGGAAGTGCGCGGCCAGCGAGAAGGCGATCAGAACTGCGATGACGAACCAGCTATAGTGGAGACCTAGTTCCACGCCGAATATCGTGCCGATTTTAATTTGGGATTTCATTGGGGGGGCCTCCTTACACGCCGCTCACACCTCGATACGACCCGTTCCGCTACTGCGTGGTTGTCTACTTCGAACCGACGGCACGGGATCCGCCTGTAAGCTGTCCTCTTATTAGACGCTTCAACTTGCCTGTAGTATTCGGAAATGCCCCATAACTGAACGCGAATACCGGCAGGCTTTCCGGCAACGCATCCAATGAAGCAAGGCCGACTCGTAAACACGTTTGTATGGTGGAAATTAGGGAGTGGAAGCAACCAGGCAGCATGGCTGATAGCACAACCGAGCGGCGCCCGCAGGGGACGGCACGCTGGCATTGGATCGCGCGCGCCCTGCGGCACAGAAATTACCGCCTGTTTTTTGGCGGACAGGGAATTTCCCTGATCGGCACCTGGATGACGCGGGTTGCCACCAGTTGGCTGGTCTACCGCCTTACCGGTTCGGCGTTCCTGCTTGGCCTGGTCAGCTTTTCCGGCCAAATACCCATCTTCCTGCTGGGCGCCGTGGCTGGAGTCTGGGTTGATCGTTGGAACCGGCATCGCGTGCTGGTGGTTACGCAAATCCTGTCGATGCTGCAATCCTTCAGCCTGGCGTTTCTAGCCTTGACCGGCGTTATCACGGTAGTGGACATCATTCTGCTCAATTTGTTCCAGGGAGCGGTAAACGCGTTTGACATGCCCGCCCGGCAGTCCTTCGTGATCGAGATGGTGGAGCAGCGCGAAGACCTGGGCAACGCCATCGCTTTGAACTCGTCGCTGGTTAACGCGGCGCGCCTCATCGGCCCCTCGGTGGCGGGGTTGGTGATTGCGGCGGTGGGCGAAGGCTACTGTTTTCTGATTGATGGATTCAGCTACATGGCGGTCATCGCTTCCCTGTTGGCCATGCGGGTGGCGCTCCGGCCTGCCGCGCGCGCACGCCAGGGAGTGTTTTCCGAATTTCGGGAAGGGTGGGATTACATTCGCGGTTTTCATCCTATCCGCTCGATCCTGCTCCTGCTGGCCCTGATCAGCCTGGTCGGTATGCCGTACACCGCGCTCATGCCGATCTTCGCCGGTACTATTCTTCACGGCGGAGCCCATACGCTGGGCTTTTTGATGGCGGCTAGCGGAGTGGGCGCCCTCATCGGGGCGGTAAAGCTGGCAGCCAGGAAGACGGTGCTCGGATTGGGACGCGTAATCCCCCTTACCGCCGCCGCTTTTGGCGCGGCTTTGATCGCCTTTGCCGCCTCGCGCTGGCTCTGGCTCTCGCTGCTGTTACTGCTGGTGACCGGCTTCAGCTTCATGCAACAGATGGCCGCCAGCAATACCATCCTTCAGACGATCGCCGAAGACAAGAAGCGCGGCCGGGTCATGAGTTTTTATTCGATCGCATTCCAGGGCATGGCGCCCTTCGGCAGCCTGATCGCAGGAGCAACGGCAAGCCGGATTGGGGCACCCTATACCCTGATGATCGGCGGCGCCCTGTGCATTTGCGGCGCAACCTGGTTTGCGTGCCAACTGCCGGTTATCAGGCAACTGGTGCGGCCGATATACGTCCGCATCGGCATCCTGCCCGAGCTGACCACAGGTATCGAGACCGCCTCGATTTTGCAGGAACCACCCGAAGATTGACTCGAGATCCTGGTTAGTCTTTGCCATCCCGAACGGAGCGAGGGATCTGCAGCTCCTCTAGGAATCGACTCAATGAAAAATTCAGGAGCCCGAAGTCGGAAGTTATTCTGACTTCTGACTTCCGTCTTCTGTCTTCTGTCTTCTAACTTCTCGATTCTTTCCGTCCAGGCTGATAGACGCAGAAAGGTTCTTCCTGAAGCATATCGCCGGTGGCGGCGTAAGCGCGCGCCCGGCATCCCATGCAGACGTTGCGGAACTCGCAACAGCCACATTTCCCTTTCAAATTGGCGGTGTCCCGCAAAAGCCTGAACGTATCCGACTTCTCCCAAACCTCGGAAAAGGTTTGCGTCTTCAAATCGCCGGCCGCCACCGGGAGATAGCCGCAGGGAAACACGTTTCCCTCAAACGAGATGAAACAGACACCCGACCCTGCCAGGCAGCCCTTGGTCATCGCATGCATGCCGCCGGGATGCCCTCCCGAAGGACCGTGCAGATGTCCGGCATGCCCGGGTACACCCGCCAGCTCCGCGTTCTTCTTGATGACCACACCGGTGCCGGAAGGCATCAGCATGTCGGTGGGACCGATCTTTCCGTTGGCGGGCGAAGGATCCTGCGCCCCGCCACCCGAGTTGCGGCGATCCTGGGCCCGGCGCTGGCGCACGACTCGGAAGTAATGCGGCGCACAGGTCGCTTTGAGTTCTATGCCTCCCTCCAGCGATCGGTCATAGAACCAGTGCAACATGCGTTCATACTCTTCGGGAGGAACCATCTGCCGGTCAGCAATTTCCACCCCGCAGCCCACCGGAACCAACAGAAACGTATGCAGGGCATCGGCGCCTAGGCTCCGGGCTAATTCCAGAACGCGGGGCAACTGCTCCGCATTATGGCGCGCAATGGTCATATTGATCTGGACCGACATGCCCAGCCGACGCAGGTTGTTCAGGCCGTGAATGGCCTGGTCAAAGGCGCCGGGAATGCCGCGGAAAGTATCGTGCGTTTCGGCATCGGCGCCATCCAGGCTGATGGAGACACGCTTAACGCCGGCACTGACGACCTTGCGCGCTACCTCTTCATTGACCAAGGTGCCGTTGGTGGCCAAGGCCACGCGCAGCCCACACGCGGTCGCGTACCCGGCAAGTTCAAAGATATCGTTGCGGTAAAGCGGCTCGCCCCCGCTGAGGACGAGAATGGGGGTCGCGTAGGCGGAAATTTCTTGGATAATCTCGCGGGCTTTGGCGGTCGGCAGATCCTGCGGGGAACTCAACTCGGTGGCGGAGGCGCGGCAGTGAATGCAACGTAGGTTGCAGCCTTTGGTGACCTCCCAAAAGACCAGGCGCGGCTTCTCGATCGTGCCGGCCGGCGGTCTTGTTCCTGCACTACCCAACATGCCGGACCCCTCGCTTGGCCGGCGCCCCGCTGAGCGGGACCGGCCTGAATTCAGCCTAGAAGCCGGCCTGAACCCCGGCAACGAAAGTTATCACACTCAAGAGTGATAAATGTCACACGGCAGGCAACCAAAAGATCGGGCGATCGGGTGATCCGGTGATCGGGTGATCTGCAATACCTGTACTCACTTTATCGATCACCGATCACAGAAACCTGCCGCAATTTGCAAAGCGCTTCAGGTTTGCACTTTGCACTTTGCAAATTACAAATTGCAAATTGGAAATTCTACGCTCGGCCGGAACGGATGTGGGTGCGTGGCCGCCGGGTACGGGAAAGGCCGATGGAGCGCACGCGTTCGTAAGCCGAGTGCAGATCGCCGCTCAGCAGATGCACCACCTGCAGGCAAGCCTCGCGATGGTCCCGCAGAAAACGCAGCAATTCCTTACGCTTGACGAATACCACCTGACAACTGTCCAGGGTTTCCGCGGTGAGCTCGTAAGGATGTCCGGAGAGAGTGGAACTCAGGCCGAGCACTTCCCCGGGACCGGCGACGCGCAGCATCAGCCGCTTGCCCTGCTCAGAACAGATGGAAAGTTTGGCGCGGCCATCACACAGGACAAAGACCCCGCGCGGCTGCCGGCCTTCGGAAAACAACGTCGCGCCCCGCGGATATTGGCTGACGGCCTTAATCCCGTCGAACGCCTGGAGCGCGTCGGACGGCAGATCGCAAAAGTGCCGATCCGGTCTCAATTCGCAACTGAAGCAACTAGGATGGCTGACGCTCTCCATGCCTCAACGAATACCGCACCCGTTGCAGCCGGAGCAGTGATAGCAATCACCGAAAACCGTGATGCCTGACCGCAGTGACGGCCTGCCGCCACTCCTTTTAGGTGCTGGCGAGCGCTCGCAAAGCGGCTTTATTGCGGATCAGCAGCGTAGAACCCTTGGCTTGCACGATCTGCCGTTTCTTGAGTTCGGCGAACAGGCGGGTCACGGTTTCCCGCGAGGTGCCGATCATCTGGGCAATCTCTTCATGCGTCAAGGCAAGCTTCAGGCGCGGTTCCTGCTTTTGCGATTCCCCGTTCCGGGAGCTCCATTCCAACAGGAGTTTGGCCAGTTTTTCCGCCGCCGAATGCGACAGCCCCAGACTGCGGATCTCGTGGCAGGCGGCGTTGTATTTCTCGCTCAGTTGCTCCGCCACCCGGAAACAGGCGTCAGAATGCTCCCGCAGAAAGCGCAGGAAATCCTCCCGCTTGACGAAGTTCACCTGGCAGGGATCGATGGTCTCGGCGGTTAACTCATACGGCTTGCCGGACACGGTAGCGCTCAATCCCAGCACTTCGCCGGCTTCGGCAATTTTTAGAATCAGCGTCTTGCCGTCGCTGGAAGAAATCGAGAGTTTTACCCTTCCCTTGCACAGGACGAACACCCCCCGCGGGGCCTGCCCTTCCACAAAAAGAACGGCGCCTTTGGGGTATGCCGTGGCGTACTTGATAGCTTCGAAGGACTGCAGGGCGGCCGTGGGAAGGTCGCAAAAAATGCGGTCCGCCCTCAACTTGCAGGTGAAACAACTTTCAATGATGTCCAGCCCGTATGGTGAGAGCACGCACAACCCCCTGTGATCTACATCATACTACTCTCGTCAAGAAAAATCCTGCCGGGCGGGCCGGTCCGGCAAGCGTTTCCGTCCCCGCAAGCCCCGCAGGACAGAACCAGGAACTCCCAACCGCAACCAGGAATTTCGCCTGGTGAACTTTGCATTGTGATTTTAAAGACCGGCAACAGCATCGAAGCTAAGAGGTTGAAGCAAAAATCAAAACTCGAAATTCAAAATTCTTCCGCGCGGCAGTCGCCGGCGAGAGGGATAATTGCAGTTGCTACGGCTCTTTTCCTCTGGTTAGGACCTGCCCTGCCGGTCACATTTTCCAGTGACGGCAACGGCCCAGGCCTTGTGACTGCAAGTTCAGGAGGAACTGCTGTGACCTTTGCCTTACGCAGCAATGCATTTGAGTCCGGCGGGGAAATTCCTGCCAAGTTCACCTGTTCCGGAGCCGACGTATCGCCCGCCTTGTCCTGGTCGGAACCGCCGGCGCAAACCCAGGCGCTGGCTATGATTATGGATGATCCCGACGCCCCCGTCGGCGTTTTCACTCACTGGGTCTTGTACAACTTGGGCCCGCAGGAGAAGGCACTCCAAGAGGGCGTCCCTAAGACGGAACAATTGCCCGGCGGCGCCTCGCAGGGGCGCAACGATTTCCGCCGGATCGGATATGGCGGGCCATGCCCACCACCCGGCAAGCCTCACCGTTATTTCTTCAAGCTGTATGCGCTGGATACAAAATTGAATCTCAAAGCCGGCGCGAGCAAGAATGAACTGGAAAGCGCCATGAAGGGACACATCCTGGGGCAGGCTGAACTGATGGGGAAATTCCATCGCTAGCCAAGCCGCTAACACCTACCACAGAGACACAGAGTCACAGAGAGGAATTTGGATTTAAGATTTCAGGATGTGGGATTTCCGGACCCTTAACGTATATAGCCTAAGGTGGGACGATCTAGTGTCAAATCCGAAATCCGGATTCCCAAATCCCAAATTTTCTCTGTGCCTCTGTGGTGGATTTTGTTCCAGCAAAAAAGGCGGCTTGCGCGCCGCCTTTTTTACTCGAATTGTGAGCCGAAATTAGAGTGGTCTGACGTTTTCCGCCTGCCAGCCCTTGGGGCCTTTGGTGACGTCGAACTGCACAGCCTGTCCTTCCTGGAGGCTGCGGAAACCTTTGCTCTGGATCGCCGAAAAGTGCACGAACACATCTTCCCCGTTCTGGCGGGTGATAAAGCCGTAACCTTTGGCGTCGTTAAACCACTTGACAGTACCTTGTTCCATAACTGGTGCTACATTCCTTGTTTCTGAATTTGCGTTGAATCGAATCGGGAGGGGACTCAGAGGGACACGGTCCGGACTGGCTCACAACCGCTTCTTCCTACGCTCTTACAGTTTAGCTTAGATGCTGGCTAATTGTAAAAAGGCCAAGACCCGGGCCTTAACCTAAAGTCACTTACTTTCAGCCTGTTCTTTCGCCCACCTCGGAGCGAAAACCTTCCTACTTGCCCTCCTACTAACCCTCCTAACCCTCCTGCTAGTCCGCCTGCTAACCCTTACCGCAGCTCCATCACCAGTATGCGGCCATCGGAATGGAAACTGCCGCCAGTAGCGGTTTTTGCCTCCCGCAAGGGATTGGACGGGGTCAAGTAGACGGTTCCGGCCACCAGTCCGGTGGCCGACAGGGTCTGGCCCACGAATTCGCGCTCGGCATCCACCGCCGGATCAATCTTGTGCGTCACGGCATTCGGCTTGCGTATGTCCCGCTCAAAACCAATATCATGCGTGGCGGCGCCCACCCACACGGTTTGTCCCTGGTTTTGAAACGGAGCTTTCCAGATCCGCAAATGATTCCTCGAAGAGACCACCTGTACCGGCTCGGCGCGGGCAAAACCGAAATCCTGTGCCCGGCCAAACAAGTACAGCTCACTCATGGGCATTTCCACATAGGCTTCTTTGGTAGTGCTGGAAAGCAGCGCGTGCAACACGCCTTCCACCTTGGTCTTGTCCACCTGCACCCAGCCTGCCGCCTTGAACACTTGCTGCACCTTGTCCTCGGACCCGAGGAGAACGAAGTTCACCATATCGCCAGCACCGCCGTTGCTGTCGGTTACCCGCTGGGGAAGGTGCGCCAGTACATCGGGGCTCACGGTCACCGGCTTAGCCGCCGCCTGCTGGGCCGGTTCCTTTCCCGGAACAACCTGCACCTTAACTGAGAACGAGCCCTCGCCAGTTCCGCCGCTTTCCTGATTGATTCCGAGAAACAGCCGTCCTGTCTGGTTGGAGGTGATCTCGCGATTGGCCCCAATCAGGAATGGGACGGCAACGTCACCGCCGATTCGGCCGATGAGCGCTCCCTGGCCTGCGCCGTTCACCGGCAGAGAACGTGCCAAATCTCTCCATGAGCGCTGCAGGCCCTCCGGACCGGTTTGGTTCGGCGCATACTGCACTGTACCCTCCCCGGTAATGGTCACATGATCGCCCGGAATCAGGTCGAGGCCCGTATCGAGCCAGGCTTTATCGGCTCCGACCTTGAACTCGCCTTTCAACTTGCGGCCGACAGCGGAAGATTCTTTGGCGGCTCCGGCGGCGGTTGAATCCTGGGCCCAAATCCTGGGAACCGTGGCCAGTAGACCTGTCAGGATGGCCATGCAGACGATGGCCGGGATTTTCGATCTGCCCGATCCACGTCTTAATTCACAGACCTGACGGCCTGCAACACCGCAATTCGAGAAACACGTCTTTGCGAAATCGTTCATGACGCCCCTCAACCATGGATGCAGCATAACTCCGCCACGGCTCGGTATGGCTGCAATTCGCTTTTTCTTCTCTATAATAACGGCCATGAAGCGCTCTGGGATCGCCGACCTGCCGTTGCATTCCGGGCGTGTGCCCTCTTGGCTTGGGCAGCGCATGACGCGGCTGGGTACTGCCATTGCTGAGAGCGTGATCTACCACTATGGCGCATCGGAGCTGCTCTCGCGTCTTAGCGATCCGTGCTGGTTTCAGGCGCTCGGCTGCGTGCTGGGCATGGACTGGCACTCTTCCGGGATCACCACCAGCGTCTTGGGCTCCCTGAAACGTGGCCTGAACCCGCGCGGACACGAGCTTGGAGTTTACCTCTGCGGTGGCCGTGGCCGGCACTCGCGAAACACGCCGGCGGAACTGCGCGCTTTCGGCGACCGAACCGGCCTCGATGGCGATGCGCTGATACGTACCAGCCGCTTGACCGCGCGCATCGACAACAACGCCATCGCCGATGGATTCCAGCTCTACCAGCACACTTTCATCCTGACCCGGCAGGGCGAATGGGCGGTCATCCAGCAGGGGATGAACGAACGTACCGCGTTGGCGCGCCGCTATCACTGGCATTCGTCCACGGTGCGCGATTTTACCTCTGCGCCTCATACCGGAATTGTCGGCGAACATCAGGGCACCATCATGAATCTGGTTGACGCTGCGGCCCAGCCGGCGCAGTCGGCCATGTTGGCCCTGGTGCGGGAACGGCCGGAAGCCACCCTCGCCGAAGCGGGTAGATTGTCCCTTCCCGGCCGCCACCAAGTTCGTGCGGAGGACATCAATTTGGAGCGGCTGGGAGCCGTACTGGCGGTCGCGCATGAACGCAGCTTCCGCGATTTCGCTTCCTTGCTCCTGCTGGAGAATCTCGGCCCGCGCACGCTGCAGGCGCTGGCGCTGGTCGCCGAAGTGCTTCACGGAACGCCCACCCGCTTTTCCGATCCGGCGCGTTTTTCCTTTGCCTTGGGAGGCAAAGACCGGCACCCGTTTCCCGTGCCGCTCAAAACCTACGACGAATCCATTGCGGTCCTGCGCCGGTCGCTGGACAGCGCCAAGCTAGGCGACAGCGAGAAGTTGGACGGCTTTGCCCGCCTTGACTGCTTCGTCCGTGTGGTGGAGAAACATTGCGCCCCAACCGTTAATTTTTCGTGCGCCGTCGCCCACGAGCATGCAATTTCCTCCTCCCTCGGTGGACGCAGTGTCTTCGACGACCGGAAGGCCAGATTCTCGGCAGGACAGAAGTCGGCCCACAGCAAGCAGTTAACTATGTTCGAGCAGCAGTAACCGCCAGTCTCCAGGGCAATTGGGTAATTTGGTAATTGAAAAACTAGACGGTTTTCCGACTACAAGGACTGTGCTCGTCCTCAATTACCAAATTATCCAATTACCAAATTGCCCAATTGGTCCCCACAACTCCTCCGCAGATTTCGGGTTTACACCGTACAGCCACTCCGGCGGGCGCGGTAGTGGTGAACCGGCAGAGTGAGTTTGGGGTAGGCCGTACGGAGCGGGTCGGAGGCAAACCATGAAGACGAAATTGTTTTGTGTGGCGCTGTTAACTTTGGTTCTCTGTGGTGCGGGATGGGCGCAGATGGGTCCGGCGTGGCGCTATTCCGGAGACGGCTGGTATGCCATTGAACGCCGCAACGCGCATGATTTCGGTTTTCGCGATGGGCGTTACGCCGGGGAGCGCGATCGGGTTACGGGACATAGCTATCGTCCCACGCACGACAGCAACTATAAGCATGCGGACCGCGGCTATGATCCCGCCTATGGCAACAAGCAACTCTACCGGGACGAGTATCGCGCCGCCTACGCCGAGGGCTACGAACGAGGCTACTACGCCCGCTAACGGCATCGGGCGATCAAGCCATCGGGTGATCAAGCCATCCGGTGATCGGGCGATCGGGTGATCTGTAAATCATCGGTTCACCGATCTGCGAACGACTGGCAGGGAATTCAGAGGAAAGAAAGCATTACTAAATCGCAGAAATTCTGTTTGATCACCCGATCACCGGATCACCCGATCACCCGATTCTTCAGGCTATTTCACTCCTGCCAGCGTGAGCAAAGCCAGCAGGATACGCCGCAGCCCCAAGTCCCGTTGGCTGGGGTCGTACCATTCGTGCAGGGTATGTGCCCCGCCGCCGACTCCCCCGCCGCCGATGGCAAGCGCCTCGCATCCCAGGGAAAGCGGGACATTGGCATCGGTGGAAGCGCGTTGCTGGCGAGAGTGGATGCCCAGTTGCGAGTCAACCGCTTTCACCACCTGCAGGATACGCGCATTTTGCGGCAGTTCCGCCGCCGGACGATTGCCGATCGGCTTCAACTCAAAGCTGATGCTGCCGCTTCGCCGCGGGTCGAAGCCCAGGGCTTTCAGGTCGGCCGTGGCGTGAGTCAAAGCGTCCCGCAACGTCTGCTCCAGCCGGTCCAATTCCGCCATGGACGAGGAACGCATGTCCACTTTCATGCTGGCCACCTCGGGGATCGAGTTGACCGAGGTACCTCCGCTGATTTCGCCGATATTGAACACGGTCTTGGGATCGCTGGGCACGGAGGTGCGGGCAAACTGATCGATGGCGCGCGCCAGCACAACGATGGGATTGGGCACGCCAAAGTCGGTCCAGGAGTGGCCACCCGGACCGCGTATCGTAGCCAGAAAACGCCTCGAGCCTAGCCCTTCCGTGATGATAGTGTCCGTCCCGCCGCCATCCAGCACAAAGGTGTAGGCGATAGCTTCCCGCCAGCGCGGATCGGTGAAGATATGGCGGACACCCCGCAGATCGCCTTCTCCTTCCTCTCCCACGTTGGCCACGAAGAGCAGGGGGGCAATGTGGGAAATGGTTCCGGTTTGCAAGACGGCGGCCATGGCCAGCAGCGCCATCAGGCCGGCGCCATTGTCGGACACGCCGGGACCCAGCAACCGCTCTCCCTCGCGCCGTACGTCGATGCAGGTGCCCGCGGGGAAGACTGTGTCGAGGTGCGCGGTCATCGCCACATACTTCGCATCCTCAACCGCGCCCGGCCGCATGCCGAGGACGTTGCCCGCCTCATCGATATGCACCTCCTGCAGTCCCAGTTCGAGGAAGCGGGTCTGGACCCAGTGGGCACGGGCGGATTCCCCAAACGGCGGCGCCGGGATCCGCGTCAATTCCATCTGCCGTTCCGAAAGCTCCCGCGCATGGGCCGTGAACCACTCAAACGTCGCGTGCACTTCGCGCAGTGCGGCCAGGCGCGCAACCGCCTGCGCTGGACTGACTTCGCCGCCCACAGATAGATTTTCCGTCCAGGAAATCCGGTTCATGGCTTGCTTATCAGAAAAACGTCAAACTTCGAGAACCCATGCCCGCTCTAGCCGGCAACCGGCTTACGGGTAAGCGGGTGAATCCGCCCGGCGCGCTTTGGCTGGCAGGCTTCGCAAAGTTCGAGAATCTCGGTTTCCTCCAGCAAGCGGTCACTGGTCTTGGCGCGCCGGAAAACCTGCTCCACCACGTCCTCCGTCGCCGGGATGCCGTGCTGCTCCAGCCAAAAGACAACGTTGGACCGGCCGCTCATGGGCCCGATCTCGATGCTCTGTTCCAAACCAAAAAAATGCGCAGGCACGCCGGAATATACCAGATTCGCCAGTTCCTGGTCGTCCTTGCGAAATGCCTTGATAATCGCCGCCGCGTGTACCCCGGTCGCGGTGCGGAAGGCGTCGCGTCCCACGACGGGATAGTTATCCGGAATCCGCACCCCGGTCGCGTGGGCTACCGCCCGGCAGTACGCATTCAGTTGGCTCAGATCCTGCCGGTCCCAGGGCGGAATGCCCATGAGCTTGAAATTCACCAGCATCTGGTCGATTGGGGTGTTGCCGACGCGTTCCCCGATCGCCAAGGCGCAACCATGAACGGAGTCGGCGCCGGCCGCCACTGCGGCCAGGGAGTTGGGCACGGCCAGACCCCGATCGCAATGTCCGTGCCAGTCGACGCGAATCTGCTCGCCGCTGGGTTTGACCACCTTTTCGATCACGAACTTCACCAGCGCGTATGCCCCCATCGGGGTGGCGTGGCCAACGGTGTCGGTGATGGCAATGGCACGCGCCCCACTGCGAATCGCGGCCGTATAGAGACGTTGCACCGTCTCGGGATCGCAGCGCGTCGTATCCTCGGTGACGTACATCACTGCGAGTCCCAGGGAACGCGCCAGACTGACGGCGGATTCCGTGGTGCGCAGCAGGAAGTCTTCACTCCAGCCTTCGGTGTAGCGGCGAATCGGACTGGAACCGAGAAACGTCGCCGCCTCGATCGCCAAGCCGGTGCGCTGCACGATGTCGGCAACCGGCCGGATATCGTTCGCCACCGTGCGCGCGGCGCAGTTGGCCTTGATCTTCATGCCGCAACGCACGATCTCGCGGGCCAGATTTTCCACGTGCAACAGGGCGCGCGGCCCCGCGCCCGGCAGGCCTAAATCGAGCGAGTTGATGCCCAGATCTTCCATCAGATGAAGAATTGCGATTTTTTCCCCGATGGAAGGATCCCGCACGGAGGGCGACTGGAGGCCGTCCCGCAACGACTCGTCGTTCAGCAGCACGGACTTCGCCGGGCGCAAAGCCCAACCGCCTGCCTGATTCCAGTCATAGATCAGATCCGAACAGTTCACATTTTCCCCGGCGTTCGCAGACGCCCGCTTCGGCAACACGCCTATCTTTGGATGCGCGAAAGGACGTTACAGCCCCAGAAACATCCACCACGGAGACACCGAGACACAGAGAAAGGCAGGCGGAGAATTTCAAAATTATGATTTCGCATTTTGTCTCTGTGCCTCGGTGTCTCTGTGGCAGGTGTTTCCCGTACGCGGGAAAAACGCCGCAGCGCCAGGCGTGCCGCGGCGCCGGCTCCAGGCAAACGGCTCTTCTACTTCTCATCTTTGGGAGTCACGGTCAAACCGAAGACCGAGACCATGCCCGCTCCGGCCACATTCACCCGCGGGTCCCGCGGGTTGGGCAGATACAGGGTCTTGCAGTGTTCGCACCGGTAAATCTCGGCATTCGGACCATGCGCACGTTCCACATCGCCGCATTTTTTCTCGATGCTGTCTTTGGCGTAAAACCAGCGTTTCAAATGCCCGCCGCACAGTTTGCCTTTTTCGTCCTTCTCGTTGCAGGCGCGTTGAAACGGCTTCTTGACTTTTACCTTATGGTTAGGCAGTTGCGGCACGGACTGCTCCTGACTGTCGTTCACGGGAGAGGTAGCCTGAACTTCGGTAGTTGACAAAGCAATGCCTCGCGAGAGATGTGGAACCCGCAGAACCCAAACGCATGATTCTAACTTACTCCCGCTGGCGAGAGAAGGCGGTTATCTCCTCAATACTCGACACTCACCAGATACAAGCCGCTCGCGGGAGCGGTGGCAGCGGGGTTGGCGCTGCGGTCCCGGGCCTCGAGGATGCGCGGGATGTCCGCAGCGGCCAGACTTCCTTTGCCGATCAGAAGCAACGTGCCGACCAGGTTGCGCACCATGTGGTGCAGGAAACCACTGCCGCGAACGGTATAAATCAGCTCGCCACCCTGGCGGGCAAAGGTGGAGGAAAAGAGGGTGCGGACGTTGGAGGGGGCATCCCGCTCACCCATCCGCTGGGCGCGCTCGGGATCGAAGGCGGCGAAAGACGTAAAGTCGCGTTCCCCCTCGACCAGAGGGGCGGCCGCCGTCATGGCTGATTCATCCAGCGGCCCACGATGGTGATACACGTAGCGTGCCAGGAAAGGGGGACAGAGCTCCCCGAATAAGATCCGGTAGCGATAGGTCTTAGCGCGGGCCGACGCCCGGGCATGAAAGGACAGCGGCACTTCTTCCGCTTGCAACAGGCGGATCGCCGGCGGCAGGACGTCGTTAAGGGCTTTCACCAGATTACCCGGTGGAATCGGGCTGGCCAGGACAACCGTGGCCACTTGCGCCAGGGCGTGGACCCCGGCATCGGTGCGCCCGGAGCCTTGCGGTAGCACGGTTTCGCCGGTTACACGTTCCAGGGCTTCCGCCAGGGTGCCCTGCACGGTCGAGCGGCCGGGCTGTACCTGCCACCCGCTGAAATCGGCGCCATCGTAAGCCAGCATGAGCTTGAAGTTGCGCATAATTCTTGGGCGCCTGCCGGTAAGACCTGAGCCGCCCGTCGGCTATACTAACAATTTCAGTTCTCAATTGATGGAAGCGGAGAGTTTGCCGATGCGGTCCCCGCGAGGAATGTTGTTGTCTGTTCTGGTGGTCGGGATACTGGCAGCCGGCGCGGCCGGGCAGTTAGGCCCGGCTGCGATCTATACCAACGGCAGGTCTCCGTATCCCGATCCTGCTGCCCCGTTCAAGGCTTTCAATGTGCCCAAGCCGAGTTTCACCAATTCCACACGCCTGATGCAGATACTGCGGGAAGGCAAGCTCATGTTGTCGCTCGACGATGCCATCGCCCTGGCTATAGAGAACAACCTGGATTTGGCGATCGCGCGCTATAACTTGCCTATTGCCGACACCGATATTCTACGCACCAAGTCGGGCGCCTCCCCAGCGGGCGTCAATACCGGCATTGTTCAAGGAACACCCGGGGGCACGGCTCTGGCGGTCTCGGCCGCGTCCGGATCCGGCGCCGGTGGTACCAGTTTGGCCGCCGGAGGTGCGGGCACGGGCATCGGCGGCCTGGTAACATCGTCTTTGGGAGCTGGCCCGCCCGTCGACTCCTTCGACCCGTCTTTTACTACCGGCCTGAGTCTGCAGCACGCGTCCACCCCGGAATATGCTCCTACAGGAATCGTGGTCGCGACCACCGGCTTGCCCTTTCAGGACCAGAATACAGGAACCGCAAACTTCGGATATCAGCAGGCATTCCCTACCGGTACCTTATTCAACGTCGGTTTCAACAATAGCCGGATAACCACCGCCCAGGCGAAAGTCTATCTGACCCCAAGCCTCACCGCGGCCCCGCTAATCAGTGTCCGCCAGCACGTGCTGCAAGGCTTTGGCATCGCGCCGAACAACCGCTTCATCCGGATCGCCAGAAACAATCGCGAGATCTCCGACGTGGCTTTCCGGCTGCAGGTCACCACTACCGTGACCCAGATCGAGAACATCTATTGGAACCTGGTGAATGCTTCCGAGGACGTGAAGGCCAAGCAACGCGCGGTAGATCTCGCCAATCGTCTGCTCACCGACAACGAAAAGCAGGTGCGGATTGGCACCCTGGCCCCGATCGAAGTGATACGCGCTCAGAGCCAGGTGGCCGCGGCCAGCCAGGATCTTCTCGTCTCTCAAACCAACTTGCAACTGCAGCAGTTGCTGATGAAGAACGCCATCAGCCGAAATCTGACGGACACGGAGCTGATGACCGCCGAGGTTCTCCCGACCGATACCATGCAAGTTCCCCCCGTGGAACCTGTGGTACCGACCGAGGATCTGATCGCCGAAGCGCTCTCCCACCGGGCGGAACTGGCGGAGGCCAACATCGACCTCACCAACCGCAACATCAACACCAGAGCCGCGAAAAATGCGCTGCTTCCCACTCTTGACCTGGTCGGAAGCTACGGCACAACGGGACTAGCCGGAGTGCCAACAACTACGCCGGGCACCCCGTCGGGAATCTCTACCGGCGGCTATGGCGATGCTTTGTCTTCTGCCTTGAGTGGTGACTTCCCCACCTACACGGTCGGATTCAACCTTAATATCCCCATTCGCAATCGCGCCGCTCAGGCCACGCAGATCCGTTCCCAACTGGAGTTCCGCCAGGCGCAGATGCGCGTGCAACAGCTCGAGAACCAGATCCGGATCGAAGTACGCAATGCCCAGATCGGCGTGCAGCAGAACCGGGCGCGCGTCGAGGCCGCCCGGAAAGGCCGTCAACTGGCGTACGAAACCATGGATGCGGAGCAGAAGAAGTACGCGCTGGGCGCTTCCACGACGTATAACGTGCTCCAGACGCAACAGGCGCTGTCCGCTGCCGAATCGAGTCTGATCACCGCCATGGCTGCCTATGAACAATCCAAGGTGGAAATGGATCGGGCGACGGGTCTAACCCTGACCCACCTGGGCATCCAACTGGTCGACGCCGAGAGCGGCAACCTGCAGCAATTGCCGCATGTACCCGGCGTAGTTCCGGCCAGCACCGTGAATCCCGGTGCGACAGGGCCCCAAAGCAGGGCGCCCTCCGGGCCGGCAACGGTCCCGCTACCGACGCCAGCGAACGCAACCATGAAATAGGGGGCTGGGTTGCCCGCCCTTACCAGCCCTGGGTGGCCCCCCTCACCGCCCTGCTTTTTGGGGCGGTGAGGGGGGCATATGACCACCCGACAGCCCCGCCGACGCTTCTGGCTTCTGGCTTCTGGCTTCTGGCTTGTTACTTGTGGCTGTTTCTCCCATTTCCCGCATCTCTATAAGGTTGAGCGCAATCGGGTTGATCCGGGCGCTCGCTGGGGTGCACGGAAATTATGTCCAAAGAAAATCGGAAGGCTGCCAATACCCTATCGGATGCGCCGGTAGCAGACGTTTTTACGGCTCGGGCGCCAGCGGAATCGGAGCGGCAGTGGGCGGAGACGACTCTTGCCCAGGCGCTGGAAAACTCTCCCGAGAAGACACCAGGCGCCGCCACCGGCAGCAACCTCGACGAGCACGGCCGGGCCCGCTTTACCACCATCAGCGGGTATCCCGTGCGGCGCTTGTACACGCCGGCCGATCTGCCGGCCGACTGGAACTACGAAGACTATCTCGGTTATCCCGGCCAGCCGCCGTACACGCGCGGTATTCATGCTACCGGCTACCGGGGCAAGCTCTGGACCATGCGGCAGTTTTCCGGTTTCGCTTCGCCGGAGGAGACCAACCAGCGCTATAAGTACCTGCTGGAACACGGTGGCACCGGGCTTTCCGTGGCCTTTGATTTGCCCACTCTGATGGGCTATGACAGCGATCATCCCTGCAGTGCCGGCGAGGTGGGCAAATGCGGGGTCGCCATCGATTCCCTGGAAGACATGGAAATTCTCTTCGACGGTATCGACCTGGAGCGGGTGACCACGTCGATGACCATCAATTCGCCCGCCTCGGTATTGTGGGCGATGTATCTGGTAGTGGCCGAAAAGCAGGGCGCCGACTGGCGGAAAATTTCCGGCACGATCCAAAACGACATTCTCAAGGAGTACATCGCCCAAAAGGAATACATCTACCCACCCGCGCCCTCGATGCGCCTGGTGGTGGACACCTTCGAGTTCGGCGCTAAAGCCGTGCCACGCTGGAACACTATTTCCATCAGCGGCTACCACATCCGTGAAGCCGGCTCGACGGCGCTTCAGGAACTGGCGTTCACCCTTTATGACGGGGTGGAATATGTGGAGTGGGCGTGCCGCCGGGGCCTCGCGGTCGACGAGTTTGGCCCGCGCTTGAGTTTCTTCTTCAACGCGCATAACGATTTTTTTGAGGAAATTGCCAAGTACCGGGCGGCCCGCAAGATCTGGTACAAGGTCATGAAAGACCGCTTCGGCGCGAAGGAGGAGCGCACCTGGCTGCTACGGTTCCACACCCAGACCGCCGGCGTCTCGCTGCCCGCGCAACAGCCTTTGAATAACATCGCCCGCGTGGCCCTCCAGGCCCTGGCGGCCGTACTCGGCGGCACACAGTCGTTGCATACCGATGCCTATGACGAAGCGCTGGCCCTGCCCACCGCGGAGGCGACGCGCATTGCCCTGCGCACCCAGCAAATCATCGCCTATGAATCCGGGGCCGCACAGACGATTGACCCGCTGGCCGGCTCTTACTTTCTCGAGCGCCTCACCCTGGACATGGAGAACGGCTCGTTCCAGTACTTCGACCAACTGGACGCCATGGGGGGCATGGTCAAGGCTATCGAGCGAGGCTTCCCGCAGAAGGAGATCGCGGAGGCGAGTTATCAGTATCAGCGAGCGGTGGAAGCCAAAGAAAAACTCATTGTCGGCGTGAATGAGTTTGTCAATGAGGAAAAACCTCCGCGGACTCTCTACATCGACGAGCGCATCCAGGATCAGCAGACAGCGAAGCTGAAGGCCCTGCGCGCCAAGCGGTCCAACGAGGAGGTCCACCGCCGCCTGTTCGCCCTGAAGCAGGCGGCGGCGCATGAACCGGCGGCCTGCGCCGACGGCGCCATTTGCGAAGCCAATACCATGCCGTACATTGTGGACGCGGTGCGGGCTTACGCCACCGTCGGCGAGATCTGTGACGCCCTGCGCGACGTCTACGGAACTTACGAAGAGACCAGCATCACGTAGGCCTGAGTTGCGGTATCATTTGTGTCTCCCGGTGCGCCGCTTGGCGGCTGTGCGCGTTCGGGTGGAGGCATATGGCCACAGAAAAAAAAATTCGGGTGCTGGTCGCGAAGCCGGGCCTCGACGGGCATGATCGCGGCGCCAAGGTAATCGCACGGGCCTTGCGGGATGCGGGCATGGAAGTCATCTACACCGGCCTGCGCCAAACCCCGGAGATGGTGGTGAGCGCCGCCGTACAGGAAGATGTGGATGTCATTGGGCTCTCCATCCTTTCCGGGGCTCATAACGCTATCGTGCCGCGTCTTATGGAACTGCTGCGGCAAAACCAGGCCGAAGACATTCTGGTGCTGGTGGGGGGTATCATCCCCGATGCGGACATCGACGCGTTGCGCAAGACGGGCGTGGCAGGCATTTTTCAGCCGGGCACTCCCATGGACGACATTGTCAACTTCATCCGCCAGAATGCACGGCCTCGCAGCATTCCCGCTCGGCCATAGCCGGCGCCACTTTCGGCTTGGCTCGGATTGGGCCCTCGTCATCCCCAGCTTTTTTGAATTGTCGGCATGCGGAGTTACACCAGCCTTGATAGCGCGCCTCTGATCTCCTGGTCCGCACGAATAGCACTAGCACATCGGGCCGAAATGCATAGGTTCTTCGCCCCGCGCCTCGACGGAGTTGCAACTGTCCGGGTTATGTCAGGCGCGGGACTCAGAATGACAGGCGCTTGGGGGGTGGGGAGTGGTTGCTCCTGGCTTCACAACGGGACACCACGTTTCCAGGGGCCATCCCGTTTTTGCTATTGGCGCGGCGGCGTTCCTGGCGGCCGCAAATGCGGGGGAAGCTGCCTGCCTTCCGCTCTGGGAGAGGCGCCGGGACGCGGCGAGATGTCCGCCAGCCCGATCGGGGCGGTGCAAAGAGCAATTGCCAAGATCCCCGTCATCAGCCATACCGCCAGGCAGAGCAACGTCGCGGCGGCGGGCACCCCGAAGATGCGGACCTTGGTAGACACAATTGCTCTGGACCGCCTTTCTGCAGTGAGCCGAAACCAGGGATGTTGTTTTCGATTCCGCACACCCGATGGAGGGTTTGCGCGAAAATGCTTATTTTCGTAGCCGCACGTCCGCGTTGCGCACGGAGGCGGCGCTAGTGTAACTTTTCTTCACCTTCAGTGCACCTATGGTGCCATGGGTGGTGGGGAATACCGAGAGAACCAATGCCAGAGAACAAAGAGCATGTAGCGGAGACCGGCGTCATCCAGACGAAGATCGCTCCTGCCAGCGCGCGTTTCGAGAAGAACGCCCGCCACATGGCCCGCCTGGTCGAGCAAATCCGCCGCGAAGAGGAAGAGATCCGGGCAGGCGGCGGGGCCAAGGCCATCGACAACCAGCACCAGAAAGGCAGGTTGACGGCACGGGAGCGAATCGCGCTGCTGCTGGATCCCGGTACGGAATGGTTCGAGCTGGGTATTCATGCCGCCTTCGGCATGTACGAGGAATGGGGCGGAGCGCCCGCGGCCGGTGTAATCACCGGCTTGGGTAAAATCCACGGGCGGCTTTTCCTGTTGGTCGCCAATGATGCTACGGTGAAGGCCGGCGCCTTCTTCCCCATGACCGCCAAGAAGGTCATTCGCGCCCAGCATATTGCCTTGGAAAACCGCGTACCGACCATATACCTGGTGGATTCGGCGGGCGTGTTTTTGCCCCTCCAGGAAGACGTCTTTCCCGACCAGGACGATTTCGGCCGGGTCTTCCGGAATAATGCCGTGATGTCCGCCAGAGGGATTCCCCAGATCACGGCCATCATGGGCATGTGCGTGGCCGGGGGCGCCTACCTGCCCGTCATGTGCGATCACGTCCTGATGACGGACGGCAGCGGCTTGTTTCTCGCCGGGCCGGCGCTGGTGCAGGCGGCCATCGGCCAGAAGCTGTCGGCGGAGGAACTGGGCGGCGCCAGAATGCATGCCTCTATCAGCGGCACAGTCGATTTTCGCGAGGCCAACGACGAGAGCTGCATCCGGCGTTTACGCTCCCTGGTGGAAAAAATGGGCCAGCGGCCGGTGGCGCCCTTTCACCGCGGCCAGGCCGAGCCTCCCTTATATCCGGCCGCGGAACTCTACGGTATTTATGAGCCCGGACAGTACGACATGCACGAGATTATCGCACGCATCGCAGACGGGAGCCGCTTCGACGAGTACAAGCTAGAGTTCGGCCAAACCATGCTCTGCGGCTATGCCCGCATCGGCGGCTTTGCGGTGGGGGTGGTGGCCAATCAGAAGACACATGCCACCCAGGTCGACCATGAAGGACATAAGCGGCTGGAGGTCGGCGGCGTCATCTATTCCGAATCCGCCGATAAGGCGGCCCGCTTCATCATGGATTGCAACCAGAATCTGGTTCCCCTGGTCTTCTTCCACGACGTAAACGGCTTCATGGTGGGACGCGACGCCGAATGGAGCGGAATCATCAGGGCTGGCGCCAAAATGGTGAACGCAGTCGCCAATTCGGTGGTGCCGAAGTTGTCGGTAATCGTCGGCGGCTCCTTCGGCGCCGGGCACTACGCCATGTGCGGCAAAGCCTACGATCCGCGCTTTATTTTCGCCTGGCCCAGCGCCCGGTATGCGGTCATGAGCGGCGACTCCGCCGCCGGCACGCTGTTGGAAATCAAAGTCAAGCAACTGGAGCGGCAGGGCAAGAAGCTGAACGAGCAGGAAAAGCAAGCGCTCTACGCCTCCCTTAACCAGGCATACTCCGAACAGATGGACCCGCGCTATGGCGCGGCGCGGCTGTGGGTAGATAAAATTATCGATCCCGTGGATACCCGCGCGGCCCTGATTACGGCCCTGGAAGCGACGGCCCTGAATCCGGATGTGCCCAAATTTACCGTCGGGGTCTTGCAAACGTAGATTGGGGTGCTACATGCAGCATGCTGACGTCAAATTGATCGAATGTCCACGCGACGCCTGGCAAGGCCTGAAAGGCCATATTCCAAGCGGAGTAAAGACCGCTTACCTGCGCGCGTTGATCGGCGCCGGTTTCAAGCATCTGGACGCGGCGTCCTTCGTGTCCCCCAAGACGGTGCCGCAGATGGCGGACAGCGAAGACGTATTGCAGCACCTCGACCCGCCCGACGATGTCGAGATCATCGGCATTGTGGTCAATGAACAGGGCGCGCAGCGCGCCATCACTACCAACGCGGTGCACACGCTGGGCTTCCCCTATTCCATATCGCCCACCTTCCTGATGCGCAACCAGCGCCAGACCCTCGAGGAAGCCTACGATCAGATGGAGGAGATCAAGCAAAAGGCGGACCAAGCCGGTTTGGATATGGTGGTTTACATCTCCATGGCGTTCGGTAACCCTTACGGAGACTTGTGGAGCCCTGACGAGGTGGTTGAGGCGGTCGGCATCGTGGAACAAATGGGGGTGCCGACCGTCTCGCTGGCCGATACGGCCGGCGTGGCTTCGGCCGGACAAATCTCGGAGGTCGTGTCCGCCGTAAACGGCAAGTACGATTACCTGGAAATTGGCCTCCATTTGCATAGTCTGCCCGGCCAGGTCCTGGACAAAATCCTGGCCGCTTACGAAGCCGGCGCCCGCCGGTTCGACTCGGTGATTGGCGGCCTGGGAGGTTGCCCCTTCGCCCATGACGCTCTGATGGGAAACATACCGACGGAAAGGCTGCTCGAAGCCTTCGCTCGCCTGGGGCTCGAACCGCCGATCGTCAAGCCGCTGGAAAACGTCGTGCGCATGTCGGCCGACATCGCCGCCCGCTATGGCGGCAGCGCCGCCGCAGACCAGAACAATTTTGATTTATGAATTTTGAATTTTGATTTAACCCCAACGCAGAAGCGCAGAACCGCAGAAAGAATCAGGTTTGGAACCGTTCTGTTCTGCGTTTCTGCAGTTCTGTGTTGGGTGTCGGGACCAGCTTTCGGGCAAATTCTATGAATGCACTCAAGCTGAATGGAACCGATCTGACCCTGGAGGATCTGCGGGAGGTTGTCTACCAGCGCCGTCCGGTATTGCTGGAAGCGGACGCCCGCCTTCTGGTGGAGCACGCACGGGCCCTGGTGGACGAAGTGGTGGCGGGCGAGGATGTCGCCTACGCCATCACCACCGGAGTGGGCAAACTGGCGGACATTCGCATTCCCGGCGACCAGCTGCGGGAACTGCAAGTCAATCTCATACGCTCGCATGCGATGGGGGTAGGCCCGCCGCTGCCCGAAGCGGAAACGCGCGCGATGCTGCTGCTGAGCGCCAATTCGCTGGCTAAAGGCCACAGCGGAGTGCGGCCGGTGGTGATCGACACCCTGTGCGAGATGCTGAACCGCGGCGTGCATCCCATAATCCCCTCCCAGGGTTCCGTGGGCGCCAGTGGCGACCTGGCGCCTTTAGCCCATGTTGCGCTGGCCCTGATCGGGGAAGGGGAGGTCGTGCTGGAAGGCAAATCCATGACCTCGGCCGAGGCGTTTAAACAGGCCGGTATCAAGCCTCTGCAGCCGCAGGCCAAAGAAGCGATCTCCCTCATCAATGGCACGCAAGCCATGCTGGCCACCGGCGCCTTGGCCTTATTGGCGGCCGAAACTCTGGTGGATTCGGCCGACGTGATTGCGGCCCTGTCGCTGGACGCTCTGCAAGGTACGGTAGTTGCCTTCGATGAACGGATTCAGCAGGCGCGGCCGCATCCCGGCCAGATCCGGACTGCCGCCAACCTGCGGCGCATGCTGGAGGGCGAAGACGCGATTCGCGATTCGCATCAGGATTGCGGACGGGTACAGGATGCGTACTCGCTGCGCTGCATACCGCAAGTGCACGGCGCCGTGCGCGACACCCTGCACCATTGCCGCCAGGTGCTGGAAATCGAGATGAACTCGGCGGTCGACAATCCCCTGGTCTTCCTGGCGCCCAAGCAGGTAGGCGCGCCCCAGGCGCCCGGCCCGCAATCGATGCCGGGTGACATCCTTTCCGGCGGCAACTTTCACGGCCAGCCGCTGGCGTTTGTGCTCGATTTTCTGGCTATTGCCCTGGCCGCCCTGGCGGGCATCAGCGAACGGCGGCTCGAACGCCTGGTGAACCCGGCGCTCAGTGAAGGATTGCCGCCTTTCCTGGCCACTGGCGCGGGCTTGAATTCCGGCCTTATGATGGCCCAAATCGTGGCTGCCTCCCTGGTAAGCGAAAACAAAGTTTTAGGGCATCCCGCGTCCGTGGATTCCATCACCACCAGCGGCAATAAGGAAGATTTCGTTTCCATGGGCATGACCGCCGCGAACAAGCTCCGCCGGGTGGTGGAGAATACCCGCAACGTGCTGGCGCTCGAGGCCCTCGCCGCCGCTCAGGCCCTCGATTGCCTGCTTCCCCTCAAAACTTCCCACCGCGGCCAGCAGGCACATGCGCTCATCCGTTCCGTCGCCGCCACGGTCGAGCGCGACCGGGTTCTGAAGCCCGATATCCAGCGCGCCGCAAAACTCATCGCCGAAGGAAACCTGGCGGCAGTGCTGAAGTAGCCACAAGCCACAAGCCTCAAGCCAGAACGCGACGCAGCTAGTGCGGTGAGTTATGAATTTGCTCACCAATTGCAAGGTTTGTGTCAGGGCACGGCTTCAGCCGTGCCGTACGGAACCCCTGAAAAGCAGGCCTTTAGGCCCTGTGCTTGGGGTTCTCAATGCTTTCGGGCGTAGTAAATGAATTAACGACTCACCACAGCTACTGTAGTGCGTCAAACGGATGGGCAGTTTTGAGTCAGCTGCCGAAGGCGGCCGCAGATTTGTAGCCCACGGCGTAAGCCGTGGGTGTAAAGGCACCCAGGACCGCGAGCCCCCGAAGCCTGGATTATTCATCACCCATGATTGTCATCCTGAACGTAGCGCCCGCCGCCTTCCTCCGACCCGCTTCTTTTGCGGGTCGGGGCGGGCGCGCAGTGAAGGATCTATGCATTTCCTGCGGCAGTC
>Ga0326728_10007464_pt1 | contig 28029 bp, 19 predicted proteins | sample MB3enrmetagenome_FD_207602 | JGI IMG/M metagenome (GOLD analysis project Ga0326728, IMG submission 207602) | Lab enriched peat soil microbial communities from McLean, Ithaca, NY, United States - MB31MN | ecosystem: Environmental > Terrestrial > Soil > Wetlands > Peat | place: USA: New York...
AGACTTCACCAAAGCAAAGGGGCACGGCAAAGTCAAAGCCAAAAGCTCAAAACCCTCTGATAGCGGCCTGCTCGCCGCCACCAGAGGGTTCCCAGCCGATGCGTTCTTCGGAGCCAGCCGCGTCGTCGCCTCGGCCTTGGGCGCCACGCCCGGCGCGGCCCCGGCGCGGCTGGCCGAGCATACCACAGGCGCTTGCAGCAGCCGCCCAAAACCGGAACTTTCTGCTTGGCTCGCAACCGCAAGTTTTCTACTTTGCCTTGACACTTTTCCAACCTCGATTTCCAGGCTCTGGCACAATGCCCCGGTTGGCTTGAAAGCCGGCCTGACGCACTCGGTCCGGTAGTCCGGGCGGCTACTTGTCGAGCACGCTCACGCCCACGGCCGACGGCGTGGCCTTCGAGTGGTAGACGCGCTCAGTGGCCTTCTGGAAATCTGCTGGCTTGGCGTGGTAGATGTCCACGAACTTCTGCGGGTTCCGGTCGACCAACGGGAACCACGAGCTTTGCACCTGAACCATAATCCGATGCCCGCGACGGAACGTGTGGAACACGTCCGGCATGACGAACTCAACCTTCGTCACCTTGCCCGGCTCAAAGGGCGCCGGCTTTTCGAAGCTGTTCCGGAACTTTCCGCGCATCGGCTCACCGCGCACAAGCTGCTGATATCCGCCCATACGCACGCCGGAAGGATTCGGCTCGTTGTCGGGAGAGTTGTTGGGATAGACATCGATCAGCTTGACAACCCAGTCAGAATCCGTGCCGGTGGTCGAGACAAACAGGCGGGGAGTGAGCGGACCCGCGATGGTCACGTCGTCCTCGATCGGGTCCGTTTCATAGATCAGGACATCGGTCCTCGATGCCGCGAACCGCTGGTCGGCCGTCATGTACTCCTTAGCCATCCCCGGCCAGGTTCCGGAGATGAATGGCACGGGCTTGGCCGGGTCGCTGACGTATTCGTCAAAGGCCGCGCCGGGGTCCGCGGCCGGCGGATCGAACGCGAGTTTGCCGCCCGGCTGCAAATACAGCATTCTCGCGTCCACGTCTTTGGGCGGCCATCGATCGAGCTGCCGCCACTCGTTCTTGCCGGTCTCGAACACGGCCGCTTTGGGCAGATTGCGCTCGCCTTTGTCCTTCAGGAAGTAGTTGAAGAACGGCAACTGGAGCTTGTCTCGAAAGTACTCTCCGGTCTTCGAGGCGAACCGCACGTCGCCGAGGCCGGCGCCGTCGGACTCGCCGCCCCAGCCGCCGTGCGACCACGGCCCCATCACGAGCGTATTGTAGGTGCCCGGATTCCGCGCCTCCACGGTCTTGTATACGTTGAGCGCGCCGTAGAGGTCTTCGGCGTCGAACCATCCGCCCACGGTCATCATCGCGGGCTTGATGTCCTTGAGGTGCGGCAGCAGGCTGCGCTCCTTCCAGAATTCATCGTATGTCCCGTGCCGCATCAACTGTTCCCAGAACGCGATCGCGCCTTTGAAGTAGAGCTCGTCGGCGTCCGCCAGCGGTCCCATGCGGAGGAAGAAATCGTAGCCGTCCGGCGTGCCGTAGTCGAATCCGGGCGGATCGAGCTTGCCGGGCTCCGGCCTGGATTGCCTTTCAAACCAAACGTAGAACCCGAAGGCGTGCGGAAGAAAGAGCGTGCCGTTATGGTGCCAGTCGTCGCCGAGAAACCACTCGGCGACCGGCGCCTGGGGCGAGCAGGCTTTCACCGCCGGGTGCGCATCGATGGCCCCCATAGCCGCATAGAACCCCGGGTAGGAGATGCCCCACAACCCGACGCGGCCGTTGTTATTCGGAACCTTCTTGAGCAGCCAGTCGACGGTATCGTACGCATCGGAGCTTTCGTCTACATCTTCCGGTCCGCGCTTTACGGCGATATACGGACGCACATCGACGAACTCACCCTCCGACATGAAGCGGCCGCGCACGTCCTGATAGGCGAAAATGAAACCCTCCCGCGCGAATTTCTCCGAGGGCCCAAGCGCCCTCGGGTAACTCTCGCTGCCGTACGGCCCCACGCTATACGGCGTGCGCAGCAGCATGATCGGGTACTTCTCGGAGGCGTCCTTGGGCGCGTAGACGGAAGTGAAGAGCTTCTTGCCGTCGCGCATCGGAATCAGAAACTCATATTTCGTGTAGTGGGCCTTGACGTACTCCAGCCCCTGCGCGCACAACGTCGCGGTACCCGCGGCCAACCAGAACACGCAGGCAAGACTGATCCGGCGAATGGAGGTTTTCATCTTCCTGAATGATATCGAAACGCGCGCCGCGGCGCGGATGTTTTGGCAGCGTCTTCCGCGGGAATCTCCTAAGATTGCATGAGGAGATGAACATGCGCTGTCTTCTGCCGGTGATTTGTTGTGTGCTCGCCGCGGGCGGCTCCGCGAGCGCCGCGGGGCCGGACCGCGTGGAGCGCCTGCTGGAGGAGTTGACCAACGCGTACGGTCCTTCGGGCTTCGAAGAGCCCATCCGGGCGATCATGCGGCGTGAACTCGCGCCTTTCGCCGACCGCCTGGAGACGGATGGCCTCGGATCGCTGATTGCGGAGCTGCGCGGCAGCGGCGGCCCTCGCGTGATGCTGGCGGCGCACATGGACGAGCTGGGATTGCTCGTGAAATACATCTCGCAGGATGGCTTTGTCTACTTCGAGCCGCTCGGCGGATGGCTCGACCAGGCGCTGATCAACCAGCGTTTCGTTATTCTCACGCGCAAAGGGGCCGTCACGGGCGTGACGGGCCTTAAAACGCCGCACGTGATGTCCCCGGAGGAGCGCAGGGCGACCCCCGAGCGGGAACACATATTCCTCGACGTCGGAGCGTCTGGCCGCCAGGACGCCGAGGAACGGCTCGGAATCCGTCCCGGCGATCCGATCGCGCCCGACAGCAAGTTTGTGGAACTCAGCGGCGGCAAGCTCTACCTGGCCAAAGCCTGGGACGATCGCGTGGGATTGGGCGTGATGATCGAGGTGCTGCGTAGGCTGAAAGACAACCGGCCGCCGAACGTGCTCTACGTCGTCTCGACGGTCCAGGAGGAGGTCGGCATGCGAGGCGCCGTCACGGCAAGCAATCAAGTGAAGCCCGACATCGCCATCAATCTCGAAGTGGGCGTTTCCAGCGACTATCCGGGCACCAGTCTCTATGAAGCGCAGGAGAAGCTGAACGGCGGTCCCGGGATCTTCCTTCGCGACACCTCCATGCTCCCCAACCTGAAACTCCGCGACTATGTAGTCGAGATAGCGCGGGCCAAGGGTATCCAGGTCCAGTTCGAGGTCCTGAGGGACTACTACAACGAAGACGGCTCCGAGATGCAGCGTGCCTGGTCGGGCGCCCCGGCCATCAACATCACCGTCCCGGCCCGATATCTTCACAACCATAACGAGGTAATCAGCCGGGACGATTTCGACCGCACCGTGGACCTGGTGACGGAGTTGGTCCGCCACCTCGACGCCGAGACCGTGCGCCGGCTGAGAAGCTTCGAATAACCGGCGCCTCGCGGAGTGAAAGCCGAAAGAACTGGAGAGCCCTCTACTATTTGCGGTAAGCGCAGGAGTACGAGAAGGAGCTTCTCAACAGCCGCAACGCTCCGGCCACCGTCACGCTGGCCTGGCACGACCAGGTACTCAAAGCCGGGTTGCCCCCATTATCGATTGCAACTTATCCGTGGTGGGCTTCCGTCCCGATCACGCCGTCACCGGTTCCGGCAACAGCGTCTCGCCGATATGGAATGCGCCGCTGAACCGGTCGAGCCCGTTGGACCCGCCGTTCACCAGCCGGCGAGCGTGTGACAGGTCCCCGTCCGCAAGCGCTGCCCTGATCTCGCCTTCCCGCCGCTTCAGGAAACTGGCGAGCAGCTTCGCCGCGATCCGTGGATCGCAGGCGAGTCCGGGATTCGTAACGAGCTCGTCCCCGAGCCCGATGGCCTGGCCGTGGACCTGGTAGTTGGTCCGGCCGGTTAACTGAACGAAGCCGCGGCCCCTGAAACTTGCGCCATCGGGTGGCCCCTGGTTTCCCAGGTCGCGCCGGTTGTCGTAGAGATCGAAGGGCTGGCCGCCGGGCGAGGTGTTGAACCGCGACGGACCTTCGCTCACCGGTTCGAAGCTCTCCGCCTCGGCGCGAATTGTGGCGAGAGCCATCAGCACCATCGGCTTATCGGTCAGTTGCGGTTCGACCAGCGCCTCGAGAACAGCCGGCAAATGTGCCCGGATGTTTTCGACCGGAGTCGAGGGAAACATCTTCGAGACGATCTCGACGGTGACCACCTCGGACGGATCGGGCGATGGACTCTGATGAATTTCAGTGGAAGCCATGCTCCCCTCCTGCTTTCACAGTAAGGGGCGATGTCAAGGGCTGCGGAGTGGGCCGGCGGCACACGAGCCGTGGGATCAACGAGTTAGAAAAATGTCAAAGTTGTGATCGCGCGTGTCGTTCGCCGCGGGTCGGGACGGGCCTCGGAATTGGCGTTCATCGGAGGCCAAAACAGTTCTGAGAGGTATTGATCTAAGACGGCACATCAATATGGGCCGCCGATAAACACCGATAAACGCGGATTTTTCGATTCTCTGACCGAGCAAGTGCCCGGCGCCGTCTTTGAGGTCTCCAATATCATGGGCGTCGTTGGCTTGTCCAGGACACCGCACTAGCGGCCAGCGAGGATCACGGTCTGTCCTGGGCGGCGTGGTAGAGCCGTCATTGCACCGTTCCGCCGCCGAGGGGATTGTCGTTGAAGTACTTGAAGACTTTCAGTGCGGTGTCCATTAGCTCTGCGCCTTCCGCTTTTAGCACCCTGACATCTCCCGGAATTTTTTCCAACTGGTAGTACGGGAAGCGGAACGTCACTTCGTCAATCGGGCGACCCAAATCCTGGGTCTGCTTTTGTGCTTCGTATGCAAGAATATCGGATGCCTGGAGCGGCGTAAACCCGGCGATCCCCTTATCTGGAATGTCCTTCTTGGATTCAAACGAGGGCGTGCGGCCAGTCATTTCCTTGACGGCTCTAATGAGCGTCCCTTTGTCTGCGTCGCCATCTTCGAAGACCATCCTCACCTGCTCACGGTACTTTTCTCTTCGACGCCAAATCTCAAGATCCGGCCATATCAACCTTGCGGCCGTGGCGATCATTGAAGGCACGAAGTTCTCCCGGACAATATGCGAAAACATCCGAAAGGATTCCACGGGGAGGATGCAGGCGAACTTGCGCCACGCGTGAAGCTGGATAATGTCCAACAGATCGCCCAGCAGCGCTTTCTCCGCTGCTCGTTGCCAACCCAACTCTTGTCGAAGGGTTTCTTGGCATGGCTGAACGACTGCGCGAACGGCTGCATGTGGAAGTAGCGCAGGCCATCGTCCGAAAGACGCTTGCGCCACTCGCGATCAAAATTCGCCCATTCCTCCGCCGAAGAGACTAATCCGGCCATGATAAAGAATTCCCGGTCCCCGTCGCTGCTGCAATCAAACGCAGCCGTGAGCCTAATCATGGCGAGTAAGATCCAGCGTGGGCAAAATCGCAAAATTCGAGCCAGTCCCCGTTTTGCGCGCGTCCCCCCAGTCGCCCACAGCGACCCCTCAGCGCGAGCTGCCTTGCGGGGCGAGCTGGAGCCAAGCGACCGCAACTCCCAAGGTGCGGTTGTCGCTGCCGGCGCCGATACTGATGGGGGCCACGGCGTCCGGCAGCTCGAGGGTGATCTGGGTGGTCTCCGCACCCGCCGTATCGGCTCGCGGCACCAGCGCCGTGCAGGTCTGGAATGCGGCGATAGCCACCCAGTTCGCAACCTCGTGCCCGTTGACCAGAACCCGAACCCGTTGCCGGTCCAGCTTCCCGCGCAGCGTATAGGCCCCTAGATTCACCCGCATTACGAGATTGCTGTCGGGCGCGCGCCCGGGCAGATACACGGTCGCCGCGTGTCCGTCCGTCCACATCATGTGCTCTTCGGGCCCGCTCCAGCCCGTGCCGGCGTAAGGGTCCGCATTGCCGCTGTACCCGAAATTCAGGCGCGTGCCCCAGTCGTAGGGTAGCGCCCGATCGCGCTCGAGGCGCGCCAGTCCGGCGCCGCCGTTCCGAATCAGATGGACTTCGATGTCGTTGTAGCCGGCGCGCAGGGCCTCCGGAGGCACCATCACCCAAAACAGCTCCTCGCCGCCCGCCTGGTACGTCTGGGCCACCGCGCGGACGGTCCCGTTGACCGCCACGGCAAGCGGCAGCGGAGCGTCCCGGCGGCTACTCCGAAGGACGCGCCCCGTGATGTTCGTCACCAGGTTCGGCGATCCCGGATCGACCTTGGAGAAATAGGCTTCGCGGTCCAGCCGATATCTCAATCCCGGTTCGGCGGCGGGCGCGGCCGGTTGGCGCCCTATCCACCCGTAGCGGTCGCCGACACGGTATAAGCACCCGGCGCTGTGACTGTCCGCTCCGAAGACCTCCAGCTTGTATCCGACGCCCTCGTACAGGTCCTTCAAGCCGCCGTTGAACTGGTATTTCGCGCCCGAGTCGGAGAAAATGATCTTCTCTTCCGTGCCGGGGCTTGGCGCGAGAAGCAGCGATCGCCCATCCAGTTTCCATCCGGTCTTCACCTTCAACACCTGGGCGATGGTAGGCAGAATATCGATGGTCTGCGCGTTCCGGTCGTCTATTCCTCCCTGCTGCTGGTGCGGATACTTGATGAACAGCGGCACTGGCATGATGTCGGAGCGGTTAGCTGGCGTGACGGTGCGTCTTGAATCGCCCGGCCGGAAACTCGCCCCATGATCCGCCGTGATGACGACGAGCGAAGAGTCGTAAATCCCTGTCTCCCGCAGGCGTTTGACCAGAGTTCCCACCAGCCGGTCGACAAATCCGACTTGCAAGAGACATCGTTGGTAGCTCTGGATCACGGCCGAGGAATCGCCCGTCCACAGGTTCGTATCCTCGCCTCGATCGTTCGGCCCGCGAACGCCCCGTATCCGGCCGTCCGTCACCACGTAGCGCTGACCCGAAGGAAGATATTCCCAGGGCGCATGCGGGAGCAGGATGTGCAGGAAGTGAAGCGCCGGCCAACGCGAGGAACGAATGGCGTCGGTGAACTCGCGGAACTCCTGCCGCCGGTCCCGCCAATCCGTCAGATCGTCGAACCTGTTCCACACCTCGAGGGTCGCCTTCTGTTCGGGCCGTTTCGTGAAATTGGCCCAGGACTGCGAGATGTCCGGCAGCGGTCCGGTGAGATCGGACGGCAGCACGGCGTACAGCCACAGCACTGCCGCATCGCGAACCAGCGGGGGCAGTCTCCGGCCGATGGACGCGGCCGCGCTTCCGCACAACGGTTCGGGACACAGGTGGGTGTTGTTCTCGACGACGTGCATGCGGTAGGAACCTCCGAGCAGCGTGAAGAGCGTGTTCGGATGTCCGGCCGCATTGGGCAGCCTGGGGTGTTCGGGCGTGGGGAACAGGCCGTCCAGAATCGCGGGCACGGCAATCAGCGTGCCGTCGGAAACCGTGGTCGTGTTCCGATACCACGTTCCGCTCCGGGACAGTGCAGCAAAGTTCGGATACAGCGCCGCGTCGATCTGCCCGTCTTTATCGAGCAGCGATGCCAGCGGAAACTCGTCGAATACCACCATCACCACGGGAGCGGGGTTGCCAACCCGGCTCCGCGCCGCCTCCGGCGCCCGGCCTGGGAACAGGATTGCCGAAACCGGCGAGTGGAAAAGCAGCAGAGCCGGAAAGACCACCAGCGCGGGGGAGAGATAGACCACCGACCAGCGCCAGCTCCGGACGCGCAGATACTGGGTGGAAAAAAACACGCCGGCGGCAAGCGCGACCGCTATCGATACGCTTCCTGGAACCGGAGCTAGCCGCCTCACGATCGGCAGAACGATCAGAGCCAGCAACAGCGCCAATATCAGCCGGTGTAAGGGCCCGACGAACCTCCCCGCGATCCACTCGACAAGAATGAGGAGCGTACCGGGGACCGCCCAGGCGCCGAACGCGAGCAGAAGCACGTCGCTGGGGCGCGACCCGTGTACGATGAACAGCGCCTCCGAGCGGGACAGGACCTGGAACAGGGGCTGTGCAATCGCGAAACAGGCCAGAACCAGGATGTCCACAACATTCAGCGCAAAATCGCTCCGCGTCTTAGCCGTCGTCGCTCGCCTCCCCGCCGCACAACGCATGATCGCTCAACCATGCACTTTCCGGCAAGTTTCGTCCGCTCAATTAAGGAGTTTACATGCTATGGCCTGCTCGCGTACTGACTGGATTGCCTTTGCCCGGATGGGCATATAGTATAGAGAGGTCTTCTGGTACGACGACGAGAGACCTCTTATAACGAATTCATTAGGATGTCACGAGCGATACGGAGATAGATGAATGTGGAATAAGCGCAGGGATGAAGATGTTGCGCCCAGGCCGCCCGCGGCCGCGGCGCCACCCGCAATGGACGTGAGCAGGGAGCCGGCTTCGGCGCCTGCCTCCACGGCAAAGCCATCCGCCGCGGAAGCGATGCGCGGAGTGGCCGCAATCGGCAAATCCGTCATTATCAAGGGACAGATTCTCAGCCGCGAGGATCTCTACCTGGATGGCGAAATGGAGGGCACCGTCGAGGTTCCCGAACATCGCCTCACGATTGGTCCGCACGCAAAACTCCAGGCGAGCATTCGCGCGCGCGAGGTGGTTGTGCTGGGCTGCGTGAATGGCAATGTCGAGGCCAGCGATAAGATCGACATCCGCAAGGACGCGAGGCTTACGGGAGACATCAAAACGGGCGGCATTATCATCGAGGACGGCGCCTACTTCAAGGGCAGCATCGACATCGTCCGGGCAGCCGCCGATGCGGCCAAGCACGCGGCGCGCCCGCTGCAGCCACAACCGCAGGCGCAGCCGGTTGCCGTGACGGCCACGCCCGTCCTGTCCGGCGACAAACGCTGAGTCTTCGAGGCGCTCTTGTTCAATGACCGCTGGAAGCTGCCGCGAGCCGGCTTCGGCTCTTCGCGCGGCGCCGTCTTTTCGCCGCCGGCCATCGACGCGGCTGGCCGCTCCTCCAATTCCGGCGGCAATGTTTACTCCAGACACAGCCATGGTCTCGAGCAGTTCTTCAACCACATCGAGGATCGGTCCGGCCTGCAACTGCTCGATTTCTCCGGGGTCTCCCAGGCGAACGTAGGGTTCATCACGAGTCTCGGCTGCAAGCTGTACTCCGACGATCTGATCCAATCGCTCGACCTGGCTTTCGGCGGCGGCGACATATATGAGAACCAGTCCCAGCCCGAACGCATCGACACGTTCCTGAATCAGAACCTGAATTTCCCGGAAAATCATTTCGACGGCGTGCTGCTGTGGGACGTCCCCGGGTTCCTTGCGCCGCCTTTGCTGAAGGCCGCCGTAGACCGGTTGCGCCGGATGGTCAGGCCGGGAAGCTATCTGATGGCGATGTTTCACGCCGAGGACCGGGCCAGCCAGGTCCCGGTCTATTCATACCGGATCTCTGACGCCAAGACCCTGTTGCTCTCGCCGCGCGGCTCGCGCAAGCCGGCCCAGTTCTTCAACAACCGCGCGGTCGAAAACCTGTTCCAGGGTTTCGAGTCGGTCAAGTTCTTCCTCACGCGCGACTCCCTGCGCGAGGTAATCGTCAAGCGGTAGAGGGACCGGCAGGCTGTTCGATCAGCGCGCGCAGGAACTCTCCCGTATACGAGCCCCGCGCCGCGGCAATCTGCGCGGGCGTCCCCTGGGCTACGATCCGGCCGCCGCGGTCGCCGCCCTCCGGCCCCAGGTCGATGATCCAATCGGCGTTTCGGATCACCTCCAGATTGTGCTCGATGACGATCACGCTGCCGCCGTTCCGGATCAGCTTCCGGAAGGCGTCGAGCAGCCGCGCGATGTCCTCGAAGTGCAGCCCCGTGGTCGGCTCGTCGAACAGGAAAAGCGTGTTCTTGCAGGTTGCCTGCGCCAGGTGCGCGGCCAGCTTTACGCGCTGCGCTTCCCCGCCTGACAGCGTAGTAGCCGATTGCCCCAGCCGCAGATAGCCGAGCCCGACCTCAGCCAGCACGCTCAGCTTCGTCACCAGCCTCGGCACGTCCGCGAAGAATGCCAGTGCCTCATCGACCGTGAGCTGGAGCACCTCATGAACGTTCAAGCCGCGATAGCGTATGTCGAGAGTGCCGCTCTTGTACCGCGTGCCCTTGCACTCGTCGCACACCAGCTCCACATCCGCGAGAAACTGCATCTCGACCGTGACGGTGCCGTCGCCCTGGCACGTCTCGCAGCGCCCGCCGGGAACATTGAACGAAAAGTGGCCCGCGGTGTAGCCGTGCCGGTCCGCCTCCGGGGTCGAAGCGAAAAGGCCGCGGATGATATCGAACGCCTTGAGGTACGTCACGGGGTTGGAGCGTGGCGTGCGCCCGATCGGCGACTGGTCCACCAGCACCGCCTGGCCGATTCTCTCCGCGCCCTCGATCCTCCGGCATGCCAGTCGCGCGGGTTGCTCCTCGCCGCTCTCCGATTCGCCGCGCTCCGGCGCACCGGTCCTACGCGCCGCCTCGAGCGCCTTGTAGAGCACATCGTGGACCAGCGTCGATTTACCGGAGCCCGAAACGCCCGTGATCGCCACCATCGCATCGAGCGGGATCTCGACATCGATGTTCCGCAGGTTGTGCCGGTGCGCGCCGAATATCTTCAGCGTGCGTTTGCGGTTTACCGGGCGCGCCGGGCGGGTGACGCGCGGCTCTCGTTCGCCTTTCAGCCAGGCCGCGGTGAGCGAACCGGCGCCGTTCGAAATGAGCTGCCGGTACGTACCGGAGAAGATCACGCGCCCGCCGTTTTCGCCAGCGCCCGGTCCGAGATCGAGGATGTAATCGGAGGCGCGCATCACATCGGCGTCGTGCTCCACCACGATGATCGTGTTGCCGAGATCGCGGAGTTCCTCGAGGATGCGGAGGAGCCTGCCCGTATCGCGCGTGTGCAGTCCGATCGACGGCTCATCGAGCACGTAGCACGCGCCCACCAGCCGCGAGCCCAGGCAGGTCGCAAGCTGGATGCGTTGCGCCTCCCCGCCGGAAAGCGTGGACGAGAGGCGATCGAGCGTAAGATACTCCAGCCCCACGTCGTTGAGGAACTGCAATCGCTGCCGGATCTCGACGAGGATCTTATCGGCAGTACCCAGTTCTTCCGGCGTCAGCTCGAGGGCCCGAAAGAATTCGTTCGCCTCGGCGATGTTCAGGCGCGTCACTTCGGCGAGGTTCTTCCCGCCCACGCGCACGTTCAGGGCTTCCTGCCGGAGGCGCGCTCCCCGGCACACCGGGCACTCCGCGTACCCGCGATAACGGCTCAGAAAAACGCGCACGTGCAATTTGTACTTCTTCGTCTCCAGCCAGTCGAAGAACCTGCGCACGCCCCGGAACTTACCCTCGCCGTCGAAGACGTAGGCGCGTTCCTGGTCCGTCAGGTCGCACCACGGCACGTTGAAGCGCACTCTGCCGCGCCCATAGCGTTTCAGCGCGTCGTACTCGCCGGCGTACTGCGGCTTGGTCCACGGATCCACGGCGCCCTCATCGAGGGACAGCGTCTTATCCGGTACGATCCGGCCGGGGTCGTAGTCGATGGTGTTCCCGAAGCCCTGGCATCGCGGGCAAGCGCCGAAGGGGCTGTTGAAACTGAACAGGCGCGGCTCCGGCGCGAGAAACTCCAGGTTATCGGTCTTGCAGGCGAACTTCTCGCTGAACCGCAGCCGGCGCGCGTTTTCCGCGCCGGCTTGCTCGAACACCACTTCGCCCGCCTCGCGGTAGCAGATCTCGATGCTGTCGACGATGCGCTGGTGCAGCTCGGGCCCCATCACAATGCGATCGACGAGCGCGAACAGGGGCTGGGAAAAGTCGATTTCGAGCAGCGACTCGGGACTGGAGAACTCGAACGTGCCTCCGTTTTGGAACAGGCGGTTGAAGCCCTTGGCCCGCAGCTCGAACAGGCGGTCCCGCAATTCGGCCGCCTTGCCTTCTGGGAACCGAACCGGAAACAACACGTACCAGCGCGATCCGGCGGGCTCCGTCAGCAGGCTCGCCGCGACCTGGTCCACCGTGTCCCGTTCCACACGCTGGCCGCACCGGGGACAGAAGGTTCTCCCGGCGCGCGCCCAGAGGAGGCGAAGAAAGTCGTACAGCTCGGTCGAGGTCGCGACCGTCGAGCGCGGGTTGCGCGTCGTGTTCTTCTGCCGGATGGCGATCGGCGGGGCGATGCCCTCGATCTCATCCACTTCCGGCTTCTCCATCCGTTCGAGAAACTGCCGGGCGTAGGCCGACAGCGATTCGACATACCGCCGCTGCCCTTCGGCGTAGATCGTGTCGAAAACCAGCGACGACTTTCCCGACCCGGATACGCCCGTGACTACCGTGAGCTGGTTGTGCGGGATCTCGACCGAGATATTCTTGAGATTGTGGAGTCTCGCTCCCCGGATGACAATAGATTCGTCCACGCGACGGGCCTACTATCTCAGGATACACTCGCTATGCACCGACACTCCCGGCTGGCCGGTTGGCCCGGAACGGTTTCCCCGTGAAGATCTATCTTTATTACATCGGCAAGGCGCGCGACCGGAATGCCAACGGCATGGCCGCGGAGTACATCCGGCGCACCACCCGCTACCTGTCCTGCGAAATGCGCGAGGTGCGGCCCGATCGTTTCGACCTCGCCGCGAGACATCCGAGCGCCATGAAGATCCTGCTCGATGCCGCCGGCCGCCCGATGGACTCGGCCGCGTTCACCGCGCTCATCTCGAAAGCGGAGATGGAAGGCCGCGACCTGGTCTTCCTCATCGGCGGCGCCGATGGCCTGCCGCCGCACTGGAGGGACCACGCCGACCTCCTGCTGTCGCTTTCGCCGATGACCTTCCCGCACGAATTCGCGCGCGTGATGCTGGCCGAGCAGATATACCGCTCGGCCGCCACCCTGCGCGGCCATCCCTACCCGCGCTAGGTCCGCGACCGTGAAGTCCGTTTCTTTACGGTAGCGGCATCTACCTGTAACTGAGCCGCGACCGTAAGGGAGCGGTAGCAACGCATCACGCGGTCGAGGTACTAGCGCCACCCGCCTTGCTCACACGGTTTCGCCGTGAGAGACGGGAGATGCCTGTGGATACGGGGTCCGCGCAGGCCGGCGGCCGCAAAAATGCCTGACGCTGCGCCGGCGCGTGACCGCCGCATCACTCAAGGACGCGGCGGACGCGCCCGCGCGGCGATCAATTCTGAAAGTCGAGCGCCATCCGGGTGCCAGCCAGCCGGATTTCCCGGACCTGATTCGCGCCGTTTACGGTTTTCGAATCGATTTCCGTCGCGGCATACTTCGTCGCGGCATTATCGACGACTTTGATGTTTGCCTGGGCAACGGTTTTTCCGTAGCGCAGGAAGATCGCTTGGGAGCCCTCGACACGTAGCTGGTAATCGCCCGGTTTCAAGTGCGTAGCTCCAACCACGGCGTTGTCGAACAGGTTGATGTCGTAAGTCTTGACGCCGGCGAAACACATTCCGGCAGTCACAGCCAACAAGAGCATCCATTTCTTCATAGTTACTCCTCCTCCTCCATCTGGTGGGGTGCAGCCCCGCAGTGCCCGGCCTCGATTCGCCTTGGCGAGCGGCCGTTCCGCGGGACGCCATGAGCCTTACACTTAGTGAGATGACAACGAAACATGCGAGGTTACTCCCTACCGTATGGACAGTATAGGACTCGGAAACCTACGGCCACTCTTTCTCGCCGCTTCCCCGTTGTAAGACCGGTGCGAGGGCTTTTTCACAACAGGCAAGGCCCCGCGCACTTCAGCCTGGGCCTCTGAGTATGAGCCGCAATCGCCGGAGATCATCCGGGCTCCGCGCTAAGCCTTGGTCTTCTGGACCCTGGCATATTCCTGAAGGGCCTTCATCGAGTGCGCAAGCTGCCCGGATTCCTGATCCAGGTTGGTGACATACTCCCGGTAGGTGGGGACCCAGAAGCGGCCCTCGTTGGCCTTCAGGTAGGCCAAGGTATCGATGGTGTTGTCGTCCATCAGCTTGACAATCCGGCCGGCGTGGTCGATGCCTTGCTGTTCCCACGGAGCGGCTACCCGGCGGATTACTTCCAGCCGGCAGAGCTTCGCTGCCATGTCGTTGACGGCCTTACGAACTTTCGCCACACGGATGGCGCGGCTCTGCCAACTGAGGTTGAAATCCATGGCAGTGGCTCGCAGCAAGTCGGCTTGATCGTGCACTCTCACCGCATCTTCCTGGATGCCGTTGAGAAGCTGCGAGGCTTCCCGGTCGAAGTTCCAGGTGTACGAAGCCGGCGTCGGTGTCCCGGCCACGCAGGCCTGCGGGGACCCCGCCAGACAAGTCACGGACATCGCAGCCGTGCCGGCGAGCAGGAACACGGTAGTTGCAAAGTACTTAACGCTCATTGGGTATTCTCCTTCTTGCGAGCGCCGGTTCGAGAACTTGTTGCACTCGCACATGAAAGTTCTTGCGCTCGCATACCCTTGGATGCAAGAGCCGGCGGCGCGGGAGATACTGCCGGCACGGTATTTTTCGGCGGGAAAATTTTTCAGCCCCATCGCCACACACCCCAGCGCCACGAAAATTCCGCTCGACGCCGCCGGACGCCCGATGGGCTCGGCCGCGTTCGCCCGCGCTTTTCTCAAATGCCGAAATGGAGGGCCGCGATCTGGCCTCTCCTCATCAGCGGCGCCGGAAATGCTGGACAGACCTTGCCTGACTCACTACGCAAACGACGCGCCGGCCGGCAAACCCGGAGCCTCCGCGAATATTACTTCAGTACATAGGCGAACGCTTTGGGTTCGAATGCGAGAATCAGGGCTGCTCCTTCGCGGCGGACGGACGCCTTACGGAGTTCGGCGCCGTTTTCGTCGATGGCCGTGGCCTCGGTGGGAACGGGGCCGGTCCACGGGACGCGGGCGGTGAATGCGGCGCTATCCGGAGCGGCCACCACACGCCAGCTCCCGCCTTCGCGGGTCAGATGATACGCGGCGCCGTCGCGGCCGTTGTAGTAATAAGATCCCGGTGAGCGTGACCACTCCACTGTGCCCGCCGACTGCCGTTCGATGGCGGTCTCCACCACGCCTTCCGCCAGCGGCGCGCGTGCATAAAAACCATAGGGCGGAAGCGTGTGCTCGCCGGCTCTCCAATCCGTCGCGCCCCGATTGACCCACACTTCGGCTCCGTTATCCCAGGTCACGTGCTGGCGGTGGATGTCGCCCGCGGCGAACCCCACGGCTTTGATGCGGTCGAGCGCGAGCGCGCGCATGATATCGTGCAGCAGCCAGTACTCGCGCACCACGTCGCGCGAGAACGGCGCCGCCACCATGGCGGGGTGGCCGGTCAACACCTCCGTGGCCATGTAGTCGTCGCTGTACATGCCGTGCGCGGCGAGATCGAGGCCCGCCGCGTAGCGGTCCTGGTAACCGGCGCCCTGGAGCACAAAGCGGTCGTGGTAGGCGGCGTCCATCCAGGGAATGCGCTCGGAATCGGCGCAGCGGATTTTCCACACGAAGTCGCTGTTCTGGGCACGGGCATCCACGCGCAAGTGGTTGGTCTGCGCCCCGTCGAGCCAGCCAATTAAACGGTCGTCGCCGCTCTCGGAGATCTGCGGCGCGTCATCGCCCAGGTAATCGCGGATCCAGGCGAAGGTTTCGCCCCACGCCCGGCGCGTGACGCCGCGGTCCATGAACTGCCCCTCCCGAGTCCAGAAATCGTACGGCGCCAGCGACGACCACACGTCAATGAAATACGCCGTGGGCGAGAAACCGTCCCGGATCAGCTTGAGGTTGCGCTCCACCAGCGGGCGGAGGCGGTCGGAGCGGGCGCGGTAGGCTTGCGCATCGCGGCCGGAGTTGAACCAGGCGCGCTGCGGCTGGCCGTTTTCCATGAAGGCCACGTTTTCGTAGCTGAAGCCCCCGGCGTCGGGATAAAGGTCGATGTAGTTGTCGTGCGGGGCGAATAGCACACCGTGATCGCGGCACGTCCCGGCCAGCTTCTGGAATTCCTCGAGCGTGCCAAGCTGCGGGTTGGGAGGGTAGATGTCGGGCAGCCGGTAATCGTATCCCCAGCGCTGCCAACTGTGCCAGACGACCACTGCGTCGGTCAGACCGTAGCGGAACGCCCGCTCGAGGGCCTCGGCGCTGGAGGCGTAACGGCCCCTCCACAGGTCGAAAACAAAGCGCCCGGCCAGCTTGGGAACGCCCGGCGCGGCGCGAAGCTCGTTCGCCCGCCAGAGCTTCACAGCCTCCCAGACGTTGGCCGCGGGCAGAAAGGTGAGCGTTTGCGCGTGCGGGGTGACGAGCGTGTAGGTGCGGTCCTCGGGATCGACTTCGAGCCGGTCCGGCACGGCATCCACGCCCTGAAGGAGCGAGATGCCATTGGCGAAATCGAAGCCGGCGAACGAAGTGGCCAGGGCGAGGCCGTCGAAGACCAGACGAAAAGCCTGCGGGTCCTGGATGACGTTGCCGGGGCCGGCATAGATCCTGACGGCGCGTTCGGTCCACGGCCCCGCGGCGACGTCCTGGAGGTATACGCGCAGCCAGGGACGCGCCGGAGGTTCGTTTTCCAGCCAGAAGCGGGCCTGGAGTCCGCGGGCGTCCACCCACATTTCGGTAAGCACGTCGAACGAGCCGGCCCAACTGCGGAAGTGATGGCGGACGCGATAGCGCCCCGCGCCGGCGGGCTCTTCGCGCGCGTCCAGCAACTCGCTGGCCGAGCGCCAGTCTCCCATGTCGTCCCCCAATACCCGGATGTGGAAACCGCGGAACAACAACCGGCGATCTCCTTTTACCAGCGCGATGGCGGAATCCAGCGCGCCGCGGAAGCCCGGGTACACGCGCACTTCATAGCCCTCCGCGGCGCCGAGCAGGCGCGAGGGCGCGCCGGGGGGCGGTGGAAACGCGGCGGGCGCCTGCGCCTTGCCGGAGACGATCGTAGGCTCGACCCAATAGGCCTGGCCCGCACCCCCGTCGCTTTCAAGCTGCAACCGCACGTTCTGGCCGCCGTAACGGGCCAGATCCACCTCGGCTTCCTCGGGCGCCGGCGAGCTCACCCGCTTTTCGAGAACGACTGCGCCTTCCTCGCCGGCCGGGGCGTCGAAGCCGAGGACGCGCACGCGAAACAGCGCGCCGCCGGAGGCGGCGGCGCCGAAGCGCAGAACCAGAGGCTGAGATGCCGGCAGTGCAAGCGGGTACTCCACCCTGCAGGCATCCACGCGTTCTCTGAGCGAAGGCGGGCGCGGCCCCAGCGTCATGGCAATGGCCTCGCGGCGCTCGATCAGCGCGGAGAACTGGATGTCGGGGCGGAATTCGAGGATCTCGCGCCCGGTGGCCCCGGCTTGCGGCGGCTCCGCACTGATGATGGAGCGCTCGCGCCGCACCGGCTCGCGCCAGAGACCCAGGGCGCCGTTGGCGGGCGCGGAGACGGGCTTCCACTCCACCGGTAGCGGCGCGCGCGGAACATTGGGCTGCGTGGTCGAGACGATCAGGATGGGGTGCGCCACCAGGCGCCGGCCCTCGAAATCGAACTCGGCCAGGGCATGAATCGGATAGAGCGCGTTGTACGTGCCGGAGCCGAAGCTTACTCGAAAGGCGACGCTGGCGCGGCCGTGTGGCCGGAGCGTGAAGGGGACGGGACCGTCGGGCTCGGCGCGCCAGAGGTCGATGACGTGCAGCCGCAGCGTGCCCTTTAAAGGCGCATCGGCGGCGCTGCTCAGTTGGACGTTCAAGGTAAAGGGCGCATCGGGCTGATTGAACTCGACCAGGCCGCCAGCCCCGTACATACCCAGCGTGGGCTGCTGAATGCGGACAGTCAGGGGCCCGGCCGTGTCCACCGGCGGCTCGAAAGCCAACGCCGCGGCCGCCAACAGAACGAAAAGAGCAAAGAAGCGAGGACGCATCTAAACCCCCAGGAAAAGGACCCCGGCTGGAATTTCCGTTTCGAACTTCGGGGTCCTGTTCAGTATACGCTCGCCCGCCATGCTTCGATCCTGGGCAGTGTCCGAACTCGGCAGTCGCAAACCAAACAGGTTCGGTTCGGTCCGGTCCGCGGCCAATTCGTGTTCAAGCGTGTTCATTCGCAGCCAGGAACAGACCCGGGGGCGAGTGGCGGCGGGGCGTTGGAGCCATACTCACGTGAATCGCGCCAGCAACGCTCCGAAGGCCTCCACGCGCCCATCCGAAAAGGGCCTCCAGAGCTTTTGATTTCATCGTTTTCCGTCAGCGGTACGACCTTTACCATCCCCGTGGCTTCGCTTCCCATGCTCTGGAGGACACGCGGCATCACATTGCAAGAGTGCCGCACGGCTCGGTAGTGGGCTACTTTGAAAATCGCCGGTTTACTCGGCTCACGAATGCTTTTTCAAAAAAGCTCGAAAACCACGCGGCAGCCGTGGCCCTCGGCTACTTCGGCTACAACTTCATCAAGATTAACCGCACGCTTCGCACGACGCCTGCGATGGCTTCCGGAGTGACCGGAAAGCTCTGGGAGGTGGCGGACCTGGTAGCGCTCTGGGAAGCCTACGAGCGGGGACAGGAAAGAGCGGCGTAACAGTGCTAGTTTGTTGAAATGACTTCCCGAGCGTACACGCAAAAACAGATGGGCGATGCCTGTGAAATGCTGGTCGCGGCCGAACTGACGCTCGCTGGCGTTCCTGCGATGAAGATGCCCGATAATTGGCCATGTTACGACGTTGTCGCTCAGCCCAAAGAAGGTGGGCCACCTCAGCGAATTTCAGTAAAGTCTCGAACTTTCAAGCGAGGCGGAGGCTCGTTCGTGGACTACTGGGGAAAGGATCAATTTGATTGGTTAGCAATTGTCCTATTCCCAGGCGCAGACCAACCCAGGCGTCGCACTTTTATCGTCCCTAGAGCCGTTGCCGACGCTCGCACGCCAACACGCAAAACGAAACAGCCAGATGACCGATACTGGCGCCTGGACAGGATAGCCGACATTCTGTCGGAGTTTGAGGACAATTACTCGTTGTCGCTGACGGGGCGAATTTCAAAGTAGCCCACCACCGCACGGCTCTGGCCGCTAGACCGGCGCCAATCACGGGATCTCGACCGCGGCATTCTCCACTGACATGTGCTGCTCCTCGGCGTCTCGCACGATCAACCGCAGGCCGTAGGTTCCCGGCTTCACGTCGAACCTTGTCTCCACGTTGATCCCGGCGTCCAGCTCGTTTGCCATGGTCTCATCCCGGTAACGCATTTCGACGGTTCTCGATACTGCGGTGATGAAGATCCCATCCCGGTCGAACAGGCCGCAAACGACGGTCAGATCGTTCTGGTTGCGTCCATTCACTTTCCGGAAGCGGATGTGCTTGACGTCTACGTGCGCAAAAACGGAAAGCTTGACGGTTGCATCGCCGTTGGCGGCTGCGGCGTCGAGCTTGGAAATCCGGGTTTGCAGCTCGACCGGCAGGTCGTGCAGCTCCTCGCGAGCGAAGAGCGCGTCTTCGATCTCCCGCCTGGCTTCCTCCGCGGGGCTGGTCGTATGCCTCGGAGCGTAGTACCCGTTGCGCGCCTGGATAGTGAGATTCTTCGAATCCTTCACCTTGACCCGCAGATCATGGAAGCGGCCATCCAGTTTCAGGTTCTCCGGAGAGAAGCCCAGCACATAGAGATATTCCGGCGGGGCAGCGACCCTGCGGAAGCCCTCGTCGAGGTCGTTGCTGTTGTGAAAGAACGCGCCGCCCGTACCGGCGGCGATGGCGGACAGCATCTGTAACTGCGCCGAGGCGGTCTGACGTTGATAAGACTGCTTGAGCGATCGCGACAGGGTATCGCCCGCGGGGGTATCGTCGGAGGCGGTAAGGCCGGTTGTATACAGACCGCGCGCATCCAAAACGTTCACAACAACATTGGATCGGGCCGCGCTATCCAGGAGCGTGGTTACGTCGCCTGTGCGATCCCAGTCAAGATAAAAGCCTGGAGAGACCAAAACAATGCTGCGCGGCCTCGGCAACGCGGACATCCGGCGCACTACTTTCTGAAGCACATCCAGCGCAACACGGGTCTCGTAGTCTCCGGCTATCAGCGCTTGCATTGCGACCTGCCTTACGTCAATATGGGCTCCCAACGACGCAGTCCAATCCGACGGATGTGAAAGTGAAACTGTTCCCACTGGGGTTGGACGTGAAGGTAGATCCTGGAGGCCGAGACATGCAATCGCTTCCCGGGACGCAATGTCGATAGCTTGCTCATCATTCTTGTTCAGGATCAGGTCCGCCACGTAGTAGGTCATCTCGGGGCAGGAGTGCGACATCGATAGGGTGCTGGGCCGCGGACGGAGGCGAAGCAGGGTTGCACTTAGCTTAGCGCGGTCATCCGTGAAATCGAGCATTATCTGGCCGGATGTCGTATAGATTGCCGCGCGGTCCGTTGGTCCGAGCGAGGTATCCAGGTGCCGCTGGGCGGCTTGGCGTACCCTCACGAGGTCGCTGGGGTTGAGATGAGCGTCGTCGAAAAGGTACGCAATGTAACGATCCGGCATCTTGGGCGCAGGTACCTGTTCCGGCTTGTTTTCCGCCGCCGGCGGCTGGGGCGCCGAGGTGGCGGCTTTCGGGCTTTCTGATTTGTCTACCGCAAACCTGGTGATGACCTGGGACTTGCCTTTGTCGAAGAGATGAAAGTCTTCCTTGGTGAGATTCCCAACCGCGCGGCCCTCGCGGTCGCGCACGACTACGGGCACCAATACCAGATTGACCTTGACGTTGAATGCCGGCGCTTCACCAGGGGTCGGTTCCGCTGCCTCTTTCCCGGCAGGCGCCTGTAATCCACCGGTTGACTGAGGTTCGGCACTTCTCCATCCGCCGAAAAATGCCAGGAGAAAAACGAGCGCGTAAAACGGAAATGCACGGACGCTCATCATCCCTTTTGCCTCCATGTCAACCAGGATTTCCGTTCCGCCATCCTGGCCTGTATCAGTTACTCATTGAACCACCCTTTTGGAGCCGATTGTCGTCAAGCTATTCGACGCCGGTGGGGTGCGTTTAGTTCCTTTCCTGCGCGCGCCCATCGCGCACCCACTGCTACAATCAAGAATTCGGAGGGTTTATGGCTCTTCAGCCGCGGCGCTCGACCGTGGTGGCTGACGTGGGGGGCGTTCCAATCGGCTCGTCTCACCCCGTGGTTGTGCAATCCATGACCAACACGGACACGGCGGACATCGCCTCCACCGTGGAGCAGTCCATTGCGCTCGCCCGCGCCGGTTCGGAGCTGGTTCGCGTGACCGTAAACACGGAGGACGCAGCCAGGGCGGTGCCGCATATCGTCGAGCGGCTCGACCGCGCCGGCGTGCCGGTTCCGATCATCGGCGACTTCCACTACAACGGCCACATCCTGCTCAAGAAATACCCCGAGTGCGCCCGCGCCCTGGCCAAGTACCGGATCAACCCCGGCAACGTCAACATCGGCCGGAAACACGACGAGAACTTTCGCACCATGATCGACACAGCGGTGGCTTACGGCCGTCCGGTGCGCATCGGAGTGAACTGGGGTTCGCTCGACCAGAGCCTGCTCGCGCGCCGGATGGACGAAAACGCGAAACGGCCGGAGCCGAAGGACCCCCGCTCGGTCATGCTCGAGGCCATGGTGGCGAGCGCCCTGGAGTCCGCCGCGGCGGCCGAACGTTACGGCCTGCCGCACAATGCGATCATCCTGAGCGCGAAGGTGAGCGGCGTGGAGGACCTCATTGAGGTCTACCGCGCGCTGGCGGCCCAGTGCGACTTTCCGCTCCATCTCGGCTTGACCGAAGCCGGCCTCGGATCCAAGGGCATCGTGGCCACCACGGCGGCGCTCTCGATTCTCCTGCACGAGGGAATTGGCGATACCATCCGCGCCTCCCTGACGCCCGCTCCCAAGGGCGACCGCACCGAAGAGGTCCTCGTTTCCCAGCAGATTCTCCAGGCGCTCGGAATGCGCAGCTTCACGCCCCAGGTCGCCGCCTGTCCCGGATGCGGCCGCACCACGAGTACGTTTTTTCAGGACATGGCCGGACAAATCCAGGGCTACCTCCGGGAACAGATGCCCGTCTGGCGCGAGCGGCATCCGGGCGTCGAAGAGATGAAGGTCGCCGTGATGGGTTGCGTGGTGAATGGCCCGGGCGAATCCAAGCACGCCAATATCGGGATCTCGCTGCCCGGAACTTTCGAAGAGCCCGCCGCTCCCGTGTACGTGGACGGCCGGCTGAGGACCACGCTGCGCGGCGATCGCATCGTCGCCGAATTCATCTCCATCCTGGAAGATTACGTTTCTAGAACGTACGGAACGCCGGCGTGAGGGCTCCCGGGTACTTGCTTGCTATAATCGCGGCTAGTGGTGTTTCGGGGGCTGGCATTTCCATCAAGCTCTTTGGGAACGGCAATTATGAGCACACCAGAACTTCACCCTGATAAAGCAGAACCTGTCTTAGTCGAGCGCGCAACACGCCCTTGCAACGAGGGCACTTACCGTGTCTTCAATCGGGTTGTGGAGTGGATTACGAATGACCGCTTACAACTCGTGAATATCACCGACCGGATCAATGACATCGTGCGCAAAAGCGGCGTCCGCGAAGGGATCGTACACTTGCAGACGCTGCACACGACTACCGGCGTGTTCTTGACCGAATGGCAGGACGCCCTCCTGCACGATGCCCGGACGTTCTTCGAGCAGATCGCCCCGCGCGATCGGTACTGGAGGCACAACGACCCCCAATACTCGGATTGCGAGCGCTCGAACGGGGACTCGCATATGCGGGGCATGCTGATGGGGCAGACGCTCTCTCTTCAGGTGCGGAACGCCGCCGTTCTGCTGGGCACCTGGCAAAGCATCGTCTTCGCCGAATTCGACGGGCCCCGCACCCGGTCGCTGGCCATTCAAGTCGCCGGCGTCTAGCGTGGCTCGCTACTTCACTTTCGAGCAGGCGCAGGCCGAACTCCCGCACGTGGAGGAGTCGTTGCGCCAGGCGATCTCGCTGAAAGGCTCGATGGACGAGGCCGAGCACGAACTGCGCTCGGAATCTGAACGGATCCGGCTCGCCGGTGGCGCGCTGGTGCATCGCGAGAAGCTGGTCGCCGTGATCGGCCGGCGGGAATCCGTCGCGTCGCAATTGCGGAGCGCGCTCGCCGCCATCGAAGACCGCGGCTGCCTGGTGAAGGACCTCGTTGTCGGGCTGCTCGATTTTCCGACGCGCTTCCGCGGCGAGGAAGTTTACCTCTGCTGGAGGCTGGGAGAGCCCGCGATCGCCTTCTGGCACGCAGTGAACGAAGGGTTCAGGGGCCGGAAGCCAATCGACCAGGATTTTCTGGATCATCACGAGGGCGGCGGCTAGGTCCTCGACCGTGAAGTCCGTTTCTTTACGGTAGCGGCATCTACCTGTAACTGAGCCGCGACCGTAAGGGAGCGGTAGCAACGCATCACGCGGTCGAGGTACCAAAGCCCCCTTCAGAACTCCAGTCGCGCCTGGAATGCAATCATCCGGGGCGAGCTGTCTCCGCCCAACCCGACGCCTAACAGTCCCGTCGGAGGCGAAGTCGGATAGCTGAGCGCTCCGAATCCGGTTTCCGTGGAAGGTTTGCCCGGAATCCCCGCGTATACCACGTTCGGAAGGCCGAAATTCGGGTGATTGAAGAGGTTGAAGCATTGACCGTCGAGGCGCAGCTTCACGCGTTCGGCCAGTTGGAACCACTTGGTCAGATACAGGTCGCTCCAGAAGAAATCAGGACCGCGCAGTGCGTTCCGGCCGAGATTGCCGAACTGGCAATTCTGCGCGCTGTCGCCGCCGGTGCAGGCGCCGCTGCTCGGATCGACATCGGAAACAAACGCGGCGGGGTTGAGCCATTGGATCGTTCCCGGTTGAGTGACGCCCGGAATCGGATTGTGTTCGTACAGCGGCACGCCGGGAACCACGCTGGCGTACTGCGGGCCGCTGCCCTGTACGATGCCGTTTCCGTTGGCGGAATAGGGCGCGCTCAACACCGAAAACGGCAAGCCGCTGTGCCAGAACACGGTGCCCGACACCTGCCATCCGTTCAGCGCCCTGGCCAGCACATGGTTCCGGAACTTGATCGGCAACTCATAAACGTACTGGGTGGTGAAGTTGTGCCGCACGTCGTAATCGCAGGGACCGTATTGGCGAGCCAGGTCGCCCGGCAGCGGCGAAAGAATCGCGCCCGCGGCGAACGGCAGGAACCCGCCGTTCGAGATTTCGTCCATGCAGTGGCTCCACGTGTAGTTGGCCTGGACCTCGACGCCGTGTCCCAGCCGTTTGTCGGCCGTCAACTGGAGGCCGTTGTAGTGGCTGTTCGCGCCCGTGCTCAATTGCGTCACCGATGCGAACCGCGGATCTACCGGCTGCCCGTATGGGAACGGCACGAAGCAGCCCTGGCAGACCGTCTGATAGCCGTTCACTTGCGTCTCGTAGGGCTGGTTGACCGCGCGCGTGCCCACATACTGAGCTCTCAGATTCACTGAATTGCCGGCCTGGTGCTCCACGGCAAAGCTCCATTGCATGAAGTAAGGCGCGTGCAGCTTGCCGTCCGGAACGGCGGTGATCGAAATCGGCGGAAGGCAGGTGCTCGGATTCGCCAGGGGCGAGGCGCAGGAAAGCTGGCCTTGAGCGAAGCCCTGGTTGAATAGCTGATTCGCCGCCGCGGTTGCGTCGATCGCGCTGTTCGGAACTCCTGGCGCAATCGCCACTCCTCCCACCGTGCCGAGCAACCCGCCCTGGAAGGTCTTCGAGTAGGGAGGATTCGTTCCCACGGAATCGACCACGCTGCCCGGCAGGATGTCACTGAACAGGCCGAACCCGCTGCGCAGCACCGTGTGCGGCGCGGCCTGCCACGCCAGGGCCGTTCTCGGCTGCAAGATCGCGGCGGGCGTGGAGGCGAAAATCGTTCCCTGCCCGGTCTGAATAATCTGGTTCAGCGGCTGATTCACATCGTGGGGAATGGAATCGAAAGACCCGGTCAGGCGCGCCACCGCGTCATGTGGATTCAGGGGATTTGAATTGTATGTATCGCGGATACCGTACGTCCAGGTCAGCGTTCGCGTCAGCTTCCAGGTGTCCTGCGCGTAAAAGTCAAGATTCAGAAAATTGTACGGCTGCGAATTAGCCAGCGGATAGGTTTCCGAAGCCGTCGATGCGACACCGTAAATGAATTGCGGCAGGGACGTGTACGTCACCAGCGGAACCGTGCCTTCGCCGAAATCGTAATCGTTGAGGCGGAAGATCCGGCTGTTCGTCCCGAACCGGAACTCGTGCGGCCCCACCGTCCAGGCGAGATTGTCGTTGACGAAAAACCGCGAGGCGCGCCGTCCCTGCACCCAGGTGTTGTCCAGCCCTCCGAGCGTGCTGAACGGCGCGTTGGCTCCGCTGCCCTGAAGGACGATGGGAAATGCCGCCAGGGTCGCCTGAAGGTCGGTTGGCCCGAACAGGCTCTCGTACCACGAGAACGCGGGATTGAAGTAGTTCACCAGGCGGCCGGAGAACACGTGCGTGTAGCCCGCCGCGAATGAGTAGAGCGGCTGCGAGGAGATGGCGTTGAAAACCGGATTGATCGGATCGGTATAAGCGGCCTGCAGTCCGGTGTCGGACTGAAACCGGAACCAGGCGATGTCGTTCGTATCGATGTTGTAGTCGATGCGAGCCGTCTGCACCTGCTCGTGATCGTCACTTGAATGCGAAATACTCTGGCGGTTCGCGCAGCCGTTCCCATTCGGCGGATTGCCGCCCGCGGCGAGCCCGTCGCTATCGAACGGACAGCCCAGAACCGCGAGCGGTGTCCCCGCGGTGTTGCCGTAAAGCGAAAAGAGCTGCTTGTAGAACGGTACGAGCTGCGGCGCCGGCTGATAGGTCGAGCCGGTCACCGAGTCCACGCCGCCGCGCGGCAGTTGCTCGAGTACGTAACTCTCGAATGCCGGCGTGGGCACGGTCGTGGCGCTCACGATTGGCAGCGCGATCCGTACCCATTCGGAATCGAAGAAGAAGAACAGCTTGTCGTGCAGGATCGGACCGCCCAAACTTCCGCCGAAGTGATTCACCGTGGAGCGCGGCTTGTGGTTTCCGGCCGTGGCGTTCGTAAAGAAATCGGCGGCATCGAATTTCGAGCCGTTCCACAACTCGTACAGGTTGCCGTGAAACTGGTTGGTGCCGGACTTCGTGACATAGTTCACCTGCGAAGCGCCATACCGGCCCTGATCGACCGCATAGGAAACGGTGTTGACCGTCACTTCCGCGATCGAATTCAATCCCAGGACCAGATTGGTCGCCAGGCCGCTATTCAGGTTCGTCAGCGGGTCGTTGGTCTCCAGTCCGTCGACGATATAGCCGTTCGAGAGGGATGGCAGGCCATTGAATTCGACGTTGCCGTAGCCGTTCGTGCCCCCGACGAAGTCGTTGCCGCTGCCCGCGGTGTTGATGAGCGCGCCCGCGGCAAACTGCAGTGGATACGTCAAGTCACCACCCGGATTCGGAAGGTCTTCCATCGCCCGGGCATTCAGGGTCGTTGCCGTGTTGGGATTCTCCGGGTTGATCAGAGGCGCTTCCTCCCGCACCACCACGCTTTGGCTGGCGGATGCGAGGTTGAGCTTGAAATCCACCGTCTGCTTCTGCCCCAGACCGGCGGACACCGCGTCGTTCCGCTGTGCTTCAAATCGGTCCGCTTCCGCCCTCACCGAGTACGTTCCCGGCTTGAGTTGCGGAAAGCCGAAGCGCCCGGCGTCGTCCGTTTTCACGGATCGTTCCAGGCCATTCTCGCTGCTGGTGACGGTCACCGTCGCGCCGGCAATCGCCGCCCCGCTCGGATCGGTGACCGACCCGACGATCGCGCTCGTCGTCTCGCCCTGCCCCATCGCCGGAACCTGCCAGGCGAACGCCGAGACCAGGAGAGCCAGGATCATCCCCTCCCCAGATTTAGTCATACCTAAATATTACCCGGACTCGTTCATCCTGTCAAGGGCTTGCCAGTTGTGGCGCACGCACTCCTGCGTGCAGTCTCGACACTCGTATCGAGACTTTTAATTCAACCCAGTGCCATGAGGCTGGAAGGCCGCCCTCGACGGTTGGACGAGGTATTCTAGGATTTAGTGCCACCTAGAAAGCCAGGGCCGTACAACACGGAGTCCGTGGATGACTACCTGAAAGCAATCCTGGAGCTGGCCGGGCCTGAAGAGCAACGGGTGACCAGCAACGCCCTCGCGCAACATCTCGGTATTCGTGCCGCCTCCGTTACCGGAATGCTCCAGAAGCTCGCGGCGCAGAAGCCGTCGTCTGTGAAGTACGAAAAGCACCACGGCGTGCGTTTGACGGCAACTGGGAAGGCGCGCGCCCTGGAGGTCCTTCGCCACCACCGCTTGCTGGAGCGTTTCCTTCATGATTTCCTCGATTACTCGTGGGACGAAGTCCACGATGAGGCGGAACGGCTGGAGCATTTCATCTCCGAGAAGCTGGAAGACCGGATCGCCGCAAAATTAGGGGACCCTGAAACCGACCCGCACGGACATCCGATCCCCGAGCGAAGCGGGGCGCTTCCGGCCCGGCACGAAGTGCTGTTATCGAAATGCGCCTGTGGAATGCCAGCCGTAGTCAGCAGCGTATCGGACCGCGACCCCTCGGTTCTGCGTGAGATCACGCGTCTGGGCCTGACGCCGGGTGTGGCCATCACCGTGGAAGCCGGAGCTCGCAACGCCTCCCTGCTGGTACGCATCGGCGACCGCACCGATCGGGTGCGCCTGAGCCAATTGCTTGCCTCCGGCATCTCGGTAATCACCGGCCCGAGCAGTCGCGCCCGTCCGGAGCGCGGCGCCTGAGCCGGGAATACCGAACCATCACGCCGCCGGAGACACCCGCCCTCTGGGAACTTGTTGAAAAACTCTCGACCGCCGGTATCCTGAGAACAGTTCTCGTCGTCTTTGTTTTATGCGCGGAGACGACCAGCCGCAAGCCGGGATGTTCAGCTAGGTTTCGTTGGAGGAGCGAGTCCCGCAGGACCACCCCCTGCGCGCCGTCCGCAAGACGGTGGATGAAATCCTCCGGGCCATGGCCCAAGAGTTCGACAGCCTGTATGCCAA
>Ga0326728_10007465_pt1 | contig 28024 bp, 26 predicted proteins | sample MB3enrmetagenome_FD_207602 | JGI IMG/M metagenome (GOLD analysis project Ga0326728, IMG submission 207602) | Lab enriched peat soil microbial communities from McLean, Ithaca, NY, United States - MB31MN | ecosystem: Environmental > Terrestrial > Soil > Wetlands > Peat | place: USA: New York...
GCTGTTTCGCGCCAAGCCGCACACCGATCTCAACCCGGATGAAGTGGTGGCGCTGGGTGCGGCGGTGCAGGCGGGGATTCTCTCGGGGACCGTCGAAAATCAGTTGCTGTTGGACGTGACGCCGCTCTCGCGCGGGATCGAGACCATGGGCGGCGTGGTATCGAAGCTGATTCATCGCAATTCAACCATTCCGGCAAGCGCCACGGAAACTTTCACGACCGCGGTGGACGGGCAGCGCAATGTGCTGATCCACGTGTTGCAGGGCGAGCGCGAGCTGGCGAAAGACAATCGCAGCCTGGCGCGATTCGATTTGAAAGACATCGATCCGCTGCCGGCAGGGATGGCGCGCATCGAAGTGCGGTTCCTGATCGACGCCAACGGCATTTTGAGCGTTACGGCGCGGGACGCGAGGACGGGAAAAGAGCAGTCGGTCGAGGTCAAGCCGAGCTATGGGTTGACGGATGAGCAGGTCGAGGCGATGATTTCGGAATCGATCGACCGCGCCGAGGAAGATTTCAAATCTCGCCAGGTGGCGGAAGCGCGCGTGGAAGCGGACCGCATTCTGGCGGCCGTGGACAAGGCCAAGCAGAACGATGCGTATCTCGACCTGAACGACGATGAACGGCGCGATATTGGGCGGGCGCTGAACGAATTGCTGGTGGTCTATCACGGCGACGATCATCTGCTGATTCGTGCGAAGATTGAGCAGTTGAACAACGTGACCACGAAGCTGGCTGAGAACATGATCAACACGGCGGTATCGAGCGCACTGAAGGGAACGAAAATATGAAAGAGAAGGCAAAAGACAAAAGGCAAAGGGCAAAAGACAAAAGTGAGCGAGCGGGCCAGTTGACCTTTTGCCTTTTGATTTTTGCCTTTTGCCTTTTGCCTTCTTAACCATGCCTGGATTGACCTGGGACCACACCGAAAACATTGCGCTGGCGCTTTACGAAGCGCATCCGGATGTTGATCCGCTGAAGGTGCGGTTTACGGACTTGCACCAGTGGATCACGGAGCTGGACGATTTCGGCGACGATCCGAAAAAGTCGAGTGAAGGAAAGCTGGAGGCGATTCAGATGGCGTGGTACGAGGAGTGGAAAGAGGCGCAGGAGTAGCGACATGTCCAATGAAGATCGCGGGCGAGTAATTGGGGTCGGCGGCGTTTTTCTAAAGTCTCCCGACGATAAGAAGCTGCAGTCTTGGTATCAAGATCATCTCGGGGTTCCGCAGAGCCCGAGCGGGTCGATGTTCCACTGGCGCGCGCACGACCAGCCGGAGGTGGAGCATCTCACGGTGTGGTGTGTTTTTCCGGCGGACACGAAGTACTTCGACCCAAGCGCCGCCCCGTTCATGATCAACTACATCGTGGACGATCTGGATGCACTGCTGGCTAAGCTGAGCGCGAGCGGCGTGCAGATCGACCCGAAGCGCGAGGATTACGATTACGGGCGCTTCGCTTGGGTGTTCGATCCGGACGGCAACAAGGTCGAATTGTGGGAACCGCCGAACCGGCGCCGCGAATCTCGCTGAACCTGCGCGGGACTATAATGAGGGCGCTTGGAAGTGACCATGCGCCGGTTCTCCACGGATCTCAATCGGCGGCGTTTCCTGGCGAGCAGTTCTCTCGCCATGGCAGGTCTTGCCAGCAGGCCCGCTAGCGCCGCATCCGGCAACTTTCCTAAAGGCTTTCTCTGGGGCGCCGCTACGGCTGCGCACCAGGTGGAAGGCAACAACATCAACAGTGACGTGTGGGTTTTGGAAAACGTGCAGCCCACGATGTACGTGGAACGGTCGGGTGACGCCTGCGACCATTACCATCGCTACCGGGACGATATCCGGCTTCTAGCCAGCCTCGGTTTCAACACCTACCGATTCTCCATCGAGTGGGCGCGCATTGAGCCGGACCGTGGGTATTTCTCCAATGCAGAGCTCGAGCATTACCGGCGCGTGCTCGCTGCTTGCCACGAGAACAACCTCACGCCCATGGTGACGTTCTATCACTTCACGATGCCGCGGTGGCTGGCGGCCATGGGAGGGTGGGAAAACCCGGACATTGTGGATCTGTTCGCGCGCTATTGTGAGCGCTCGGCGAAACATCTTGGCGACCTGATCGCGATTTCGAGCACATTGAACGAGCCGAATATAGCGCTGCTGCTTCCCTGGATGACGCTTTTTCAGCCTTCCGTGAATCCCGAAGACACGTCGAAAGCCGCTGCGCGGGCGGTGGGATCAGACCGGTTCGCCGATATGCTGTCGAGCGGCAGCGCCCAAGTGACAGAGCACCTGATTGCTGCACATCATCGGGGCATGGCGGCGATGAAATCCGGGCCGGGAAAATATCTTGTGGGAGTCAACATCGCCATGTCCGACGAGCAAGCGGTCGGCGCTGATAGCAAACGCGACGAAAAACAGCGGACCGTTTACGGGCCATGGCTCGCAGCGGCGGCGAAGAGCGATTACGTTGGCGTTCAGACCTACACGCGCGCCCGCGTCGGCAGTGAGCGCGATTTGCCACCGGAGCCGGGCGTCGAGCTGACCGACATGGGCTACGAATTCTGGCCGGAAGCGCTGGAGCAGACGATCCGCTACGCGCATAAACACGCGAACGTGCCGGTTTACGTCACCGAAAACGGCATCGCCACGGAGAACGATGCACGGCGGGTGGAGTATATCCGACGGGCGGTCGCCGGTGTCCAGAATTGCCTTCGTGACGGCATCGACGTGCGCGGGTACGTCCACTGGTCGTTACTGGATAATTTCGAGTGGGTGTTTGGCTATCGGCCGAAGTTCGGGCTGATCGCCGTAAATCGGGAGACACAAGAGCGAACGGTGAAACCGAGCGCACGATATTTGGGGGAGATGGCGCGGGGATCCTAACGGGATTTCTGGCCTTCGGTGAGAGCCTGTTCGAGCAGCTTCGTCACACCTAAGGACGGCGCCCACTCGCGAAGATAGGGCAAGTCCAGCTTATCTCCCTGCACGGCGATGACTCCGAGCACGTCGTTCCATTGCTGCTCGGAAACTTCACCGCCTTGGCGGAACCAGCGGAGCTTCGATAGGATTACGTCCTCAGGCGAAGCGACGGAGAGTTCGAGCGGTTCGCCGGTAAATATCGAAGCCACTTCGTGGCGGCGGCGCCCGAACTGTACCTGCTGGTACCGATCTTCAGTGAGCGGAAAGATATCGAACTTAAAACTCGTCTGGTAGTGGATAACGTTAAAGGAACGGGATGACACGAGCGCCACACGCACTTGTTGCTCGTCGATGTAGAAGTCTTGCCGGAGTTCAGTGACCAACGGTTGCACACTCTCCGCGTCCATCTTGACGACCAGATCGAGATCGGCGGTGGTGCGAGTCAACCCATGCACGGAGCTAGCGCCGGAGCCTCCGATCATGTAGGGGATCTCAAGGCGGTCGAGTACTTCAAGCAGGCGAAGCAAACTTACGCCGGGCGATGCCGTCATTCCTTAACGCCGTCTTCCGGGCTCCAGCCATAGACGCGGCGTACCGTCTCGTTGCCAAGCCGTAGGGCTGCCGCCCGTAAGAAAACCTCACGCTCGCCGGCCTTGGGATGTTCGCAGCGCACGCGGTCCTCGTAGCCGCGCAGCAGCATTTCCGTCATTTCCAGAAATTGCCGGAACTTTTCATCGAACGTCATTTTACGTCGCAATTCGATGAGCACCTGGAATGCTTTCGGGTCTGTATCGGCCATCCAGCCAAAACGTGTAGACACTTTCAGACCATCGTATAATGCCTTGAGGGGCCGTGTTATAATTTTAGTTTCCGTTGTTCCCCCGGGAATCGTATTTATGCCGAAATTGAAGACCCATAAAGGTGCGTCCAAGCGCTTCAAGAAGACGGGCACGGGCCAAGTGGTCCGCGGCCATGCCTTTGCGCGGCACATCTTGACGTCGAAACGCCGCAAGAGAAAGAAGAAGCTGCATGAGCAGGTGGTGGCCGATAAGGCTGACCAGCCGGCTCTGAAGCGCATGATCCCTTACTAGGATCCGAGCGTGCGGACGGAGCGCGTGGCACGTGCCCGAGCCGCCGCAACTAAATCAAACAGGAGTGAAACGTGCCCAGAGTCAAACGAGGAACCAAACGCAGAGCCTCCCGCGCGAAAACACTCGAGCGGGCTTCCGGCTATTTTCTCACTAAAAGTAAACTGCACCGGGCGGCGCAGGAGGCCGTGGAGCGCGGGCTGAAGTTCGCCTACGTGGGCCGCCGACAAAAGAAACGTGATTTTCGCGCACTGTGGATTGTGCGCATCAGCGCCGGCTGCAAGGCCGCGGGAATTTCGTACAGCAAGTTCATCAATGGCCTGAAGAAAGCCGGCATTACGCTGGATCGCAAGGTGCTGGCGGAAGTGGCCGCGAACGACGAGGCCGGTTTCCGGCAACTGATTGCAAAGGCGCAGGCCGCGCTCGGGATCGCAAGCTGATGTCCGCGCCGCACCAGGAATCCGACGCCCTCGGAGCGCTCGAAGAGCGCATTCGCAAAGCCGTCGAACTGGTGTCGCAACTGCGCGCGGAAAACGCCAAGCTGCGAGATCAGGCCGAGAATCTCCGCGGAGAAAACAAGGCCCTGCACACCTCCAACGACGCCGCTCTTCAGGAGGCCGCCGAAGCGCGCGCAAGCACCGGTCAACTCGTGGCAGAAATCGAGGCGCTTCGCGGAGAGCGAAAGCAGGTGCGAGCGCGTATCGAAAAACTGCTGGGCAATATCGATCAGTTGCACGCTGGTTGATCGCCGATCCATGGAAGAGAAACGGCCCGTTAAGGTCACGATTCTGAACCAGCAGTACACGCTGGTGGCGGGGGACCCTCACGAAGTAGAGGAGCTGGCGCAGGATGTGGACGAGCTGCTGCACTCCATCGCCTCCAAGGCTCCCAGCGCCGACTCTACCCGCGTCGCCGTGCTGGCTTGCCTGCATCTGGCCGATCGCCTGTCCGCACTGGAGCGTGACCTCAGCACCCTCAAAGAACGCGTGGGCCGCAAAACCGAAGAGTTTGCGGGTCTGCTGGAGCGCGCACTCGAAGGCTGACGCGCCGTGACCGACGCCGAATTCACCGGGCAGCACTATAGCCAATCGGCTTTTGATTTCGAAACTGCGCGCCTCACCGAGCTTTGTCCGGTGGAGTTCGCCATCACCAAGCGCCTGCTTGACCGTTGGATTCCGAAAGGCGCAACGGTCGCCGAAATCGGCGTAGGCGTGGGGCACTATTCCGAACACCTGGCGGCGCGTGGCTGCCGCATCCATCTGGCGGACGTGAGCCAGCGGCTGCTCGATGCGGCGCTCGCAAGATTGCAAGGCGCGGGACTCGCAGGGCGAGTGGCCGGCGTCAGCTTGCTTTCCGCGACGGATCTCAGCGCCCTCGCCAGCAACTCTTGTGACGCGGTGTCATTGCTCGGGCCGTTGTACCACCTGCGCGAACTGGCGGACCGGCGGCGTGCCGTGGGAGAGGCGGCCCGTGTGCTGAAGCACGGCGGGCTGCTATACGCCGCGGGCATCAATCGCCTGCCCTACTTTCGCGACCTGTTCCGCGAATCGCCGCGCGAGGCGGCAGCACGCCGCGAGTTTCACAAGCAGTTCCTCCGGGATGGCAATGTCGATCCGGAACACGCGCCACCGCTCGGGTTCGGACATCTGTCAACGGTTGCCGAGTTTCGTGAGCTGTTTGCGGGTTTGCTGGAGCCGATTGCGTTACTGGGCGTCGAGTCATTCACGGCGGCCTGGCAGTCAACATTGAATACGCTGCGGCCGGATGAGATCGAAGCCTGGCTGGATTTGGTCGAGCAGACCGGGGTCACACCCGAGGGTCTGGGCGCATCAGACCATTTTCTGTACGTGGGACGAAAAGCGGGCTAGCCGAACCAGGACCGCAGCACGATCCAGCACTTTTCGGCGGCGGAGAGCGATACGCGCCGCGTGTACACGTCGAAATGCCGCTCTTCAATCCGCGTGAGCAGGCGCGAATAAATGCCGATTAGCGCGCGCAGCGCAGGCCGGCCGCGCGGGTCGACCAAGCCCACGAGCGGCTGCGATTTCTGATAGTAAGTCCGCGCGCGCGTGGCCTCGAACTCCATGAGCCGAGTGAATCGGCCGTCCGGCGGCCTGCCGCAGAGTTCGTCCGGATTGACACTGAACCGACGCAGATCCTCGGCCGGCAAGTACACACGCCCGCGCGCGGCGTCTTCACGGATGTCACGCAAGATGTTCGTCAACTGAAACGCCACGCCGCACTTCTCTGCCAACGCCGGCGCCTCGGGCGATGAGAAGCCCAGGATGTGAATCGTGCATAGACCCACCACCGACGCCACCTGGTAGCAATAGCGGTACAGCTCGTCGAAGGTCTGGAGCGCGCGCGGCTCGAGGTCCGACGTCACGCCCTCGATCATCTGAAACAAATACTCGTGCGGGATGTGATAGCGTTCGACTGTATCGTAAAGCGCCGGCCACGCGGCATAGGCATCGAACTTACCGGCGAGCGCGTCCACCAGAGCGCCGCGCCAGCGCTCCATGGCCTCGCGCGAGGCGCCAGGCTCATCGCTCAAGTCATCGCAGTAGCGCATGAAGGCATAGAGAGCGCACATGGCGTCGCGCTGCCCGCGCGGCAGCAGAACAAACGAGTAGTAGAAGTTTTTCGCGCGCTGGCGGGCCACCTTCCGGCAGAAGGCGTACGATTCGTCGAGCGATGGCATTACGCCGCCCGTGACAACGCCGCGCGCGCCAGCGTGCCGAGCAGTATCCAGACGCGTTCCGTCTTGGAAACGGAGGGCCGCCGCGCCAGCACGTCATAGCCCTGCGCCGCGATCTTATCGAGGACGCGCATGCCGCCGCGGCTGAACAGCTCGATGTCCACCGCCAGGCGCCGGTCCACCATTCCGGCCAGCGGCAGCCCTTCGAGGAACAACTCTCGCGCACGGTCCACAATCTCACGCATGGTCGCGAGAAAACCCGGCGTGGCGCGCCGCGCGGCAATCTCCTCCACCGACGCGCCGTGCCGCTCCAGCACATCGAGCGGAATGTAGACGCGATCCTTCTCCCAATCCACCGTCACATCCTGCCAGAAGTTCGCAAGCTGTAGCGCGGTGCAGGTGGCGTCCGACAAGAGCTGGCGCCCGGCATCCGAGTAACCGCACAAATACAGAACCAGGCGCCCTACCGGGTTCGCCGAATACCGGCAGTAGCCGAAAAGATCGTCCCAATCACGGTATCGCGCGACCGTCTGGTCCTGCTCGAAGGCGCGGATCAGGTCATCAAAAGGCTGTTGCGGGATGGAATGGCGCGCGACCGTTCCACGCAATGCCACGAATACCGGATGCGTTGCCTCGCCCGCGTACATGGCCTGTAGGCCCTCGCGCCACCATGCCAGCAGGCGCAGGCTTTCGGTACGATCGCCGATCTCATCGCCCAAATCGTCGGCCCAGCGGCAATACGCGTAGACGTTGTAGAAATCCTGATGCAGCCGTTTGGGCAGCAGCCAGCTCACTACATGGAAATTCTCGTAGTGGTGTGTGGCCAGCCAGCGCGTGTACTCTTCCGCCTGCGGCACCGTACAGACAGCCGCCAGCGCCGGCGGATCGCGGACGAAGTCTTTGGGCGCGAGAAACACCGCGAAGATTTACGGGAAGATGGCCGTCTTCAAGTGCCCGTTATGGCTCATGAGATGGCGCATCACTTCCAGAAGATTGGTGAGAGGTTCTTCGCGATTCACGAAGTCGCGCGAGCGGATGCCGCCGCCGCAGATGATGTCCAGCGCTTTGCGGATGTGCGACGGTGTGTGATGGAAGCTTGCCTTGCACGTGATTTCGGAATAGTGGAGCAGCGACGTATCGAGCGCAACCTTGCTCTCATTGGGACAGCCGCCGAAAAAGTTCACCGTCCCGCCACGCCGGATCATATTCACTGCCCAATGCCAGGTTTCCGGATTGCCCACCGCTTCCACGGCCACATCGGCGCCGCGGCCAGCCGTCAAGGTGCGCACTGTGTCCGGCGGGTAGGCTACGTGCTCGGTCGAAATCAACTCGTCGGCCCCTGCCGCAACCGCGCGATCGAGCTGTGTCTTGCGTCTTCCGATCGCGATCACGCGTGCCCCGTACAGCTTCGCCAGGCGCACGAACATCAGTCCGATCGGTCCGAGTCCGATAATGGCGAGTGTGTCGCCGGCGCGAATGCCGGTCTCCTCCAGGCCCCGCAGCACGCAGGCCAGCGGCTCTACTAACGCGGCGTCCTGATAAGAAACGCCGGCCGGAATCTCATACGTGTTTCGCGCCACAATGCGCGCTGGAATGCGGATATATTCGGCGTAGGCGCCGTTGTTGAACAGCAGATCTTCGCAAAGATTCTCCAGGCCCCGGCGGCAAAAATAGCAGTCGTCGCAGGGAGCCGAGTTCGCTGCAACCACGCGCTGGCCGATGGAGAATTTTGTGACACCCTCACCCAGGGCCACCACATCACCGGCCAGTTCGTGCCCGAAAACTGCCGGCGGGACGATCATGCGCGCATGATATCCGCGCCGGAATACCTTCACATCGGTGCCGCAGGTGAGGGCGACCCGGACGCGAACGAGAACGTCGCCTTTCCCGATAGTGGGTACGGCTATGGGCTCTACTTGCAGGTGCTCCTTGCCGTAGAGCACGGCCGCCATCATTTGATTATTCACTCAGTCCAACCTCTGTGGCTCTAGAATTATTTTTAACGATTCCGCGTTGGGATGCAACGCAAGGTCGAAGGCCGAACACGCGTCAGCCAACGGCAGCCGGTGCGAAATCAAGAGATCCACCGGCAACTCCCCGGAAAAAACCAACCTCGCGGACTCCTTCTGTAAATCCACCGAAGCGCTATAACAACCGAAAATCTTACGTTCGCCCACGCAAACCGACGCACCCGACAGCTCGATGCGCTCCTTCTCGGAAGTCTGTGCAAACAGCAAAATGCGCGCGCCGGGCCGTGACCAGCGCACTGCCTGCTCCACCAAACCTAGCACCGAAGTAGCCACGATCACCAGATCCGCGCCGCGCCCCTCGGTGAGCGAATTCACCAGCGCGGCCACGTCCGCAGCTCGCGGATCGACCGCCTGCTCCGCACCGCAGCGCAACGACAGTTCCCGGCGGCTGGAAATGGTTTCCGTGGCGATCACGCGCGCTCCCGTGCGCCTCACCAGCATCGTGAACAGCAACCCGATCGGCCCCTGCCCCAACACCAGCGCCACTTCACCCGCCGCCGGCGCGCACTGCACCACGGCCTTCAGGCACGTGTTCACGGGCTCAACAAACGAAGCGCGCTCGAATGAGACACCGTCGGGAATCTTCTCCACGCCGCGCTCTACGATCCAGTCCATGACGCGCACGAATTGCGAAAACCCGCCGCCGGCCGGTTCGAAACCTGCCGTCACGCCGACTCTCTTATATACCGGGCATTGCGCGTAGAGTTTCTGGCGGCAGTAAAAACAATGCGAGCAAGGAATGTGATGAAACACCACCACCCGTTCTCCCGGCGCGAAATTCCGCACGCCCCGGCCCACGCGCGCGACTACACCCGCCGTCTCATGCCCGTAAATGCGCGGCGGCGCCAGCAGATTGTGTTCGATTTTCTTCAGATCGGTGTGGCAGATGCCGCATGCCTCCACCCGCACCAGCATTTCGCCAGGGCCGATGTCCGGTGTGGGCACGTGTTCCACGGCGACGACGCTGTCGCCCTTGTACACGGCCGCCCGCATGGTCGCGGGTATCCCGACTTCAAAATCGGCAATCGCCAATGAATTCTCCCAGCGTCCGGGACGCCGTGCGGCTGCGCATCCCGAGACGCAATAATTCAGGTAACAAACTCAGGGGCCGGCGGCAGGACTCCGCAATCAGTCGCATTGTATCGAATCTGCCGTCCGAACGGAGCGCCCCATTGAGATCCAAATGCAAACTTTCTTCCGCAAGATCCGTCACCGACTTTATACAGCAAAGCGGTACCTGTAACTCTGCGGCCTTCGCCGCGACACCACCGGCCTCCATTTCCACCACCGACGCGCCTCGGGCCCGAAGTGCCTTTTTCTCCTCAACCGTCTGTGCCACGCGGCTCACCGAAACGAGCGCTCCCACACGGTGCTCACGCGGGCACTCTGGCTGCACCGCCGCGTACTCCCTATCAGGCGTCTCAACGCGCTCCGCGACAAATATGCTGCCCACTTTCATGCCAATTTCCAATGCGCCGCAATATCCCATGCTGCAAATCAAACCCAACTTCCCGAACTCGCGCGCCACATCCACTGCCTGCGCCGCCCTGCCCCAACCCGCGCCGTTCGCCACCAGCAGCGTGTCCCTCCCATTCAACGCCGCCGATCGCGCCCAGTGAACCGGCCACTCCAGGCGCTTCACATTCCGGCAAAACCTCACGACGCCGCTAAACTCACGCGGCTCCGCGGCAATCAGCAGTAGCCGTTCGCCCGAAACCATTCCACCGCGCGTCCGAGCGCCCCGTCCACCGGCCCCGGCGAGAAGCCCAATTCCCGCGCCGCCTTGGCATGCGAAACGAACATCTTCTTCTTCGCCATACGCACCGCATCCAAAGGCGCAATGGGCGTTCGTCCGGTCACGCGCGCCCAGCCCGTCGTCACCACCCCCGCCGCGTACGCCACCGCGTAGGGCAGCTTGATGCGCGGCGCGGCGATTCCCGTCAACCGGGCCAGCTTCTCTAGAATCTCCGCCAGCGTGAGATTCTCCGAACCCACGATGTACCGCGCACCGGGCCTTCCCCGCTCCGCGGCCAGCAAATGCGCCACCGCCGTATCACGCGCATCCACCAGATTCAAGCCCGTATCGATATACGCCGGCATCGCGCCTTTCAAAAAGTCCAGCACGATCTTTCCCGTCGGCGTCGGCTTCACGTCATGATCTCCGATGGGTGCCGTCGGATTCACCACCACCACCGGAAACCCCGAAGCCGCAAAATCGAGCGCCACCCTCTCGGCCAGAAACTTCGAACGCTTATACGCGCCCGTCATTTCTTCGAGCGTCACCGGAATCGTTTCATCCCCCAAGCCGTCCTTGGGTATCCCGATGCAACCCACCGTACTGGTGTAAACCACCCGGTCCACGCCGGCCCGCTGTGCCGCTCCCAGTAAACTGCGTGTGCCCTCTACATTCGACCGGTACAGCTCCTCCGGATCACGCGCCCACAGCCTGTAATCCGCGGCCACATGAAAAACTAGGCCGCATCCCGCCACCGCGCGATCGAGCGAGCTGGCGTCGCGCAGATCGCCCGTTACCGGCTCTACTTCCAACTCCCGCAGCTTGCTCGTCGGCCGGACCAGCGCCCGGACTTTGTGACCCTGTTCTCCGAGCAACCGCGCTACGTGCCAGCCAAGGAATCCCGATGCGCCGGTAACGAGCGTGGGTTTCACGTCTTAACGCTGCGGAGACCCAATTCCTACCGCAACGCCCAACTCAGCATTTTGAAACTGTCCGCCAGCTTGGCATTGATGCCCAGCGCCGCCGAGGGCTCATATCCGCAGTGCACCATGCAATGCTCGCAACGCGGATCGTTGCCGTGCCCGTAGCTCTCCCAGGGCGTCTCGGTCATCAACGACTCAAACGTCTTGTAATGCGCATCGGTGATCAGATAGCAGGGGCCCTTCCATCCTTTGATGTTGTAGGTCGGATTGCCCCAGGCCGTGCAAGGCAGATCGCGATCACCTTTCAGAAACTCCAGGTACATCGGCGTCTGGTTGAGCCGGAATCGCTTGAACATCCGGTCTACGTCTTTAAATTTTTCGTGGATGTCGTCGCGCGTCATGAAAATTTCGCGGTCGTTCACCGCCGAATAGCCGTACGCCGGCGAAAGCTGGTGCCCGTCCACATCAAATGGCTCGAGGTATTCAAACAGCGCCTCGATCTCCTTCATGTCGGTCTCTTTGTAGATCGTGGTGTTAGTGCAAACCATGAAACCGGCCTTCTTGGCCGCCTTGATGCCTTCGATGGCCTCGCGAAATACGCCTTCTTTTTCGACGCAGATATCGTGCGTCTTTTCCAAGCCATCCAGATGCACGTTGAAGAAGAAGCGCTTGTCGGGAGTAAATTCATGCAGGCGCTTCACGATGAACATTCCGTTCGTGCAAAGGTAAATGTGCTTATTGCGTTCCAGAATCCCCGCTACCAACTGTCCGATTTGCGGATACATCATCGGCTCGCCACCGCAGATTGAGACCATGGGTGCGCCGCACTCGTCCACCGCCGCCAAACACTCTTCGAGCGGAATTCTTTCCGTGATCGTGGATTCGTACTCGCGAATGCGCCCGCAGCCCGTACAAGTCAGATTGCAGGCGTGCAGCGGCTCGAGCATCAGCACGATCGGGAATCGCTTGTTGATCATGGGATGCGGCTCGCGGCTCTCACCCGTCACCACGCGGGCCGGCAGAATGCGGAATGGATTCGCGGCATCCGGCGCCGGCGCCATGGTCTTCTGCCATTCCGGCCGTGGCCGCCGCTTGTTCTTGAAAATGTACCGGGCCATGCCGGCCGTCATGGAAATCGGAAATCGCATTATTGCTCCGTCGTGCGTGAATGATTCAGCTTCGCAAATTCGGCTAGAGCGAGTAACGGGAAGTAGAGCCTGTACAAGTGATACGTCAAATAAAAGACCTTTGGAAAACCTGTTCCGGTGGAGAGCGCCTCATTCCAGCCGCCGTCAGGCCGCTGGGTGTCGAGCAGATACTCAATGCCCTGATGCAGACTCAGGCTATTGGTATCGCCGCCCGCCATCAAGCCCAGAACGGCCCACGCGGTCTGTGAGGGAGTGCTCTTGGCCGGCGTGAACGCGCCATTGTCATAACTGGCGCAGCTTTCACCCCAGCCTCCGTCCGCGTTCTGGATGGCGCGCAACCACTCGCCCGCCCGTAGCACGTGCACCTCGCGGTCATTCTCTCCGGCGGCGCGCAAACCGCGCAGCGCAAAACACGTACCGTAAATGTAGGCTACGCCCCAGCGGCCGTACCAGCTTCCGTCGGCTTGTTGCGTGCGCACCAGGTAATCCACGGCGCGCCGTACTTGCGGATGGCTCTTATCCAGCCCAAACGCGCCCAGCGATTCCAGAACCCTGCCGGTGATGTCCGCGCAGGTCGGGTCGAGCATGGCGTTGTGGTCCGCGAACGGAACGTTGCTGAGGAACTCCCAGTTGTTGTCCTTGTCGAACGCCGCCCAGCCGCCGTCGGAGGACTGCATGTCCAGAATCCATCGCAGCGCGCGCCGCTCGGTCGATCGCTGCGCCGGCGCATCGGACGCCTGCGCCCGGCTCAAGCCCAACAGCACCATCGCCGTGTCGTCAATATCCGGATAATGCGCATTGGTGAACTCGAACGCCCAGCCCGAAGGTTCGGTCTTGGGAAGCTTCACCGACCAATCACCCTTGTGGCGGATTTCTTTTTCCAGCAGCCAGTTTGCCGCTCGCGATACCGCCTGCGGCGCCGCTCCGCTTTCTCCCAGCGCGAACATGCCGATGGAGGTATCCCAGACCGGCGAAAAACACGGCTGGAAAAACAACGGCCGCCGCCCGTCGTCCACCATCAGGCGGTCGAACTGCCGCACCGCTTCCTGACGCGCCGGATGGTCTTCCGCGTACCCCAGGACATCGAGCGCCATGATCGTGTACATCATGGGCGGATAGATGGCGCCCAAGCCATCCGCGTCCTGGCAGTGCTCGAGCATCCACCGTTCGGCCGCGCGCAGCGCCCTCTGGCGGATACTGCGCGGACCCTTTCGCTCCCAAAACTTCAGAAACCGGTCAATGCGCAGAAATACGTTCCGCCATGTGAACCATTCGGTGTCGCGCCGGAACGCCGGGCTCACGCCGGGCAGGAATAATTCATCGAGCGAGAAACCCGCAGGCACCGGCCGGCGCGGATTGTGCGAGTGTACGATGGATAGCGAAACGGCAATCGCCCGCGTCCACGATGACACCTGGTAGATGATTTTGCCGATCAGCATCATCTCCGGCGGAATCGTAGGGACGTGCTCGCGCGGGTACAGATCGAACAGGCTGAGATTGATCTTGACGTAACTGTTGGCGGCCTGGATCCCGCCGCGAGCCAGAATGCAGTCGCGCGCCCGCACCAGGCGCGGATCATCCGCGTCGAGGCCCGCGAGGCGCAGCGCAGTGTAAGCCTTGACGGTTGCACTGATCTCCGTCGGCCCCTGCTGGTAGATGTTGAAGCCGCCATCGGGAAGCTGTCGCGCTAGAATCGATTGCGCCGCCTTTTGCACCAACGCCATGGTGGGAGGATTCCACACCCCATCGGCCGGCGGGTGCATCCAGAGTTGCAGCAGAATGTAATCGGATTCGAGCGTCGTGTCGGCGGTCAGCTCCGCGCACCAGTAACCCTCGGCGCCCTGCTGCGCTACCAGACTTGCCGCGGCACGCTCCACGGCCGCCGCGATTGCCCGAACCAGGCTGCCTTGCCGTTCTATCGTAGGACTCATCGGGTCGAAATTGTGGTCAAAGCGGAAGCCGCGTGCGCCAGATCACCGGGCAGCGAAAACCGCACGTCTTCCTCCACTAACTCTACTTCCTCCAACTGGTGAAAGCCGTGGTCTCTTAGGGACGCAATCAACTGATCCACCAGATGCTCGGGCGCCGACGCTCCAGCCGTCACCGCCACGTTTTTCACGCCGGCCAGCCATTCGTGGTTGACGTCGCCCCAGTCGTTCACCAGGTGCGAACGGACACCGGAATTCTCGCCAACCTCAACCAATCGCTTCGAATTCGAGCTGTTCTGCGATCCCACGACCAGCAGCAGGTCGCAAAACGAAGCCACTGCCTTCACTGCCATCTGCCGGTTCTCCGTCGCATAGCAAATATCCTGCGCCGGCGGACCTTGAATCAGCGGGAACCGCTCCTTGAGCCGGATCACGATATCGCGCGTCTCGTCCAGGCTCAGCGTGGTCTGCGTCAGATAGCACACGCGTGTAGCATCTGGAACGCGCAACGCATCTACGTCTGCCACCGACGAAACCAGAAACGTCTGGCCCGGCGCCTCTCCCAGCGTGCCTGTCACCTCGTCGTGATCTTTGTGGCCAATCAGTACGATCGTGTAACCTTCCTTGGCGAACTTTACGGCCTCCAGGTGCACTTTTGTTACCAAAGGGCAGGTGGCGTCGATGACCTGTAACTGCCGGACCTTCGCCTCCCGCCGCACCTCCGGGGAAACACCATGGGCGCTGAAGATGGCCCGCGCACCCATCGGCACCTCCGCCAGTTCCTCCACGAAGATTGCCCCTGCCTCCCGGAGCTCGTCCACAACGTGCTTGTTGTGCACGATTTCCTTCCGGACGTAGACCGGAGGGCCGTACAAATCGAGGGCGATTTTGACCACGTCAATCGCGCGCACAACACCCGCGCAGAACCCGCGGGGCCGTAGCAGGTAGATCCTCTTTTCCACGCTGTGATTCGCAGCGATCGGCTTCAAGGGCATATCGAATGTCGGGGCTAAAACCCTAAATTATAACAGCTTGTGCCGATCTGGCCAGTGCAGCGGGGCACAAAACTGGATTAAAAAAGCACAATCTGCAAGACTTAACTCATGTACGAGTGGAGTGACTTGTATGTTCGCGGTGAATTCTCCATTTCCATCGAAACCGGCCCGGCCGGAGTGCGGCGTGTAGAATTTGGGACGCGCGGTGTGGAAAGCCACTCTTCCCCTCTGATGCGCGAAGCTTTGCGTCAGTTTCGGTTTTATTTCGCCGGCGATCTGCGGGCATTTGACTTGCCACTCGAAATGGTTGGTACCGAGTTTCAAAAGCGGGTGTGGAACGAGCTGCGCAAGATTCCCTACGGCGAAACCCGCAGTTACCGCCAGCTCGCGGAACAGATCGGCGCGCCGCGCGCGGTTCGGGCTGTTGGAGCGGCGAACGGCCGCAACCCTATTCCCATCATTGTGCCCTGCCATCGTGTGATCGGCTCGTCCGGGAAGCTAGTGGGGTTCGGCGGCGGCCTGAAATGGAAGCGGATGCTGCTCGATTTGGAGGCGGCGGGCCTCACGAGTCACACCTGTGCCATCGAGTGACACCCTTACGAGAAATATATTTAGGGCGTTTTCAAGCGAAACAGGCTGGTGCGCGGCGGTGAGGGTACACGCCGGGCATAGAGTCTAGAGCAAAGAGGGATTTCGGTCCTCCGAAGCTTCTTCCCATTTTGCCTCTGATGCCCTACCGAAAAATCCTACCCGCTCCCGTTGGGGAGCGTTCCGCCGATTCGCCGGACTCCCTCTCTTTTCCTCGTTCCCAGTACCCTGTCGTGTGATCAATTTAGCAACCAACAACGCATGGCCTGCCACTAGCGTCAGAGTAGAGCGAAGGGGGTCTCGCGGTTAGCTTCCACTCCCCTCCACCCCAGAGTCCAGATTGAGTGGTCGGGAGCGAAGCAGACTTGCGTCGCAGAATTGGCCCCTTGGGCATTCACCCGGAGCGGGGCTCTTTACACGCAAAGCCGTGGTGCGGTCTTGGTGTTTGACCGCTCCACGAAGGCCTGGCGGCGGGTCGCCGACGCGCCCTCTGGACAGTACCTCCTCGGCGCCGATGGGGACAGCCTTGTGTTCCAAGACAAAGGTACGAGCACGCTGCGCTGGGTCCCGGCGAGCCAATAATTCGGCCTCAGGAAAGCTGGCTGACCACTCCATTCAGGTATCGCAGACTTGCGGCCATGCTTTCGGCCGGAGGAACGGTTGTGGCACCGAATTTGACATCCTGTTCGACGACCATCCAGCCTGAGTATCCGTTCTTGACGAGGGTTCGAAAGAAGGTGGGGAAATCAATGCAGCCGGCGCCGATTTGCGAAAACACGCCAGCCCCCACCGCGTTGTCAAAATCGAGCTTTTGCCGGTTCGACTCGGCAAGAACAGCCTGGTTAATGTCCTTGATGTGGACATAGCGCAGCAGGTGTTTGTACTTTTCGGCCTCTCGAACGGGATCTCCCCCTCCGTAGTAGCAGTGCCCTGTATCCAGGCAGAGGCCCATTTTGGTGGCGGATACAGCATCAAACAGCTCCTCGGTTTCACGAGGAGTTTCCACGTAAGTGGCCACGTGCGGATGAAAGACCAGATCGAGGCCGAAATCGGCGGCCACGCGCTCCGCCTCGGCAACTATTCGAGCGACTTCGCGCCATTGAGCCGGAGTTAGCGACTGACTGCCATCTGGTGGCACACGGCCGGCGATCCTGCGGCGCTCGGGAGACTGCGCGTCCGCAAGGACAATGTAGGGCGCGTGGAGTGCCGCTAACAGCGTGCCAACCTTGCGAATCTGATTGATCGCCGAGCTCGCGCGCGATGGACCGGCCAGGGGCACTGGCACGAAGGATGAGAGCATGGTCAAATTTTTCTTCTGGAGAACCGGCCGGAGGACATCGGGATCTTTCGGCAGGTAGCCATAGGGTCCAAGTTCCGTGCCAGTGTAACCAGCGGCGACCATGTCATCCAGGATGGCCTGGTAGGGTTGCTCCCAGGCCGGGCCATAATCATCTTGAACACCCCAACTGACGGGTGCGGACGCGAATCGGAAACGGGAACGGAGGCCGGCCATGCGAATATTATGATTCACCTACTCCCGCACAAACTTGACGGCCCACTGAACTGGTTTTTCGACGCCCGTGAACGTGAGCGTTAACAGATCACCGTCGCGCTGCTCGTCGACGGCAATGCTGTTACCCGCTCCCGTGGACGCGGTAACCGAGGTTGCGTGGAAAGCGCTTGGAACATGGACCCATACGCTGTAAGGGTCGCCCGGCACCCCTTGAGAATTGCCAGCCAGCGACGCCGTTGCTTCGTCCCACGATACTTGAGTCAGCGAATAAGCGCCCGTGATATGCCGCGAAGTTCCCACGACCTGTGGCCGTTGCAGGTCGGGATGCAGAAGGATCACTCGCGTGTCATGCGAGTCAACGTCAAGCGCGAGCCGATCCTTGAACGTTCCAATCAGTTTTCGATTCCAGAAATCAAAAGCAATATAAGAGGCAGTGCCCGGCAATCCCAGGGACTTGGAAAAGTCAAGCTCATTTGATGCGGTTCCGCTACGCCAATTAGTCAGTCCGACGACATCATAGGCGCCCAGTGTGTTATTGACTTTAAGATCGAGGAGTTCCGGGTAGTTATGAATGTAGTAGTCGGCTGATGTGTGCTGGAAGGTATCCCATTCGATATCATTGCCACGGCTAAACAGGTCCATCGGCAGGATGGGAAGAGTCGGCATGGTCGCCTTCAGAAGCTCTACGCGCGCTTTCGGAAGTTCCGGCATCACACTGGCAAGCGGGTAAGCGACACCGGTAAGCGCGATGAAGCTTACCAACGTTCTTGCTTCGGGCAGTGTAGTGCCGAAGCCCGTCATAGGCCGTTCACGGGTGCGCGCCGTTTCGACGACTACTGGAGGCCGGCTCTTCGAAGCTTGCTCCACGGTCATTGGCTCGCCAAGCTCCAGCCCTTCTCCCGGCATAACGTAGACGACAACATGATTTAGAAAGCCGTTAGTGCTTATGGAGCTGAACAACGGATGCATACCCTGCCAGTTGTTGTATAAATCGTCCCCGTTGAAATACGAGTTGAAGTACCCAATGCCGTTCAACGGAGTCCCTGCCGGGCAGCCTTCGATAAACCGGTTGGGACCTAAGGTCTCCCGAATGATTTTCAGGCGTTTACGGTAATTCGCGAGGAGATCCGCAGTGGGTTCATGCAAGCGCGAGCGGTCTACGCTCGGAACATATTTCGCGATGGCATGCTCACCATCAAACTTGTAATAGTCAAAGCCCCAATCATCCAACGTCTTAAAGAGATGCGTCAGGAACGTCAGAACTTCGGGATTCGTAGAGTCAAGCGCGGGTGTTAAATAGTCCGGAATTGTTTTACCGGCCTTGTCGCGAAGGTACCAGTCCGGATGCGTTTCCAGCGCTCCGGCATAGGCGTTAGGCACCAACCAGAGTCCCGCCCGTAAGCCCCGCTCCCTGATATGAGCAGTGAGCCATTGTGGACCATGAGGGAACTTCTTCTTCTCCCATGGGCCAATCCACGTATGTGCCTCCTGCGCCGAGCGGTCGTATCCATCGTCTAATTGCACATACTGAAAGCCGTACGGTTTTAAGTTGGCTGCCAACCAATCGGCATTCTTGATGACATCGCCTTCCGTAACTGCCGAATAGTAGCTAGTCCAGCTTGACCAGACCATGGGAGCGCTCTTGAAATAGCTGTCATCGAAAGGGACGTAATACGGCACGCCGAGGCGCTTCGTGTAATAATCCGGTACAATTCTCACCACCGTATTGCCTGGAACCGGGAGACTCACCCGGAGCACGCTCGCATTGTGAGGGTCGCGTTCCAATAACGTTCCGGCTTGAAAATCAATAGCGGTATCCGTTGGACGATCGAAGAGGCTATGAAACTGCCCGCCCGAGACCTGGCCCAAGCCGAAATACATGGCGTTAGCATTTCTGCGCGGCAAATACGATTGGTTGGTGGTCATTCCGGCGCCGTAACTGCTCTTCACTTCGTTTGTCCCTTGCCACACGACCGGGACACCCCCGATATCGAGTATGCGAGCGGGAATTCGTGTGACCGGGGCTGGCGCTTCGGCCGTTACTACTGCTGCGTAGGAGGTGCTGGAAATTACCAGGATGTTATCGCCAACCTCGATTTCCCAACCTGTTCGCGGGCTGTCAGTTCGGATCGTGAGCCGATTCTCAGTGGATTTAACGACGTCCCAGGTCCGGAACGAATGCAGGCCGTCCCGGTTCTTCACACCGAGCTGCACGTTTTCTAGCAGCGTGCCGAGGGTGCGATGACGAATCCGTACAGTGCCCTGGCCGCCGTCCGCTTCGACGTTCCAACCGTGGGCATTCAACGAAGCAAGGGGATCCGCCCTCTCTGTGAACACAAATGAAGTCAGAGTAAGAGCCAAAAAGAAGAGACTATTCTTGTTCATAATTTTACACGTCGAAGATACCGAGTGCCTGCTTCAGACTCGCAATGGGATCTCGCCCTTGAGCCGGCCCGTATTCGTGCGCCACATACCCGGTGTATCCCAGGTCCGCGATCGCCTGCGCAATGAAACGGTAGTTCAACTCCTGCGTCTCGTCGATTTCATGCCGGCCCGGATTCCCGCCCGTGTGGAAATGCCCGATCCATTGGAAGTTGTCGCGGATGTTGCGCACGATATCGCCGTCCATGATCTGCGCGTGATAAATGTCGAAAAGAATCTTGACTCGCGGTGAATTGACTCGCTTCATCACGTCCACGCCCCACGTAAGGTGGTCGAACATGTAGTCCTTGTGGTTCACCTTGCTGTTGAGATACTCAATGCAGATGTTCACGCCCTTATCTTCGGCGTGCGCCTTGATGCGGTTGAACCACGCCACGCAGTTGTCAGCGCCTTCGGCATCCGGCATTCCTTTCCGGGTACCCGATAACGTGATGATGCCCGGCACCCCGTTGGCCGCCGCTTCATCGATGGCCGCGTGCATGGCTTTCTCCAGCCGGTCGTGATCCTCCTTCCGATTGATCCCATCCGCAATCGTTCCACCCGGTCCCGGCGGGTACATTGTGGGAATCAGCCCGTACTTCTTCAGGATGGGCCATTCCCGGGGACCGATCAGATCGTATCCTTTGCATCCCATTTCGGCTGCCACGCGGCAAGTTTCCTCGAAGCTCATGCTCCGCGCAAACACTCCCCGCGTAACGCACTGCTTGAGCCGCCCCTTGCGCTCCGCGGCCGTCTGCGCCACCGCTGCGGACGCGGCCAGCGCGGGCAAAAAATCTCTCCGGCGCATTTCTGATCTCCTTGTCTGAAGAGCATATCTCAGATGAGGGCGGTGGGGGGCATTGGTGAGGCCGAGTGCCGGCACCGGTGCGGGCGCGCCACATGCGCGCAGAGGGATTAGACTGTACGTGTGTCCCGGCGACCAGCCATGGCATCGGGTCTACAAATTTAAGGAGAGAACTCATGCAAGGGGAAAACCGCAGGTCGTTTGTGAAACAGATAGGGACGGCTTCAGCGCTGGCAGGATTCATCAACTGGAACCCGCGCGCGAAAGGGGCCAATGAGCGGGTTGTACTGGGGCTGATTGGAGGCCGCAATCAGGGCCGCGGAGACGCTTTGCGGGCGATTAGGGAAGGGGCTGAGCTCAAGACGTTCTGCGATCTTGACCAGGCTATTCTCGACAAGGTCAACCCCGACTTCGAGAAAGCCCAGAACAAAGCGCCCGGAACAACCAAGGAATTTCGAAGGCTGCTGGACGACAAGGATATTGATGGCGTCATCATCGCCACGCCGGACCATTGGCACACGAGCATCGCACTCGCAGCGTGCCAAGCCGGGAAAGATGTTTATGTCGAAAAGCCGCTCTCGCAAACGATCCAAGAAGGGCACCTCATTCGCGAAGCGGCGCGCAAATACAACCGAGTCGTCCAGGTAGGCACTCAAAACCGGAGCGGCCCAAATTTTCAAAGCGCCATTGAATTTGTAAAATCCGGAAAACTGGGAAAGATCTGCGAAGTTACAGCCTGGGAGTGCCAGGTGCGCCAAAGTATCGGGAGGCCGCCGGACAGCGATCCGCCGTCGACAGTGGACTACGATCAGTGGCTGGGGCCAGCGCCGAAGCGCCCCTTCAACACCAACCGGTTCCATTACACGTGGCGATTCTTTTGGGATTACGGAAATAGCGAGCTGGGAAATCAGGGTGTTCACATGCTGGATGTCGCGCTCTGGGGCATTCAAGCGTTGCGCGGCGTGGAGAACTGTCTTCCTACGCGCGTGTCGGGTAATGCCGGGATTTACTGGCTCGATGATGCGAAAGAGGTTCCTGATACCCAAATCGTCACGTACGGTTATGGCGACTTGGTGCTGGTATGGGAATTGCGCAGCTTTGCCAAGCACCATCCGATCGATGGAAGCGAGGAGGGCATCGGTTTCCACGGCAGTGAGGCGAGCCTGATGATCCACGGGGAAGGCCACGCAGGTAATTGGAAGGTTTACTACAAAGACGGGAGTACCGGGCCCTCTTCAGAGGGATCGGAGTCACCGAGGGGCTTGCACGAGAGAAATTTCATCGAGTGCATCAAGAGCCGCCAGCGGCCCAATGCGGATGTCGAGATCGGCCGGCTGGCCACGACGATCTGCCACCTGGGCAACGTCGCTTCCCGCCTGGGCCGGGAGGTCGTCTTCGACCCTAAGACAGAAACTTTTGGGAACGACAAAGCGGCGAATGCCTATCTCAGTAAGGAGTACCGGAAACCTTACACACTGCCGAAGGTCTGAGGCAGTATCTGCGCAATCGCTGGGTGGATGGGCTTTCTCATGAACATCAGATTCGTTCTCATTTCTCTGCTGGCTCCGGTGCTGCTCCCGGCACAGGAGCCACCGGCCATGCCAATGCAGGCGCGGTACGAAGATGGCGCGGCTTTTCGCTGGCTAAATAAGAAAGTGCTCGATTCGCGCATGCTGGACGACATGGAGGATCTCTCCACCTGGCGGTTCAGCGGCGATGGCGATATGGCGCTCACCACGGAGCGCGTTCAATATGGGGGGCATGCGCTGCGCCTGCGTGCCATTCCACCTTCCGGGCCGCCGGCACCGGCGGGACCGGCCGGCAGCTACGGTTCCAAGCCCTATTGGGGCCAGATCGAGGCCACGCGCCGCGTGCCGGACGAAGATTGGACGCGCTTCAATCGCATTTCGGTCTGGATCTACGCGGAGATCGACGGTATCGACGCCATCTCTTTCGTCCTGACGCTGCATAACGGCGGGTCGGAGAAACTCCCGGATATGTCTCGCCGCGAGGGCTATCACTTCGTTATCTTGCAGAACCGCGCCTGGAACCACATCGTGTGGGAGATCGGTCCGCTGGCGCGAGACAAAGTCAGCGCAGTTGATTTTGGTTACGCGGTGCCCAAGGCCAATGCGGAACCAGGCGACCATGTGGTGTTCGACCTCGATCAACTGGAACTGGAGCGGGTGGACGCCGATCATTACGAAGGCTGGAACGTCGCGCCGGGGCGGATTGCGTTCAGCCACAGCGGTTATCCGGCGGGGGCGGCTAAGACGGCGGTGGCGAGCGATCTGGACGCGAGCGAGTTCCAGTTGATCCGCATGGATACCGGTGCGGTGGCGCTCCGCAAGCCGGTGAGCCGTGTTACCACGCGTCTGGGCGAGTACCAGGTTCTGGATTTTTCAGAAGTGCGCGAGCCCGGCACTTACGCGATTCAGGCGGGCGGACGCGCCACGCGCTCCTTTCGAATTGGCGACAACGCCTGGCGCGACAGCATCTGGAAGGCCCTCAACTTCCTGTACGCCGAGCGTTGCGGCTTCGAGATTCCCGGCATCCACGGCGTGTGCCACCGTGACGCGCTGCTGACTCACAACGGCAAGCAGATCGTGATGAATGGCGGGTGGCACGACGCGGGCGATCTTTCACAAGGGCCGGTGAACACCTCGGACGCCGTGTACGGCCTGCTGGCGCTGGCCGAGCGGATGGAGGCGCGGGGCGAAGATCCGGTGCTGTGCCGCCGGGTGATCGAGGAGGCCACCTGGGGCCTGGATTGGGTGCTCAAGACGCGTTTCGGTGACGGCTACCGCGCGGACTTCATCGCCATCGATTCTTACACCAATGGCATTCTGGGTGACTCCGACGATCGCCACGCCGCGGCTCAAAACAACCCGAGCGTCAATTATCTTTCCGCAGCGGTGGAGGCGCGCGCCTGGCGCGTCCTGAAAGAAAGGGACCCCGAAAAGGCACAGCGCAGCCTACGCACGGCGCAGGAGGACTGGGAGTTTGCCGTCAAGGGACGCGAGCATCACCGGCCACTGGCGCCCGGCGCTTATGCGGGCCCGGGCCTGGAGCTGGCGGCCATTGGCATCATAGCCTCTACCGATCTCTACCAGGACACCGGCGAGAAGCGCTACGCCGACAAGGCGTTCGAACTAGCCGAGGTGGTGATGGGCTCGCAACACCAGAAGCTTCCGGACTGGAAGACGCCGCTCGCGGGCTTCTTCTACACCAACCCGCGGCAGGAGGACTTGTATCACGCATCCCACGTGGGTAACGAGCAGGCACCGGTGGTGGCGATGACGCGGCTGTGCGAACTCTTCCCCAATCATCCCGATTGGATGCGCTGGTACGCCGTTGCGGCGCTGCACTCCGAGTATTACCTGAAAGCCGCGGCGCGCTTCACGGAGCCATACAGCGTGCTGCCGGCCTCGGTCTACCGGGAAAGCGAAGCCCTGAAGATACCCGAAACCAGCGCCTCCGATCCCCTAACGCGCAACATCTTCCGAGACCAGATTCATCACGGCGTGCCGCTGGGCGGCGATTACTTCCTGCGCATGTTTCCCATCTGGATGGAGCGCCGGGGCCAGTTCGGTGTGCTGCTTTCCCAGGCCAAGGCGCTGGCTGCGGCTGCGCATTTGCGGGGCGACACCGAAGCTGCCGGCCTGGCCGGGAAACAGGTGGAGTGGGTACTGGGCCGCAATCCCTTCAGCGAGAGCGCCATGTACGGCGAAGGCTACGACTTTCCGCCGCAATATTCGGAGCGCTCGGGCGACATGGTGGGGTCGCTGCCGGTGGGCATCGAAACGCGAGCGAACAACGATGAGCCGTACTGGCCGGTGCAGAACTGTTTCAACTATAAAGAGGTCTGGGTGCACCCGGTGGGGCGCTGGTTCTGGCTGATGCAGGATGTGTCGGGCCCGGCATTGGTGGAGGGTGTGTCGCCGCCGGCCACGGGCGAGCGTGTGGAGTTCCGGTCGGCCGGGTCAGGAACCACTGTGGTGATGCCGGATTTTGCCACCGGACGATTCCGCGCGTGGCTTCCGCAGGGACGCTACAGTGTCGCGCAGGCCGGTGTGCACATGACTCTTTCGTTGTTACCTGGCGGCACGCACCACGTGGATCTGCGGCCGGCGCAAGCGGTCGATTTTCGAGTTTCCTCCGAGGTGGGTGCCGGCGGCGCTGTGACCCTGCGACTTTTCGCGGATGGCACCGGCCGCCACACGTTCACTGTGCGGGCCTTCAACCTCGACGTGGGTCAGGCTGAAAAGACGATTGTGCTTGAGTCCGGCAAGACCACCAAGGTTGAATGGCAGGCGACTCTGAAATCGCCGGATGTGCCTTGGGTAGTTGTGGCGTTCCCGGATGGCGACCTGAGTCAACGCCAGGAAGCGACCGGGGCGCCGCGCCCCTGAAGGATGGAGGCGGCAGCCGCCCGCCAGCTATCGAAGCCAGCGAGCGACCTGCCGCTCTTGGGAAGCTAGTTATCTGGCGACCGGTTCGGCCACTTCGATGCCGTGGAGCTTGGTGACATCCAGTCCCAGACCTTTGGCGCCGATCCTAACAACAGGAACGGGGGTTAGTTAGTACCAAGTTGACAGCTCTCTTTTCCGCCGAGCTCAGGCAAGGTCGTAGCGATCCAGGTTCATCACCTTATTCCACGCAGCCACGAAGTCTTTCACAAACGCCTCCTTCGAGTCGTTACATGCATAGACTTCCGCGATTGCCCGGAGCTGGGAGTTCGAACCGAAGACAAGGTCGACACGAGTGCCGGTCCACTTGATTTTGTCCGTCGCGCGATCCCGCCCCTCATACACGCCTTCGGATGTTGAGGAGGGCTGCCACTTCGTATGCATGTCGAGCAGGTTGGCGAAGAAATCGTTCGTCAGCGTCTGGGGCCGGCTGGTGAAGACGCCGTGTTTGGACTGCCCGAAGTTGGCGTTCAGGGCGCGCATGCCGCCCACGAGAACCGTCATCTCGGGGGCAGTCAAGGTCAGCAACTGCGCCCGATCCACCAGTAGCTCCTCCGGTCTTTGGTGTCCGTTCCGGATGTAGTTGCGGAACCCGTCCGCAGCCGGCTCCAGTACGGCGAATGAGTGCACATCGGTCTGCTCCTGGGAAGCATCCGTGCGCCCCGGCGAGAAAGGAACCTTCACGTCGTGCCCGGCCCTTTTCGCAGCTTCCTCGACGGCTGCGCAGCCGCCCAGAACGATCAGGTCGGCAAGGGAGACCTTCTTCTTGCCGGACTGCGAGCTGTTGAAATCCTTCTGGATCGCCTCCAGCTTCTGAAGGACCTTAGCCAATTCGACTGGTTGATTCACTTCCCAATCCTTCTGTGGCGCGAGGCGAATGCGCGCCCCGTTCGCGCCTCCGCGCTTGTCGGAGCCGCGGAATGTTGACGCCGACGCCCAAGCAGTCGTGACCAGTTGGGAGATCGACAGGCCGGATTTGAGGATCTTGGCCTTCAGGGCAGTAATGTCCCGCTCGTCGACTAATTCATGATCCACTTTGGGAACAGGATCTTGCCACAACTGGGGCTCCGCAGGAACCAGCGGGCCAAGGTACCGCGAGAGAGGCCCCATGTCGCGGTGCGTCAGCTTAAACCACGCCTTGGCGAACGCGTCTGCGAGCTCCTTGGGATTCTCGAGAAAGCGCTTGGCGATCGGCTCATAGATGGGGTCCATCCTCAGGGCGAGGTCGGTCGTGAGCATCCCCGGGGCGTGCCGCTTCGACGGATCCTGGGCATCAGGAACGGTGCCCGCTCCGGCGGCACCCTTAGGCGTCCACTGGTGCGCGCCAGCAGGGCTCTTCGTCAGCTCCCACTCATAGGCGAACAGGTTTTGCAGGTAGTTGTTGCTCCACTTCACTGGGGTGGTGGTCCAGGTGACCTCCAACCCGCTGCCGATCGTATCGTCGCCGTTGCCGCTGCCATAGCTGTTTTTCCAGCCCAAGCCCTGCTCCTCGATGGGAGCGCCCTCGGGTTCGCGGCCGACATACTTGCTCGGATCGGCTGCGCCGTGGGTTTTTCCGAACGTGTGTCCGCCGGCAATGAGCGCAACCGTCTCATAGTCATTCATCGCCATGCGGGCGAACGTCTCCCGGATATCCCGTGCCGCGGCGACCGGATCCGGCTTTCCATTGGGCCCTTCCGGGTTCACGTAAATGAGGCCCATCTGAACAGCGCCGAGAGGATTCTCGAGCTGACGATCGCCGGTGTAGCGCTCGTCCCCCAGCCACTTGGCCTCAGGCCCCCAGTAAATGTCCTCTTCGGGCTCCCAGACGTCCACGCGCCCGCCGCCGAAACCGAAGGTCTTGAACCCCATCGACTCCAGAGCAACGTTACCGGCGAGAATCATGAGGTCGCCCCAGGAGATTTTCCGGCCGTACTTCTGCTTGATCGGCCAGAGCAACCGGCGCGCCTTATCGAGGTTCACATTGTCCGGCCAGCTATTGAGGGGCGCAAAGCGTTGTGAGCCGGAGCCCGCCCCGCCGCGGCCATCGGCGATGCGGTACGTGCCTGCGCTGTGCCACGCCATACGAATGAACAACGGCCCATAGTGGCCAAAGTCTGCCGGCCACCAGGGCTGCGACGTCGTCATCAAGGCATGGAGGTCCTTGATCACGGCATCCAGGTTGAGGCTCTTGAATTCTTCGTCATACTTAAACTCCTTGCCCATTGGATCGGACAGGGGGGAGTGTTGGTGCAAGATCTTCAGGTTTAGCTGATTCGGCCACCAGGCCGCATTCGTCTGGGCCCCAGCAGCCGTGTGTCTGCGAGCGCCGGCCGATACCGGGCACTTGCTTTCGGTTGACAAGTTTTGCTGTTGATTACCGGGGGCAGGCGCCCCGCCTGCAGTGAGCGTTTTATCCATATTTTTGCCTTCCTTTGAATTAGTCAAAAAGACTGTGACGAACTACGAACCCATCCTGGCGTTGCCATTCGCGCAAACGCCTGCGGCCGCGCTCGCCGACCCGCGCCATTCATCTGATATCCACGCGCCTACGACACTGAACGGGAAGCGTGCCGCGGAGCGCACTTCGTGCAGAGCCCACGGAAAATGAGTTCGCATTCACGAAGAACCCGCTTACCGAGGGAGCCCGAGGCAGGCCTGGGAACGTCGTACCACTCAATGTCCTCAACATTGCCGCAGCGGTCGCAGATGAAGTGGTGATGCCGCATGCCTTTCGCATCGAATCGCGCGGCACGGCCCTCGACGGCCACTTCACGCACCAAACCCGCCT
>Ga0326728_10007466_pt1 | contig 28020 bp, 23 predicted proteins | sample MB3enrmetagenome_FD_207602 | JGI IMG/M metagenome (GOLD analysis project Ga0326728, IMG submission 207602) | Lab enriched peat soil microbial communities from McLean, Ithaca, NY, United States - MB31MN | ecosystem: Environmental > Terrestrial > Soil > Wetlands > Peat | place: USA: New York...
CAACTGGGGCCGGAAGTGACGGCCACCGTGGCCGGCGCCATCCGCGACAGCATACGCTACGCCCTGGATCACCGCGAAGAGGCGCTGGAATACGCCATGCAGTTCGCCCGCGACCTGGAGCCGCAACTGGCCGACAAATTTGTGGGCATGTACGTCAACGAGCGCACCCTCGACTACGGCGACGATGGCCGCCGGGCGGTGTGCCGCCTCCTCGATCTCGGCCACCAGGCCGGCATCATTCCTCATCCCGCCAACGTCGATTTTGTCTGCGAGGAAGGGGAATACGTCCGCGCCGAGGACATTGCCAGCTAACCTACCGCACCTGCACCGGGAACGAGAATATGGGCGCAATCTCCGCCGGGACGTCGCTCTGTTTGTCGAGTAGCGCCTTCAGTTCGGCCGGCATGGCGCCGTATTTGGCAAACCAGGCTTCCGCGCGGGCGCGGTCGCCGGTGGCTTCCTGCTCGAGCAGCTCCTGGGTCAGGCGGTTGATGGCGGGCGCCATTTTGGAGAACTCCACGGCGTATTTTCCCGTGGCCGCATCGCGCACGATGGCTCCCTGTTCGAAGAGGTAGTTGAATTCCATCATTTCCGCCTTGCCGTGCGCCTCGGACGCGCCGAAGCGGACGGCGCGGAACATGTCGGCCACATAAGAGGCAAAATAGCCGTTGCGCCCGGACGCGGGGAGATATCCCTGGTCCATCAGCCAAATCAGGCCAAACACCCCTAACACGTCGGCCTTAGCCTCTTCCAGGCCGCTATAGACCGGGCCGATAGCCTCGTTGATCTCCACTTGCTTGTCCCCAACGCGGGCGAAATCGGGTCCCAGCCCGTGGGAAATTTCATGCAGCAGCGTGTGGGCCAGGTAGCCATCGGCGCTCACCAGTTTCGCCTGGTCGGCGCGCATGGCGCGCTGGGCCAGCGGCAGCACGATGTAGTTCACGCGCGCGTCGAGGAAGTTCTTGAAGAATATTTTCTTCGATCCTTTGGCTTTGTGGATGCGCGGATCGTTGGGCAAATTGTCGGCCACCGCCTGGTATCCGTGCAGCAGGTCGCCGCCGCGGAAAGGCGCGTCCATGACCTCCATGGGGAATTGCAGACCGTGTTTGGAAGGGCGGTCGGCGGCGGGCAAGGGCAGCGCGTCCTGAATATCGGGCCCGTACTGCTGGAAGATGGCGAGCTTCCGGCTCTCGCGCTCGTTGCGCACCAGTACGGCCGCGCCATACGACGTTTTCACTCCCAGCACGCCGTCGATGTAGGTTTCGTAGGGAGCGAAGATGACGTCGAATTTCGGGTCCTTGAGGTCGAGCCAGGCCAAATCGCTGTTGTAGAAATCGTCGTCGAGCAGCGCGCCGGCCCGCAGCCGAAGAAAGCTGGCGAAAGCCGGGTCGCCGCTGAGGTCCGCGGCTTCGCGGAGGGCCTTGGCCGCCGGCTCAAGAAACGGGCGAAAAACCACGTTATAAGGAAGCGCCTCCAGATCGTTGCCGCGGCGCCGGAGGACGGTATAAGGGCTATAAATCTCCGCCTGCTGTTCGGGATGGGCCTTGACGTATGCCTCCACCTGCTCACGGGTCAGGCCCGGCGGATAAAGGGCGCGGCCGGGCGGGATGGGTTCCGCGCCGAGGAAAGGCTGGTCGTTGTCCAACAGGTCGAAGCGGCCGGCATTGATGAACAGCAAGCGGCGCAGGCGCCGGTCCTGCGGATCTGCGCTGTTATCCAGTTCCTGGTAGAGGGTCAGCGCTTGCGGATCGTTCTGCCGCCAGAAGATGGCTTCCAGATCTTGCGCGGCTTCCACCAGCTTGGCGGTCATCTGCCGTTCCCGGGCGCTGAGCTTAGCGGCGTCGAACGGCATACGCACGGATTTGTACCGGGCCAGCCGGGCGCCGGCGTCGGGCGCCACCTGCCAATTCCTGGAAACCGGGCCATGGGCGGCGCGTCCGGAGCCGATCGGTCCTTTGCCGTTCAGCGGCGAAGCCGCGGTCTTTTGTTGCGGATTGCCGGGCAGCGACATGGTCAGCAGAAGCAGCAATAGAACAAGTCTCGAGTTTTTCATAGGCAACGCGCGATTGTAATGGATTCTTCGTAGGCGCGCAAAAACCGGGAGCGGCGACGGAAAATTCGCGCGCGGAAAAGGCAGGGCCTGAAGTATCTTGAAACCAGGGACCCTTCATGACGGCGGACGCAAAACCCGGCACTCGCCAAACGCTGCTCATCGACGCCGACGATACCTTATGGGCTAATAACGTGTATTTCGAGCGGGCGATCGCCAATTTTATTTCCTTCCTGAATCACCGGGAGTACACGCCCCAAGAGGTTCGGGCGGTGCTGGATGAAGTGGAACGGCAGTGCATTGTCAAACACGGCTACGGCCTGCACAGCTTCGCGCGCGCCCTGATGGACACCTTCGAGCGCCTGGCGGTGGAGCCGGTGACCCCGGCGGTGCATGAAATTATTCATGGCTTGGCGCATGAGATAGCGGGTAACCCTATTGAGATTTTCGAGGGCGTGCCGGAAACCCTTCGCTATCTCGCCGGGCGCCACCACCTGATCCTGGTGACGAAGGGCAATCTGGCCGAGCAGGCGGGGAAGGTGGAGCGTTCGGGGCTGAAAGGTTATTTCGCCGCCGTGGAGATCGTGGCCGAAAAGGACCCGGCCGCCTACCGCCTGCTGGTAGAAAAATATGGCCTGGTCAAGGACCGGACCTGGATGGTGGGCAACAGTCCGGTGTCGGACATCAATCCCGCGCTGGCCATCGGTTTGAACGCGGTCTTTATTCCGTATGCCATGACTTGGGTGCTCGAGGACGAAGAACTGCGCTGCGAAGGAACCCCCGGCCGCCTGCTGGTGGTGGAGCGCTTTCCGCAGTTGCAGGAACACTTCTGAAAAGAAGCTGTCAGCTTTCAGCCAGAAAAGAAGACAGGAGTGAGGAGCTGGTAGCTAGTAGCTGGTAGCTGGTAGCTAGGGGGCCGGGGCGGGAGGAAAGGGCGGCAACCAGCGGGCAGCCAGAGAGGGCAGTCTCGTTGGCCCGGAATTGAACGCCGAGAACGCAAAGGGCGCAGGGGGCGCAAGGGAAACAGCACAAGGCAGCAAGGGCACTGGTCAGCAGCCAGCCGGGGGCCGGAACGGGGCGGCGGAGGGCTGAAAGTCCGTTGCCGGGGGGCTCTTCTGCCAGCACGCGCACCAAACTCACTAATAGGAAGCCGTGTGCGCCGGGCGCGAAGCGCGCGCCTCCCGTGTTACTCTCGTGTTGCTCTGGCATTCTTCCGACCGTGCGGGCCGGAAGCGTTGACCAAAGGAAACTTCCGGCGGCTTCTGCTCACGTTCGAAGCGCTTTCGGACTTGGGACGGGAAATGACCGCCGAGCGCGAGTTCCCCGAGACCGCGGCCATCATGCTGGCCTCGCTGTGCGAGGCCATTGGCACGCGTGAGGGAGCATTGTTCACCTTCAACGACCGGCCTTCGATGCTGAACTCGGTCAGCGCCATAGGTTTCCTCAATTTTCCCGAGGCGGCCTGGATTCCACTGCTGCCGAAACACGTGCACGCCCTCGCCAATTGCCGCACCCCGGTGCTGGTGAGTGCCGGCAATTACGACCTCTATCTCACGGCCAACGGCAATATTGCCCCCGAAATGTTCCGCTGTCTGGCGCCGCTGCGCGTGGCGGGAAGACTGGTCGGCGTCATTGCCCTGGGACGCAGCGCCGGCGAGAATCCCTACGGCATGGAGGAACTCGACGCCATCGGCATTCTGGCCAACTATATGGCTCTGGCGGTGCACAATCACATGATCGCGAAATCGCTGGAACTGCGCATTGCCGAAAACCTGCGGCTGCTGGGGTCTTTGCACAGTTTCTACGACAATGTGCTGGAAACCTTTGCCGCGGCCATCGATATCAAAGACGTGAACGTTCACGGCCACTCCCTGCGCGTGGGGCGCTACGCCGCCGGCATCGGCGAGGCCATGGGCATGGGCAGCTCCGAGGTCGCCGGCCTCCGCACCGCGGGGTACCTGCACGATGTCGGCATGGTCGCGGTGGACCGGCGCATCTGGCAAAAACCCACGAAATTGGACGCGGAGGAATTTCAGGAAATGGCCGATCACACCCTGGTCGGCCACCGCATTGTCGCCAACGTGGATTTTCCCTGGCCCAAGATTCCGGAGGTGGTGCGCGGCCACCACGAACGCGCCGATGGGACCGGCTATCCGGACCACCTGCGCCTGGATGAGACGGACGCGGCAGCCCGCGTGGTGGCTGTGGCCGACGTGTTCGACGCGCTGATTAATGAGCGGCCCTACCGGCGGCCTTTCCTGATCGGCGAAGCGTTGAGCGAAATCGTCAAAATGACCCCGCAAAAGTTCGATCCCCAGCCGGTCCACGGCCTGCTGGTGCAGGTGCGCCGCGACAGCACCGGCACCAATAAAGTGCGCTTCCTCGATCCCAAGCTGAGCTGCATTATCGGGCCCACCGACGTCGATCAGCTCGCCTCCATGCTCCAGTACAAACTGAGCAACAGCCGCAGGTATAGCGCTTAGCAGTAGCTAGTAGCTGGTAGTTAGTAGTTAGGGGCCGGGGGCCGCAGAACCGGGCTCGAACGGTCATTTTTGCCTGGCTGCCCTATGCCGGAAATCTCTGGGGCGGCATTTGGTATGAGCCCTTCCCAAATGTCTGCCGGTTCCCCTAGCTACCAGCTACCAGCTACTAGCTACTAGCTACTAGTTTTTGTGCCATGTGGCAATACAGATCCACGGCTGCGAGCAATTCGGATTTTTCGATGTACTCTCCGTTGGTATGCGCCACGTGGATGGAACCGGGGCCGGCCAGTAAAGGCTCTCCCCAGTTGCCAAGGTGCGGGATGTCGGTAGTGAAGGCAGCCACCATCGTAGGCAGGCCGGGAAGAGTGCGGAGCTTTACAAAGGGGGATTCGAGCACAAATTCCGCCTCGGCCAGGCCGGAGACCGCCCCCGCAATCTCGCGCCGCAAACGGTCCGAGGGTTCCACCAGCCGGTATTGCAGATGGGCGCGGGCGAAATCGGGCACTACGTTGGGCGCGCGGCCGCCTTCGATCAGCCCGATATTCAACGTGGAGGGCCCGGCCTCGGGGTGGGCCGCCAGCTTCATGGCGCGCAATCGCTGCAGCGCTTCCAGCAGCTTGTCGATGGCCGATTCTCCCAGCTCCGGATAGGCGGAGTGCGCCATGCGTCCGGCGGCCTTCACCAGCACGCGCAACGAACCTTTGGAAGCCACGGCCAGTTTATTGCCGGTAGGCTCGCCATTGATCAGAAACCGCGGCTTTGGGGAGTTGGCGTTGGCCGTGGCCGCGCCCAGGCTGTCGCGTTCTTCTCCCACCACGTACAGCAGGCCGATGGCGAGGCCGGCATCGCGCAGACGCAACGCCGCCGCGATTTGCGCCGCCATGATGCCTTTGGCGTCGCAGGCCCCGCGGCCGTAAATGCGGGTTTCGTCTTCCCGCGCCGGAAAGAAGGGCGGCACCGTGTCCATATGCGTGGAAAAGACGATCTCCGGCTGGCTGCCGGCGCCGGCATAGACGTTGAAGCGCTCGCGCCCGTGGCCGTCGATTTCCGGGGGGAAGGGAACCGGCATCTTTTCCGCTTGGAAGCCCAGAGCCGTGAGTTCGGCGAGCAACAACTCGCCCACCGGAGCTTCGTTGCCGGTGATCGATTCCACGTCCACCAGACGGCGGGTTAGCGCGATCGGGTCCATGAACCAGAGAATAACAGAGCACGATTTAGAATTTCCCTGGGATGCCTGGCCGGAACCACAAACGCAAGGTTCGCTCCTTCTTTTTGGAAGGACGGGCGGGACGCCTGGAAGCGTTCCTCAACGGCGGGGCGGAAAACGCCGCCGGCGCCGCTCTCGTCTGCCATCCCCATCCGCTATATGGCGGCACGATGAACAACCGGGTCGTGTTCCACACCATGAAGGCGCTGAATGGCTGCGGCTTGCCGGTGCTGCGCTTCAATTTCCGCGGGACCGGGCTGAGCGCCGGGGAACATGACTTTGGCCGCGGCGAAATCGAAGATGTGCGCACGGCGCTGGAATGGCTTTATGCCGAGTTTCGCCTGCCCATCGTTCTTGCCGGTTTTTCGTTTGGCGCCGCCGTAGGCCTGCAAGCGGCCAGCCCCGATCCCCGCGTGCGGGCGCTGATTGCCATCGGCGCACCGCTCGAGGCCGAAGGCCGCAAGTACGAGTACGACTTCCTGCGGACCTGCCGCAAACCGAAGCTGTTTCTCAGCGGCAGTTGCGACGAGTATGCTTCCCCCGCCGGCCTGGAAGAATTGATGGGCTCACTGCCGGATCCAAAACAGTTGATTTTGTTCGAGGGGGCCGGCCACATGCTGGGTGGATACGAGGACGAACTGCGGCGCAAGATTGAAGAATGGGTCAAGACTCTGCCCGCGGGCGTCCTGGCATAAGGCGGGGATGCGCCGGTTACCTTTTGCTTCCGATCCTGTCATAATGCGCAACCATGGGCCCACCGGATAAGGCGGCGGAAGCGCGCGGCGCGTTGCGCCGTATTTTTCAGTGCGCGCTGGAGGAGTGTTCCATAGAAAAAGCGTTTGCCCGCAAGGTGGCGTATGAAGGCGGCGCCTTGCGCATCGGGGACGACCTGTATGCGCTGGCGGATTATGACCGCGTGCTGGCCATTTCTCTGGGCAAAGCCGCGCACGCCATGGCGGCGGCGCTGGCGGCCAGAGTGGGTGGGCTGGTGCGCGGCGTCAGCGCCGGTCCAACCGAGGCGGCGGCGATGGCGCCGGGCTTCGAGTACTTTCGCGGAGGGCATCCGCTGCCGGATGCCGGCTCCCTGCGGGCAGCGGAGGCCATTCTGCGAGCGCTGCATGCGCTGACCGCGCAGTCGCTGGTTATATTCCTGATCAGCGGCGGCGGCTCGGCGCTGGTGGAAAAGCCGGTCCTGGACTTGTCGTGGGACGATCTCACCGCCACGTATCGCGCTCTGGTGCATTCCGGCGCGCCGATTGCCGAGATTAACGCCATCCGCAAGCACCTTTCGGCCATCAAGGGCGGGCGCATGGCGCGGGCCGCCGGGGAAGCGCGCCAGGTCTCCGCCTTTGTGGCCGATGTTCCCGAAGATAAGCTGGATGCGCTGGCTTCGGGCCCTACCATGCCGGATACCACTACCGTGGACGACTGCTACCGCATCGCCGCCCGGCACGGCCTGCTGCCCCAGTTTCCCGAAACCGTCCGCCGCCTCTTCGCCCAGCGCGCGCTGGAAGAGACTCCCAAAGCTGACGATCCGGCGTTTGTGTGCTCGCGCTGGTGGGTGCTGCTCTCCAACGCCATCGCGGTGCGGGCGGCGGCTGGCGCGGCGGGGAATGACGGCTGGGCGGTAGAGGTGGATAACTCTTGCGACGACTGGGACTATGCGGCGGCTGCCGATCATCTGTTGGATAAGTTGCGGAAGCTGAAGCAGCGCCGGTTGGGCGAGCCGGTCTGCCTGATATCCGGGGGCGAGGTCACCGTGAGAGTAACTGGCGGGGGGGTGGGCGGACGCAATCAACAATTTGCGCTGTACTGTGCCGCCAGAATTGCCGAAGAGCGGGTGGCAGTGCTGAGCGCCGGAACCGACGGCATTGACGGAAACAGTCCCGCCGCCGGGGCCGTGGCCGATGGCAGTACCCTTGCCCGTGCCCGCAGTTTAGGCAGCGAGCCGGAACGGGTGCTGGCCCGATTTGATGCCTATCCCCTCTTCGCGCGGCTGGGCGACGCCATTATCACCGGCCCAACCGGCACCAACGTGCGCGATCTCCGGATTCTGCTGGCTTGGTGAGAGCCGGGCGGGCCCTGGGTCGTCGGTCTTCGGTCTTCGGCCTTCGGCCAAGACCCGCTGCTTGCTCGGCGGAGCACGGCACGCTCTCCACTGAGCGAAACGCAGGCGGGGCTTTGGTAGTGCGAGTCGATTGGTGAGAAGCGACCCCGTGGACATGCCGCAAACCTGGGCCGATAGCTGAGCTTCAGTGTCTGGCCGAAGACCGGCGACCGAAGGCCGAGGGCGTTCCTGACCCTTTCCTGCTCACTTTTTCCCCGCAGCTTCGTCTTGACGAATAACGAATAAATCGGTACTTTTAGGTTTTTCAGTTCCGGCAGAGGCATGCAGATGTTCATGAAGACGGTTTCAAACGAAGAGGCGAAAGAGTACATTGCCGCCGGGCGGAGAGCTTGGGAGTATAAGACCAAGGACGTTCATGTGGGGCCCATATTCGGTCCCGCGTATGATGATAGGCCGGCGCTGAACCGGGCCAAGAAAGCAAACTGCTACGCCGAGACTCTGGAGCAGGCGCAAAAGTGCGCCAAAGCCTTGGGAACCCGGATTGGCGGAGTCGTATTTCTTGAGGGCGACTAGTCCGATCCGCGTAAGCTATTGTCTTTGTTGGTACAACCGGCGGCGGTGGGATGTATGATTTTACTTGCCTGCGACCCGGTGGTTCAGGTAAAAAGGGCAAGATAGGATTGTGAGGGGTTCGGGATTGCCCGTTGGGGTTCCGAAAAGTGTAACTTCGCAGGGATTAGGGGCATCCAATATTATAGCTGTTACCTGCGGAATGCTCTCCCCGACGTTCAACAGATTTCCGGGGCATCAGGGTTTGGGTTCTCAGACCACGGGGTAGTGGATTTCATCTAGCGAAATCTGAAAAGGTCCAAGTAATATCCGAAAGCCGGGCCCGTGATGTTTAAAAAATAGCAGTAGAAAGGCAGTCCATGCGTTCCGATAAAGTTTTCGAAGCTTTACATACATTGCAGAATCGTTATATGCTTTGTCAGCTTGCATCCAAAGCGACGCGGCGGTTTCACCGGCCGAATACCCGAATCCAAGAGACGACAAACGAAGTTTTGGATCGGATTGCAAACTCTAAGCCGGAGGAGGTTGCAGCCGAAGTGGTTCCCGAACAGGAAGTGCGGCGGGCGGCGTGACCTGCCTTTAGATTGTGTATTTTCACTCCGGCCTTGTGACGGAGCCATAGCTCCGGCCTCCCTTTGAAATCCCCGTAGGTGAACATGACGATAGCCGAACTTAAAGAAAAGAACATAACAGAGCTTACCCGGATAGCCCGTACGCTGGACCTGCCGGGCGCCAGCGGCCTGCGCAAGCAGGATTTGATCTTCAAGATCCTGCAAGCCCAGAGCGAGAAGGAAGGACACATCTTTGCCGAAGGCGTGCTGGAAATCCTGCCTGACGGCTACGGCTTCCTGCGCTCGCCCGACTACAACTATCTGCCGGGTCCGGACGACATTTATGTGTCGCCCTCGCAGATCCGGAAATTCGATCTCAAGACGGGCGACACCATCAGCGGCCAGGTGCGGCCTCCGCACGAAGGCGAGAAGTATTTCGCCCTGGTCAAGATCGAGGCCGTCAACTTCGAATCGCCGGAAGAGGCGCGCAACAAGATCCTGTTCGACAATCTTACCCCGTTGTATCCGGAAGAGCGCATCAAGCTGGAAACCGCCAAGGACAACGTGAGCGCGCGGGTGATGGACCTGCTGACCCCGGTGGGCAAAGGCCAGCGCGGATTGATTGTTTCGCCGCCGCGCACCGGCAAGACCATGCTGCTGCAGAACATCGCCAACAGCATCACCACCAATCATCCGGAGATCGTGCTCATCGTGCTGCTGATTGACGAGCGCCCGGAGGAAGTCACCGACATGCAGCGTTCGGTGAAGGGCGAAGTCATCAGTTCCACCTTCGACGAGCCCGCCGCCCGCCACGTGCAGGTGGCCGAGATGGTGATCGAAAAAGCCAAGCGCCTGGTGGAGCACAAGCGCGACGTGGTGATCCTGCTGGATTCGATCACCCGCCTGGCGCGCGCCTACAACACGATTGTTCCGCCCAGCGGCAAGGTGCTCTCCGGCGGCGTGGATTCCAACGCCCTGCAGCGGCCCAAGCGCTTCTTCGGCGCCGCCCGCAACATCGAGGAGGGCGGATCGCTCACCATTATCGCCACCGCCCTGGTCGATACCGGTTCGCGCATGGACGACGTGATCTTTGAAGAATTCAAGGGCACGGGCAACATGGAAATCATCCTCGACCGCAAGCTGGTGGATAAGCGCACTTTCCCGGCGATCGACATTCAGCGCTCGGGCACCCGCAAGGAAGAGCTGCTGATCCCCAAGGAAGATTTGGCCCGCATCTGGGTCCTGCGCAAAGTCCTGAACCCGCTGTCCCCGGTGGAGGCCATGGAGCTGCTGATCGATAAGCTCGGCAAAACGACCAGCAATTCGGGCTTCCTGGCGAACATGAGCTCGCTGTAGAAATTGAGTAATTCAGTAATCGGGTAATCGGGTAATTGACCGTCAAACGATCCTCGCCGGGCGGGAACCCGGAGACGCGAAACGGGGAAGTTGGCCACACGCTCCCGCTTTGCGGAGCCAATCGCCAATTGCCTAGGGCATCTTCTCCAGCCCCTCATATCTGATCTGCCATTTGCCGTCTTTGGGAAAGCCGGGCAGGTCTTCGCGCGAGCCGTCCCAGCCGGCGGCCATGAGCGCGGCGGCCGAGAGCAGCGCTCCATTGGCCGGCAAGTAAGCGGCGATGTTGCCGCGCTGGGGCACATGGCCGTTGGCCAGATAACGATTGTTGGGGCCATCGCGCAGCAGGATATCAACCGCCGCCTCCGGTTCTCCCAGCCGCGCTGCCGTCATGGCGATGAGGGGATAATCCCATCCCCAGATTTTGGTTTCCCAGTCCCACAGCTCAAGCACGGCGTGCAGGGTAGCGCGCATGGTATCGCGGTCCACCAAATCGCCGGGAAGCAGACCCAGCGGCGCCAGCATGGTGGGATGATCGTGGCGGCTCGCGCGGTTCGTGAACGTATCGGGCGTGGACTCCAGCGCCACATATAGGCCATCGGCTGTGGGCAGTGGGGAGAGATTTTGCAGGATCTCGTCCCATTGCGGATTCCGGTTCATCCCCAGCCGCTCGCGCCATTGCTGCGCCACCTTCAGACCGAAGGCCCAGTAGGAAAGCTCGAAGGCCGGATTCCGGCTGCGGGCGGGATCGTAAATCTCCTGCGAAATCCATAGCGGCGGCCCCAGGACGTATCGCCGGCGGCTCGCGTCCCAGGAGGCCAGGGAAGCCATGCATTCGGCAGTTTCCAGCACCACGTCTTTGTATTTTTCCAAAATGGCCGCGCTGGGGCGGGCACGATAGACCAACTCCGCCAAGTAGATGGGCTGGGGCTGGTTCCAGAAGATCAACGCATTGCCACCCGGACTCTCGCGGCCTTCCGGCCCCGCCATCTTCGGCCAGCGCGCACCGCGCAGACCGCGCTCTTTTGCCGTGGCGCGCGCCGCGGGCAAATCCTGCTGGAACCATTGCAGCGGCAGCTCGGCAAACTCGGGCCGGTTCCAGAGCGCGAAATGAGCGGTGTGCCACCACACCATCTCCGTGTGGAACTTGCCGTACCAGGTGTTGACGGTGAGGCCGCTTTCCTGGGGCGGCTCGGTGCCGGCGCTTTGCATGCGCGTCAGGTATTGCGAGAGCACGATGCGGCGTTCCAGCTCGAACGCGCGCGGATCGCTGCTGCCGCTGAAGTCGATGGCCCCGCCGCTCTGCCAGAATTTTTCCCACGCCGCAACGCTGGCGGCCTTGGTTTCGGCGAAAGAAGGCAGAGCCCGCGGCGGCGTCCGGGCAATGGACCAGACAAATTCAAAACTGGCGGCATTGCCGGCGGGAGTCAGTTGAAAGTGATGTTTGGAGACTTCGGCGAGCTTCGCCGCGCCGGACCAGGCCAGGGAAACGGTGTAAGTAGTGGAGTCAATGGTCCTAAGGAAATCGGCGCGGGCGGCGGACTTGCGCACCAACCTGGTTTCATGACCTTCGGCGCTCCAGTCCAACGCCGGAGTCAGCTTTTTGCTCATCCGGTGGTTGGCCGGAAAGGCCAGGGTGATGGCTATGCGGCGCCGGGAGAGCAGGGCGGAGTTCACGCGTACGGCAATCGTGTCCGATTGCGGATGACAAATGGTAGTTACCTCGACTGGAGTTCCCGCAATGGAGTAGCGGCTGGCGAGGATTCCAGTCCATAAATCCAGGGTTTGACTGACGTCTTTAAGATCATCCAGCGCGGCCGGCGCGCCATCCGGTCTCTTCAGGAGGAATCCCACTTGTCCGGGCGGAAAGCGCTGGGGATTCTCGCGCAGCCAGGAGGCCGCGGGAGCGTTTTCGTCAGCCGGGTAGCCAACCGGCCGCCCGTTAGTGCTGTAGGTCTTGTAAGTGTCCGCGAGGCGGTAATGATGCGGATTGGGATACGCGTGCCACAGCCAGCCCGCCAGGGTTTCCACCGGCATGCCATTCCGGCGGTAATCGTCGTAGAAGGTTTGCAGGCCGGTGACGTCGGCGGTAAAGGTGAAATCGCCATTGCCGACGGAGAGCGGCGAAGTGGCGCCGGCGGAGCGCAAGACCACGTTATGCCGCTGAACGAGGGCGCGCCGGTCGATGCGGGCCGCCGGAACGCGCTTGGCAGGCTCCGCCGGCGGCGCGGACATGGCTACACCCAGCGCGAGGAGCGCAAAGAAGACTTTGCCGGTTTTCAAGGGTGCTTACCGTCTCTGTAGAATCTTACAACGGTGCGGGGTACGAATAGCGCCACGCACCTCGTCGTAGCGCTGGCGTCCAGCTAAGCGGGACGGCGGGCTCTATTTCCAAGTGAGAGGCGCTCGGCCCGCCCAGCGGCCAATTGCTGATGGCTAATTGCGCTTTTCCTGTCGCGGGAGGTGGTTGCCGTGGCCGGCGACGGGGGATGGGAGACGGGCGTCATCTGCGTTAATCGGCCGCTGCCTCAGTTGCACTGCCGGCCAACGATCCCGCCAAGCGGGACCACCGATCTCCCTGCCGGGGACGGGCGACGGGGGACGGGAGACGTTCTTAGCCGCTTGTAATTTCTCTGGCCCTGCGAGGATGGCGGCCGCGCCGGCTCTAACTTTCCAACTCCTTGATTTCACTGGCTCACGGATTCTGCGGGCGCCCGGCGACGCCGTGCCTGATTTGGGTGTCAGCGTGCTGCCATCTGCTGGGCAAGAGGCCCGCAGGAAGCGGGTCTGTAAGTTGGCGCGGTCAAGAATGCCGAATTCGGGCGAAGGGCAAAGCAGGCCCGCTGATCGGCCGGCCGCGAGTCGCCGGGAAAAAGCAGTCGCCGAGGGGAAAAGAGGATAGGCAACATGTCCATTACAGGTATATCCAGTTTGGGCAATTTCGATTTGACCAATGTGGATAGCGAATTTCAAAAACGGAAAGCGGAAATGCAACAGCTTGGCACCGACCTCGAGTCCGGCAATCTGTCCGCGGCGCAGAGCGATTATGTCGAGCTGACATCGGGTTCCACTTCCACGGATGCTTCCAGTTCTTCCAGCGCGGCGGACAGTTCTTCCAACCCGCTGGCTCAGGATTTCAGCGCGCTCAGCCAGGCGCTATCCTCGGGCAGTTTGTCCGCGGCGCAAACCGCGTACGCACAAATCCAACAGGATTTTGCGAATGGCCCTCCGGGTCCGCCACCGCCGGAGACGCAGAGCGGGCAAGATACCATTGGCCAGGATTTCCAGGCGCTGCAGCAGGCGCTTCAGTCGGGAGACCTTTCCGCGGCGCAAACCGCCTATACAACGCTCTCTGAGGACCTCCAAAGCCAGAGCTCCAGCAGCTCTGATTCGGGGTCCACCAGCACAACCAGTGCGACTGATTCCACCAGCAGCACCAGTTCCACCAGCAGCACCAGTTCGAGCAACAGCACAGATTCGCTGCAGCAAGACTTTGCCGCCCTGGGAACAGCGCTGCAATCCGGAAATCTTACCGACGCCCAAACCGCGTTTGCGAAAGTACAGTCGGACCTGCAGAGCCAGGGACATCACCATCACCATCATCATGGCGGTGATTCGGGCGATTCCAGCAGTACCGGCAGTACCAGCAGCTCCACCAATTCCACCGCGACCGATCTGACTACGCTGTTGAACCTGCTGATGAACAGCACCAGCAGCAATTCCAGCAGCTCGACGGGCAGCGATGTCACCAGCCTGCTGAGCTTGTTGACCGACAGCTCGACGGCTTCTTCGACGTAAGCACCCGCCATCGCCTGCGCGGCGGGACGCGTGTCCTGCCGCGCAGGTCCGGTTTTTGTATAAAGATTTTCCGAAAGTTAACACGCCCTTTACCAGAATTAACTTCTGCCGCCCGAAAAGCGTGCTTTGATGCTGGCGGGGCGGTCTGCGACACCCCTACTGCCCCGATGGAAGACGGGCCGCATCCCCCAGCATCCTCGGCGACGGGATGCGGCCCGTTTCCGAACGAGGAATGTTGGAGCCAGGCCGGAGGCTTCAGAATTCAGCTTCGGCGGGCTAAAAGTTGGCGCGCCGGAACTCTTTCTCAGGCAGGGCATGCCCGCCGGCAGGCGGGGCTGGCGCGTCAGAAACCACCGGCGGTTGTGGAAGGGAGGACTGGGACCACGGCCGGCGTTTTTCCGGGCCGGCATCATCGCCCACCTTGAAACGCGAGACCAGCGTTTGCAGATCCAGCGCCAGGTTACTGACTTCCTCACAAGCTTTGGCGGACTGGCGCATGCCGGCAGCGGCTTCCTGGGTTATCTTGGCAATCTCGGTGACGCTGGTATTGATCTGGTCGGTGGTGCTGGTTTGCTCCGAGGTCGCGGTGGCAATCTGCACGACCATATCTGTGCCCTGTTCGGCGCCCTTGATGATCTGCTGCAGTTTCGCGCCGGCTTCGGTACTGGCGGTCACGCCTTGTTGGACTTGGGCCGTCCCCCGTCCCATGGCTTCGACTGCCGCCTGCGTCTCCTGCTGAACGGTGGCGATCATCTCCGCAATTTCTTTGGTTGCCTTGGTGGTGCGTTCGGCGAGCTTGCGCACCTCGTCGGCGACCACCGCGAAGCCGCGCCCCTGTTCTCCCGCGCGGGCCGCCTCGATGGCGGCATTCAGGGCCAAAAGGTTGGTCTGATCGGCAATTTCGTTGATCACGCCCACAATCCGCCCGATTTGGTCGGACCGCTTTCCCAATTCGGCGATCTGGTGCGCAATCCTATCCACCGACTGCGCGACGTCCGTCATGATTCCCACCGCTTTGGCGACCACTTTTCCGCCCTCACGGGCGTTGTCGGCCGACTCCCGGGCATTGTCTGCCGCCTTCTGGCAATGGTCGGACACCTGCGTGACGGTGGAAGCCATCTGGCGCATAGCGGTGGCAATTTGCGATGTCTGGCTCTGCTGATGATCGGCGCCTTGAGCCACCGCGCTGACGGAAGCCGACATCTCTTCGGCCGCAGTGGCCAGGTTTTGGGTGTTGTCCGCGACTTGCCGCATGACCTGTTGCAGTTTGTCCATGAACTGATTAAACCAACTGCTCACTTCGCCGATTTCGTCCGTGCTATGCACGTCCAGGCGGCAGGTCAAATCGCCCTCCCCTTCGGCAATGTCGCGCAACATGCTCACCAGATGTTCCAGAGGAACGCGAATGGACTTTCCTACCAGAGCTGAAACCGCCCAACAGAGGACCAGGCAAAGGAGAATCGAGACGCTGTAAACCAGATAAATGTGGTGCAGGCGGGCCTCCATTTGCTCCTTGTCCGATTGCAGGTACACCGTGCCCAGGGTGTCGCTGCCCGACATCACGCGGCGAAAGATGCTGACGGAATCCGCTTCATACTGAGCGCCTTCGGTGGCGTACGCCGGCGGCTGGAAATCTGCCGGGTACTTGGCAAAGACATTGCCTTTTGCGTCGTAAATGCAGGCGCCGCGAATGTGGGGGTTAGCCTTCAGCGTGTTGAGCAGGTCGCGGGCGACGTTGGCGTCGTTGAAGTTCAGCGCCGCCGTGCTGTTCCCGCCAATCACGTCCGCAAGCTGGGAAAGATCGCGCACCGTATCCTTGGGCGACGTGACGATTTCACTGCAGATGAAAATGGCCGACACCAGCAGCAGCCCGGCCACGCTCGGCAACAGGCCCACCAGCATGACTTTTTGCGCAATCGATAGACTCTTGACGTCGGGCATATCAGTTCCCCCCAACCAGAACCGCGACTTGCTGCAACTTGCCGCTTATTTTCAGGTTGGCGTGATTGGCCGCCCCCATGTTCAGCGCCACCCTTACTCTGCTTCCCTCCAGCGTCAAATTGGCGACGCCACCGTTTTCGGCGAAGGGCGCAAAATCCGCAACCGTAAACACCGCTGCATCCTTTACCGCGTTCACCACGGCGCCGGCGTGGGCCTTCTCGGATTTGGCCAAAAACAGAATCCGGCACGATTTAAGCCCGGCGCCGGCGGAGGCGGAAACGCGCTTGACTTCTATAGGCTGGCCATTGCCGGCGGTCTTGCCGGCGACGGCTTGTTCGAGTTTTCCCCCGAATGGATCATCCCCGGCGACACAGATTGTTATCGGGCCGCCTCCCGGCCACTCTACATACCGGGAGAAATTGTAGAGATACGCCGCCTTGATGCTGTATTCGTCCATTTGGCCGGCCAGGGGTAACGAGCCAAGCAGGAGGACCAGAAGGGACCCAACAGGAAACCAACTCCCGATGCGAGGCTGCCGCACTCCTTTGTCGTCCATCTGGTCCCTCATCCCTGTCCAACAAGCCTGGAGACCGCTTCACAGCCGCGGCGGTCTCCAGACCTGGTCTTGTCGCGCCTGCTGGCGCGGCGCCGTCAGAACCGGTAGTGCGCCGACACCGTTACCGAAGCCGGTTCCACAACAAACTCCGACAACCGGAAGTAGTAGTTGCGTTTCGAAAGCGTTCCATCGAACAGATCCGCCAGGTTATACCCGTCCGCACGGATGGACCAGTCCTTGTGCGGGCGAAACTCCATGCCGACATTGAAGTACAGGTTAGGACCATAGGGAGTCGTATAACCCGGATCGCTGTAGGGAATGGCCGAGGGCAACGTGGCCAAAGTGTAATGAGGAGCGACATCGGCGTTCACATAGTTCGCATAATCCTTCGCTCCCGGAAAGCCTTGGTAGAACACCAGCGAAGAGCTGGCCGCCCACTTCTTCTTTTTGTCCAGACCTTGCTCCAACGTCAACTTGGTGAGGAAGGGTGACCACTCCGCCAAGTTGTTGCCGAAGCCGTAAGGCTGGGCGGAGATGCCTTCCACCGCGGGCGGCAGTCCGGTAGTGGGATAGGGGGGCGCTGCGGGCGGAAGGGAGGAGTTAATCAGCTTAGTCCAGCTTTCGGAGAAGGTGACACGAGTGTTGGCGGTTACGTAAGCGAGCTCCAGTTCTGCGCCGGCTATCTTGTAACGGCCAAGCGGAGCGGACATGTAAAGTGCAGGAACCCATCCGTCCGCATTGTAGTTTTCAAAGTAACCGTTTGCCCCCGGCAGCCAATGCTCCCGGCATTTGTGCTGATACGAGACCTCATAGGAGACCAGAGATTCCGGCGAAGGAATGCTGTGCGAGCGGAACCACTGCGAATACAACTCCTCGCCGCTGCCGTGACGCATCGACTTGGCGACGATCAGCTTAATCGTGTCCCGGTCGGTGGGCGTGTACACCAGCGAGCCGCGCGGAGACACCAGCCAGACGGTGTAAGTCTGTTTGTCCGTGCGGCCATCGGCAAAGAACGTCCACTTAGGATTGATCTTCCACTGGTATTCCGCGAGGAACGAAGTAGTGTTGGTGTGCCAATGGCGATTGAACAGGGGAACCACCGGGGCGCGGTCCAGAGCGTCGGAGTCCGGGGGATCATAAAAGTAGTCCTGGGCGTACTCCGTGCCGAACGCGAGGGAATGCGCCGCCACCGGAGACCAGGTGGCAATTGCGCGAGTGAAGAACTCACCCTCGGTGGCCACGCGGGCATTGGGGAAAGCCGTGGTCGTAGCCATGCGCTGGTCCTCAACGTGCCAGCCATCAAAACTCTCCATCGCGTTCAAGTTCCATTGTTTGGAAAGGTCCTTCTTGTAGCTGCCGGTAAAGGTAAATTGCTTTTCCAGCATCTGGCGGCCCCGCACCCACTGCTGCGTCGTCAGACTCGCCGGCATCTTAGTAGTGTAGATCTCGTGGAGCGGCATGTCGATGCTGCCGTCCTGCACAAAACGCGCCCAGAGCTCCCACGGCCCGTTTACATAGTCCGCGAAGCCTTTCTGCCAGGGCTGGCCGAACGCGGCGGCGCCGTAACGCGGCAAGCCGGGATAATTGAGAGGCTGCCCAGCGACGTTCGCGGGCAGGCCATTCGCCGCCGGATACGAGTGTCCCATGTAAAAGTCGGTATCGGCGCCGGAGACATCGGCGGCCCCGTAATACAGGAACACGCCCGAGTCATCGCTGAATTTCTTGCCGAATCGTCCTTCTCCGCCGGTAAAGTAATTCAGAAAGCCGCGGCGGAAATTGATGTCGGCCCCCTGGAAGGTGAGGCCGGTGTACGTCTGCACGCCAATCACACCGGCCAAGGCGCCGGCGCCGTGCGTGGCGGAAGCCGGCCCGCGCACCACCTCGAGCTGTTGCATATCTCCCATGAGGGGGAAGGCGCGCTCGTTGTCGGCGCCCCAGAGCATTTGGTCGTTCATGGTGCGGCCATTGATCTGATAGACATACTTGTCTTCGCGGTCACTGATAATGCCGCGGAAGCCTACGTGGGGCTGCAAGTGCTGGTGATCGATAAATTCGGTGTCGGGCACATAGTCTTCCAGCAGATGGTCAAGGTCCTGCGCACCGGATTCCTGAATATCCGCGGCGTCCAGCTCCGTCGTGCTCACCGGTGCGCGGCGGGCGTCCGTCTTGGTGAGGCTGGCGGTGCCTTTAACCTCGATCTTGGAAAGCTGATCGAGGTCCATGGAATATACATCGCTGGGATTGAAATTGGCTTGCTGTGATGCAGTGGTCCCCCCGGCCGGAGCAGTTTTCTGGGTGTCGGTTCCCTGGGCGTATGCTCCTATGGTTGCTGCGCCTCCAATCGCGCATGCTGCAAGCGTTACAAACAAGAACTTCTTCATAGAACGCTCCTCTCGCATCGTTCATGGGGTTGGCAGCAGGACGTTGTTTTTGAGCCCCTTCCCACCAGATCGTCAAAATTTTTACTTTGTCTTTACGTTTCCAAACAACACCAAACTTCCCAACCCCCTCCCTTGGTGCCTAGCATACTTGCACTTGGCTATGCATTGAACCTTCCCGCATCTTAGGAGTTAACAGAAGAAATAACACGGGAGTTAACAGCATGCGGCCCGTTTCCGTAGCTGCCTGCGCTGGTTAATAATGGAGTTGTGTTCTCCCAGCGCACTGCGTGGAACCTGACGCCCAATGCTTTGACCCGGGCCTTGGAAGCGCACCGCCGCGCGGGCGGCGAACTGCTCGACTTAACGGCTTCCAACCCTACTCAGGCCGGGCTGCAATACGATCAACCGGCCATCCTGGAGGCGCTCGCGGACCCCGCCGCCCTCGTGTACCATCCGGAACCGGGGGGCTGGCTTCACGCCCGGGAAGCCGTGGCGCAGTACTACGGGGAGTTGGCCGCTGTTTCCGCCGCGGGTGAAGCCCCGCCGGCCGCCGATTCCATTCTCTTGACCGTCTCCACCAGCGAGGCATATTCCTTCGTCTTCCGCCTGCTGTGCAATCCCGGTGATGCGGTTCTGGCGCCTGCGCCCAGCTATCCTCTGTTCGAGTTTCTGGCCGGCTTGCAGGATGTGCAGTTGGCGCCGTATGCGTTGTTCTACGACCGCGGCTGGAGCATCGACTTTGATTCCCTGGAACAGGCGCTGACGCCGCGGACGCGGGCCATTATTCTGGTGCATCCGAACAACCCCACCGGTTCGTATATAAGCGGGCGGGAGGCGGAGCGGCTCAATCACCTGTGCCGGCGGCACGATCTGGCGCTGGTAGTGGACGAAGTATTTCTGGATTGCTCGCTGGACGGGCCGCACTTCAGTTTTGCCTGGAATCGTGAGGCGTTGACGTTCACTCTGAGCGGAGTTTCCAAGATTTCCGGCCTGCCGCAGATGAAACTGGCCTGGATCGCCGCCAGCGGTCCCGAGGCGTTGCTGCGTCCGGCGCTGGGGCGGCTGGAGATCATCGCGGACACATACTTGTCCCTGAATGCTCCCGTCCAGCACGCCGCGCCGGTGTTGTTGGCGCAAAGGCACGCTATCCGCGGGCAGCTTGACCGGCGTATAAGGGCCAATCTGGCGGAGCTGGACCGGCAGTTGGCCGCCCAATCCCTGTGCTCGCGGCTGGAGGTGGAAGGCGGCTGGTACGTGGTCTTGCGGACGTCCGCGGCCCGTCCGGATGAGGAGCTGGCCGTAGCTCTGCTGCAACAGCGGAGCGTGCTGGTTCAGCCCGGCTATTTCTACGATTTTGGCGAGGACGGGTATATCGTGTTAAGCCTGATCACGCCGGAGCCGCAATTTGCCGAGGGCGTTCGCCGCCTCCTCGAATTTGTAGGCGGCTCATGATGGAGCTAAACGCCGAGGGCACCGGGGCGGATTCCTGGTAATTTGAAATCGGAAGGCGGGCCGTGCCCAAGATATCCGGACAAATTTCCAATTACAAATTTGAAAATTTGAAATTCCTTGCGGGTTTTGCGATCGCTGCGTTGAACCTGCCCGCCGGCTACTTCAGAAACGGATTGCTCTCCCGCTCCACGCCGATGTAAGTGATGGGGCCGTGGCCGGGGACGACCTCGGTATCGTCGGGCAGCGCCAGCACGCGCTGGTGCAACGACTGCATGATCTTGTCGTAGGAGCCGCCGGGGAGATCGGTCCGTCCGATGGAGCCCGAAAAGAGCGTGTCGCCCGCGATAAGCTTCTGCTGGGCCTCCATATAAAGACAGACGCTGCCTTCCGTGTGTCCCGGAGTGTGCATCACCAGGGCGCTGAGATTGCCGGCGCGAAGCCGGTCGCCATCGGCGAGGTCCTGGTCAACGATGACATTTTCCGGGGTCTCCATGCCCAGCCAGGCCGCCTGATCGGCCAGCATCTTCAGCAAGGAACAGTCATGCTGATTCAGCAGGATGGGCGCTCCCGTCAGCCGTTTGAGCTTCATGGCGCCGCCGACGTGGTCGATGTGCGCATGGGTCACCACGATCTGCTTGACCTTCAGGCCGTGTTTTCCCAGCTCCCCGAGGATGTTCTCGATGTCCGCGCCGGGATCGATCACCATGGCTTCGCGGGTGGATTCGTCGCCCACGATGGAGCAGTTGCATTGCAGCGGGCCGACGGGAATGATGGCGTGGATCATCGCCCTGATGCCGGCTATTTCTTGGCGGGGGCCTTTTGCGCCGGGGCGGATTTATAACCGTGCAATACGGACGAGCTGCCGGTTGACCGGGAAGCGTAAATGGAGAGAGAAATCGAGGTCACCATAAAAAGAATGGCCGCCCACGTGGTCGCTTTTTCCAGCAGGTTGGCCGCGCCCCGCGGACCAAAGGCCGTCTGGCTGCCCATGCCGCCGAAGGCAGCGGCAATGTCTCCCGCCTTGCCGCTCTGCAGCAGCACGACGATGATGATGAAAAAACAAACGATGATGTGAACCGCGGTGACCAGCCCTGTAATCATTGCGCTCTCTTTTTAAGTTTTCGAGTTCTGAGCTTTATGCCAAACCCCAATTAAGGCCGGCACGAGGTCAACTGCGAACCCTAAACTTCTGCTCCAAATTCAAATTTCTGCCGCCGCTTGAGAGGATTTCTGGTGCGGAAGGGGGGATTTGAACCCCCACGCCTTTCGGCGCCACCCCCTCAAGATGGTGTGTCTGCCAATTCCACCACTTCCGCAAGGCTCCGGTAAACCGGCGGAGAACAAAGGTGATTATAACAAAACGTTGTCAGTCTTCGGTCGTCGGCCGTTGGCCGTCCTGGCCAAAGACCGAAGACCGACGGCCAACGACCAATCTAGTACTTGACGATGGCGGCAAAACTCTCGGGTTTGAGGCTGGCGCCGCCGACCAGGGCGCCATCGATTTCCGGTTGCGACATCAGCGCCGTTGCGTTGTCCGGTTTCACGCTGCCGCCGTAAAGTATGCGGGTGCCGTTGGCGACTTCCTCTCCCAATTTCTTAGCGACCTCGTGACGAATGAGTTCGTGCGCCTCCCCGGCGATCTCCGGGGTGGCGGTTTTGCCGGTGCCGATGGCCCAAACCGGTTCGTAAGCAATCACCAGCTTGCCGCCGGCTTTGCGTCCGGAAATGCCGCCCAAGCCGCGGGCCACCTGCCGGCGCAACACTTCTTCGGTCAGGCCCGCCTCCCGCTCTTCGATCACTTCGCCCACGCACATGATGGGAAGCAAGCCCGCTTCCAGCGCCACTTCGGTCTTCCGGTTCACCGTATCGTCGGTTTCGCCGAAATATTGGCGGCGTTCGGAGTGGCCGATGATCACATGGGTGCAACCGGCGGCGAGGAGCATAGCGGCGGAAATTTCGCCGGTAAAGGCGCCTTCCTTTTCCCACGACATGTTCTGGGCGCCCAGCGCGAGGCGCGAACCTTTTACGGCCGCGGCCACGGCGGGCAGGTCCACGAAGGGCGGACAGAGCACGATCTCGTCGCGCGTGTGGCCGGCGATCAGGGGCAGAAAGGCTTCCACAAAGGCGCAGCCTTCGGCCGGCGTCTTGTACATTTTCCAGTTGGCGGCAATCAGTTTAGTTCTCATTTTTTATGGACCTGTCCGTTCTTTCAATCTTCTCCGAACGGGAGAACCGTTCGAGTTCTTGGCGGTAGATATTCAAGGCCGCGGCGTCGAAGACCACCAGCTTGATCAGCCGCAGGTGCTGTGCCTGGCGCAGCTCATCCGCGGCGGTACGGAGCGCGATCTCCGCCGCCGGCTCCGCAGGAAAACCATAAGCGCCGGTCGAAATCGCCGGGAAAGCCAAGGAGGACAATCCCAGTTCTTCGGCCACGCGGATCGACTCCCGATAGGCGCTGGCCAGCAGTTCGGCTTCCCGGGAGCCGCCGCCGCGCCAAACCGGACCCACGGTGTGAATCACGTACCTGGCGGGCAAGCGGCCGGCGGCCGTGGCCACTGCCTGCCCGGTGGGCAATCCGCCGGGATGCCTGGTCTGCCGGATGCGCTGGCACTCTTCCAGAATGCTCCGGCCGCCGGCCCGATGGATAGCGCCGTCCACGCCGCCTCCGCCCAGCAGGGAGGAATTGGCGGCATTCACAATAGCATCGGTGGCTTCGCGGGTGATGTCCCCCTGGACGACTTCGAGCAGTTTGCCGTTGCCTAATTCGAGCCGCACGATGAAAACCCGCTATGGACAGATTGCCCTGGGCAATTAGCCCCGCCGGTTGCGAACGGGGATTGCTTCACGCCGCCGCAGCCATCATTTGTCGGTGAGCGCCGCCACTCCCGGAAGCGTCTTGCCCTCCAGGAATTCCAGCGAAGCGCCGCCGCCGGTTGAGATGTGCGAGATTTTGTCGGCTACCCCCGCCATATGCACGGCGGCGACCGTGTCGCCGCCCCCCACGATCGAAGTTGCGCCGGGGTTATCGGCCACCGCCTCGGCCACGGCCATAGTTCCCTTGGCGAACGGGGCCAGCTCGAACACTCCCATGGGGCCGTTCCACACGATGGTGCGCGCCCCGGCAATCTGGTCGGCGAAGAGCTCGCGCGTCGCCGGGCCGATATCGAGCGCCATCTTGTCGGAGGGAATGGCCTGCCCCTGGGCAATGATGGTGGCGGGCGCCGCGGCTTCGGGCTTGTCGGCCACCACGTGGTCCACCGGCAGCATAAATTTCACGTTGCGCGCTTTGGCCTTGTCCAGCGTCGCCTGGGCCAGCGTCAGCTTGTCGGCTTCCAGCAGCGACTTGCCGATTTCCTGGCCCATGACTTTCAGGAAGGTATAAGCCATGCCGCCGCCGATGAGCAAGGCGTTTACTTTGTCGAGCAGGTTCTCGATGACGGCGATCTTGTCGCTCACTTTCGCGCCGCCCAGAATGGCGACAAACGGATGCTGCGGATTATGCAGCGCCTTGCCCAGATACTCCAGTTCCTTTTCCATAAGCAGGCCGGCGGCGGACTTTTGCACGAACCTGGTAATGCCGACGGTGGAAGCGTGGGCGCGGTGCGCCGTCCCGAAGGCATCGTTCACATAGAAGTCGCACAATTTGCCGAGTTGCCGGGAAAACTGCTCGTCGTTCTTTTCTTCCTCCGCATGGAAGCGCAGGTTTTCCAGCAGCAAGGCCTGGCCGCGCTCGAGGTTATTGGCCATCTCTTCCGCCTCGAAGCCAACGCAGTCGGGACAAAAGCCGACGTTGGCGTTGCGTCCCATACGCTCGTCGAGCAGGACACGCAGGCGCTCGGCCACGGGTTTCAAGCTGTATTTGGGGTCCACCTTGCCCTTGGGCCGCCCCAGGTGCGAGGCCAGGATGAGGCGGGCGCCGTGGCGCAAGGCGTACTCGATGGTAGGCAAGGTCGAACGTACGCGGGTATCGTCGGTGACGTGCCCGCCGTCGAGCGGCACGTTGAAGTCCACGCGCATGAACACGCGATGATCGTTGAGGGGCAAATCGCGAATCGAAAGCTTGGCCATAGGGGCGCTACCTCCGCGCGCCGCCTGGGACGCGCCGGGATTCTGGGGCATAAGACTCCTCCGCCCGGCGGCGCTGCCGGCCGCCGGGCCGTGACCTAGTTTCTGTGGCCGGGGCGGGCCGCCAACCGGTACCCTGCGCCCGCCGGTCCACCAAAGCGGGGCCGGCGCAACCACCGGACCGGTTACAGGCCTTTACTCCCCAGGTAATCGATCAGGTCGCGCACGCGGCAGGAATAACCCCACTCGTTGTCGTACCAGGAGATCACCTTGACGCAATTGCCGGCCACCACCCGGGTCATGGGCGCATCCACGATCGAGGAGCGGGCATCGCCGCGGAAATCGATCGACACCAGTTCGCCCTCTTCAACCCCGAGGTACTTTGCCAAAGGTCCGCTCTGCGCCGCCTGCTTCAACGCGGCATTCACTTCTTCCGCCGAGGTCTTCTTCTCGACGAAGACCACCAGATCCACCACGGAGACATTGGGCGTGGGCACGCGCATGGCGAAACCGTCGAGCTTGCCCTTCAGTTCGGGAATCACCAGGTACACCGCCTTGGCGGCGCCGGTGGTGGTGGGGATCATCGACAGCCCGGCCGCGCGCGCGCGCCGCAGGTCCCGGTGCGGGAAGTCCAGGATCACCTGATCGTTGGTGTAGGAGTGAATGGTGGTCATGGTGCCGCTGACGATCTTGAAATTGTCGTTGATGACCTTGGCGATGGGCGCCAGGCAGTTGGTGGTGCAGGAAGCGTTGGAAAGTATATGGTGCTTCGCCGGATCGTACTGGCTCTCGTTTACGCCCATCACCACCGTCAGGTCTTCGTTCTTGGCGGGAGCGGTGATGATGACTTTTTTCACCGGCCCGCGCAGATGGTTCTTGGCTACGTTGGCGTCCGTGAAACGGCCGGTCGATTCCACCACCACCTGTGCGCCTACGGAGGCCCAATCCAGTTTGGCCGGGTCCTTTTCCGCGAACACCCGGATTTTATGACCGTCCACGGCGATGGAATCCGGTTCGGCCTTCACTTCGTGTCCGGTAAGGTTGCCGATCACGGAATCGTATTTCAGCAGGTGGGCCAGGGTCTTCGGGTCCGTCAGGTCGTTCACAGCCACGAATTCCAGGTTCTTGTCTTGCAGCGACGCCCGCAGGATGTTGCGTCCGATGCGGCCGAAGCCATTGATGCCTACCTTGATTGCCATTTTTCCTCCCGGGAATTATTCCAATTCGGAAATAGTTAAGAGAACTGAAAATCGTAGCAAACCAAAGACCCTTGCCGCAAATGCCGGGCCCGGGTCCGCGCCGGAAATGGCCTGGCCCGGCGCCCCCTATTAACCAGTATATACACAGCAACCGGACTTCTTCCGAATCAAGCATTGCCGGGAGGCGCGGGTTGTGATGAAATCTCAGCATGAAAAAGTGGAGAGGAGACCGGAAGCGCCACCGTCCCCGAAAGCCGGGCGCTCCGGCCGAGCCGGAACAACCGCCGCTACAGCCGCAAGATTCCGAGGAGATTGTGGGACAGGATCTTTCTCAGAGCGCCGCGCCCGCCGGGAGCGGGCCTGAAGTCATTTCCGAAGCCGGGGCGTCTGCCGCCGGAACGCAGAGAAGCGGCCGGAGCCGCAGCCGCCGCCGCCGGAAAAAACCGGGTGCACCGCCGCCGGCGCCGGCGCCCCCTCCCGAACCGCTTATCCCCGCCTATACCGACACGGAGGGGCCCCGGGCGCCATCGCCGGTTCGCGTGGCCGCGGGAGCGCCAACGGGCGAAGCCGGTGAACTCGACGAGCCGGCCGAGCTGCCGCCAGACTTGGCCCCGGAATTGGGGCCGGAGGCGCCGCCGCCGATGGCTGTTCCTGCGCCCATGGCGGCGCCGCCCGCCAAACCTTCCTCCAAAGGCGTCGTGATTCTGAGCGTCGGCCTTCCCGGTTCCGGGAAAACCACCTGGTTTAAGCGCAAGGGAGTCACCCCGCTTTCCAGCGATCTGCTGCGCACTCTGCTGTTCGACGATGCCACCGAGCAGCGTCATCAGGACCTGGTTTTTTCCAGTCTGCGCTACTTGCTGCGCACGCGCATGATGGCGCGCCGGCCCCTGAATTATGTGGACGCGACCAATCTTTCGCCCAAAGAGCGCCGGCATTGGATTCGCATGGCGCGTGAGTTTGGCTACGAGGTTCATGCGGTGTATTTTGACGTTTCCCTGGAGACTTGCCTGGAACGCAACCGGAAACGGCAGCGCATAGTGCCCGAAGACGTCATGCAGCGCATGTCGGCGAAATTGCGTCCCCCGACGTTCGATGAGGGTTTTACCAAGATCGTCGTGGTGCGCGTCAAGCACCGGCCGCAGCCGGAAGCCGAGGCGCCTGCTGCGGATGCGGCAGCCGCGGCCGCGGAAGAGGCGCCGGAAGTGGAAACGGAGGAGCCGCGCGGCGAACCGGAATAGGCGAAAGAATTTCAGCCGGGGGAGGAGTTGCGATGAGCGCGGAGAAGGGAAACGTCAATCGGCGTGATTTTCTTAAAATCGGCGGCGTAGCCACCGCGGGCCTCCTGGCGCATGAGGCGCTGCCGGCGGCGGTGCGTCCTCTGCCGGCGCTGCCGGAGAATCCCAAAACCTTCGCGGCCATGCCGACGCGCAATTTGGGCAAGACGGGCTATCGCGTGGGCATCTTCAGTCTGGGCGGCCAAGCCACGGTCGAGCTGCCCAACCGGGAAGAACAGGCGGCGGCTATTGTCGAGCGGGCGCTGGATTTGGGCGTGAATTACATCGATACGGCTGCTTCCTATGGCGGGACGGAGCGCTGGAGCCAGCGTTATATCGGCAAGGTGATGGCGCGGCGCCGCAACCAGGCGTATCTGGCCAGCAAGACCAACGACCGCACGCGCGACGGATCGCTCAAGCTGCTGGATGAATCGCTCAAGCTGCTGAACACCGACTACCTGGATGCCTGGCAGTTGCATCATGTGTCCACCATGGCGGAGGTCGAGCAGATTTTCGGCAAAGGCGGCGCCATCGAGGCCCTGCAGCAAGCCCATGAGCAAAAAATGGTGCGCAACCTGGGAGTCACCGGGCATGCCGATCCTGAAGTGCTGATGGAATGCCTGCGGCGCTTTCCCTTCGACCAGATCCTGATGGCCTTGAACGGGGCCGACAAGCACCATAAGAGCTTTCTGGAAAAGCTGCTGCCCATGGCCGTGGAAAAACAGTTGGGCATCATTGGCATGAAGATTCCCGCGCGCGGACATTTGCTGACCAGTTGGGTTCCGGGCGCGCCCGGCAAAACGGAAGGAGCGCACGCAACCGCCGTCAAACCCGGCACGCTCGACATGCGCGAGGCCCTGTACTACGTGCTCTCCCAGCCGGTGAGCACCGTGATTATCGGCTGCGATTCGGTGGCGCAACTGGAAGAAAACGTGAAGCTGGCGCGCGAGTTTACGCCGCTGAGCGAAGAACAGTTGGCGGCCATCAGCGCTAAAAGCGAGCCGGTGACGCAGCAGGCGCTGTTCTTCCGCTATCCGGCGGTGGGACATTAGAGAGAAGACGTTTCCTGTTT